>Ga0213861_10000038_pt1 | contig 81416 bp, 79 predicted proteins | sample PICome_4_FD_160110 | JGI IMG/M metagenome (GOLD analysis project Ga0213861, IMG submission 160110) | Coastal seawater microbial communities near Pivers Island, North Carolina, United States - PICO131 | ecosystem: Environmental > Aquatic > Marine > Coastal | place: USA: North Carolina... | reverse complement strand
ACTAGCCGCTAATGTTTCATTGTTTTCTTTAAGCAATTGAATTTGCTTAACAATAGAAGCTTTAGCTTTATCTGTAGTATTTTTATTTGTAAGTGCTGTTTCTAAAATAGCTTTAGCTTCACGATTAGCTTTTAATTGAATACTTTCTCTAAAGAAAGAAGTAGTAATGCTCATATTTGGCATTAAACGTTCAACTTCTAATTCAGCTTTAGTTAATTCATCACGTTGTGTATCTAAATTAAATTCAGCATCCATCTGCAAAGCGCGTTGCCTTGCTACAACTTCTTCACTAACACCAGGTTTAATTACTCGGTTGTTATATTTATTATAAATACGTTCAGCGGCTCTAGCTTTTTCTATTAGCTTTTGCATTACAGAATCAATACCTACAGTATCAGTAAGACCTAAACTTTGTTTCTGTTCTTCGGTTAAAGAATCTTCAAGTTGCTTTTGATATTCAGGAGAATGTAGTTGATCTTCAAGTAAATTCATATTACCTGACATAGCAGCACTAAGTCCCATCTGATAACCAAGAGTATTAAACATTACACGTTTATTACTATCGTAATCAGTTTTACTAATTTTACCATCAGCGTATTGTTTTTCTAAAATAGGTAATGTAGTAAGAGTATTTTTCATCAAACTAGCACGATTACCAATTTCAGCAACTTTTTGCTGAGTAACTGCTTTAATACCTTTACTTTCAATAAGACGTTGTACACCATGAAAAGCTACACCTCCAAGTACTCCCCATAAACCAGCATTCCAAGTATGAGGATCTTGTAAATTCTTTTCAAGTCGTTGATCAAACGTACCAATATCTTCACCTAAAGCTTGCTTAGTAAAAGCTGCACCTTCAGCACTACCAATTGAATTGATAATTTCTTCGATACCTTCTGTAAGTTGTGCACCAAAAGCTCCAACTGTCGGAGAAGCCATTGCAGCAAATCTACCAACTCTACTTAAAGGTTTACCTATAGCAGCAACTTGAGCTTTTGCTACAGCTCTACTTCCAGCAGCTCCAGTTCTACTGGCTCCACTTAAAGCTTTAAGGGCCGTCGCAGTTTGCAAAAAATCAAATACAATATTTACAGAATTAACATTATAACTATGCCAACCAGATTGAGCAGCTACATATCTAGCTAAATCTTCTTTAGTACCTTGACCTTTATTACTAGATAACCACTCTTGCCCAATATCAGTTTTAAGATAATCAGCGTAAGTTTCATCGTCCATTCCTTGTAAACGTTCATATACATCTTTTTTAGCAGTAGCTGCAACTTGCATACTTTCACGCATATTTTCTGCGTTACGCATAACAACAGCACTAAGTGCAGCATCACCAATGAACTTAGCAGTATCTCCAACTTTATCAGTTAATTTAGCTATCCGTCCAAGCCAGCGAGCACCCCCTACGACCATACGCGCAGGAATAATCATTGAAAGACTACTAGCAATACTAACTCCATTTTCAGCCCACCAACCAAAATCTCCTGGATCAAAAGCTCGATTAGGATTCATACGATGAATAGGAGCAATTTCTCTACTCCATTGACTAATACCTTCACCAACATTCATGATAATATTGGTAAAATCTGCATTTTGTCTATCATAAGATGACATTGCATAATCTAATCCTTCGTAAATACTACCAACTCCACTAATAGTACCACCAACTACTTCACCTGTAGCTTGTACTGCCCAATTAAATAATTGACTATAAGCAGCTTGATTACGAGCTTTTGCTTGTTGAATATTAGGTAGTTCACTAACACCTTCGCTAAAATATTTAGCATACTCTTTAGCGCTAACTGGAGAATATGAAGTAGTATCTGCAAATGCACCAGTATCTGTAGCAACATTAGATTTAATAAATGCATTTCTATTATTAAACGGATTTAACTGCTGTAATTGACTTACACGAGATACTCCTTGAGTAGTAGTACCTTGCGACGGGTCAGTATTTGTAGTAGCTATATCTCCAGGTTTTACACTGTTATCTACTGCATTTCCTGGTTCTACGCTATTTGTTGGTTTGTTATCTTCCATTACTCTCCGTTATTTAATTTGTAAATACTTACTTTTGCGTCATTAACATTTTCAAATTGATATAAACGAATATCCGTCGGACTATCAATTCCATCTACATTAATATTACCATTAGCATCAAAATACGCCCTATTTGGAATAAATCCATAAGGTTTACCGTGAGCATCTGTAGTATTACCGTCAGCATCAACAGCTTGAAATTGCCATCTAGTATTATTACCAATTTTAGCTCCAGTTTGTGGATCATAATTTGGTTGATCTACTTTCACTGGAATTACTCGTAATGTACCTCCACCATCTGATATATCAATAGGCTCACCTTTCCAAGTACGACCGCTTCCAGGTTTAACATCAGCACTAGCTTTATTCAAATCTGCTTGAATTAAATTAGTATATGTACCCATTGCAGCCATACGAGTAGCATCTTCATGCGCTTGAGTACCACGTGGAAATTCTTTACGTCCACGTATACCAATTTGTAGCATTTCATCAGCACCTCCGTCAATAGGATAAATCCATTCTTCTCTTATTGTAGCTCCTGTTTTTTTATCAACTACTGCAATTTTATCAGGAAATAAAGCAACTCCATTACTACTATGATCAGCATCTGATGTTACAATTTTAACTTCTAAATCTTGAGCTGCATACTTTTTACGTAAAGCTGTTTCCCACTCTACAGCTGATAATTCACCCCCATTACCATTAGGTATATAATAACCTGTACGGTTTTGTTCATACGCTCTAGTTTTAGTTTCATTAGCTACTCTAAAAATAGCAGATTTATTTCCTAAATCTTCACTATCATAAGTAAAACCAGAAAGTCCTGGAAGTTCATTAGCAGCTTCTACTTTGTCAATACGACGCATTAATTTATTATGACTAGTTTGCATAAAATCATTAAAACTATTAGCATTATTTTCTGGTGCTAATCCTTCTGTAAAAGCCACTGTTTTATTAAGTAAACGTCCCCACCATCCAGAAGCTTTCTGATCTGGTGTTACAATCTGATTTTTAAATTCTTCAAAACTTAATTCTTTTCCTCTAACTTTAGGATTAAATTCTTTATATCTGGTATAAAGTTCTTTAGCTAAATCATTACCTTCTGGTGTATTATAATATGCTATTGCTTTACTAGCTACTTGTCCTCCAGAGATACTAATTTGAGTTTTGAGTTGAGCTTCTTTTTGCATTAATTGTGCAATATCATTAGGATTAGTACCAGCAGCTTGGTGTCTTGCTATTTCTGCTTGAACTTGCTTTAATTCTGTTTGACGTTCAGCAACTCCAGCAGCAATACTAGCATTATCAGTAGCTTGTTTATCAATAACTGGACCTCTATTTTTAACTACAAATTGAGCAGCAGCTTCTTTTTCATAATCTTGCTTTGCTCGCTGTGTTTGTCTAGCTTGACGTCCTTGTTCTCTTACTTTAGCTAAATCATTACGTAATCTTAAAGCTTCTTGAAACTGTATATCAACCATAAATTTATGTTCAGTTTCTTGAAATGCTGTAGCTTGAACTGGAGCTTCAATCATGCCGTTAATAATTTCATTACGACTACCTAACATAAAGTAAGCTTTCACCATATCAGGATCAGCTAATATAGCGTCTGGATCTTTACCTTCTGCAAGTAAAGAGGCCTCAAGAGCACTAAATTCTTCTAAAGTAAATACAGCATTAGGATTAGTTGGTCCGGCAAGATCATTTATAGTAAATACTCCTCCGTTAGTTTTTTCTGCTTGCCAAGCTTTAATTCTACTTGATTCTTCAACAAAAGAACGATATTTAGGATCACCCATAACTGCAGCTGTCATAGCACTACGAACTTCATCTTCAGTTATGTATTTTTTTTGTTCTACGTCATAGTAACCAGGAGGTGCTCCTGTTTTACCATCTTTATACATAATAGAACCTTGAACTTGTTTTCCTGCTTTATCGGTATATGTAACAGATACTGGACTGTCAACAGTATTAGATTTCCATAACCTACTTAGTTCAGTCATGTACTTTTTGATTTCTTCTGACATATCCTTAGTAGGCTTGCCAAAATTAAAAACATTAGATACCGAACCAGTATCAGGATCAACTTCAATAGGTTTACCATTTTGTTCTGCAGCTTTAGTTAAATAAAAATCGTACTGCTCTTTGTTATAAGTACCATCTTTTAAACCAGCATTAAGTTCAGCAGTCCAAGCATCATATTGAGCTTTATCTTCTAACGCTCCAGCAAGTTCAGGACTAGTAGCTACAGCTTTAGCTTGTTGTCTAACTAACATACTAGCATTTTCCCAGTTACCTGCTTCTACAGTTGAAGCTAAACCTTTACGTACATTATCTAATTGCCCCTGAACAATAGGACGATTTACATCACGTACTTTTAAATTTGCAAGTCCAACTTCTAGCTTATCTGCTGTAGCTATATTATCGTTGTATCTTGTTTCTAGCGTAGTTCCTAGAGTATCTAACTCTTTAATAGGAAGTCCTACGTGCTGACTAACATATTGATTATTAGAAAGACTATTAAATAGTTTAGGCATTAGTGTATAGTTTAAATTAAAAAACCGCTATCCTTTGCAAGATAGCGGTTAATTGTTGTTATATCAAATTGTTAAACATCATTGGGCTGAATACCTCCATAAATATTATCATAAATATTATTAGTACTCCAAAGCCGACCTTTAGGTGACTTTTTGAGCGACAATGAACCAGTATTTAATGCCCCGGATTGCGATACGGCTGTTTTGGCTTGTTCTAACAAAGCTAAGGCTTCGTCTAAACCTTTCCCTTCACTCAAAGCTTTCAGTACCTTAGAATAGCCTGAACGATCTAATACACCGGATTCAAGATATTTCATAGCTGTAAGTGCTAGAGCTTGATTATCTCTAACATCTAACATACGATCTCTACCTTGTTGCATAGCATTAGTAGAAGCGTCAGCCACATTCTGACTAACTCGTTGCTGCATATCATCAGTACGATACATTTGATTTGTATCATAATTACTCATTAATGCGTTATTATTTACTGTATTTTGGTAAGTAGCTCCAATTTGAGCATTCTGTAAACTTAACTCTTGACGTTGTTTTTCACCAAGAACTTGATTAGTAGTTTGAATATCTTGACTACTTCCAGCTAATAAATTAGCACGAGTTGTAGCGGCATTTCCACTAGTTTGTCGAATGTTACGATCTCTAGCTGAACCTGCTCTATCAATAGCTGATAGTTGATCGTCTACTCTAAATTCTGTTTGCAGTCTAGGCGCATTAGTTAATCGAGGTAATGGAATTTCAGGAGTTTGTTTATTAATAATAGAATTAGCAATATTATCAGCATAAGGTGCAATATCTAATAATCTACCTTTAAATTTATCAGATAGTGTGCCAAGATCAGCACCTAATGCAGCGTATTGTTGATTAGATTCTGCAGCTTTACTATCTTCTTGTTTATCAAAAAGAATATCTAAAGCATCTTTACGAGCTAACAATCGTTTACTACTAGTATCATAAACTCCACCTAAATTTTTACCCATACGTTTTTCCGCTTTACTTTTCATTTGTTCTTGTTTTTGATATTCTGGTGTAATAGCAATTTCTTTAGCTAAATTAGCATAAGAACGTCCACCCATACCAAGACGATTACTAAAAACATAACGGCCATCTTTCATTACTTCACCGCCTTCAACTTCAGCTTGACCTCCTTGAGGTGTAGGTAACATAACACCAGTTTGACCGTCCATATTAGTGTCTTGACTATGCGTATCTCCTACGACTTGGTCTACTTTCCCAGTAATAGGAGTGAGCTCGCCTCCTGCAGCATAAGATAAAAATCCTTCACTATTACGAGCAATAAATCTATTTTCATAACCAGAATCTACAATTCTTTTATTTTGAGTAGTTCTACTTTTATTATAAATATCTATAGCTTCTTTAGGTAAATAAGGATGATCTTCGTATTTCCAAAGAGGTTGTTGCTTTAACGTACTTTGTAAATCTTCAATTGGTAAATTAACAGCTGTAGTTTCTCTAGCTACTGGTTTTATTAATCTAGCCATATTAGAATCAGTACCGGGCGGATCAACAAGATTACCACCTTTAGCGTAAAATCCGCTACTTGCTACTCCATTAGTAGGATAAGTTTGAAGATAAGCTTTATCGTTATTTGATTGCATTTCTTCCTCAAACAAGCGCATTTTCTTTTTACGTTTAAGTAATTCACGATTAGCACTTTCAGCTCCCATCATGCCTTTAACTCCTCCTACTATACCGCCAACAACGCCACCAACTGGTCCAAGTAAAGAACCAACACTAGCTCCGTTAGTAGCTCCACTAATAAAAGAACTAGCAGGATCAGTAGAACCGTCAGATTGATTACTATAAGCATCAGCAAGTCCACCTATACCAGATAGTAACCCTCCAACACCATATTTCTTTAATCTTTTCATCTTCGTGTTTTTATAATATTTACATTAAGATCATTAAGAAATATTTCTTTTTGATCAGCATTATCATAAATAAACCTAACAACGATAAAGTTATTATAAAACTTTGAAAGTTCATACCAATTAGGATTATTTTTTAAATTAAATATATTCAGAAAACCTTCATTAGTAATAATAATATCATCTTTATTTACAACAATATCTCGTATTTTACTAAATTTCCAAGTGTATTTAGTATTTCGAGTACTACGAGAATCATTAGCGTAAAGATCTTTTTTATCTACTAATTCAATAGATCCAGTACATTGATCTTCAGTGTATATAACAATAAAAGTAAACGTTTCATCTTTAAAAGTACGTACACCATCAGTAACTAAACTATTCCAAAGAACTCCATCCCATCTTACTTGTTCAGCTCCTGGAGTTTTAAGTATTACATCAATTGACGCACTATAACGATCATTATTATAAAATACTCCGTAATTCCTTTGATTATGTAAATAAATAGTAGAAGTATTATTTATTTTATTTACATCTACACTAAAGATACCACGACGCGTAGCATAAGCTATAGATGGATTATAGTCATGTTCACTTACCCAAGCTTCTAAATCAGGATAATAACTTAATTGACGACTACGAAATTTATCTACTCCACTAGAAGTACGATAAGTATATCCAATCATAATTCTATTATAAATCTCATCATACCAAGCAATAGCACCAGATTGTGTACGAGGATTATCTATTACTGGGAAAGTGGTCAAATCCGTTAAAGTTTCATTAGTAGTAAAATTAGTATAGAACCAAGTACGCATTTTATCGTTACTTAGTTCTTTTAATTTACCATTAAATAGAAATACTTTACCTTGATTAAGATCAATAAATACATAACCAAGTTTACAAGTAAACGCAGCCCATTGAGATTGACAACCAGCGTAGCCTTCAGGAGTACCTATAATTTCATCAGGACGTCTATCAAATATATCACCTGTTCCAAGAAAGATTTCTTGTATATTAAGTGCAAGACGATCTTTAACTAAAGCAACATATAAAGAATACTCAAGATGTATAATTAAAGCTTGATTATAAACAGTAAGTTTCCAAATTACACCTTTATCTTTAGGCATTTCATAATAATCATTAACTAAAAACGTACGCCAAGATAACTCATATTCTTCATTATTAGATACAATAGATCGAGCAACTCGAGTTGGATAAATAACTTGATTATCATAACAACCTCTAATACAATTAAATTGTTGTATATTAAGATTAGGCGGAAAAGCATGAAAATCGTAATTATAAGTTATTTGACTTTCTCCAGTATAATAATCATTATCTTCAATTAATGGAGATAAAGTTTTATCAATAGCTAAATCAATTGTAACGGGTAATTGATTTGTTTTTGGAAAATAATCATCAAGATCAATTAATTCATTATCATGACGTAACCCTATATTAAATATAGATTCTACTGGATAAAACCACACACTAAATATAATAAGGGTAGCTAAATCTACAATACTAGGATTAGGAATAGCGCCAAGTCTAGTAGTACCAAAAGTACTAAATTGTCCAATAGCTTCAACTTCTGGTGCTGTTATTGTATAAAATCCTTTAGGCAATAAAGCACTATGAAGATGACCATATGTTGAAATTACTGTATCACCTCCGTATAAAGTAAGCGTATTAATATACGTAGCTGGAATACTTCCTCCTGTATAATTATGTAAAATTATTTCTCCAGTAGGTACTAATTCTACTTGCTGGTAAAGATTACGTTTATGTACTTTAAGGTTAGCTAATACTAATTTATCATTAGGTAATGATGTAATATTAGATAATTCAAGTTGTAAATACTCTTCACGTTTTCTATTATCTGGAGTTCCTGAAACATTAGCTGCTACATATTTATGAGTTTTTACTTGTTTTATTTTATTTATTACGTTAGTAAACGCATAAGTAATAAAATCTGTATTTCCACTATCAAATGCAATTTCTGCATTAATATGCGTAATACCTACAGAAGCTTTAGTAGCTAATAAATCAAAATCATAACTGCGAACATCCGCTCCATTGATAATATCAATTAACGATTGACCTACAATTGTACTATTATTAAAAGTACGTTTAGCATAAAAAACTTCAAGATGATCTATTTTAGCTGCAATTTCATTAGGAATACATAAATTATTTAAACGTATACCGAATCTTTTCATTTTAGTTTCAATACCATTAAAGCTAATATCAGTAATTCTAAAAATATTAGCAGTATTACTTACTTCTCCGCCAAAATAAATACCTGTAGCGATAATATGTACATCAATAAAAAAGAAATCACCTACATCTAAAGCTACTACTTCATTAACAGTCAGTAACCTGTCTCTATTATTAATAGAAGAAGGTTCATCAATATCAATTAATAATGTAGTAATTCCTCCTTTTACGTAACCAATTTTAACTTCAAGTTGATTACGATAGTCAAAAATTCTAGTGTCAATTTCAAACCTAAAAATACTAGCTACGGTAGGAGTATAACGAATACTTCCATCAGGAGAAGCGTCTGCATCTATAGTAGGCGATAAAGTACTATTTACAATATCGTAATCTAGTACTGCAGTAGTAGGACTACCAGGTATAATAGTAAATCCAGTTGCGTGTAATAATGCAGTTTTACTAGTAACTTTACCATACTCTACGTATTCATTTAATGCAGTATGTATTTGGCTAATAGAAGGAAAACGATGAAATCTACGTCTAACTCCAGCTAAATTACCAATTATGTTTTCATCACAATCTTTAATTAAACTGCAAGCTTCATCAGAATATCTTACATCTTCATTCTGATAAAATCCCATATTACCAATAAGTACTCCTCCAAAATTAGTATTTACTTTAGCGGTATTTACTAAATGATAAAGTTTAGCATCTGGAGCGATAGCAAGATATTCATCTAAATCAGGTAAAGTATAACCTAAATTTTTAAATTCTTGTAAACCAAGACTTTGAGGAAAATTAGTACCTGATACGTTTATTACACCCTCTTCAATACCAGGTATATGAAAAGCTTCACTGTAACTTCCTGTTTTAAGTTTAGCTACAGCGTAAAAATCATATACTTCATCACTTCTAAATGTACGTTCATTAAAGAAAACCACAGGATTTTCGTAAGAATCTGTAGTATCTAATAAATTAAAAGGATTACCGTAAACCCAATCAATAGTAACATTGTTAGCATATTGTTGCCAATCAATAGTATCTTCTGTTTTTACATTACCTAAATATAAACGATCATCTAATGATGTTATGGTTTTAGCTTTAATGTAAGTTTGATTAGGAACTAATAATTCTTCTATACTAACAGCAATAGTAGTTTCAGTACCTTCGTAACGTATTGTTTGAGTATCTGCTTCGATAGTAAAAGAATTTACTATAAATGCATCTTGAATACCATTACGTTGTCGAATAATACCTAACACTATTTTACTAAAAGCAGTATCTATATTAGATATAGATAATTGAATTATTTTATTAGTAGGTGTACCTCCTTCTGCCCCTTCGTAATTAATAAATATTTCGTTTGGTTTGTTATCTGTTACTAAAATAGTATTAGACATTTTAACCCAATTAGTACGAGTACCATCTAAATATTCATAAGCAATAAAAGCCCAATAAGCTCCTACTTCTACACTACCGCCAACAGCATGAGGTAATAAATCAATTACTGGGATGCTTAACTCTGGAGTTAAATCCATTAATCGAGAATCTGTTATGTTTACTAACGTACAATCAGGATTAACGTCAAAAGGTAAACAATCAACATTTAAAATCCGAGGACTATTTAAATTATCTGTCCAAGCAATAATAAGTTGTTGACCAAAGTTATATTTAAACGTACCTTCAATTGGAAAATTAATATCAAAACCAAAACTACCTTTAACTACACAAGTATAAGTAGTTCCTTCAAATATTCCAATTTCATCGATAGCCCCATTTTTAATAAACAAAACATCTTTATACGAAGTAGCAATACCTCCTATTAATAATCCAGTAAGGACTACTTGTTGAGTAAAACCGGGTTCATTACTAGGAGATAAAAACTTTTTAGTTACTACTATGTTTCTAGCAAAAGGACTTTCTCCTGTTTGCATATTAGCATAAGTAGTATCTTTATTATACCCTTTAAACATAATTAAGGTTTTAAATTAAAATTAGGAATACTACCAAGCCAACCTGTCATAATACTTTTCATATTATCAGGCCCAGGCATCATTATGCTATTAGTAGCTTTATCTCGATATTTAATCCACATTGTATAAGACTCTTTCCAATTTAATACGCCATGAGGATTACCAGATAGTAAATATTTATAAATAATATACCAGCTTAAAGCTTCTATATTTTCACTTGTATCTACTATCATAGGATAACCTTCTTCATCTACAGCAAAATCAGTATAAACAATTGTTACTTCTTCTCCTGTAAAACTAAAATTTAAATAGCGTCCATTAATAGTATAATGGGCTCGATCTACAGATGGAGAATTAAATGTCTGTTCATAATTACGAACATCATGTACAGTTACATTATAAGGGTATAATTCACAACCATTTTTATCTTTAACTTGAATAATTAAATTAAAGTTACAAGGCAATAATAGTTTATAATCATTTACAAGTTTAGTAACAGGAATTTCTTCAAAAGGCACAATAGTTCCAATTTCTCTAATTGCTTCTGCTACCCATTCAATTGCTGAGTTATGCCAATGTCCGCTAGTTAAACCAAAATCTCTACTAACTTTAGACAAAACTCTATTTATAGAAACTAAATTATTAGCTGACATTATATGCAGAATTTATATTGTTAATGTAATAATTATCTACTTCTGGATTAGCTTTTCGATATCTACTAAGTTTACCACAAATTCCATTTTCACCTTTAGTTGGTTTAAACTTCATATCTTTAACATTGGCTATAAATAAAGGATTAGCTCCTCGCCAATCGAAGTAAGCTTGAGTTTCATCAGTATGAGCAACAATCCATTTTACTCCTGTAGGATTATCTTCAGAATATAAAGATACACCTTGTTTTTCAAGTTCTCGTTTATTCTTTTTACTTGCTGGCCAATTAGGTCTTATCATTACATTACCAGCTAAATCTTTTTTAACAGGTATCTTTTTTAATACTACACTAATAGTTCCAAGTCCACTACCAAGATTCCAAGAGTAACCTTTAGTAATAAGAAGATTAACTTTAGTTTTATTATATAGCTGAAGAATTTCTTTAAAAACTTCATACTCTACAACTATATGTTTATAAGAATTAATTTCTTCTACTAAAGCTTTAAGTCTTTTATTAAGATAAGATATATCTTTAAGATGTTGTGTAAGAATATCAACAGTAGTTAAGGATACTTTCCCAGTAAAAGAAATGGCCTTGATCGTTCTACTATCAGTAATACTTAAAGCTGTACTTAAAGTAATATTACTTTCTTTAAATACCGATTCATGTAAAATAATATTAGCTTTTAATTCTTTACGTGCAGTAACTATCTTTGTTAATTCTTGTTCTGCTTTAGTCTGTTTATTAGAATAATATTTTTTATAAATATCATACATATCTTTAAGTCGTAACATTGCTTATTGTAGTTTCTTGGTCGTTAGGAATTTTAATACTAAATTCTCCAGAAATAATACTAGTAATGATAGTCTGTAGCATATCCATAGGTACTGGAAAAGGTTCATCATCAGCAAAACAATTAGTACTATTTAAACATAAAGGTAATAAATCACTTGGGTTTTCCCAAGCATCTCTTACAGCAATACTTTTTAAGTATTTATTACCGTAAACATAAATATAACCATCGTTATAATAATACTTAATTTTATTACCAATAAACCTATCAAATAAACTAACGTTTAATGTTTCAGGATATTGTTCTTGATAACTACCAGTAAATAGTTTATCTCCTACATATTGGAATATCGGCCCTCCATTCTTTCTTACTGGGAAAGGTATCTTCACTTTAGTTTTACTAAGTTTACAATTACCTACAATTAAAGTATTACAATCTGTTTCAGCAACTCTTTCAAGTTCTACAATAAAATGTTGAGCAAATAAACCTAAATTACCTCTTTTATCAAAATCTCTTTTAAATAATAAAGCTCTGTAATATTTAATAGCAAGTTTTAATTCTTCTCTTAAATATAAATTATTGGCTTGATCTAATCTACCTGCAATAAAAGTAGCGATCGTATTTAGTGATTTATCATTCATAGTTAAAACTAAAAAAGGCGTAGACTAACCATAAAGTCAATCTACGCCGTAGGTTATTAAATTAATTATTTTAATTCAGGTGTTGTATTAGGTTCTTCAGTAGGTTCAATAATAACTGGTGATTTTTCTGGTAAATCTACATTTAAAAGAAAACCAAGAACAGTTAACCAAATACCTACTTGTTCTAAAATGTTGGTAACTCTAGCATTAATAGCAATTGCTTCAGACAATTGTCCGTACAGTAATTGATAAATTAAAGTTACAAGTCCGATAATAATCATTATGATAACAGTAAACTGCTTTTCATTTTTAACTCGAAACCCATCAATAATAGTACGTAAAAACGTAATAATACCAGCAGGTAACGCTTTAATAAAATCTAAAGGGTTAAAACTCATGTTAAATTATTTAATTAGTAATAAAAATAATAGTAGTAATTTAACTACTAAGTTTATTTTAAAATATTTTTACGATAGTATTTATCGCATAGTTCAGTAAGTCTTTGAACAGCTATTAAAACTCTAGCATAATCTTTACTATACCTAAAGTCTTGTATATCACCTTTTGTTACAAAACTTGCATAAAAAAAACTTGCTTTAGTTTTATTATAGATTTTAAAAATCAAAGAACCTTTAATACCATAAAGTATATAAATAGATTTTAAATCTCCTTCTTGCATAGTGTCTATAGATACATAAGCATAAGGTTGAGTTTCTACTTCTTCAAGTAAATTTCTATATGCTCGATCTATTGGTCTATTAATCCAATTCTTAATAGCACTTACTTCTGGATGTCCAGGAGATTCTTCTAATACACTACTTTTATGAAAGCTATTTGCAAAAAGTTCTTCTCCTCCATTATGAGCATGAAGTAATAAAGCATTAGTAAGAACTGTTTTCATTCTTACATCATCTAAGATAACTCTAGCTTCTCTATAAAACAAATTCATTTGATAGAATGATGTAGTACGTCTATGTTGAGGAATAAAAATAAGATGATAAAGAATAGCACCAAAACCCATACAACTTAGACAAGTAATAACATAGATAGTTAGCATATTTATTAATTAATCAAAATTTATAGTTTTAATTTAATAATAGTGTTTATAGTGTAATAAGCTTAAATTGGTTTAGCACTCCAAGAAACTACTACTGTTCCAGTAGTTATTGCAACACCAGTATTATCTAGAACACGTATTTTAAAATTAGTAGCATCTTCTGAATGGCATCTTAAAAAGTAAGGAGGTTACTTTACTTTTGAATCGAAATCCTAACAGTTCCACCTAACGGATTTATTGCCGACACCGTGGGGTTGTAAAATCTTACCGTAACATTATCTGCACTACTTACCCAAGCATCGTAAAAACCAGCCGTATTTCTATTGCTGTTTTCGGTTGATATTTGGACTATGTCACCGTTTGCTGCACCCGTAAAAGGTACTATTATATCCGAATAAAAATTAGCCGCTGTGCTTGGAAAATCTAAATTAATATTTACAATCTTCCTGCTATTTAATTTGTTCCAACTAGCGTTCTCGTAATACCAAAAACCCGTTTCGTTAAATACCCCGTTATTGCTAGATACATTTATTATCATTCCATTTACGGGTGTTAACCCAGACGCTTGCAAACCTGAAATCGTTTCTATTATAGGGGATTTTGTTGTAATTAATTCGCCCGTTGTGTTAGCTGCTAATATTCTATCACCCGTGCCCGACAAGCCTGCTATTTCTAACCTACCGTTGTTTTTTAATCGTAAACGCTCTACAGGCGACCCGCTTGAGCTAGTAGACATTTCTACTACAAAATCATACAGAAAACTAGCAGTAGACCTAGTTCCTTTAATCCTAACGCCTGATCCTGCTGCCGCATTCCCGATTTGAAAAAGAACGCTCGCAGCATCCGTCCCGCCTCCACCATTATTACGCAGAGTTAGAGTATTTACAGTTGTGTTAGCTGCGACTTTTGCAACTTCTACTAAACCAGTAAAGTTTGCGTTTGCATTAGGAAAAAGTGTTAAATTAGAGACATTGTTAGCCCCTATGACTAAATTTTGTGATGAGTTTGTACCTAAGTAAGATGATGCGCCTACCGTATTACCTCCTATTTTCCAAGCACCTAAAGCTGATGTTTCGGCGTTATTAGCAGTAGTTTCTACTGCCGCTAATTGACTTCCTAGCAAATAAAGACTATCGAATAGATTGTTGTATGTAGTATCTACTCTATAATCAAGTCTATTGCTGGACTTCCAAAATTTCATAGTTTCATCCCATTCTATGTTATCTCCGTGTATCGGTTCTGTTTGAACAGATATGACACCTTTTCCATTTGCTTCGCTTGCGCTTTTAAATGCGACTAGCATCACCGTAAAAATTGCAATAACTGCAAAAATTATATTTTTCATTTTATATGTTTTATTTAGTTAAGCGTTACCGTAACGCCTTTAGATTGTAATGAAGTTACTGCCGCATCGCTTGCTGCTGACCTTGTTTGCGCACCATTTACCGCTACAAGCAATACTCCGTTCCAACTAGTCGTTGCGGCATCTAAGTCAATTAAAAGGTTATCTAGTTCTGTTGTTGTGAAATTAGTGTTACAGCTAATATTAATACCTGACATAACAGAAGGCCATCCAGGATTAGCAGAATAATCCTCTATTGTTGACAAACCTCTGGCATATAGAAAAGTGGTACCAGCGTTAATATCTGCAATATCTCCTGTTATCGTTGCGTTTGGGGTATCTATATAGATGTAAGTACAAACACTATTAATGTCTGCTAACGTTCCGGTTGGTGCTGATTGCCCAGTTAATACCAATCTTGTATAAGGTGCTGTAATATCTCCAATATTACCAGAAACTGTATTGTTTCCTGATATAGTTACATCACTTACCCCAACAGGTATGTTCGCAATATCCCCCGTTATAGTGTTCTGTCCTCCTAATGTAAAGTTACCTGTAAGTCCAGGTGGTATGTTTGCTAAGTTTCCTGAAAATGTACTTGTTCCTGTTATATCAGTATGCACTAGGTTTGGCGGCATATCTGCAATATCCCCAGTTATATTTATTCCGCCTGTTAAACCGAAATAAACCACACTCGACGGAATATCTGCCATATCCCCAGTTACAGTATTCGCTCCTGTTATACGAAAAAACACTGTCGGTAAATTTGTAGTCGCTGTAAAAGTGCCGTATAAAGTATTATTCCCTCTAACATCTAATGTGCCTATATTTGAAGGAAGATTATTTATATCCCCTGTAACTGTATTTCTGTCGTGTATATCAATACCAGTCATGTTTTCAAAAACCAAAAACTCAGCAATATTAAAATTGAAACCTCCTAAAAAGTCAACTGCGATTAAATCCTGCTTTGGCATTTTTACCGATAAAAACCTCTCCGAAAATGTGCCAAATGTTTTTGTAACGTTTTGGTTTTCAGCTATCTTTTCCCAACCATTTCCTTCGTTATAGTTTACTACTATACTGTCATTTGAAGCAGTATTAAACAGCGTTGTTATTGAATTATCATTAAAACTAAAATGGACGATAACTGTATCTTTTTTAGTTATATTTACTAACGTTTCCCCGTCGTCCCAAGAAACAAACCCATCATTAATTTGAGATGTGGTATAAGCAAAAACAACACTATCAACAGTGTTTCCGCTTGGTAATCCTGCGATAGTAATATCCCCACCGATAGACCTAGTAAGTGTCAAGTTTGTACCCGATACACTGCCGCCAGTAACAACACCATCAGCCGCGCCAGCACCAATATCTACCCTAAGTGCTGCTATACTGTCTCTAGCAGCTTGTGCTGCTTCCTCCAAAGCAATAATATTATCTTTCACCGATCCTGCATCCGGCACAATAGTCCCAGGATAACTGCCCATGTTATCAGCATAAGCAACTACACCTAAACTTGTAAGAATATCAGGTACTCTGTTGTCAATACCACTACTAACTTTACGATTCCAACTACCAGAATATTGCCATTCTTGAGCAATATTAGTAACCCATGTTACTAATCCTAAATAAGGAAATACAATAGTTGAAGTATCGGCAAGAGTAGCAATAGTAAGTCGTGTATCTAAAGGAGCTGCAATAGCTGGTTCAAAATTAGTTTGTATTTCTATTTGTCCAAACCCTACTATTGGCAATAGCAGTAATAAAAATATCTTAACGATTAAATGTGTACGTTCCATTACTAATTGTTGTTAGGTTATTTAATTTGTATATTGTGTAGTTTATAGTCCAGTTATTTGCTAGACTAGAACTCGTCACTGCTATTGTCGAACTAGTAAAACTTGGAGTAACATTAAAGCCATTAGCATCAATAATACTAGATAAATTTACATCAGTCCAAGTGCTTGGAACTGCATAATAAATAAATCCACTACCATTCATAACTACTGATTTATTCCCTTCAGTTTGTACTAATTTAGTTAATGTTGCATAAGCATCTCCGCCAACTATTAAATCTGTTGCACTTACTCCGTATAAAACTGGATAAACAGCTGATATGCTTCGTGTATTACTATTTACAACTCCAGATTCTTCAGCTCCGTTATATGTTTGTTTACTTTGAAAGCTATAAGTACTTCGTTTAAAATTGCTTAAACTATCTTGAGTAGGTTCATAAAAAATACTGGTAACATTGCCAGCTGTTGTTCCAATATTAGTAATTGTATCTACTGTACCTCCAACAGTTTTAAGTAACACCCCAAGCGTAAGAACAGCAGAGGCTGGATTAATAACATTAGTAATTAAATTAATAGTTGCTGTATCTCCTACTTCATAAACAGTAGTAGTTGGAGCTAACGTTAAAGCTAGTGTAGGAGCCGTAAAAAACTGCCATTCAAAATATTCTTCAATAGTTTGTACACCAACAGTAGTACCAACTAAAGGTAAACGAAGTATCGGTCTATTAAAATCAAAACTATCAACACCACCGCCGCCACTTTGACTTGCTGTGTAAATATCAGTATCTAATTCATTCATACGATAATTATCAATACAATCTCGTAGCGTATTATTAAGTTTACTTAAACTAGGCATATAGCCATAGTTAGGAGTAGGTCGATAAATCAAAGCATTTCCACCACCAACGGCCGGTGGCGATCCGTTACTATTTTGTATAGTAACTTCTGCTTCTAAAAAAGGAGATGTATCATTAATATGAACAATCATATAACGATCACATTTAGTATCCCATATAAAATCTCCAACAGAAACAGAATCTGCTGAATATTTACCACTATCATTTCGAAAAGGAATAGTAACAGTATAATCTCCACCATTAACAGTTGTACTATCAAGTAATCCAATAATACCATAACCATTAAAAGTTTCAATCGTTGTTGTTTGTGCGCTTGTTTGTAGCCCATATAAAGCCATAAAAAAGAGCAAGCAATATCGTAACATAGTATAATTTTTAAGTGTTAGCAAATCCGCTGTAAACGGCTTAGGTGAGCAAAATAGACCATTTTGTATCTGTACCTAAATTCGTAAATCGGTACAAAATATAATTACTAATAGTATTAATTTCAACAATATCCTTACTAGCTCTACTATTAAGAGCTACATTACCAGATTCGTATCTAAATGTAGAACCACTATTATCTGGTAAAGTTCCACTCAGTAAATCACGCTCTATTACTGTAGCATCAAAAGGATAAAATGTAGCAAGACTTTCATTAACAACTCCGCCATTATCAACAATCTTTACATAAAACGTTTCACTATTGCCAATACTAGCGTAGCTTTCATTAATACGAATACGATCAGGCATTACGCCATTAGGAATAATAACAGTAGCCACATTGCCGGCTAATACATAATTAATACCAAGTCCGTCTGCTTTAGTAAGCATATTACCATCAGTATAAATTAACATATTACCAGGAGCACTTACAACAGGCCCACGTAGTAAAATCCAATCTGTACCATTCCAAGTATAAGATTCTCGTAATCCATTACCATCACTATCAAGTACAGTATAAATAACTTCTTGAAGTGGAGATACAAGAGCTAAACGAGCTAGATTATCTGCTAGATATTCTACAACATTAACAGATAAACCAGGAGGCGGTACATATAATCCACCATTTGCACCGCGTACAACAATATTATCAGCTTCTGCTCCTAGTTTAACACTAAGTTCATTACCAACAGTACCATTTCCCAGTAGAGAGGGATCTACGACGACGCTATCAAGTAACGGTGTAAGAGCAGCAGTAATAGCTGCTATATCTCCTTCATTTGTAGTTATACGAGTATCTAAAGCAGTAACATTACCATTGATTGTTACAATTGTACTATTACCACTGATATCAACAGCTGCTGTAATTGTACCTAAGCCAGCACTCCGAGTTACTGTTACAAGATTACCTGAAATTGTAATTCCTGTAATTACTCCATCACTATCACCAGTTCCGGTGCTTGTATTATTTAAACATTCAATTAAACTGATAAGAATGTTATGTAAGCTTTCATTTGTAATTTCTCCTCCTAAAGCATCTGTAATTTGCGCAATAAGAGCTTCTCTACAAGAACCTGTTGCAGGAGTTACAGTAAAGCTAGTTGTTCCAAAATTAGACATAGGTTTAGATTATGCGCAAAGTTCAGTATATTCAATACCACTTTGTTTTGTAAATAAATTAATTAAATTAGCCATTTCTTCTATGTTAATACCTAAACACTTATACCAAGCTACCATCGCAGTCCAGTTGTACTTACACTGGAAATAAGTAGTATCTCGAACACTTAGTGTATTAGTATTAACATCTGTATATATTAAAGTAAGATAAACTAAAGCAGAATTATAAATAGCTATATCTACATGAGCTTTAGTTTTTCCTACTTCACAAAGTTCTTTTTCTACTTTAGCTAACATAGCAAAAACACGACTCTTGTATTTAACAAAAATCGTGTTTAAAGCGATATTAGCAGTAGCTACTTCTCCTATTATCATTATTTACAAGTTTCACAATACACGCTAAAAGCTTGTATTAGTTTATCAATTTGAATAATAGCAGCTTCAGTTTCGTTATTAAGTGTAGTAAAGATAGGATTAAGATTAAGAAGATGATTAACTAAATTCAAATATTGAATATACTGAATATTAATCATATTAACATCAAACAGATCTTTATCATTTACATATTGAACATTAGTACAAGAGCAAGTGCTTTCACAATCACAATCAATAGTAGCAACTTTACATACAAAATCTTGAATAAGAGTCATGATGCAGGTACGAATACCACAATCAGCTAATACTATTCTATTGTAAAATTCTTCACCTCGTGTAAATCTAATTTGATAAACACCATCAGTTAATTCAATAGCTCTACTACTATCTGCTACTAAAATATAATTTGCATCTTCAACAAACGTTGTACCATTCCATTTGTTTATACTAACTGTAACCGTTACTGGAATATTGTTTGTAAGTACGTAACTATTACACTCTACGTGAGTAATATCTTCAGTATAACAAAAAGGAATTGTAAGAGTAGAAACACAATTGAATTGACAATCACTAATAATTTCAGCTGTTATTGTATAATTCTGAGTAATATCAAGAGTAGGTAACAACCAATCGTAAAATGTATTATCAGAACCAGCTGTAAAAATTGTACTAAAGTTTAAAGCAAACGTAGTAGCAGTTACAACTTCTCCTAATCTATTACGTAATGTGTAAACAATACGTGGAGAGATAAAAGGAACTGTAACTACATCATCAATACTAAGTCGTGCTATATCCATAAAATCTAAAGAAGTGCGTAAAGCAGGCCCAGTTACTCTAGAAAGAACCATCACTTCATCATATCTACCATTAATAATGCTCATATTAATATGAGGACAATAATTCCACAAACGTAATGGTAAATTGTTAGAAACACAACTGACATTACTATCAGCACGATAGCTTTTAGAATAATAATCTAAATTTTGAATACTTGCAGTTGTAACTAAACCAGTACCGACAACTTCTGCTGTTAATGCTTTATGATAAGTAGTAAGCCCATCACCACTTGCAAGTTCTACTAAAGCTACATTACTTGTTAATGGTATATTATAACCTACAAATTTAGTAAATGTATCAGTTGCTGTTTCGTCTACAAGTACAATATCCATATCTGGATTATTAGTAACAGGTAAACCTAAATCATTTGTTACTGTTGCATCATTACCTAAATCATATCCGTATACAATTAAATTGTTTTCGTACGTATTAGCACTACCTCCAACTTTAGCAACTTTAATATAAAGATTATTAGGTAAATCGTATTGAGTAGATGGAATTTCTATTAATAATTGACCAGTATCTTGAACAGTTAAAGTAACTGTAATACTCCCAACTATAGTAGTTGTAACAACTACAGAAGGATTTGCACCTCCTACTGCAAATACACCATTATGTATTTCAGTACCATTAACAGCTAGTGCTATAGTTAATGTTGAGAAATTAGTAATAAGAAAGGGGGCCTGTCCACATACTAGGCCAGTCCCCCCGTCTTTACTAACCTCATATATTTTGAAACGATATTTCATATTAATGAGGTTATAAGATTATTAATTATTAGAATCAGTAGAAGAACCAGAACTAGATTCGGCTCCTTTCAGTACAACAGCAAGAATACCAGTTAAAACATCTTCAATACCAGTAGTTGCAGTGGTTCCCGTAGGATAAGCAAGAACTGTATCTTTCGTAGCTACATTCATTACTTTACCTGCTTTACGAGCCTCGCTAGCATCTTGGAAAATAAACATTTCAAATCCAGTAATACCACTTGCAGCAACTTCATCTTGACGACTCCACCAATATTGTTGTTGACCAGCAAAATTAGATTTACCTAAAAGAATATCACTTTCAGTTTGAAGTTCAAGTAGCTGAGAAACATTACCACGACCAGGATTGAAAATAACAGAACCGTTAGTTCCATCTTTCCAAATAGTAGCAGATTCGATAATTTCAGTAACACCCACAACAAACGTAGTTGCAAACAACTTAGCTGTTAAGATAATACCCACAGTACCTTGAGCACTAGCTACTACAATTGAAGTTGGATCTGCGTTAATAGCTGCAATTAAAGCGGCATTCAACGTAGCTGCTGTACTAGCAGCAGTAACTTCAGCGTAATATCGTTTAGTCAAATTAACACGATAATCAGCAGTTGTAGTATCAGTGATAACTAGTTCAGCAACTGTACCAGGTACCAAAGTGGTAGGGTAGTTCATATCACCGTTGGTGGTAGAACTTTCTCCTACAACTACTACTTGTTTTACAGCAGCAACGTAACCTTGCTTAGTAGCGTTATACGCTTCACGATCAATAGGCGCACTTAAACGAACACCGTTACCGTCGTTAATCGCAATACGAAATTGACTAACATTTTTAAGACTTGCAGCTGTAGTAGCTGCTAAAATGATACTACCATTATCAGCAAAAAGAGCAATACCGCCAACGACGAGATCATCAATTTCACCTAAATTTGCAATAGTACCACCTCCTTGCTTAGCTCCGTAAAGTACATCACGTGCTACAAACAATTCAACAGGATACATATATTATATGTTTATTCAGTTATTAAAAAATTTTCAGTTAAAATAGGAGTGTTACCAGCAGAAATTCTACCAGCAACACTCGCTACAGCAGCATCTACAATCTGTCTACAAATATTGTAACGTTGACCAGTTCTACTTCCTAATTCGCAATCTATACTTAAAGAATTACTCATTAATCTAGGAGATTTAACATAAGTTATATTAACACTACTAACGCTAAAATTTGAATAGTAAACCTTAATTATACCATCTTCTATTACACACACTGGCGAATCAGGTCTAGTTCTACTAAAATAATTACCTAATAGACGATGAAGAAACTCATGATTAAGTAACCTTGCATCAACCTCTTTACTATCATTAGCAACTTGTGCTTTATTAATAGTAGTAGCTGAAAAAGTAAAGGTTGTCGTAAACGTATTACCAGTACTATTAGTACTAGTAATGGTGATAGTTATATTATCATAATAACCAACAACAGCAGTTTTATTAGGGGTGTGAAAATCCCCAATAGATTCCCAAGCAGCTATAAGCTGACCTGGTTTATAACTACTTAGTTTATTTATAACTAAAGCCGTTAAAAAAGGAATTTCACTTTGTCCTAAAACTTTTGTTGTATAATCGGCTTTATCAAACAATAAAAAACTATCACCATTAGTACTAATTGTAAGTTGATAAGTAGCTACAGATGTTTGAGTTGAATTAATTAAATTAATTCCTAAACTTGATAATGATTGTTCTACAATAACTTTAGGAGAACAAGACACTACAGGTCTTTCACTAACTAGTTTAAAATAATTACTAGGAAGAAATGCACTTACATACCCCACATTCTCTATTACTGGGAGAGAGGTTGTAGTTATTAAACTTTCAATATCGTCATAACGTTTTTGAGTACTTTCAAATCCTTCTTGTTTTCTATTACTTTTAGGATCAGAACGATACTCAATAAACTTAAACATATGTTCATTTAATACCCAATCAATTTCTTCTTTAGTAAAATCACCAAAAGTATAAGCATACACTTCTTGCAGTTTTAACTGAAAGTCGATGTGCATTTCTTGTATAGTCATTACCTACTAATTTTAAGTGAGTTTTGTAGTTCAGCTTTAGTTACACTATTACCAGCTTGGTTAAGCCATCCGATAGCTTCTGAAAAACTATTACCAATAACTTCATCTTTATACATAATCATTTGACTATTCAAAGGTCGACGCAGTAAAGCCGCATTAATACATCGTTGAATAAAAGCTTTATCTTGTAAATTTTCATCATTAGCAAACTCTAAAAACTTAGCAGGTTCGCTATCTTGAAGTTCAGCAAGCATTAACTTTTTATCTCCATCATTAAGAGGCAATTCTTTATTAAACATAATAATAATAGATTCAGCACGTTGAGGTGTTTTATCTAGTTTTAGACGAGCAATAAAGGCAGCATCGGTAAGTTGTTGTTTAGTTAATTTCAGTTTAACATCTTCTTCTTTAGTCCAAAGATAAAAACGAATTTTAGGAGATTTATTAACATCTTCTACCGTATTAGCAACATCCCCGTAAATTAAACAATACTTATAAAGTATGTAATGCACAGCATTAGCTGGAGTTCCAACATGACCTTCATATTCAATAACTAAATTACAATTTAGTTCTAATCCTTCTAAAGGAACAGGAACAGAAATATCATGCCAATAATTATTTAAATATTTATCCCAATCTTGGTGAGTAGGCGCAATACCTAAAATAATAGGAAACCACGCTTTTTCTTCTTCACGCGTTAAAGCTCGACGGCCAAGCGGTAAAGTACTACCATGACCAGCAAAAGCTCCTCCAATCTTTTGAATATAAAATTCAGCTGTATTACCAAGGGTGTTTATTTCAGGAAGTACAGTTGTTGTTCGTTTAGGTTTAATTGTAACAGATTTACGAACAGTATATGGGAAGTTATTAAACTCTGGTATTGTAACTGGTGAAGCAGTGGCGGCACCTTCAGATGGTTTATCGCCACTGCTTACTGTATCATTAATTGTAGACATATTGTTAATCTTTATTTTATATTAATTTATAGATTATTTAGTTACTTACCCAATAGAAGGAAGCAAAGAAAAACTATGAGTATCACGCATCATTTGAATACCAGCGGTACAAAGATAGTGAACACTAGTTTCATCTTGTTCAGTTGCTAAGTTTAAATAACCAGATTTTTGCATTCCTTTAAAGTCACCATAAGTAGATTCATTCAAGATAGTCATACCTTGTTGAATACCACGAACTTCCATACGACCTTTTTGATAGACCATTTGTACGTTAGGTACACCGTCATAACGAGATTGATCAATGAAATACATTTCGTAACTAGAAATAGGCAAACCACTTACAGGATGAATACCACTTGCATCAGCATAACCACCCAAGTTCAACATGGGAAGAGTTTTGATAGTAACAAAGTGACCATCAATATGCTTATAAGAAGTAAAGTAACCACCAAGTTGTAAGTTACCACCTGCACTACGTACAAATTTATCACCTACACCTTCAGCTACCAGTTTAAAGATATTGCTATCTTTGAAAGCTGCGTCAAATTCATCCTTGCCGCCAGTACCAGTATACAGGATAATATCCATAGCTCCGGTATCAGGAGCACCACGGAATACATCACTAATAATGCTACGAACTTTCTTCTCCGTAAGGGTAGAATAAGTATCACTATTAACAATCTGCTGAAGCAAACCAGCACCCGTAGGAATAATTTGATTTAAACGGCTATCACGTAAAGGGTTACTACCGTCAGCATTACGTGAATAACGTGATACCCACAATTGCTCTTCCTTATACTGGCGCCAGTTCAACATATGCTGAAAGTTTTCCCAATCAATATAAAGGCTACTGGATTTACCACCACCGTTATACAATTGAAACTCTACAGTTTTGTTAGCAATATTACCAGCATAATGATAAGATTCACGCAAAATACCAATTTGGTTTTTACGTTTACCGGGATTCTGTACAGGATTACTATTACCAATAGACCGGCTTTCAGTAACAGTACTACCACCTACGCGAGCCCAAACAGCGCCAGGTTCAAAGTCACTATCAGGTAGAGTAAAATCAGCATTAGGTTCAAAGTGATTCAATTCATACCGATAACCTCCACTAACTTTAATAGGTTCAGCAGATACACGAACTTGTGTACCACTACGACTACGGAGTGAAGATTGGAAAGGAAACCAAGCACTAGGAAATACTACAAAAATAGGAGTAAAGTTAACTCCTTTTGCAACTCCAGCAGGGCCATCATAACGAACAAGACGTTCGCTACGCTTAGGTTTAGTAATTACAGGATACTCGTATTGAATATCATTAATTGCATTCTCCTTAGTTCCGCCCATCTGACCTTCAGTTAATGAAAGCAGAGGAAAATTAGAACTCCAACCACCCATAAGAGCAGTAATAACAGGAGTTAGTTGATCAGGTTTAGACATCAAAGCTCGATCAAGTCGATTTTGATCACTAATACCACTTGCATCAAAAGTCTCATTATGGACTACAATGCGAGATTGAAAATCAGACATACGTTTAAGTTTAATTTTAAAATAAAAAAATCAATTATGCTAAATTACCAAGAGTGTAGTCACCTCCTTCGGCACCAGAACTTTTAATAACTTTACGTGAACCTGCTGTAGGAGTAAGAACAGCTTTACGTTTACGCAAATCATTAACTTGTTTTTGATTGACTTTAAGACTAACTAAATCTTCTAAAGATAAATCTTTATATAAAAGATAATCAATCATAAGTTTCTTATCAGTAGGTAGTTCATTGTATTTTTTAGAAACTCCAACTACACCATCTTTATTAGGTACAGCAATAAACTTTAAGAAATCATTCTTATCCTTTTCAGGAATAGTAATATCTCCAAGATTACCTGTATTAATTGTTTGTTTAACACCATCCCAATACTGAGCTGTATTAGCTTCTTTTACGCGAATAGCTTCTTGATTAGCAGCTTTACGAGCATTCTCAGTAGTAATCTGGTGTTGTTTTAATCTTTCTAAAGCAGATTTAGATTTTTCTTCTAATTTACCAGAATCTTCAAATAACTTAATAGCTTCTTCTGCATCTTCTGCAGTAAGATTGCCAACGTTGGTATAATAATTTCTAATTAAATTACGTTGTGTTCCAACATCATCTTTACTAAAAGTCATTTTAGTATAATCGGTAGTTTCTACTTTACTTTTAAAAAAGTCTTCAGGACTTTTTCCTGCTTTAAGGTGATTAACAATTTCTTCAACAATAGGAAAGGTAGTAAGAAGTTTAATTTCATACTCATCAATCATACGTTCACCAATAGTAGTTGCTAATGCAAATACACCGTCTGGCGTATTTTCAAACTCCATAGGATTACCATCCTCATCGACTAGGTCATAACCTTTTTCTTTAGCTATATTAAGAACAGGACTAAGATTGTCTTCTTTCCCAGTAAAAGAAATGGTTCCCTCTGCGTCAACTTCATACTCTCCTTTTTTAGCTACAACTTTACCATCTTTATCTAAAAGATCACCAGCAGTATTTTGAGAATATTCTTCAACAATCTCTTCTTCTGCAGGATCAGCTTTAGTATCAGTAACAACAGTTTCTACAGGTTTAGTGTCTGTAGTAATTGGCGTTGTAGGTTCACCGTCTGGATTAGCTTTAGTATCTTTATTATCCAGTTGTGAAGGAGGAGTACCTCCGGCACTAAAAACATTACCAATAGTGATGTTTCCAAAATCAGCATTACCTTCATTCCCTACGTTAGTATCCGTTTCTGTGGGCATAATTAAATTAATTTAGTGTTACAATAATAAGGATAACTTTTAGTTATCATGTTTATTTTTATTTTCTTTTGCTACTGCTAACGATGTATTGACCTTTTGCCGCGCTAAGTCTTCCTTAGCTAAAGACGCTCTTTTTTGTTCTTGTAGTTGTTCTCTAGCTAATTGTCTTTGGTAAGCTCTTGCCATTATTTCATCAGATTCTGGTATACCGTCACCGTCAGCATCTCCAGCTGCAGCATTAAAACTATCAGCTGTAATTTTTGCCACTTCAATTCGACTATCTGCTGCAATATTTGCAATATCAAGTTTAACTTGATTAGAATCAGCTGTCATTTTGTTAGCGCTATCAGCAATATAACGTTGAGTTTCATTTTGTTGTTCTTGCTGATCTGCCACTAACTTCTGTTGTATTTGTTCTCCTTTTTCCATCAACTCCTCAATCTTAGCTAAATTATTACTTTTAATAACTTTAGTAACAATACTACCAGGAGTACCATTCTGAGCCATAGGTTGAAGTAATACATTTTTTAAGAATTGAACGTTATCATATTCTTCAATAGAAGAAGTAGAAAAAACACCATATTCAGTAGTAGCGTGATCTTCCGCATTAATATCATAAAATACTTGACTTCCAGTACTAGTAATGTAACTACCTTTTTTACCTTCTGCCCAAGCATATTTACTGTAATCAATTAAACCATTTGCTTCTTGATCTAAGAAACAATCAAATTGAAAGTTTAATTCTTTAGTACTAACACTACTACGATAAACTGCTTGTTGTGTAGTTCCTTTACCAGCACTAGAACTTATGTCTCCATAACGTTGATTATTCATACCAATGCTATCCCACCACTCTTGTCGAATACCTTGCATAAACTCCCACATCTGCCCCATGTACTGACTTAAACTCATATCAATACTTTTCATAGCTTGCATAGCAGCCATAGCTTTTTCGCTAGTTTCATCAAAGAATGCTAAACTAAAAGCATGAACTTGATACATCCAAGTATCAACAGTCCAACCTTTATCTTTAGGTATAAGACCTAATGGAAATAGCATCAGTTTATCTTTATTCTTAGCTAGTGTAAGTTCAAACCTATAATGAAATATATTATATAGTTCTTGGTAACTAATTCCTTTTTTAACAATACTGTCAATAATAGAAGGATCGTAACCAAAATAAGTACCATTAAGTGGTAACTTACAAATTGAACTATTATTAATCATATTCCTTTGTACAGGAACAGGACCATACTCTAAGAATATAGCTCCAGCAAAACCTTCACTATCTCCGGTTAATTCGTTTAAATTAGCGTTAGTTCCAAATGTAGTATTAGTGCTAGTTAAGCCATCAGCTATAACTATCATTTGCCATACTTCATTCTCCGGTATCCATTCAATATTTACTTCTCCAGCCATTGGATCAGGACGATATTCATCATCAACAATAGCTGTATCAGGTAAACCTTTCTCATTTATAAAAGTAAGAATACCACGTTTAGCAATAGATTTCCAATTAATATATTGAACATCTAACATTGCTGTATTTTCTAAACCATAACGATCACCAGACGGAGTATAAACAAATTCACCATTACGAACAACAGCACCTGAAGTAGGAAGTCTTTGACTACCCATTCTGGTTTCTAATTGTTTAATAATACCTTTACCGTAACGCTCTATTAATTGAGGTCCCCAATTATCTATAATACTAGCTAAAGACCATTGCTTAGTAACAATACTAGCTTGAGCATCTTCTGCATATCTACTATCGTCATTCCAACCAATTACAGTTACATCTTTAGGATCAAGTATACTATACTGAACATCATCATAATTAATGCCTTTCATCGCATAAACTCTACCAAAGACTAACCAATAGTAAAATGCTTTTTGATACTTCTCTTTTAATAATAGTTGTGATTTTAAAAGCTCAAGACTTTCACTACCATACTTAGCTCGTTTCTTAGTATAATTAAGAATAAATTCATCCTCTAAGTCTTTCATACCTGGTATCTCTTTTGAGTCCATACCAGTATCCATACCTAGACTATTTAATTCGTTAATAAATTGTTGCTGTAAAATTCCTTCAAAGAATTGACTACGAGCTACTTTAAATTCATTAACTACTTCCTCATTCTTAGCGTATACTTGTTGTGTATCTGGTCGTTCAAGACGTTCTCCAATATAACGTTCAAGAATAGGTTTGATAATATCATAATTCCTAATTCTTGCTGGATAGCGTTTATAATCAGGATTATCTGTATTAAAAGGATTTTCAATATATTTGTACTTGTTAGTACTAATCTTTCCTTCAGCTACAGATTCTAATTCTTGAAAAATATCAATATCTGCTATATGAGGTGAAGCTTGTTGTGACCAGTAATTATAATTAGCTATAATCCAATCTGGTACTTTTTTATGTGGGGCTATTTTTAATTTCTCACTTAGAGAAATATACTGACTAGGATAACCATTCATTACATTATTAGTTTTAATTATTTAGTAACTTTAAAAATGAGCACGCGTAAAGAAATCATCTACTTCTTTAAATGTATCTTCAGTTTCTGTTTCTCTTTCTTCTATTTCTCTAATCATAAATTGACCTACAATACAAGCAGAAACACAATCAAAGTTACCATCTTTATTCCATCGTAATAACTCTTTCAATAAACGTTTACAGTATATATACTCTATAAACGTAGTTTCAATATTAGTTTCTTGATTTTTACTAAATACTGAACTAAGCATATCTTTAAGCATACGAGCACCTTCCGCTTTACGTCTAAAGTTTTTACCAATAGATAAACCATAATTTCTACCTGTCTTACCACTAAGTTCTTTAAGTGTTAACATTTCAGGTTCTTCCATTAAATAACGTAAAGCTTTATGATGTTTAAAATAAGGATAAACATCACCTCGGTCATTCTCAAAAAGTAAACCATCTATTGTATTATAATACTTACATAAAAGTAAAAGTTGAGAGTTATAACCATCAGTTGTATCAGGTCTACCAATCCAACTAGCTACTATACGATCACCTTTACTCGGAGTAAATCCGTTTGCTTTTTCGTATACATAAGCAACACCAAGAGAATCTTTAATAGTAATTTGAGTACTATCTTTATCAGTTGCATACGGATCATGCCAAATATAGTATAATCCTTTGGGTACAACTGAATTTACTTTCCCAGTAAAAGAGAATGGATCATGAGGATCAACATAAGATATAGTATGTGGACTAAACCATTCAACTACACAACCATGCATATCCATATCTCTACTTAAAGCTTCAGGTGTATCATTAATTGGTAGATGATAAGGTTTACCTTGTAGTTTTAATTCTTCGTTTGTAATTAAACGAATACCACTAGTTGTTTCTTCTAATCTTCCACAACGACCAATTGATTTAAGTACAGGGTCTATATCTAAACGATCAACTTGCATTTGTAGTCTGCCCGCTAAAGCAGAAAAGATATTATCACCTTGTCTGTTCAAAGCTTCAGCAGGAGTAGTAGCTCTTTCAGCAGACCATTGCTGGAATTGACTAGCAGTTTTACTATTACGTGCTCTTTCTGTTTTACGTAAATGGAATTGTTTACCGGCTTCTATATCTGTATTACCATCTTTATCATAAACTAGATTTTGAAGTTGACCAAAGAATAAAGCAGCTTCTGTACCTTCTTTATTAATATCCCAAATATTATCAAACGGTAAAGCTTCAAAACTAATAGGTTTATAAAAAGCACTACGAAGTGGACCATAATCTCCATCTTTACTACCAGCAGTACCCCAATAAGTGCTATGTCCAAGTTTGTATCCCCCAGCTTCAGCAGCCGAATATGCAATTTCTCTTGTCTGTTGTAGATTAGGAAACGTACCTGTTTCTTCCCATTTAATCTTTTTAGCCATTTTACCACGTAAACAATCTGGATTATCCATAGCAGAAAAACAAGTAATACTACTTAGGAAACCATACTCTTCTTGATCGCCAGTAAATGTAAATCCAAACTTAATATGATCTTTAGTTTTACTAAGTGTACGTTTACGCCAGTCTGTATATTTTTGTTCAAAGTTAAAATACTGTTGAACTAACGAAAAAAGACCACCAGAAGCTGTAAGATATTTCATATCATAAGCTACTAAAAAGATACTAATAAAAGGATTCATGTAAACTTCATCCCAAGCATCCCACGCACCTATATAACTAAAACCTTTACGTCGGGCTTTAACTACAACCATATCTAATCCAATACGTTCACTAAAATCTTGAGCAACCCAATAATGAAAGTGACCATCCCAGAAATCCATAAAGTCATGTGTAATATCAGCAGTTTCGTTTACTTTGATTTTACTAAATAGTTGTTCCATTTCTTCATCAATCCCTAGTCTTTTACGTTGATCTAACGTAGCAGTATTAGCATCTAATATAGTTAGATCATCAGGATCAGCAGTACGAAGAATGGGTCCGAAATTCATAAGACCTACCATTTTACCAGGAATCCAAAGAGGTTGCAAATCTTTATCTGAATTACCTCCAGATTTATCTAATTTACAATTAACTACCATTCCATGTTTACGTCGATATTCCCATCTATCCCACCACCTCGAAAAAGCAATAGGATCAGTTTTAGGATCAATATCATTGTAAATACCGTATTTTTGAAAATGCCTACTTGCTTCTTTAATTATATCGGTATTAGCAAAAGTAATATCTTCAGTACGATAAAGCCCAGTCTTTTCAAAGTTATTAGCTACCCACCTAAAAGAATGTGCTGGATTATTATTCGCTTTCTCTTCTTCAAGCGTAGTACTAAAAGGATTCATAACATCGTTTCTAATTTAATATTTTATAATAGTTTTATTTCTTATTACACTAGGTACAAAAAAAGCCCGACAGTTAGACCGCCGGGCTGAAATATACCAAATCCTCACATCCAATTCCTTTATACGTTGTTTTGAGCTGTACCAGTGAATTTGACTATCAATCCCATACTAATGGTCAGATACTAAATTCAGGTTGCTGAAAACGGTGTATTTCGCCTAATCGCCAAGATAATAACCGGGCAACCTCAGCTTTCTTATAAGCAATCTTATAAAATTCAGGTTCATGTTCTTTACGAGTAATACCATCAGCTTCATACAGCACTTCTCCATCGTTAGATAGATGTGGTCGTATATGACAAAGTAAAGTACCTACACTTTTTAATCCCCATAGTTCACATATATAAGTATATAGTGAAAGTTGAAGTGTGTAAATATTACCTTTACATAATGGTAGTTTATTTAATGGAAAAAGAAAACAATCGTTACGTTTAATAAACTCACTAGTTTTAACTTTACGGCTACGATCAGCGTTCCACTCTTTCTTATAATAACCAGCTTCCCAAGTTAACTTATCTTTATTGGTTTTCCAATCAATAATAAGAAACTTACCATTTTTAACTAATAATAAATCAATTGTTCCGGCTACTTTATGAATACTAGAATATATACGTTTCTCTGCATACGCTATCCATCCAGCTTTAATATAACGAGCAATTTGCTCATAAATAGTAGGATACATTAAACGTAATGGACTAGCTTCCAGCTCTTCCATATTAGTAACTTTATAAGCAAAACCTAAAGAGTTACTACGTTCGTATATCTCGTGTACATTTACATAATTTGTGGTAGCAAATTTATTAATACAACCTTCAAGGTAATCATGTTTATTAGTACCCCATTCACAAGCTAAATCTTTTTCTTCTTCCCATTCAGCATTAATACTAGCTGCTGATTTGTTTAACGGTATAACTCCGTTGTAAAGAGCATCTAATCCAAATTTAATCCTTTTACCTCTAAATGTAACTTCGATACTATCATGTTCTAAAAAAGGTCTAGGCTTATATATACCTACTTGATCTACAGCTCTATACATAGCCCAAAATCTTGCAGGATACTCAGGCTCTACACTACCAATTAAAGTAGTAACACTAATATAAGGAGCACCAGTTTCATCAGTATAAGTATGCGGTCCAGGATCAAACGTAATAGTACGTTGTTGCATTGTCATAATTCATTATTTTATTACTGCACGAAAAGCGTTACAAGTTTTACAATTAGGATCAGAACAAAGGTGATCTTTAACAAATTGTTTACTTATCTTATTATCTCTAATTGCCTCTTCAACTTCTCGTACTGCTTTAGTTCTAGTTGTTTGTGGTATTAGTTGTTTCTTTTTATCGCCTTTCATGAGTTCTAATTTAATTAATTAATAATTAAAGTTAAGAAATCTTTCCCAGTAATAGGAATATTACTGGTTAGTATCATTATCTATTACCCGAAATATCTTCTCTATTACTGGGAAGTTCTCTATTGTTCAAATCACCACCGCCAGTTATCCGACGGCTATTAGTCATTTCAAATCTAGCTTTATCTTGAAGTTTATCTATTTTTTCAATAGCTTGTTCAAGACTAACTGTAAATTTTTGAGCAGCAGAGATATTACTTTGTAACATCTTATTAATCTCACTAATACTTTCTAATAATGTTGCATCAGTTTGTCCTCCTAATTCAAGAGTTAAACTTTTCTTAACATTAATAAGTTTTTCATTCTCTTCAGCAAGTCCTTCAAAGTAATTACTACTTTGTTGCATATTACGTTTAAGAGAAACAAGAATCTTAGTAGTAGGTGACATTTCTTGCTGTAGTTCAATATACTTATTACAAGCATCAAGAACTATCTCATCAGGAACATAACCACGTTCTAACCCAGCAGCCTCAACAGCTTTATGATGCCGTTCTACTTCAGTTAAACTATGATAAGGATTAGCTCCAGTCCAGTCGGCCATAAAGAATATATATAGTAGTTCTCGTTTGTTCTGCAACTTGTACCGACCTTGTGAGTCGCCTTGTACCTTTCGCAGTTTTGACATTACCGCTTTAAATTCTCGTATGGCCCCAAACTCATTCTCCAGGAACTCTATTGTTCCTTGTAGTACATCAACTTTAAATAGTTTCATTTGTAGTAGTTATACTTTAGTAAGTAGATTCAATAAAGATTCTATACTATCACCAACTTGCACTTTAACCATTCGAGCAATATTGAAATCATTTATATTACGAAGCCTAGCGTTCATTACAAACTTATAAGCGTCATTTGGTGATACACCCTTATTCTGGACGTAAAAACCAGAATAACGATTAAAAATACAATCTGTAATTTGCAAAGTTTTCATAACACATATCAATTTTGATTTAAAAGATTAAATACTTAATTCGTTAAGTATAGTACAAAGATAAGGTGTTCTAGTATATAATGCAAGTTATTATTAGTTTCTACGTTGAGTAATAGACTTGTTTTTATTAAGTTCAGATAAGAAACTTGATTTAGCTTCAGGAGCAACTGTATATTTATATTTAAGTACTCCTTCTAGTCTAGTTAATTCTTCAGCTTTAGAGGCCGTTAGTTTTTTACTTACTTTCTTATCTTCCATTAAATTTAAATCATCAGTAATTCCCGTAAAAGTTCTTCCTTGATTTTGTCTTAATAGTACTGCAGGTTTTAAAGTAAAACTACCAGTATACAATAAACGAATAGGTACTCCTATTTCAATAGCAGCTTTTATAGAAGCACTTTGTCCTCGTATTACTGCTTTAATTTGTTCTACACTCAAAGGTACTAGCCGGTTTTGATTTAACCGTTCTTGCATTTTAATAATTAGTTTATCATCAACTCTATCAAAATTCATTGTTTAGTTTTTAGTTGTAAAATTAATTGTAGATTATTTTCTATGTAAATATACACATTATAAGATATAGTAAGAATATCGTGAGTAAAAGATAAGTTAAGACTTGTTGTAACGTTATATAACGTTATATAATAAGGGTATGTTTGGTGATGTTTGGAGGTATATGTGGAATATTAATAGTTGGACTAGTTGTAAGATTATTAGGTTATGTTTTAACAGTAGGTTTAACTATAAGTAAAAAATTAAGTTAGAAATTAGTTTTAAAAATTTTTATAGTATATTTTTTAAGGGAAGTTTTAACAGTAAGTTAAAGATTAGTTATAATTTGATTTTAAAAAATTATGTTTAAAATTTTTGGGTTATGTTTTAACAGAGGGGTCGTGACCCACCATAACATCAACCCCCTACTAATGTTTGGAGTTGAAGTATCCCCTATAGCAACTTTAACAAAAGTTTTTTGGGGAATTAATATGTAGAAATGTCTTGATCCTTGCCCTGGCAATGGTGATCTACATCTTATTATTATTAATTCTAAGTAGTTGTAATCTATCACTAGATTCACAAATGCTTAGATACTTCACTCTATTTTAAATTCTAACAAGTATTGTATTAATACAATGCTTGATTGTTTACTATTAGTCGTTAAATCTCGATCATCTATACTAATAGGCATCGAGATTGCGATTTTCATTTCAAATGGGCACCTTTGTGCTGTTGTGCTGACACGGAACGCTAACAGGTATTAATACCTTAGCCCTTGCCTCAAGTCGCTCAAAACAGCTCTTAGGTGCCTTATTTTCAATCTGGTTGGTAAAAACAGCCGCAATTCTCACAAAAAATGCGCAGATACCTAGCTGCCGATATTGTACCTTGCAGAACTAGTACTAAACCCCTCGGTACTCATTATGCTAGAGGTACAACGGTTAGAATACTAAACCAAAGAGTACATTCTGAATTTAAATCTGGTATTGCTGTATTAGTTTATATAACTAATAGCATTGCTATATTTGAAGTATGCGCGAGCCTCTTAACTGACGTACAACAGTTCTAACAGTAAGGAATATTACTAGCAATAGTAATATTCCTCTGTTTAGACGTAACCTTAATCGTAAACCACCTACTAATACTTGACATATTCTTTTTAACCTTTAAACACTTTTAGTATGAACACATTTCAATTTCTTACTAAAGCCCAAGTAGCGGCTTTAAGTGATGAAGATGCTGCAACTTATGCAGCAGCGTTGGCTGCTTACATAAAGCAGTTTCGTATTGACAATCCAACTGGTATTGCACAAGTAACAGTAGGCATTACTACATTAGGCATTATACCTAATATGGTAAATGGTGCGCCACGTGTATCTATTGGTATTGATCCTGATGATATGGATGAAACCTTTGCTCGTGGCTTGTGCGTCGGCGAAAAGCATGACACTATTTTGTTAGCACCTGGACGTGCCGATGTTGTAGCTAAAAATGCACGTTTCGCTAATTTTTCGCACATGGGTATTGCAACAACTGGCGCGATTGACCAAGGTCGATTTACTCTTGATGTTAAACTTAATATCGAAGGTGAAACGTATACTGGAAAGAAAGCTGGCCGTAAAGTTACTGGTACTTATACCAGCACTTTTCTTTCAATTACTGGCTTTACTTACATTCCGTCTGCTGAAGTTGCAGGTAAACTTGGCCGTATGACCGAGAATGCAGCAACACAGATGTTTGTTAGCATGATGACTACATCTAATGTACCATCTGCTAGTAAAGTAGAAGTGCCTGCTGAAGAGCTAGATTTGGAAGAAGTAAATCCGTAGTCTAGTATTTAATGAATTAGGAGTAGTGGTCTTATGACTGCTACTCTTTTTATTAATCTTTTAAACAAAACAACAATGAATAATTCAAAGAAAACAAGAACTTTTATTATGAAAGTGCATCATATGCACTCTATGATCCAATCTGGGATAGGTGATTGGAAAGTAGAAAAAATCTTTAATTACGATAAAGAAAAAGATACAGTTAACGTAGAAGTTAGCTGTATTAATAAAAAAGAAACGGATAATCTTTATAATCGGAAGATTCTAAAAGAAAAGATTATGCCGTTAAGTGTTAGACGAATAGCTTAACGATAACATTTTGAATTAGGGGTAGTAGTCGTAAGGCTGCTACCCTTTTTATTAATCTTTTAAATGAATTAACTATGTTTACTGTAGCTCAAGTTAGTGATCAAATTCAAAGTAACCACATTGCGTGGTCAGCGCCTGTAGGAGAATTTGAAACTGTAGAGGAAGCTAAAGAAGCCGCTGCTAAATATTACGATATTACGCTGAAGTTACTGCTGCTAGTACAGCAGCTACTTCATCAGGATTGGGAAAATGTGCCAGAAGGTAATAGCCTTGGTTATACTTATATTGTACACGATTATACCCAAATTTTTTAACTATGTACTATCCAGCAACTAAAGCTTACTACGTATATAATACAGTAGCTGAAGCTAAACAAAACCATCCAAATATGGTATGTGTAGAGTATTCTGAAGAATACACCGAAACGTTACCTAACGGTAAACTTGGTGTGTATTTAGGTAATACTGGCACAGGAACATCTGTTTTTATCTCTCAATAGCAGCAATATCACGCGTTCTTAACTGAACTCGTGATGCTGTTAATCGCAACCTCAATAAAGAACTACCTACTAATATGTGAAGTGTTCTTAAATGCACACTTAGATGTACAATTGTTTCTGCTACCCAACGTAGCTGCAAACATCGTACTATTAAATAAGTTGCAAACATCGTACAACTATAAATTAAATATATAACTATGAGAACTGAAACTAATCAGTTCTCTATTAATACACTAAGATTACTGATAGAAGAAATGGTAGTTTACAGAGATACTGTAGCTACCAATAGTAATAGAGATGTAGTTCATAACTTGATTACACATAGTAATCAACTAATAGAGAACTGGAATACTGCCGTAGATATGCTTACGGAAATGAATGGTAATAGCGAGCATATATTTAACGCTATTACCGAAGTTGGAACGTGGATTACGATTAAGCGATCGTATGAAGCTATTAATGAAACCTTTAATGCTATAAGCAATGTTTAACAAACTTAAATCTCATTTCTGGATATGTAAATGGTGTAGTGCTATTCATCGTACATTATTTAAACCAAGAGGTACTAAAGAATGTGACGAATGTGGATGTGAAACTTACATCGGCGATGAATAAGGCTTACTTGTGGATATGCAAATGGTGTGGTTCTGTAACTAGAACTAGAAAAGAACCTAAAGGTAATTGCAAATGTCCAGAATGCGGAAGAATTACAGTAGTGAATTAGAAGTGAATTGGTAAGAGTACGGAGATTAGGATAGGTGATAGTGTTCCTGTACTCCGTACTCTTCCCCTTAACCATACCCAAATCCCTAATATTAATTCCCTTTTTATTAACCATAATCATACTATTACCCATCACCCTCTTATTATTAAAGCGTAACTTCAATGTTCCGCAATACATCGCAAACCTCAAGACATAAAATAACTACTAAAACTAATACCATGAAAATAACCCATGCATACCCTAAAGGTACTATTGAAGCCCGACTAGTAATTGTAATACGTGATATGTTCAATTCCAATATGATAGTAACAAATAATTTTGCAACTGATTTGTTATTCATACTAGGATTACAACTACAGAACTCACAATTATTCACTAAATACAACATTGATGTTACAATTACGGAAGAAAGTGTAAATATCACGATACTTTTGCCTGAATAATTTTAACATAAAAAACTGATCGAAACTACCAATAAACAAGTTAAAGTTCTTGTACCTTTACGGGTGGTAGTCTGCTATAATATTGTAGCACTGACGAAAAACATAATACAATGACAAACAAAACAAAACAATTACTAGATGAAAATAACTAAACAACGATTAAATATACTATATACAGCATTTATTATTCTATGTATTATATGTATATATCCAGTATGTAAATATACCTATGACAATGATATAATATTAGGCTTACAGCTAATTATAGTTGTCATTGGAATATTCACAGGATTATTATTATTGTTAAACGTACGATTATGAGACTGAAAACTTTATATACAATCCGGTATAGAGCTTATCAATATAAGATAACTGCTCCTATATCTATAAACGCAAGATAATGAAATTTGAACTACTTAGTTTTCGTTATGGAATTGCAATAGCTACGTTTATTACCAGCTTTAATGAACGTAGTTTACTATCTATCACCTATGATGGATACCAATTCCAAATAGACTTTTTATTCATTCACCTGTATACTCGTTATGATTAAAATAAACAAACTGCAAATAGAGAAACTAATGTTTACACTATTAGTACTAGTAATTATATTCGGTATAATAGCTATTGTATCTACAGTGCTAGATGTAAACATTGAAGCTATACTTTTGTTTATTATTATATTTCAGTTACACAAATTGATTATACGATAAATAAATGTATTGATTACTGCATTACATACCGGGGTGGTGAAATTGGTAGACACGCAGGACTTAAAATCCTGTTTCCATCTGGAATTGAGGGTTCAAGTCCCTTTCCCGGTACTATTAATTAAAGTTCTGTACCTACGGTACTGGGGGGAATACGCTAACGTTGGAGAGTTAGACTAGATACAAACTCTAGTGTTAATTTTAGCAGTACTAGTAACTGAAATTGTTACGCTGTTGGTTAACTAAGTAAAATGATTGATATTACATAATACTAGTTGTAATAAATATATATCAGGGTTCGAATCCCACTATTCCCACTAATTTATTAATCCGTTATAACCTATAAGTTATAACACAAACAATTACATGATGGCAATTAAGAAAAGAAGTAGTACTAAGTCCAGCGGTGTAAAAGCAGCTAATCGTAAACTTGGACGTAATAACAATGGAAAAACAAAAAATTACGCTACCGGTAAAAATCCATATACTGGTAAAGAATTTGGAGTGTTTCGTTTTGTAACTGATCGTCAAGGGACGTTGATTGATACATATCAAACTCGTGTTGGAGCTGAAACTGCCCGCGAACCACATCAAAATGTATATGAATTAGATAAAATGATTTGTATGGGTGGTAATATGTGGAGAATGGCCTATGCTCATGAAATTGCAGCTAAAACTACAAAATAATGAAAAACGAAAAGCGTGTATTTGCAATTCCTTTTTACATTAAAGTAATTAAGAAAAATAATACTAGTTCTTTCGCTATTCAACAAAACGTAAGTAATGCTGATATAGCAAATCAACCTGCAAATGGCTTTCGTACGTCTGAAGCTGCAAAAGAACATCTTAATAAATTAATCAAGGAAGGAGATACGTTTAAATTTAAGCAAAAACTCCGTAAACCTAAACAACATGGGTGAATATGACATCATTACCAGTACTGGTATGAGTATTGGTGACCGATAGTAATAAACTTATGCCGGCTTTGACTTGATTGTTGAAGTCGGCATTATTAATCAATAAACCATGATTAAACTTATAACTAATTTAATTGAAATAATCAAAGCAACAACTTGTTTTATTTGTGGCGGTAGAGGTCAAGTCAGTAAATGCTGTAAGGCTAAAATTGTTGGAGGTAAATGTAGTTGTTGTGGAAATAGAGGAAGACATGAAGAATGCGCATTATGCCACGGGCGGGGTGCAGTTGGAAAGAAGTAATTATAATTATTTAAAACCAGTTACATCTGCCATAGATGTGGTAGCTCAATACGAACACTTTGAAGATAAAGAACTTAAAACTAGTGGTATAATGCATTTTAAGCTTACGCCTAAACAATGGCAAAGAGCTAGATTTGGTAAACCGCTTACTGTACAACGTAATAAAGCTACGTATAAGCTTAAAACTACTGCTAACGCAGTAATCAAGTTATAACTAAGCAGCCCTTTCTTATTACTGGGAAAGAAGTTAGGACTGCCTTAATCTTTCCCAGTAATAGAAATATACCTCGATGGATTTACAAAATCTTATCGCTAAAGCAAATAGCATAGCGCCGTTAATTAAAAATACAGCTGCTGTAAAAACAACTAGTAAAACTATCACTAGTATACCGACTAAGTATAAGAATAAGATACGTGACAATAAGCAATACGTGGATTGTTACTTTAGTATTAGTGCTCGTGAACTTTGGAAATATACGCAAACCATTATTGTTCGTAATGAAACTATTTACGAACTTATTAATAATGCTATATTCAAAGGGCTAGAGTTTAAAAGAAAAGCTTTATTTATATATTTTGAGGAAAAGATTGAACTACAGGTTCTTCTTAAAGGTGATAATAGAATAGCAATACGTATCTATGATGAACACGAAAATCAAGTGTTTTTTCATGAAAATCATATTGATTCTGGTGAAGCTGAAACTGATTCTAATGATGAAGATGAAGATTAGACTGGTGTTAATTTTTACACCCTCCCTTCTTTAAGAAGGAAACCTTCATAACTCGCTGATAATCAGTAGTTTTCAAGTTCAAAAAGTGAGATTTTCGATAGCCGGAAATCTCACTTTTTACAACTAAATTTCGTAAATTTACATTATTAATAATGTTAAAATTAATACTGCAATGAGTAGTAGCCTTAAAATATTAATGGATACTGGAACAACAAATCCGTTTGTTGTAGAAACCAAAGTAGGAAAGATAGAAGCAGGTAGACTTAGACTTGGGCACTTTCAAGTGTTTGAAAGAGCAACGGGAATTGAACTTGATAGTGAAACTATTATATTAAAAGAAGTTGATAAAAGACCATTCACTAAAATATTTTCTATTGATGAAATAGAAAAACTTAATAGTGCTGGACTTGAAGTCTTTTGGTATATCTTTAAAAACTTAGAGTACGAAAGGGATTGTATAGTATTAAACAATAATATTCCAATTGAACGTAATAAATATTTTAGAGGTATTAAAGACCTTAAGGATAATGATATTATAGCTCAACATATCAAAGTAAAAACAGTATATTGGATTAATCCGAATATTTTGTTTAAAGGTAATTTTTTAAATGTTAAACCGTTAATACTAGATATATGAATATCGCTAAGTATCTTGGAACTTTACTTAAAACAAGAGAAGTATTTATAAAATGGTATACTCAGCATAAAGCTGGTCAAATGCCTATTGCAAGTTTTCTTGCACTAGATTTTGATTATCAAATAGGTATATTTATAGACTTTCTCTATGCTCATAATATATGTTGTAGTATTTATGCAAATAACTACGATGTATTTGTTATACATAATGTATTGTTAGGAACATTACCACAAGATAGTAATTTAGACTATATTGATGTTGATCTTAATATACTATATATAGCCTATCAAAAACCATATCCTGTAATTAATACTACAAGTGAAATATATTTACAAGCACTTGCTTATGCTTTTAAATTTTTAAATGAACATATAATGGATAAAACGCCATTTTAAATAATAAACAAAATTATGACTTTAACCAATGACCAGGAAACTGCTCTAACTAGGATAGTTGAATGGATTAATAACGATACTGATACTTATCTTTGTAGTCTTATCGGTCCTGCTGGTACTGGTAAGACTTTTTTGTCTGAACTAATTACAAAGAACTCTAAATATAAATTTGGAGTTGCTGTATCAGCACCTACTCACAAAGCAAAGAATGTTATACGTTTAGTAACTGGACTTGAAGCTGTTACTGTACAAGCTCTTTGTGGTCTTGCTCCTAATACTTTACTTGACAATTTCGATATAAATAACCCAAAGTTTGCTCGTAGAAATGAGCCACAAATGGGATTATATAAACTGCTTCTGATTGACGAAGCTAGTATGATTAATACTGAACTGTTTGAATTTATTAAAGAACTAGCATACCGATTTAAGACTAAAATTCTGTTTATTGGTGATGGTTATCAAGTACCTCCTGTTGGTGAAGCTGCTAGTCCTGTATTTATACTATCTGATTATATATTTGAATTAAGACAACCAGTACGTCAGAAACCCGATAATCCATTGGTATTTCTAGCTAACGCTATACGTTGTGATATTACTACTCTTACTAGTGGTTTTAATACAGATGAATACGCTAAATTTACAGAAAGTGCTGAACATCTTGTACCTGGTTTTAATTTCTTACGTGTAAATAATGATCGTGACGATAGAGGTCAATTAATCCGTGAACATCTCTTTCGATACATTTGTATTAATCACTCAATGATTTATAATCAATATGGACAAGGGTATGAATTTACTAGAGATAAAAAGTATTTTACAGATAAAGTATTAGATACATTTGGCAATGAACAGTTTAAATTTGATCCTAATTACGCAAGACTTTGTACTTTTACTAATGAATCAGTAAAAGAATGGAATAACATAGTACGTAGTGCCATTATTGGTACTGATGAGATTATAACACTTAACGATTTATTGATGTGTTACACTACTGTATCTGCAGGAAAAGGAAGTGAAATTGTAACTAATTCACAAGAATACGAAGTAGTTAAATTAGAACATAACGATAAAGACGCTATTAAATCATGGCAAGTACAATTACAAAACACAGGTAATCAAGAACTAACTCCTTGGTTAAATATTGTTAAACCTGAATCGTATGATAATTTTGCTTTATTGCATGAAAGTATTCATTATACTGCTCGTACCCAAAAAGGTAGAGCTTGGGTTGAATATTTTAAATGGCGTAAAAATTATTTATTACTTGATAGTTTTAATGATTATAAAACTAGTCCTGTAGCTAAATACGCTAAAGCTAATAATATTGTTCTTAAAAATTTACCTAAAAAAGATATAGATTATGGCTACGTAATCACTACCCATAAATCACAAGGTAGTACTTACAGCAATAGTTTTGTTGATGGTAAAAATATTGCAATTCGACTTAAAGTTGGAGATGAAGAACTACGTATAAAAAAGATACAATATTTTAATCTTTTATACGTAGCACTTAGTCGTGCTAAAGAGAAAAGTATTATCTATGTCTAAGAATAAATTAGTTATTACTAATTGGCAATACGATCAAGTAATAGCTAAACCTTACATTAGATTTCCAAATGGTTTATACTATTTAGAAACTCGTGTAATACTAGAACCGGAGGATTTGGAAGATTACGTTTCTTATATAAATAACTATAATCCTCTATTTGCTAATACCGATGATGAAGAAACTAGCATGGTTACAGCCATGTTTGGGAACCCTCCCACTCTTCATCATTGGTATTTTACTGTACTATCTGACGAAAGAAAAAAAGATATGCAACGTGTGTATATCTCAACATATGAACTTAATTAATTAAAATGAGAAATGCAAATATTATCTTTGCATTACTAATTTTAGTAGCTATTTTAGCTTCTAGTGTTAGTAATGAACCTGCAGTTGATGAAATCTATAGTTACACAAGTGTAACTATATTCGTTACTGCGCTTTCTGTACAAACAGAAGCTGAAATCAAAATACTCGCCAGAATAGCTCAAGGCGAAGCTATCGGTGAAGGTATGCTAGGTATGACGTTAGTAATGGAGACGGTACTTAACCGTATGCGTTCTAACAAATGGCCTAACACTGTACATGGAGTAGTAACTCAACGTAGCCAATTTAATGGTTATAGAACTACTAATTATAATAAAGTAATAAGTAATGAGGTGCTAACTCTAGCCACTTCTCTATTACTGGGAAAGAAGTCACATACGTTCCCAACCAGTACATACTGGTTTTATAATCCAGCTATTGCAACTAATCATAAATTTATAACTTATATTCGTAGTAAATACCAAACTAATCGTAGTGGTAGACATGAATATGCATATTAAGATACAATGAAAAATAAAGCAGAATCACAACCACAACTACAAACAGATCATGATATTCTTGTAAATTGTGAACCGATTAATTTAACAGGATTTATTACTATTATTTCTGATAAAATCAATACAACGTCAGAAATTGTAGATGATATTACAAATCATCTTGGAGATGTGTCTGAAATATTTAGAGAAACTATGGCGTTAGCAGATAAACCCCTAAAACCGCTACCTGGTAATAGTGCTATTCATAAATTATCAGATATTGCTGACGCATTAAATACACTAAACTCTAAACTTGAGTTTATTGTTAATGGACTTGATCAAATTATTTAATCATATTTACACAATTAAACAAACAATGGTAATTGAAAAGAAAAAGTGTATTCGTATTACTACTGGCCCTATGGCCGGTGTAGTTGTACGTCGATACAAAACAGAATGTGATTTACTTGTAAAAATGGAAGCAGCTGTTTATGTAAGTAAAGGTACAATGAAATCCTTTCTTAATCAATATAAGAAAACTTCAGCAGCTATGAGATTAGCTGCTGACCTCGGAATTACTGATTGGAATGATCTTCCTAGTCATGTAGTTATTGCTACTTATGGTAATGGAGTTACAAGTATGTATGTCGTACCAAAAGGTATGGATGCATTACTTAGTTTACAAAAAAGATATACTACAAACACAGAACATCAAGCGTTAATTGCTGCAGCAGAAACCGTACTTAAAACTAACGAAGATCCTAATAAAAGTACACAACTTAAAGCTGAACTTAAAGCTTTAACTGCTAGTCGCATTAATAGTGGGACACACTATTTTATTGAAAAACAACGTAAAAATAAAAGCAATGCAAAACTTAAAGTTAATGACGATAGCAATTCTATTGTTCTTGAGTCAGACCTTATTCTCGCAGTTAATGGCGAAAGAGCCGACAATAATTCTGGGGAATAGTACAACAAGTAATACATATCTTATAATTGATCTATCACGTAATTGTGATGTCTCTATTATAAGTAACAACAAGCAAATTTGTTTTTATACTGCTATTGAATCAGTAAATTACATTCAAGTAAGTTCTCTTGATTTTCCATCTACCGAAATGGCTATGATTATAGCTAGTATTAAACTAGAAGATGGTATTATAGGTAAGATAAGAGTAGATCACGCTAACAATACTATATTCTTTTATGGTTTTGTTAGTAAAGCTGATATTGCTGCCGAGTTCATGCGGCGAATTACTGTAAATTTTTAGTTTTAATGGCTTTTATGGGGTTGCTGGTATATACTACTAGTAACCCCTTTTTATTTCAATACAACAACTCAAAACAAGCTATGAACGATTTAGACCCGCTTTTCTCGGACGTTCAAGCCGGGCAGCAGATAATTTTAGTAACTAATAATTCTAGCTATAAGCACTTTAATAGTGTAAATAATATAGAAGTAGTAACTGAAGATACTGGACGTAAAGAAATACTTGATTGGTATCAAAATAATACTATTGCAGGATTAGATACTGAATGCAATGGACTTGATCCGTTAATGAACGATGTATTATTACTTGGTATTGGTAATAAAAATATTGTTTATATATTAGATGTTGTATCTATTTACAATATTGAATCTTTTATTTTACCAACTATCAAATATGTAGCTCATAATGCTAAATACGATTATACTATTCTTAATTATAATTGTAATGTTATAATTGATAACTGGTATTGTACTATGATCGCTGATCAAAAAATATGGCAAGGTTGTGGTAAATCAGTTAGTAATCAAATGGGATTTAGTTTTAGTCTTGCTGCATTACTTAAACGTAGATTTAAGAAATATTCAATTGAACTAGATAAAGATGTAAGAGATCAATTTATCGGTATACCTAAAAATAGATATACAATTGAACTTCAACATCTTAATTATTTAGCTGAAGATATTGAATGGCTAATAGCTATTTATGATCAACAGAAATATGACATTGCAAAGTATAATTTAGAGTTTTATATTGATGAAATTGGTAGACAACAACCTTGGGCTGTTGGTGATATGGAACTTAGTGGTTTTTATCTTGATTGTGAGCAGTGGCTTACAATGATAGAAGAAAATAAAACTAAGCAATTTCAATTAGAAATTGACTTAGATACAGAGTTTCGTAGACTTAGAGATACTATTTTATCTAAAGATGAAGCTATATATATAAAAGGAAAAAAATACGATAATAATCGTAGTAATTATACTTTTACGCAGAATAGTCTGTTTGATGACATCTCTCCCAGTAATAAGAATGTTAAATCTACCAATGTTATTAATTGGGGTAGTAGTGATGAAGTAAAGTATTTATTTGGTAGACTTAAATTTGAACTACCGACTGATGATCGTAGAGTACCATATCACGTACCTACATTTTACAAAAAATCACTCAAAGGTGGAGCAAAATGGTGTATTGACGATAAAGCTCGTAAATATACTACTAAAGAGGGTGCTCTTGAAGCAATGGCAATAGAATTACCACACTCTAAAGGTAACAGTTTATTGCGTATTCTTATTAAACATCGTAAAGTAACTAAACAACTTCAAACTTACGGTGCTGGTTTTATGGCTAAAATAAGTGAAGTTACAGGTTTAATACATACACAATATCGAACAGATACTGCTAAAACAGGACGTTATCAATCTGGTGGTGGTACAATGCTTCCAGATAAAATTAATATACAAAATATACCACGAGAAAAACGTATTAGAAATTGTTTTCGCGGTAGTGCTGATGAATTTGTACTTACAGCGGATCTATCAGGGGCAGAAGTTACAATAGTATGTGACTTTGCTCACGATAAACAACTGTATGAATGGGCTGTTATTAATGATGATGCGCATAGTCCAATAGCGCAAGCTACATGGAGAGATATATTTTGGTATCGCGCTGGTTATAAATGCGGTATTTGGACTAATCCTACTATGTTTTTTAAATTACAACATAGTACTTACGCTAAAGCTCTTCTTGATACTTTTAGTTTAAAAAATACTGATATTAAAGCAGATTGGCGTAATGCTCAAACGTTTGAAATTAATAAAAGCGTAAATAAAGATTTACGTACTGCTTTTAAACCAATGACATTTGGTACTATTTATCAAATGAAAGCGGATAAAGCTGGTCAAACGCTTAATATATCAAAAGATGAGGGTGCTGTTGGCATCCAATCAATTAAAAATGCAATTCCCGCTACATTTGCTTTTGTAGATTCTAACATAGGAAAAGCAATTAATCAAGGTTATTTAGTTCTAAATACTAGAACTAATAGTCGTATTTGGTTTCCAGAGCTTATTCGTTGTTATAAAAATAACGAAGAGCCTAGTTGGAGATTACTTTCTGAAGTTAGTGGTGCAGCTGCTAATGCTCCGTTTCAAGGAACTCAAGCTGATATGATGAAAGAAAGCATAGTAGAGCTTAGTTATGCACTTAAACGTTTACAAATTAAAGCTACTGTACCTGGAATGGTACATGATGAATTAGTTTCTCGTTTTGAGAAACCGTTAATTAAACCTACTTTATATTGGTGTAATGATACTGTAAAAAAACAATTACAACCAAATAAAAGTGTACTGCAAACAGTAGATATATCTAAACACAAAGATTTAGATAAATATCTGGAAACAGGTGATGTTATTAAATGTAATTATCCTGAATTTGTTAAAAATACTATGACTAATGCTGCTAATCGTTATCTTAAACATTATAAGATGGGATGTGATTATGAAGTATTAGATACATGGACAAAATAAAAACTGATGTTAAGTTTAACGCAACAAAAACTGTTACAAAAAGAGTTAAATCGTATTTTTGATAATAGTAATATTACTACATCCATTACGTATAGTATATGGAATAATAAACGTTACGGTGATTATTATACTTTTCACATATGTTTACAATATTATAAACATAATGCTTGTATTTTTATCGAAGATTATAATAACCTTACTAAAGAAGAAGTACAAATTACTGTTAGTAATCTTATAACTGATTTAAAAGTTTGTAATAATCCACGTGATGTTATTGCTATGTTTTTACCAGTTAAAGATTTTGCCCATTACGCTAAAGTTTATGACTTATGAAGATAGATGAAAGTAAGTTATTTCGGCAAGAGGAAACAATTACTAAATGGATATGGCATAAAGGTAAAGGCGGTATTCAATGTCCTACAGGATTTGGGAAAACTTTTACAGCGCTATTTGTAGCTGCTCGTAAAATGTTGCTTAAAAAACCAAATACTCGAGTTATTGTAGTTGTACCATTTGATAATTTACGTACACAATGGCGTAATGAAATTGATAAACTTATCCCCGAATTTCGAGGGAGAATTTATGTAGATACTGTACAAGCATTTCAAGCTAAAGGATTACAATATAGTTGTGATCTTCTTATTCTTGATGAAGTAGATGAATATTTTGCTGCTGGAAGAAGTAATATTTGGAATGGCACTTGGATTAAGTTTAATTGGTTGTTATGGCTTAGTGCCACACCAGCTGATAAACAAAAACGAGATACTGAATTTGTAAAACTTTATCCAACTGTTGATGTAATAACAACAGAAGAGGCTATTGAAAAAGGTTGGATTAGTAACTACGAGATATATAATCTTGGAGTTGATTTAACTGAAGAAGAAGAACAGGCGTATAGTCATGCTAGCGATGTAATTGATAAAGCTCTAAGCAAATTTAATAATAACTTTGAATTTGCTGCTAGATGTTTATCTGGACATAAAGACGATAAAGGTAATGATCATAGTGCTTATGAATGTTCTATTATGTGGGCTAGTCATTTAGGATGGCGACCGGATTTAGCTCAAATTGCAGATGGTACTATACCAGCAAATAAAGCTACTCAAGAGTATGCATTAAAAGTATTAAGTCAATGGACACCTAATCTTGTAATGGGTTATGCCAAAGAATTATTTCGTTATATTAAAATTAGAAATAAGATTTTATGGCAAGCTAGTAATAAAATAAATTTATTTATTGATATTGCCAAAGCTATACCTAAAGCAAGAATTATTGGATTTGGTCAATCGACTGATTTTGCAGATAACGTAACAGCTAAATTAAATAACGAAGGTATTGTTTCTGTAGCTTATCATAGTAATTTAGAAAGTCGACCTCTTCGTCAAGATGAAGCCGGTAGTCCTACGTTATTTGGTAGTGGGCCTTATATTACATATACTACTAAAAGTAGTCAAAAATACGGTGAAGTTAAATTATTTGGTACTAAAGTACTAAAAACCTTAATACTTAAAGCTGTATTAACTGGTGTTGCTAGAGTAATCATGAGCGCATCAGCACTCGACAAAGGTAGTAATATGCCTGGACTTAATTTAGCTATAATTACATCTCTTACGTCTAATCCTAGTCAGTTTATTCAACGACTTGGTAGAGCTATTCGTATTAATCCTTTAGAAGAAAATAAAAAAGCTTTAATAATATGTATGTACGTTAGAAATAGCAAAGAAGAACGTACATTACAAAATGTACAATCTAGCGGAGAAACTATTTATTGGATTAATACTGTACAAGAAATTGGATCTGGGCGTAGTTCTGATTTAGATTTCACAAAATTGTCACTATGATAGATTTTAAAGAATACACTACTTATCTTATTAATAATAGGATAAATGAACGACAATTTAGTTTGCTTTATTTTCTTTACATTACTAAAGAAGATAGAGCAAACTTTGCTTTAATGAAGCAATTTATTGAAGTACATGGTATAACCATAGGAGATAAAAAATCACTAACTACTGAAGTAGATAAAGTGATGCTTATAGAACACGGTTGGCTTCGATTAGGGGGTCAACTAGGATACGAAGTGACTGATAAATTTACAAGTAGTTTTATAACTACGTATATTGCAGGACAAGAGTTTATTGCTGCTTATCCTGGATTTACTATAATTAACGGAGGTAACGCCCCGTTAAAAAATAGTGATAGAGAAGTTGTACGTAATCTTTACGCACAACGAATTAATTACAGTAAAGCTGAACATGATCGTATATTACTAGACCTTGATTTTGGTAAAAGACATGATCTTATTAAAGTTAACATTGAAAACTTTGTACGATCTGAAGGTTGGTGGGATATTAGACAACGTAGGTTAGAAAACAATCAAACAGGTACATATATTGTTCATGATCAAGATTTTTAATCTATGCTAACTCCCACTACATATACAAGTGCTGTTAAAACAGCAAATCGAGAAATAACTAGGGAGTTAAGTGGTGATCAAAATGGTTTAATTACTAGATTTACACCGCTTAACAAAGCAATGATGAAATATATGCGGTTCGCTAGCATATATACTATTGCGGGAGCAAGTGGCAGTGCAAAAAGTTTCTTATTGAATAATCTTCGTGATGATTTTAGAAGTACAGAAGAAATAATTCTTCCTTTTGAGACTAATGATGAAGAACTTATTAAACATATTGAAACTAAAGCTTCTATTTCTTTTACTGGGAAAGAACTCATATTTCCGGCTATAAATAAAGATGCTACGTTTAAAGTATGTATGCTTCATTTTGGTTTTGAAATGAATCCTGGTAAAGAAATAGCGCGTAGTGTTTGTGATTATGCTGGTATGAATTACAGCTACTTGCACAGTTCTTTTGCTAAAAAGATAAGTAACGGTGTGTATGAATATAATGTATTAACCAGCGAAGAACATAGGTTTACCACTACTATTTTAAATTATTTACAGCGTACTAAAAATGTATTGTTTTTCAATCACGCTGGTACAGTTATGGATATATTTAAAACTGTAGAAGTTGCGTATAATAAATATGTACGTAATAATCCTGAACCAACAGAGTTGATTGTAACATTAGACCATACATTACTTGTAGCTAAAGATAAAGAAAAATCAGATACTGAACTTATTAATAATTTAAGTAAGATGTTTATTTCTCTTCGCGAAGTGTTTGGAGCAATGGTAATTCCACTAAATCAATTCAATAATGAAATTGAAGATGATAGACGTAGAAGTAAACCTGGACTTCATTATCCATTAAAAAGTGATATTTATTGTGGTGGACAACTGTTTCAAGCTAGTGATTTTGTTTTTACTATGCTTATGCCATCTAAACTTGGTATACCGCAATATGGACCGCGTGAAGTTACAACACAAAATATTATACATCTTGGCCTTATAAAATCAAGATATGATAATGATGGTCAATTGTGGTTATATAATGATTTAGCTAATGGTCATTTATTACCAGCTTATCCAGAATATAACAAAGGTAAATTTCATAATTGGAGTATTGGACATACTCTAAACAACAAAAAATACAAGCTATGAGTGAAGAAGTAGAAAAAAGCGTAACAGCTGTAGCTAAAGTTCCTGTTACATATGGCGTAGCTAAATACAACGAATTTAAAGATTTTGATAATATTGCGCTGTTTAGTGAATATGCACAAGAATTACTTAAAGCTGGCTTTGGTAATCATACTACTAAACAAGGTATTATGGCTAGTATGTTATGGGCAAAAGATCATAATTTTCCAATTATGGATTGTATTGCTCACCTTACTAATATACAAGGTAAAGTAGGAGCTGATGCTCATCTTATCAAAGCGATGATTCAAAGGGCTAGTATTATAGATGAACTAGTTTATGATTATAGACCTGTTTATCAATATCAGTTTAAAGATACAGTATATAGTCAAGAAGATATAGATGCTTATCCTGATAGATTTTATATTTGCTTTACTATGAAACAAGTTGCCGATGCAGCTAACGATGAATCTAAAACTGGAATACCTGTACTACGTAGTCAAGTAATTGATTATGAAACTAAAATTAAATTTATACGTTGGATGCAATTACCTAACGGTGAGTGGTATGAACGTATAGAGTATGGTATTTATAAGTGGAGTGATGCTGCAATGGCTGATCTTACTGGTAAAGATAACTGGAAGAAACGTCCAAAAGTTATGATTTATTGGAGAGCTTATACACAAGGCGCACGTAGAATAGCTGATGATTTATTACTCGGAGTTTATGAAAAAACTGAACTAATGGATGCAGCTAACATTGAATATAAAACAGAAGATGTAGACTATTTGAATGTAGATTAATTTAAGTAGTCAAATCTTAAAGAATATTTCTTATTATTAAATCAATGACGTATCTTTACATCATTGAAAACAACCAATTTTTTTAACTAGTTAATTATTAAACTATGTCTTTCAACCTTGATTTTCTTAACAAAATTAATGCCGCTTCTGATGCTGTTACAAATACCCGTGGTGGTAGTGACGCAACGATCCTCCCGCAATTTTATACGACCAGTACTAAAGGTAACTGTTCTGCTAATGCTTGGATGATGAAAGCACTTGGAGCTGGTAGTGGTTCACGCCTGATCGTGGTAGAAGTACCACAAGTAACCGGTGTTCCTGTAACTGTAGAAATTACTGGAATGTCTTACGCTGTAGGTGTCGGTGAACTGTCTAATAGTGAAATTCTTGCTATGGAATTTGAAATGGCTAATCCTCAATCTTTTGCTACCGGTAGTGCAGAACTTGCTGCTTACGAAGAAGAAAAAGCACTGTGGATTGGTATGGAACTTGAAGCTCGCGGTCTTGCTGATAATGGCAATAACGGCGCTCTTGTTCGTAAAACTGGTAGTGGTTACCAGTTCAGTTCACGTAATCCTTGGCAATTACTTAATGGTACTACTGATGGAAGTCAGTTTTATGATACCATTAAAGCTTACGGTCTTGCTGAACTTAATTCTGGTGAAATTGTTTTGTTAACCGACGAAAACAAAGCAAATCCAGAAATTAAAAGTGTAGCTATGCTTAGCCGTAGTGGTGAGCCTGGTGTTTGGGTTGGTGTTGAAGAAACTGCAGAAGCTCTTGAAAATCCTTTCTTTGTGTTAAAGTATAGCCACTTTAAGGAAAAAAGCGTAAAAGGTGGTGATAGCGATGACGTAGAAGTTTCAGGTGATGAATCTCCTGCACCTGTAGTCACGCTTGAGCCTGTAGTCGCACCTACACCTGAGCCTGTAGTTGCACCTGTTGTAGATACCGATTTCGACTTTGACACTGAATTGTAGGCGTCGACAATTCTAATCATTGATTGAGTCATTGGGGAGGTCTTATCGCAAGATCTCCCCTTTTTTATTAATTTAGTACAAATATTTTAAATACTAAACTTATGCTGGATTTTAAAAATATGGGTATTAATGAGGAAACTAAAACTGTCTCTAATGTGGCGTTTCCCGTTGAAACATATTACCGAGAATATAAAGCAGGAACTCGCCCACATCCTTTTGTAGAATGTGAATTAGTGAATGTACTTGCACGTACTGCAGTTAAACGAGGAGCTATTGCTTCTGATGGTGTAGAAGTAGCTGAAGGAGCTGAATTAGAGTTTCACCAAGTAGATGATAAATTCCGTCAAACTACTCTTGAATTTGTATTTCAAGATAATGGTGGTCATTTTATTCATATTGAGCAAGTATATAGTTTGTTAACTGGTGATCCTAAATTTACCAACAAAAACCGTATGCTTAACGAACGTATTGCTCATATCTTTGAAGCGTTTGTTCCCGGTAAAGCTGCTGAATATTTAGGAGCTGCTACACTTCAAACTGAAGATAATAAATTTACGGAAGTAAATGAACTTAGTCTTTATTATAAAGGCTACTTTGAAGCTATTGCTAATGCGTTCAACACATTACGTAAAGGTACTCCTGTTTATAAAGTAGGAGAAAAAGCTATCCCTGTTCGTATTAAATTAGTACGTGCTGGGCAAGGTAAGCGTCCTAACGTATTACAGATGCCCCTTGGTAATTGTATTGAAGCTATCAAAGAGGGTGGAGTTAGTATTCTTTCAGTGTCTCCAAAAGATATTTACGAATTAGTTCCTGAAACTACGGCATCTGGTAATTTGCCTGGTACACCTGCGGGTATTCCCAGTGCACCGCCAGCTGGTGATTTGTGGCCTGATGTCTAAAGAATAGATTACATTTTGTTATTAACGTTTTTTGAGGCCAGCACTACCAGTTAGTGCTGGCTTTTTTTTTCACTTTAAAACATGAGTTTATGATAGGAATACTACCAAAGTTAACAAGAGAGTATATATTAGATCGTATAACTCAAGAAGCTATATTGGCTAGATTTTTAGGTATTTCTATTCATATTATTTATGAATGTATAACTAAAAATAAATTAATAAGATCACCCCTTAGAGCTGATAAAAATCCTACTTGTGGATTTTTAGTTAAAGCTGATAATAGAATTACTTTTAATGATTTTGCTGGTTATTTTACAGGAGATTGTTTTGATGTAGTTGGCTATCAAAACTGTATTAACGCTGACGATAAAGTAGGATTTAATAAAATTCTACACATTGTAGCTAAAGAGTTTAAAATTCATGAATATACTACAGTTGGTTCTAGTGGTTTAATTTCTGTTAAAAACTTTAATAAACCTAGAGAATTTACTCTTATTAATATACTTACTAGAGATTGGAATTATGCCGATCGTTGTTACTGGGATAGATTTAATATAAATCTTGATATACTTAATTATTATCAAGTATTTCCTGTTCAAGTTGCATATCTAAATAATAACACTATTTATCATTACTTTGAGAATGATCCTTGTTATGCTTATTATTTAGGTACGACTACTGAAGGTGAACATTGGAAATTATACTTTCCACGTAGAAAACAATATAAGTTTATTACTAATAGTAATAAAGTACAAGGCACTAAACAAGTAGTAAAAGCTGATACTGGAATTATTACGAAATCTCTTAAAGATGTAATGTCTTTGTATAGTTTTGGTATTACAGCTGTAGCAGTACCTGCAGAAAGTGTAATTCTTACTCCAATTCAAATTGCATATTTACGTAGTATTTGGAGTAATATATATAGCTTGATGGATTTTGATTATGCTGGTATTAAACTAGCTGTACAATTACGTAAACAAAACATACCTGCTCTTTTCTTTACAAATGGTAAGTTTGAAACTTATGATTATAAAGCTAAAGACTTTAGTGAACACGTAGATAAACATGGAATTAAACGAACACAAAACCTGATAGATTATATTAAATCTGAAGGTTTTTATCAATTCAATAATAGAGATTTTTCAGATTTTCAACAATATAACTATGAATAAAATAGACATCATTCAAAATATCCTTCGTGGATTTCTTATTAATGACACAGTAGATTTACTATTTGCTGTTCCTCTTACTAAAGACGAAGCTGAACGCGCTTATCATCAAATTAAAGAAAAAGAGTTTTGTACTATACGTAGAGTAAAACTTAAAAAAGAACATCTTGTTTTAATGACAGATAGATATACAGCTGAGTTTAGTAGAGTAGTAATGCCAGATCGTAATTCTGTAAAAGAAGAAGGTGTTACTATTGTAAGAAAGTTTTTATATACAAAAGCGCCTTTAACTAAAAATCATTTAGCTGCATTAAAAAGTAATGTTGAAGGGCATTATGGTAACGCGTATATACCTACTACTATGGTAGGTAATACTGAAGAACAATATATTGCTATAAAAGCAATATTACGTAATCCAGATTATATCTTAATAATTAAACTTTAACTATGTATCAAGTAATAATACCTAATTATATCAGAACAGTAGAGTTATCAAAGAAACAGATACCAAAATATTATCGGTATGATGGTATTACGATCAAAGGTGCAGGTAAAAAGTTACTTGTTAAGTATACTAATCCAGGCTCTAGAATGAAAATTGGACATACTGGAATTGTAGAACCTGATCAAATAGCGGATAATTATTACCTTGGTATATATAAAGGTAATAAACAAGTTGATACCGTACGAGCCTTTCCTATTACTGGGAGAGGAAAAAGAGTTCATGAGTATATGCAAACACATAAAGTGTTTCTAGTAAATAAAGAAACTAATGAACGAGTACTTGCTAATAATACTCAAGCTGGAACTCCAAAAGTTTACACAATTAATGGACAAGATTTTTATAGTGGTAATCTTAATCCGTTTGCTAGACGTAAAGTTATGCAAGCAATAAAAGAAAGTTATATTCCACATATAAAAACTCTCCCAGTAATAGAGAAACCTTTTCCTTATCGAGTTCAATTAACTATCTTTGATACTCCGAAATTAACTACTGATAGAGTATTAGATGAACTCTCTATATCCCAATTTTGGGATGTAGGTAATAGAGCATTTCCGTACGCTAAAGCTTTTCTTGATTTATTAGCTACCGGTAAAACTGGTAAAAAAGCTAATAATGAATACGTACAGTATTTTGAGCCAAAACTACCGGATGATAATATTATGTTTATCACCCAAGATCCTTGTGGTGCTAGATTTATACCTGTAGATGATGAATCACAACGTAAACTTGTTTTTAGTATTATACCAGATACTAACGCTTTAGTTTTAGGTAATCAATTTTATAAAGAATTTCATAACTATTAAAAATAAACTACAAATGAAAAATATTAAAACTGTAATTGCAGTAGCAATTACGTTAGCGTTAGTAATTATGTTCTGTTCCAGACCTAAAGTAGAACAAATGATTAGTATGGAAAAGTACAATCAATTGCAATTGAAGTACGATAACCTTACACTTGAATACTTAGCATTAAAAGATGAGAAAGTAATTCCTGTACAAGTAGGTTATGTAACTAATGAACAGCATGAACAAATACTTAAAGAACTACTTGATTGTCGTATGGGTAAACTAGAAGCTAATACTACTACTTATACGCGTAAACCTCGTCCTGTACTTATTAAAACAGATACGTCATATAACACTACAGCAGCTCAACTTGAGGAATTTTACACTAATGTTCTTGATGATGTAGAATCTCGTTTAATTGTAGCACAAGATGAAAATAAAACTTGTCAAACTAAACTTGTACAAGCTGAAATTGATAAACTACGAGATACAGGTAATCAAATTTATAAAGGCACAATTACTACACCTGAATCTCAAATTATTGACTATGTAGCAGAAGTGCAAGGTAAACTTGTAGCACTTGACGCTAAAGTTACTAACGTAGATATTATTCGTCCTATTATTATGGCTAATAAAGTTCGTAATAACTATCTTGGTGTGGAAATTTTTCATGTATGGGATACAGATAATAGTACTAAACCAGGTGCAAGCCTTGAATATCTTAATGTAAAGAAACCGCTTGCTTGGGGTTTAAGGGGTGGTGCTCGTTTTGGCCCCGGTCGAAACGATATTGCACCCCAACTGGGTATTAAGCTCGGTATTACTTTCTAAGTAACAGTAAGAGCTAATACTAATTGTGTAATTCGCCGCAGTCTTCTAGTAGGACTGCGGCATTTTAATTTACAAACTGAAACTAAAATTATGAAAGAAGTTTTATATGCTAGAACTAGCGATGGAAGTATTAAAGTTTGGAGTATAACTATTGATGATGCTGAAAGTTCAGTACCTAAAATTGTCACTCGTTCAGGGCTGTTTGGCGGCATTCAAACTCCGCAGATCACAGCAATACACGAAGGCAAAAATATAGGCCGTTTAAACGAAACTACGCAGCTCCAGCAAGCTATTTTAGAGGCAAATTCAAAGATCGCTCGGCAAAAGAAAAAAGGTTATAAAAGTATTGGTGATATAGATGCTACATTAGCTGTATCATTAAATATTAATAAATCTGGTGTTCATATGACTTTTATACAAAACCAGAGTTTACTTACATTTTTAGAAAAACACTTACCTAAAGATAATACTGACGACAAAGGTAATATTAAACCTATGAAATGTCAACAATATTATGTTACACGTAAAGTTAAAGGAATTGAACGTATTGAACCACGTATTAAATTTCCATGTATAGGTCAACCTAAAATTAACGGTATTCGTGCTTTTATGCGCTGGGTTGATGGACGTGGTGCTGTACTATTTAGTAAAATGGGATTAGAATATAATCTTCCATTAATTACTGATCAATTTACTGAAAATCATTTTTATGCTACTGAAACTAGTGGATTACCAGAAGGAACTGAATTAATATTTGATGGTGAAATTTATATTCATGGTGAATATCTTAGTGAAATACGTAGTGCAGCTGTTAAACCTAATCTTAAAACTCAGTTATTACAATTTTACATTTTTGATTTAGCTGTTGCCGATATTAAACAACAAGCTAGATTAAGATTTATACAAAATAATATAGGTAATTGGGGATTTAGTAATGTACATGGTTTAGTTAGTGTTAATATTACTAGCGACGATACAGCTCAATACTATACAGATATTTGTATTAAAAATGGATACGAAGGTGCTATTTTTCGAGATCATAAATCTGAATATGGATTTGGCAAACGTCCTATGACTATTGTTAAACTAAAACGTAGAGAAAGTGCAGAATTTATTATCTTAGATGTAATTGATAGTAGAGATGCGCCAGAACTTGGTATGTTTGTATGCCGTAACGATTTAAATCATGAAACGTTTACGGTAGTACCTGAAGGTACTGTTGAACAAAAACGTCAATATTTTATTGATCGTGATATTCTTATTGGTAAATTACTTACAGTAGAATTTTATGAAAGGACTGTTCCACCAAAAGAACTGCCTTTTCATGCTGTAGGAATAGCTGTAAGAGATTATGAATAAAAAACAATAGTTATGCTTTATTATAAAAACTTAGTACTTAATGTAATTATTAAAAGTGAAAATGTTGAAATAATAGGTACTACAACTATTACAGTTGATTCTGAAACTTTTAAAGAGTTTGCTTCTGATTTTGATTGGAACATTCCTTATTTTGATTTAATAGATAATCAAGATTATGAACAACTAGCTGAATATTATCTTAATATTCTTAAAGAAAAAGATGTAGTTATTAGTAATGATACTACTATTATATTCTTGGCTTGGGCTTTAGATCAGCGTGATAATATTCAAGTTGATTATGTTGTTGATCATATTTTTTGGGTACATCATGATCTACTTCATGCAGAATATGATGTAACTAGTTCTGATCTTTACGTAACTGCTGGAATTGAAGAATTACGTATAATTGAAACTCTTGAATACTTTATTAAAAATAATGAAGTACATCTACTTGATTATGAATTTTTAAGTACATTATTTGCAACTTTTAATAATAGATTTGGCCGAGCTTTAAATCTTGATGAAAATATTAAAGATAAACTTGAATCTTATTATGAAGATTTTTAGTACCTTTGTGAAATTCAAGCACTTTCCGTTATAGCCGGTATTAATAATAAATTAAATAAGTAAATTATGCAAAAAAGAGTATCGTTAATAGTGTGTAAAGATATGAAGCAATACGACGAATGGATTAAACAAGAAAAAGAATCTAATGTTGTTAATATGCCTATTATTTCACGTACAGATAAAATATCTCCTTGTATTATTAACAGAGTAATTTTTTTACCAGGAGCTGATCGCGAATTAGCAAATTTACTTGGTACTCTTATTATTCCTGAAGATATAATGAGATTACATGAAGCTAGATTAGATTTTATAAATGCTAATGTAATGGTAACTATAAAAGTTAATTTAAAAAAATACGAACAACTATTAAAAGACTTATCCATTAAAGACTAAAGTATAAACCCATGCCAAAAGATTTACCTAAATACATTAAGACTAAAACTAGTACACTTCATGATGAAGTGTACATGAAACAATATTTAAATGGATACTTAGTTTGCAGTACAACTTCTTTATTATTTTACTTCATGAGTGGTATTCCTGCTCAATATGAAATTGTAAATGAAGCTGAAGCAACACAAGTATTTAATTCTGTAACTACTAAACTAAATGAAATTTTAAACATTTAACTATGTAACTAAAAACTACAATCATGATAATTATCCACGAAACGCGAAAAGGGATAAACAAACACCTAATAGTATTAACAGTAATTGCATTGTTAATGTTAGCAATTCCGTACCAAATAAAAAGTACGAGAATTAAAATAGATTACCCTTTAATTGAAAAAGCTCAAGAGATGAGTATTATTACTTTACCAGAACTAATTGAAGAGAAAAAAGAAATTCAACCTACTATTAATTTATATGAGAGTTGTATTTGGTTTCTTAAAGCTAGTGAAGGTTTAAGACTTAAAGAATATCGTTGTGTTGCTAATCGTCGTACGATTGGTTGGGGACACTGGATTAAAGAAGGAGAAAGTTTTGGTACACTTACTGTAGCTCAAGCCGATGAGTTATTTAAGCAAGACTTTAATAAAGACTGGAATTACGTAGGGAAACGTTATCCTAACATTACTATTGAAGCTAGATGGGCTATTACTTTATTTGTTTACAATGTAGGTAGTGGTAATTTAGAAAGTAGTAAATTAGACACTTCTCTTAAAAGAAGTGATTACAATAAAGCTGCAATACAAATTTTGAGTTTTAATAAAGCTCGTAAACATAGTGATACTTGCAGCAGGAATTGTAAAAAGTGCAGACCTAAACCTTATACCGGTTTGACTAAAAAACGTAAGTTTGAAGCAGCATTACTTAGAGGTGACTTTAAATATATAGCTGCACGCACTGAAGCTACTAAAGCTGCGGTAATTGTAAAAATTAACAAAGCGCTTAATTTAATTCAGTAATATGACAATGAAAGAAACATTAACACAAGGAAGTATCCAATTAGACGATGAATACTATTTACGTAGTGACACTGATAATTGGGTACTAATTTGGGTTAAAGAAACTCCCGGAGAAGATAAAAAAGTAATTACCAGTAGAAATGTTTGGTATTTTAATAATATTGAACAAGCTACTCGTAAATATTTATCTGAAGCTGCTAAACCAGCTACTACTGTAATTGAACTTGAAGCTTTAATTCGTAAAGCTTATAAAAATATACTAAATTTAATTTCACAACTAAAATCACAGTAATGAATATTCAATTTGCCGATCGAGATGGATTACCTGCTGTTACGTATTATACTGAAGCTTACAGCAACGTCAGCCCAGCTCATTATAATGGATATGTATTACCACATTTATTAGCTAACGTTAAGAAAGCATTACCTAATACTAGTACAGTACGAAGTAATTACGAATCTATGGAACTATATAATCAAAACGTTAGTGAACAAGTCGCTGTACGTTTAATTCATACTTCGTATATGGATGTATATACTGCCTATAATAATGACGGACTTATAGCTTTTACTTTTATTCCCTCTTTTACCTGGAAAAAACTTCGACTTATTGAAGCTATAAGGAATGAAGATAAAGAAAGTTGGTACGTTAAACGTAACAAAGATTTTGGAGCACGTATTGATCAATTAACAGACGTTCTTTATGCAAAAATGTATAAAAAGTTTGTTAAAGACGCTGTACAAGCTGCTATCTATGTAATTGATTGGTTTGGCAAAGAAAATTGTACTATTCGTACTGGAGATTATTCAAGTAAACCTGCAACTATCGATGCCAAAAAATTACGAAAAGAATACGCAAGAAATTAAAGTTGAATCAAGTGCTGCCAATTTTTCTTATCATAAGGAAATGGCAGCACTTAAAAAAACACATTGTCTTGTGTGTTATAGTACTAAAATAACTTGTATTTGCGCTAGAGGCGTAAAACTTACTAAACCTAAAAAATAATATAATGGATAAATCACTGTTTACAATTCAAAGTGAATACGTACAAGAACTAGCGTTACTTGAACAATGGTTTTACGATAATCCTGATACTGATGAAGTACCTGAAGAATTTCTTGAACGTTTATCTGTAAATAGAGATGAAGTTAACGATAAACTTCGTAATTACTATTTAGTGATAGAGCAACTTAAAGCGCAAGAATCAGTACTTAAACTCGAAATGAAAAGATTACAACAATTAGCAAAGCGTAAAGCTGCTAATATTGCTTATCTTAAACAACGTATTACTGATGCTGTATTAATGTATGGAAATGAAACTAAAGGTACTAACGATAGTATTAAACCTAATTTAAAGTTAGAAACACCTTTACTTAACGTTACATATATTCGACAATTTCCTACAGTTATTACAGATGAAAAGCAAGTACCAGATGATTATAAAACTTACCGTATCGAAGTAGATTTTACTAATTTACCTGAACATACCGCTGAATATATTTGTGATGTACTTAATCGTACAAAAGCATTTGGAGATATATTTGAACCTACTGCGGTAATTGATGATAAACGCGTTAATACCGCACTTAAAGCTAACGTTATAGTACCGGGTGCAGAACTAGATACTGAAAAAGGTTATATTCGACTTTCTTAATTTATTTCTTAATTTAATGATAATTTAACTATTATGATGTCTTCAACTATTTTTTATATTGTAGCTAGTATGCTACTTATTCTATTAGGAGCTATTATTCACGCTATGTTTCCAGTATTTAGTAATACTGTAAAAGAAAATGATAGTGATGTAGCTGATACAAATAGTGTTTCTGTAGATGCTTTAATTGAAAATCGTGATAAGTTACTTGCAGAGTTAAGTCAACTTGAATCTGATTATTCTGAAACAAGGCGAGAACTAAATACACTAAAAATAGCTAGTGTTGCTGAAAGTGATGAAATAAGTAAATGGCAAAAAGCCAATCTTGAATTACGTGATACTCTTAAAGAAGTTAGATCACGTTTAGATACATACGATAATCTTATTGAATCGAATGTTACTGCTTATTTGTATGAATCCGAATTAGTTACAATTACTAATGTATCTACAAAAAAAGTTAAAGATGTTAAAGAAGATGGAAAATCTGTAACTCTTTATTACTTTGTAGATTAGAATTGGGTTGTGTGAATTATGTTAGACCTACTACTGGAAACGGTAGTAGGTTTTTTTATACTTAAAATTAAATAACTAATGGGTAAAAAACTTACACCTAAAGAAGAACAAGAATTAGCTAATATCTGGAATAACCGTAAAACTAAAATTACAGGTAAAGATATTAAACAAGCTAAAGAAATACTTGATGGAGATTCTACAGAAATTCCAAAAGAATTAAAAAAAATCAAAAAACAGAATAAAAAGTTAAATGATTTATTTGATTAATAAATAATAAAACTATGATAATTGGAATAAGCGGTAAAGCCGGCAGTGGTAAAGATACTATTGGTAATATTATTCAGTATATTCTTGTACAACAAGATATACTTAAAACACAACCCACTTGGGAAGTAGATTTTGGTGTAGCAGCGTATACAAAAGCTGGATATGAAGATTGGTTATTATTTGGCGTTGGAGCTAGGTATGGAAATTCTAGTTTTGTAATTAAAAAATTTGCAGATAAACTTAAAGATATAGTTTGTTTGTTAATTGATTGCACTCGCGAAGATTTAGAAGATAGTAGATTTAAAGAAACACCCATTGGAAAAGAATGGATAGTGTGGTATTATACCCATTATAAACTTATTACTAATAATAGTGATGGTAGAATTAGTCCTTATTTTAGTAGTAAAGAGGAAGCTATGACTTATAATTTTCCTAAGTTAAGCGATACCTATTTATGGGGAAAAGATGCAGAAGGTGTTGGTATACAAACAAGAATACTTACACCTAGACTTTTAATGCAACTTATAGGTACAGAAGCAGGTAGAAATATCATACATCCTAATATATGGGTAAATGCTTTAATGAATAAATACAAAGAAAAGTTTATATCTGGGGGTATCGGTATGTTTCATGATCCTCGCCCTAGTTATAAATCATTAGGTTTTCCTAATTGGATTATTACTGATGTTCGATTTCTTAATGAAGTAGAAGCTATTAAACACAATGGTTTACTTATTAGAGTAAATAGAACAGTAAAAGAAGATACTATACCTAATCATATATCTGAACTTGAATTAGATAATTATAATGATTGGAATTATGTTATTGAAAATAATAGTACTATTGATAATTTAATTACAGAACTACGAATGATTCTTGAGAGGGAGCGTATTTCTATTACTGGGAAAGTTTTGTAACTTTAATTAATTTTAATAAATTAAAATAATTATGCACATAACATTACTATTATTTAAACCTGAAACTAAAGTACGTAATACTAATATGGATCATTATTATGTTGTTATTTTAACAAAAACTGATCCAACTGAAGCTGTTACTATTGCTAAAAAAGAATATCCTGGGCTTGATTTTACTTTATATACTGACGAAGATTCAATTCAAGATATTAAATCTTTTCGTAGTTCATGGGGAATACTTAAATCTGATGAAATAAAAGCTATTCAACTAAAAAATAAACAAGATTGTTTAAATGAAAATAAAATTAAAACCGATGAAGAAGAATAAATTAGTAATAATACTGTTAATAGTAATAGCTTTGTTTGAGTTATATACTATCATGTCTTTACATAATACAATACGTATTAAAGATACTGCGTATCAAACAAGAAAAGAACGTTTTCTGTATGATGAAACTGATGTTCAAAATACGTATAAACGAGGTTATGTTACAGGTTTTGCTTTAGGTAGAAATAGTAATATTGATATTACTTACGGTTATCGAAAAGCTGAACCAACTTCTCTTATGGAAAGTAATAGAGCATTATTTAACAACTGATCTTTCCCAATAATAGAGAATGGGTAAGATACAAATACAAAACTAGCATGGGTAAATTATCTGGTAGTATTCGCAATCAAAGTAGTGGTATTGCTGTTGATGTGCAAGTCGAAGCACTCAATAAAACTGTACAACAACTTGAAAAAGAACGTGATCATTTTGTAGCACGTTTAACGGAAGCAATGGATGTAATTGATACTCTTGATACAGTAGGTAGCGTTAAGCAATTTCATACGGCATTTGGACATTCACTTGGTGAAGATTACCCTAGTGATAAAATTACAACTCTCCGTATTAATTTGATTTTTGAAGAATTAGCTGAATTAGCTGTTGCAATGGGTCGTGCATCTTATGATGCAATGGCAAGTAATTGTCAAGATTTCATTAAAGAGTATAAAAAGAATAGTCGTGTCACTATTGAATACAATGAAAAAGATACGCTAGACGCTCTTTGTGATCTTCGGTATGTATGTGATGGTACAATCATTAGTACTAATATGGAAAGTGTTTTTCCTCAAGCTTTTACTATTGTTCATAATAGTAATATGAGTAAAGCTTGTTTTACCGAAGAACAAGTTGCTAATACTCTTACTTATTATGATGACAATGATGTAGAAGTTTATCTCGAATGGGTAGACCTTGATGGTAAAAAAATTGCTATTGTTAAGCGAACTGAAGATGATAAAATACTTAAATGTATTGATTATATTCCTGCTAATTTTAGTCAAGTATTAGATCGGAAGTCGAAAGTCGATTAGTACACGTTTGATTTAAGTCAATATTTATTGAAAGTCAATGACTAGTATCACCCAGGTAATAAAGTCGCTTAAAACGGCTGTATATTGCACCTGGTTGAAAGTCATAATAAAAAAAGGCCGCTACCGGAGCAATCCAGTAAGCGGCCTTTTCTATTTTACCATAATTTCCCCTACTAGGGGTTTTATTTCTAAGGTCAAGACTACCTCACCTTCTTAGCTAATAAGAATCCTAATGCTTCATCAACATCACGATCAATATGTTTTAAGATAGGAACTAAATCTTCAAAATCCTTAGCAACCTTTAAAGTACCTTTTCTTCGTCCAGTAGCGTATACTTCAGTAGGATTAGACACTAATTGACTTATAGCGTGAGTAATCCGATCAATCATAATTAAAGATGCGCTAGGGCTACGTAAAGTATTAGTAAATTCAGAAGGATTAATATAAGTTAACATTTCCTTTTGAAGTCTAATAGCATAAAATGAAGCAAGATAATAAAACTTTTCACGTTTATCATCTTCATCTCCAGCTTCTTTTAATGCTGTAGCAGCTAGAGTAAGTATAACAATAGTAGCAGCTTCTCGTATTGTCTTCTGTACATTACCCTGCTCATTATCAGTTAATCCTTCCCATCGTTCTCTAGTTAAAGCTCGTATATTCCTACGAGATTCTTCCATAATAACTTGTGCTTTTAACGCTTTAAGATCAAGATAAATACCGTGTAAAAATCTTAAAGAAGTAGTATAATAACCTTCAGTTATAGTACCTAATGCTCGGCTATAAAATATATCATCTGGACCTAACTGATCTTTTCCAATACCAACTTTACCAATACCAGCCCATCTATATTTTAAACCTCTAGGTAACCATTTACGTAGTAACATTATCAGTTTACCATACCAATATCTCTGTATTTCACTTCTTTTTTGATCACTATATTGGCCTTGAAGATAAGCATTAAGGTCACGTATCATACGACTCATTGCAAATTCCATATCTTCTCCAACACCTACGTCAAATTTAGTATTTTTACTAACTCGTTCGTCTAATACTAATTTACCATCAATTACACTGTAAGCTTCATCTAATGACATAGCTTCAGCTAAAACTGTAGTAGTGCCATCTTTAGTTAAGTAATTACCTTGACTATCCATGACTTTAGTATTATTTAATATAGCGTACATCAATACATTTTGTATACTATGTTCGGCCAAAGCATTCATAGCGTGAAGACTATGAGTCTTAGCTAGTTGTTTAAATCTATTATCATCTGAAAATTTCTTAGCAACAGCACTCCAATCAGATAAAGCATTAAACTTTTCCATTAATAGATTAGTTTTACTTGAATATCTAATTTTACCAAAGTCGTTTACTATACCTACTAAATCAGCTCCGTATTTAATACTAGCTTGAGTAATATCGTTAGCAGTATAATACGTACCGCCCAGTCTACCCATCCAATTAAAAGTAATACCAGCAGTTAAGTTAGCCCCACTACTTAAATAGTTACCAATAAGTAATACACTACCTGTATACGTAGCTAGTTTACTTGCTATCTTATTTGCTCTTACACTACTTCTACTAGCAAGTCCGTATAAACGATCTTCGATTATAGATTCAAGAGCTTTATAGCTATTACTATCAATACCTTCAGTAGTAATTGGTTTAGAGTTAGTTAAACCTGTATCTAGTAATACATCAATTTTAGTTAACGCTCCTTTAAGAAATCCAGCTGATTGTTTTACAACTTTACGTTCCTTTACTAATTCACGAGTAAGTTCAATATCAGCTTGTAGTTCTTGTTTATTTTCATAATTACGTACCATACTATAATTAAGAAGCATTAAACTAGGTAAATCGTAAGATTGATCAGCTTCTGCAATATCATATCTAAAGTTGATAGGAATATCGTGCTTTTCGTTACCTTCTTCATCTGTTAATACAGATATAGTACGATTTACAATACCGCTTACTGACTCTGCTACATTATCTCCACCAAATTCAGTACTATCTTCACGATCACGTGAAATTACATTTTTAACGTTATCTTTAATAGTATCAAATAAACCATTCTCATAAATACGCTCAAGTCCTTTCTTTTTAACAGATGGTAATTTAAACCATTTATGTCCATTAACTTCATCAGTAAGTTTAGCCCAATAAGGAACATTACGATCATCCTCTTCTATACGATTAATTAAATAATCATACATTTCTTTAGTTACAGTAGTATCTTGACTTATAGTTTTAAACTGAGGATTACGCCATTTACCTACTGGTAATATACTACCATCAGGCATAATTACTTCATTTGCTCTGGCCCAATCTTTAGCTTCTTGTAAAGCTAGTTGAGCTTGATCACTATCTTCACCATAACGTTTAGCTTCACTATTATATGCATCCCATGCAGCATTTTTTGCTACAAGAAACGCACTATAATATTCACTAACCATATACTTAGTTTTACGTCCAGTTTCTACTAATTTACCATCACGTAGTTCAACTTCATTTTCAATTAATGGATCATATTTTATAGTTTGAGTTCCACTAGTATGCGCTTTACTATAACGTTCAAATAATTCATTCAATTTGTCATATTCTTTATTAGTAGCTGTCATTGTTTTAAAATCAGCAGCGTCTAATAATTCCATAACTACTTGAATAATTTCATCGTTTATAGCATCACCGTCAATAAACATACGATCTGTCCAAGCAATATCTTGATTAGTTTGTTGAAGTATATATTTAAAACGTTCAACAGTTTTTAAAGCTATAGCGCTAGTTTCCATACCAATCATACTATCAATCCAACGCTTACGTTTTTGACTGTACTCTTGTTTTTCTTTATCGCTAAATAACTTTCTATCTTTTTGTCTAGCAGCTTTACGTTCTTCACGATGAAGAGAATCATATTCTTGTTCTAATTCTTGCCTACGAATAGCTGTAACTTTAGCATTACCTTTACCTGCAAACTTTTGACTAATTAATGTAATAGCTACACGAGTTGCGCTATTTTTAACTTTATCGTGTCGTTGCTGAATAAGTAACAAATGTGTATATACTCCTGCATCTATTAATGCTTGTTTTAATTCTTGATCTGTTGTAGTTAAATCAATTAAATCATTAGCTAAAGCAAAAGTACTATTATATTTCATCAGCTTACGTAAATCAGCTGCTGTAATTTTATCTTTACCGTTAGCTTTATCTTCAACAGTAGGATTAATAATTCGATCAATCCGTTGTTCAAGCTTACCAGTTTGTAGTAACGCTTGAGAAATAAAAGCAACAATACCTAGTTCTACATCAGTATTAGTATGTTCAACTAAAGCTTCTTCAAGCTCTTTTAAAGCTACATAGTTAGTATCTTTCTCTCTTTCTTCTTGTTTAATATTACGATAAAACGTAGAAATCTTTTTCTTAATAACACCTAAAGCTTTTTCTACTACTTGAAATTTATCAAGAAATTTATCATTTACTAAATCTAAATCTTTTTGATACTGAACATGAAGTTCATATTTACCATTAAGATTATCACCAAGATTACCAGTAATAAGTTGTCGAGCTAATAGTTTAGCTGCAAAAATTTCAATACCAAGTAATTCACTTATTTTTCTAAATAAACTATTAATCCATAATGTCCACCTAGATTGATCTACACCTTTAAGTTTAGACGCTTCAATACCAATAGCAGTGGTTAATACTTCTTTTGCTAAAGCAACTTCACTTAAATCAGGATATAAAGTAGCAACTTTATTCCAAAGCTCCGTGTACTTTAATTGTTCAATACCTTTTTGAATTAAAGGATCGTCCATTCCTAGTAAGTCAACATAAATATGACCAAACTCGTGAAAAACAGTATCATCTTTAGCTAAATTAGGATTTATAGTTATAGTAGGTTTACCATCAACAGCCAGAAACGCTCCGGCTTGTTTTGCATTTAAATCAACTACAACTTCTACATTAATACCAGATGCAGCAAAAACAGACTTTAGTTCATTAGCTTTATTTGTATGATAATTAAGCTTTTCATCTTTCCCAGTAATAGAAAAGGATGGTATTACTAAACCTTGTTTTATTACTTCTTTAATAGTTATTTCTCCATTAGTATCTCTAGAGTATTCTCTATTACTGGGAAAGTTAACGGTTACGTTTAACCAAGTTTTTAACGCAGTTTCAGCACCATATTTCTTAACTAGTCCATCATACAATTTACTAGGTTCCCCATTAGGAGCTATATATTTACAAGTACTTGCCATGTTATTTAATTTAAAAGTGCCGATACTAATTAAAGTACCGGCACCAAGTTTACTAATTACTTTTTAACTAAAATCCATTTCCAGTTAACTATAAATGCAGCACTAAACATTAGTTTAAATGCAATAAAGTCAACAACAAAAAAGTACCATTCAGTTGCATAAGGTTTATACGCAAGAATAGCAATTGTAAATAGTGTAAACATAACAAATTGGAAAAAATGCCAAGCATCAGTAACAAATACTAAAAAAGTACTACTACCAAAAAATCTAGGTTTTCCAACAATAGGTTTACCTTCAGCGTCTAGTTTCCATTTATTCTCCCAACTAGTTTTATTGTTCCACCAATTACTTCTACTTTTAAAAATACTAATTCCAAAATGGAATTGTATAGTATCCATAATAGCATTAGCAGTACCAGCTCCAATAAGAAGTAATAAAATAGCCCAATAATGAGCAAAATAACTAACAACCTCTGATATTGTCATCATTCTTTGCTTTACGTTCGTTAATAATATCCATTAAACTCTTATATTCACCAGATTTAAGTCCGTCAATTTGTTCAACGTATAAATCTTCCGTGTAAGGTACGTTATTTTCTTTAAAAATAGAAGTTTGACTAAACTCATAACCAGAACTAGATGTACTAAGTTTACTAACTGGATAGTAATAAATAGTATCTTCTTTTGGTGTTGCTTTTTCAACATCTTCTTCAGTTAAAGCTTCTTCTGAAAAATAACGTTTCATTAATGTAGTTTCTAACGCTCCGTCTACAAACTTAGAAAGAAGAATATAACTAGCATTTCTAATATTAGGATCTTCCTTGTTTAAATCTGCAGAACTAACTGCAAGTACTGCACTTGAATTATGAAAGTTCCAATCTGGAGTTCCATCTACAGTTTCATTACTACCTGATTCTTCGTTAGTAATAAAGTTACCTTCTGCATCTCTTACGTAACGACTTTTAACTTTAGGAACAATAATATCATTATTCCAGCTATTACGCATAAAGATATCTACAATATCAGAATTAGTAGATTCACCTCTTCTAACAAATAGACCCCCATCGTTATCTGATAGAGTTTTCCATATTTGAAGTTCATTACGCATATTCATATAATCTTCACTAACCATTACTCTACTCGGAATATAAGTAGCATAACTACTTTTATTAAAAGTAATACCGGTTGTAAAATAATTATATGCTAATAAATCTTCAGCAAGATGTTTAATAAAAGGATTATCAGAATCAAACATTTCATCAAAGCTATCAATAACTAAGTTATCAATACCGTCAGAACTATTAGGCTTACTAAAATCTAAGCGATGAATTTCATTATTATCTAATGAATTTTCATCTAATTTAGGTTTAAGAAAATGAAGCATATGTGCTCTATTTTCACTGTACGCTTCAACTAACTGAGTTTTAACAAGTTGTACTTTATTAGCAGTACTAAGTTTAGTAAATGCCTCTAAATTAGTACTATCTGTAATATCTAAAGTTAACTGTAATTCTAAGTCAATTCCTAATACTTGTTTAGGGTCAAACTTCTTAAAGTAAGATAACTTGTTATTAAGCATTTGCTTCATAAAAGTATAAATTACTCCGTCTTTTTCAGTATTAGGTCTGCCAAGTACACTATAAATAGAACTCCGAGTTTGTTGAATAGCTTTGCTATATTCAATAAATAACTTACTAAGTACGCTATAACTCAAGTCATTAGCCCAAGTTTTATAAGCATTCATAGGCTTGTAAGCACCATCTTGAAATACAGCGTCTACTGCAGATTTATTACCAACTACAATAGGAATATCACCAGGAGCTCCAGTGAATGGATTAATACCATTAGCTACATCATAGTTTTCATACCAAAGATTAGTAACTGAAAGGCTAGGCCCTGCTCCTAATTTATCAGTATTTAATACTTTCATAATAGCACTAAAAGCATCACCACTTTTCTTGTAACGAGTAAACATTTCAAGTACAGTTAGTTGATTTTTAAAGTAATCTATTTTTTCTAAATTACTCATATCAGCCCAACCTTTAAAACCTTCTGCTTTAATAGCATCTGTATTATTCACGTTACTTGCTGCAATTCCAGCTTCAAGTTCACGTAATGTCCAAGTTTTAGTATCACGAGAATCGAATCCTAAAACAGCACTAGCTAACTTAGTTTCATCATTATTTTTATGAGTAAGCCAAATAGTTTTATTCTTTTTAAAGTAGAAACCATTCTCGTTATTAATAGCAAGTCCACGTTTAACTGCATCTTCTTTACTGATAATACCTTCCATAACCATTAACTTATACAGTCGTGTTTGATAATCACGACGCATATATTCCATAGGTCTAGTAGTACTATTAGCAAGAATACCATCACTGTTTAATTTAAATTCAGCTAAACTATTAATGATGGGTTGACGCATAAACATACCAGCATGATTAATATCAATTCCTGTAGTCAGCATAGCCATAAAAGTATCAAACGTATAAGTATTGATATTATACGGTAAACCTTCTTTAACAATATCAAGAATCATAGCTAGCATTTGAGCTGCGTGATCTGTAGTAACATCTCCATTAATATTAGTAAAACTACCATCAGGAGAATGGCCAATTTTACGGTGTGTAACTATTGCTGTAGTACCTTCAATAATAACATCTTCTCCGTATTTATCGCGTAACTCTTGTTCACTGTATTTACTTAAATCATAAGCCATAGTAAAAGTAAAACCTTGTCCAAACTCAGCTTCTATATTTTGAAGTACTGGTAAAATACCATTTGAGTTTGCAGCTAAACCTTTAAGTGCTCGACCTGCAATGTTAGTATTTCTAAAGAAATCTTGACCATCACGTGTATTAGGATTAATGTCATCAACAGCTACACCAGTAAGAAACTCTTGTCGTTTCTTTAAAGCTACAGGATCAGTAAACTTACCAGGATTTATATTCTCTACATAATGATAAGGATTAGTAAGAATAGCCATATAAATATCAAATATAGCGTTATTTCTTCCAGCTCTTGTAGATTCATCAGTAACTAATTTAAATCCTTCTGCTACACTACCTTCAAAACTACGTTGCATAATATAAAAACTATCAACGTCAAAATCCCATCCAGTTTGTGTAATAAGTTCATAAGGTAATACAATTGTACTGTCATGACCTTCCGGTAAAAATCCTACAACTTTAATTACAGGTACAGAGTATTTAGCTTCAGTAGGAATACGATAACCAATCATTACCAGTAATTCTTCTGGTAAATCATTAATATCAATACGATTACCTTCTTCATCAAAGAATTTTTTACTCCAAGCAGGAAGTAAAGCTTCAGCTTCTACAATTCTACCATTTTCAAGAATAGGCGGATTAAGTCTAAAAGTACCATCAACTACTCTATCCATAACTTCATTACGGAAATTAATTCCAGTAGCGTTGATTGTATTTTTTTCAGAAATGCTATTCTTAATATCAAATTCTTTAATATAATTGTCTCCTCCTATAAATATACCTTTACCATGAGTTTGTTCTATAATTCCAGAAGTATCTACTGTTACTTTATAAACTTTATTGTTATTTACATTTGTTAATTCTACATAATACTCAAGAGTTCCTGGATTTTCTATAACTTCTCCATTTGGTAATGTTGTTCTACTTTTTCCTTGATAATACTTTTCAAGCTTGTTTATTTTAGCTTTAACTGGAACTAGTTTATCTTGCCCAGCAAAATAATAATCAATAGTTACAATATCTCCAACAGTAGGTTCTTTTGTGGTAGGTTTAATAACATTATCATACTGCGTAATTAAAGCGTCACTAGCAAGTACAACGTGACCTCCAGGAAATTTTTGATTAGTTACATTATTAGTAAATAAACTAGTAAGTACACTTTCAAATTTAGTACTCATATTACTAACAAATAACGGAAGATTAAATACTTTTTCTCCTGTTAAACTATCAGTTACAAATTCTAAAGCTTCAGTGTAATTTTTACTTAATCCTCTACTTTCAAGTTCACTAACAAGTACTTCTTGAATTTTAGTTAAATCTTCAATTGTCCAAGTGCCATTAACTTGTTTTGCTCCAATACGTTTAAGTAAACTACGAGCAGAATCTTCAATATTAGCACTAAGTAAATCAAAGTATTTTTCTCGAAGTTCTTTCCCAGTAATAGAAGAACCTTTGTATTGATAAATAGCATCGTTACTTAAATTAGCTATAAGAATCTTACTAACTTGTACACCTAGTTTATTTTCTTGATCTTTTAAGTGACTAGGTACATCTAGCTGTAAACCCCAATGAGCATTAAAATAAGTTTCAGTAACTAGATTAGCATCAAAGCCTTCAGTAAGATTACCAAGATCATCTGTAATTTTATTGATAAAGCCCATACCTACTTTAGTAGCAGATTGAAAATAAGCTTCTTCAATACCTGCGGTTTCCATTGCAGCTAGTACTTTAGCCATTGCTGTACCTTTAACAAGTTGAGGTATCAATGGTAAAATACTATTCTTTAATTGACGACTTCTCATTTTACCAATACGAGAATCATAAACATTATCGTAATAAAAAGGTTTAATAACTTGTAAAAAACCTTTTAATTCAGATGCAGTTAAATCTTCACCAACTTTTATTTTAAGAAACGCAGCTTCAGATACATTATTCCAACGTCCAGCATCTTGCATTGTAGCTTTATAACGATCAATTGTATTATACGATTGAGCATCGGCACGATTAATAGATAAATATCCACTAGTAATAAAATGAATATCTTTTTCTAAAGTATTAGAATTATCAGGAAGAGTTTTCTTACGCATTTTAGCTGCATCGTAACTCAATCCGTCATATCCACCTTTAGCTATTAATTGTTTTGCTACATTTTCTACCATTCCATCATAAAATGAACTAGTAATTTCAATATCAGCAAACGTAATACCTTTATAAGTTTTACCTCTAAAAATGGTACTAAGAATTTGACGAGGACTACTACTTTGTTTTGCTCGTTTATTAGTATCTTTATTATCTTTGTATTCACTGATATTTCCATTAATGAAATTACCATGTTCTACGTAAGTAAGATAAGTATTTAACATAAGTTCAGTAATAGCAGATTGATAAGCCGTTACTTTACCCACATCATTATAAAGACCTAATATTGTACTACCAAAATTATCTTTTGAATTAGCTAATACTTCTTTGTATCCTTTATATTTAGCATTACCCGCAATAACTTGACTTTTAACAAATTCTCTAATAAACTTATCAATAATCTGAGTAGTTTCTTGAGTATGAGCTTCAGCTCGGTACATACCGTTATATGTAATACCTCGATTATTTAACGTTTGAAGTTTACCTGTATTATCAGCAAACGTCATGTTATCAAATCTAAATACTCTACCTGTAGGTTTACCGTCAACTAAAAGAATAGGAACACCATTTTCATCTAATTTCTGATAATGATATCTAACTTGTAATGCGCCATATTCAATACCCTCTTTAACTTTAAGTTCTTGAGTAACAGGATCAACTGTAAACAGTAATTCTCTAGCTTGCTTCATACGTATTAATTCTTGATTAATAGTATTAAATAAAGCTTGGTAAAGTTTACTTGTATTACTAATATTACCTTTTTCATCAACAGCAGGAACTCCATTTTCATAAATTGAGATACGAGTACTAGTAATATTCCACATATTTCCACTATCAGATTGAACTACAATCGGATAAGTAGCCATACTACTGTTACGACCAGTAAAGTATTTCAATAAGTTACTAATATCCCAATCTTGTGTAGATTGAGCATCATAACCAGCACCTTTACGTTTGTTTATGTTTTTTAATCCATCATCTTTAGTAAAACTAAAGTTAGAGATAAAATTCATATTCAAATTATCTACAGTTAAAGACATTACATTTGTAGTATGAGGTACATTAAATATACCCGGTTTGTTTTTAGTACTCCATAACCAATTACTTGCTTGAAAGCTAGGATCTTGAGCATAAGCTTGAAACTTACGAAGAACTCTTAATTTAGCTTTCTTTTTAAGTACAGTAAAGGGATTTAAAAGTTGATTAATATCATCAAACCAATCCGTAATAAAAGATGGTTTGCTAAGACTAAAACGCATATTACCATCAACTCCAAAATAACTGTTCTCTGTAGAATCAAAAATAAAGAAGTTAGTAACAGCAGCTAATTCATTCAATCTACCTCTGTTTTCAAATTTAATAGGATTACCCGTATCAATAGTACGAGTAAATCCTCGCATAATAATACTTAAAGGTTTATTTATTAAAGTATTAACAGTTTCTTGCCAAGTTTTACCATCAGCTAAAGCTTGATTATCTCCAATTTTTAAGATAATATCAGCAGGCAAATCAATACCAATTTCATTAGCTAATTTAGATAAACTCGTTGCAATTTCAAGTGGCGTACTTTCAGCATTTCTAAACAAAGCAGTAGTTTCTTCTAATAGTTTAGTAACTTTAATTTTAAAAGTACTATTAAAAAAACTATTATCATGTTTATTACTTTCAAATACTAAAGCATTAATAGTAGAAAGCCAGTTATCAGCTAAAGTGTAACGTTTATTACTAATAGATTTAGTCACTCGCAATCCAACATCTGTACTTACAATACGATGATGGTCAGCTTCAATAAATGTTTTATTAAAGTTACTAAACCACTTAGCTTGAAATAAAGGATTACCGGTAATACGCTCCCACAATAACATAAAGCTAGGATCAGCTTGAGCCATATTAGCAAGTCTAGCCATCATTTCTTCTACATCTCTAGCATTAGCCATTTGACTAGCTAAATGACCATAGACATAATCGAAATTAATAAAAGTAGGAAGTAAAGCTGCATTCTCTTGTTTATAAGTATACATCATACCATCTTCAGTTTGAGTATATTCATCTACAGCTCTTGTAGCCATAATGATACGTTTCAAATCAAAGTCAAATGATTCTTTACTAGAGCGAGAATAAGCAAGTCTATCATCCCAATCTTTATTGAGTTTATTGTTACCTTCAAATTCAACTTCTTCTTCAATACGTAAATTAAGCAAGCGATCAGCATTATCTACAACTTTAGCCCATAGAGCACTATCTTTAGTATCTAAATCTAGAATTAAAGATTTAATAATTTTACCAGCTTGAATAATAGAAGCTAAACGATTTTTATCTGTAACAGTATCTAATTCATTTAATAAAGTACCTAAATGCAACTTTAATTGATCTTTAGTTACTAAACGAATATTTAAATCGTTATTATTACTTCTTTCTTTCATTGTTACATTAGGATGTTCACCAATCCACTGGTTAACAATTCCTGTCATGTAATTAACATATTGATCTAAGTTAGCAGCTCCGTAAATATCTTCTGGAGTAGCTTCCATAGTCATACCAATTTTACGTGCGTATTCTAATGATTTAGCGGTAGGTGCATAATTAAAATAACCACTGTTAATTTCATTAAATAAACGATCAGTAGAATATTTACCAAGTATATTTTCAATAAACGCTTTAAGTCTATTAAAAAATGTACGAATAATACCTGTTTGTTTGGTTTTATTAGTTATAGCAAATAATCTAAAATCTTCAGCAAGTAATTCTTCAAGTTGGCGTTCAGTTAAATCTCCATATTTAGCTTTAGCTTCTGCGTATATTTTAGTCCTAGCTTCTTCACTAAGATAAATGTGCATAGCTACGTGAAAAGCTTCGTGGGCTTCAGCGCCAACTGGTGCAAATTTACTTAATTGAACGGCAGCTTGTGAAAATAAACCATAAGCAAGTTTACCTTTATATCGAATAAGTCCATCAACATTAGGATCAAATGGTACGTTTTTACCAAACATACGTTCCCAATTAGCTGTACGTTCTTCAATAGAAACTGAAACTTCTGTAGCAATAGGACCAACTACTTGCATAGTAAGTGCATCATAACGTTCGTCAGTTTCAGTAGGATTATCTTCCATAAACTTACGTAATGCAGCAATATCATCATCTTCAGCAGCGGGTTGTGTAGTTGGTTTTTTTGCAGGCTTCGCCTTCTCTATTACTGGGAAAGCGGTTTTAACCTGCGTATTTGTACCATCATTAATTCCAGAAGCAACACTAATAACTAAGTTACTAGTTTTTTCTCTATTCTCTTTAGGTACAAAATTAGTAACACCTTTACCTTTAGAATCAACTACTTTTCCAACATCAGCCAGCAACTTCTTTTCGTCCATTAATTGTTTTGCGCTGATCTGGCCGCTTTTAATCTTTGCCAAAGATATTTGGTGCTGTTTAGTAGCTAAAGCCGCTAAAACAATCTCACGCGCTTTCTCGCCGGTTTGCTGGTCAAAATTTGCCTCTAATTCCTTTGCGCCTACCATTTTTCGGAATCCGGCCCAGGTATTATAATCACCAGCATTGCTATCAAAAGGATGAACTACAACAGTAGAACTAGCTTTACCTTTATTAAAATAAATACGTACCAGTTTAGTATCACCGTAAGCTAAAAATTCAATATACTGTTTATGTATTTTGAAATATGGCTTAGTAACTGTACCATCAGTATTATCATTATTTTTATTAAAAGCTGTAATATCACCAATAGCTGTACGTAACTGATTTAAATTTTCATTTTTATTGAAATCAATTTCACCAGATCGCATTAGTTCAATTACTTTACCAATAGTACCGTATAAAGTATTTTGTTCTTTTGTACCTAAATTAGCTACACGTAATCTTACTACTACTTTATTTTGAACTTCTTCTTTAGAATTAAAACCAGTATTATCATTTAATCCAGCAATTAAAGCATAAAATACACCAGGTGTATATTGTAAATCTGAATTATGAAAATCTTTGTTTCCTGTTCTAACATAAGTATCTTTCCCAGTAATAGAGATAAGCTGATCAATTACTACATTTTCAGCTACACCATCATCAGCATAATACAATTCAAACTCTCCAACTAAACTATCTTGTACTGGAATGAAAGTTTCACCTTTAATTAAAGTACCACTAGTAAGTTTAGTTACTTTAGTAGATACTACAACTGGATTACCATTATTCCAAACTACTGATCTAAGTTTACGAGTAGCTTCTAAGTTAGTCATAAAGATTTTAGCAGCAGCCGGATCCTCCGTATTTTTAATAGCAGTTTGAATTGAATCAATAATATTTAACATACCGATTACAATTCCATCTTTTTTAATTACTATAGCTGCGTTATCTTCATTATCTTTATGATATTCATTACTAGTATCAACTTCTAATGTAATATCATCACCAACTTGCATAGCTTTTACTACATCAATAACAGTTACTGCTTCTTCACTAGCTTTGTACGTATCTCCTTTTTGAATTAAACCTTTTGCCAGAGGTTGAACAAAAATATTAGCAGAACCGTAGTTTGTGTTATCAATTACAATAGTTTCTTCAACTACAATAGGCGCAGGTTCAGGTACTGCAGGAATTTCAGTCACTGTCGGTGCTTCAACTACAGGCGCTGGACGTAAATCTTCATTTACAACTAATGCACCAAATCTACGACGAGATTTAGATACACTAAATGCAGGTAAACCTTTAGCTGTTAACTTACCATCTTTAACGATAAAAGTAATTAAAGTACGAGTTCCGTTATTACGTCCATTATCATAACTTGTATTAATAACATCACCTTCAAATAGCTTAGTGCCAATTAATCCTTCAATTTTTTTAGCACTAAACTCCCCAATAAAAGGGGTAGCTATAACACTATATACTCTTGTACGAGTAGGTTTAGTTGCTACCTCTTCCTCTTTGGTAATTTCTGTTTCTGTTTCTTTTCCTTGAACCTCTTCAACAATAGTTGATACAACAGGTTCTGAAGTTTCTGGTAAAGTTTCTGTTCCGGTAAATTCATTTGTATTATCTTTTACTGCATTAATTTCTGTACTATCTTCTACAGTTTCAGGTACAAGTTCTGTTTTAACAATAGACGGATCAAGTTTATCTGCTTCTTGATTAAGATAAGCTGCCGCAAGATCACCAAGAGATTTCTTAGCTTTTTTAGCTAGTTTACGTAGTTCAGTAACTAGTAAAGCTCCACTTTCTCCGAGCATATACTTTACATTCTCAATAGCTTCAAGAACTTGTTTTGCTTTTAATGTACCAAGCTCTTCAACTAGTTTTTCAGTAGTTATCTCTTCACTTTGAGTTGCAGATTCAACTTCAGGTTCTGTAGTAGTTACAGAAGTTACTGTTATTGCTGGGGCAGTTGTTGCCGCAACCGGAGTTACAGCTACAGGTGCAGCTTCTGTACTTTTTAATCTTTCAGCTTCAGCAATTTCTGCCTTGCGTTTTGCTGTTTCAGCTATAGCTTCTTGACGTTTAGTATCTTTAATCCGTTTTGTAAGAACTTTAGATTTTTTATCAAAATTAGGATCAGTAGATTCTAAAGTGCTAAGCATAGATTCTAACTTAGCAGAAGTTGTAGTTGGATTATTTACTTCTGTAGTAAATTGAGTATAAGCTTCTTTAGTTTTACGTTCCTTTTCTTCAGCTAGAGAAGTAGCAATTTCTTCGGTAGTCTTAGGTAAAGAAAGATCAAGTAAGTTATCACTAATTTGAGCAATAATGGCTTTACGTAATACTACATCAGTAGCTGTATCTAATAATTCTTGATCAGGTTCAGAGCCAGTTAAAGCTCTTTTATCTAATCCAGGATTTACAGCATCTAAACTAGCCGCTAATGCTTCATTATTTTCTTTAAGCAATTGAATTTGCTTAACAATAGAAGCTTTAGCTTTATCTGTAGTATTTTTATTTGTAAGTGCTGTTTCTAAAATAGCTTTAGCTTCACGATTAGCTTTTAATTGAACACTTTCTCTAAAGAAAGAAGTAGTAATGCTCATATTTGGCATTAAACGTTCAACTTCTAATTCAGCTTTAGTTAATTCATCACGTTGTGTATCTAAATTAAATTCAGCATCCATCTGCAAAGCTCGTTGCCTTGCTACAACTTCTTCACTAACACCAGGTTTAATTACTCGGTTGTTATATTTATTATAAATACGTTCAGCGGCTCTAGCTTTTTCTATTAGCTTTTGCATTACAGAATCAATACCTACAG
>Ga0213861_10000035_pt1 | contig 83835 bp, 77 predicted proteins | sample PICome_4_FD_160110 | JGI IMG/M metagenome (GOLD analysis project Ga0213861, IMG submission 160110) | Coastal seawater microbial communities near Pivers Island, North Carolina, United States - PICO131 | ecosystem: Environmental > Aquatic > Marine > Coastal | place: USA: North Carolina... | reverse complement strand
GTCTCTAATCTTTCAGCTTGAGATAATAAAGAAATATCATTATTTATAAAGAAGTCAATAGTGTTTAAGACATCAATTTGATTTCTTCCAAGAACAGAAATATTTGGAACAACAACTTTAGAAATCTGCTTCTGATTGATTAAAGCAAAAACTAAAGAACCTTTTTCTCTTTTAGTAAATGGAATGACACTAGAGCAGAGATCCAAATAAACATTTTCTTTATTAAGGAATTTTTGAGCTTCAGAATTATCCGTTGTTTGAAAATAAGAAATAATCATGTGCTAATTATTTATGTATTAAATATACGATTAAATATTGAGTAAAAATAAATTATATATAATTTATAAACAACTATATTAGATGTTTATTATAAATTAATGTTTATTTACACATATTATTATATATTACAAATAAATAAACAGCACACTTTATAAATAACACATTTAAGAAATTATAATAATTAAAAAGTGTTAAATTTGAAAAAAAAATTACAATGGGTGTAGGAGGAATATTTATAGGAACGCTAGCCTTAATTTTCGCAATTGTTATATTAATAGAAGTAAAGGAAAGATTTCTTTAGTCTAAATAAACAGTAATTGACTTTTTGACAGCTTCATCACAAGCTAATGCAATTTGAAGACTTTTATAGGCATCTTCCATATGGGGTTTTAAATCAACATCATCTATTATAGAATTGTAAAAGTACTCCTGCTCATAATCACATAAATCCTGATGACTAGGATCTTCATCATATACAATTTTTCTGTTAGGCGCAATGAATTTTTGATTTGAATCTAACTCTGAGCTATGTATCTTAAGACAGTTATTCTTTGTGTGATTTTCAAGATTATCTGAATCCTTAATAAAAGTATCATCGTCTGATACAATAGAAACTGAACCTTTAGGGCCTATAACATCCTTAACAAAAAAAGCAGTTTCACTAATCATTGGTCCCCAACCTGCTTCATACCATCCCACAGATCCATCTTCAAACCTTATTTGAAGTTGACCATAGTTATAATTATCAACTGGGATTTCATCAGATAACCTTACACCTATTGCGGATACACTTAATGGTTTTGACTCAGTAATTTGACACATAACATCCAAGTAATGAACACCACAGTCAACAATTGGACTTAAGGACGCTAATAGATTTTTATGAACATCCCAAGTTTCACCAGAACTCTGCTGATTCAGATTCATTCTCATTGCAACTGGTTTTCCTAATTTTTTTGACTCAATAATAAACTTTTTCCATATAGGATGATGCCTAAGAATGTATCCTACAACAAGTTTCTTTCCATTCTCTACCGCTTTATTAATAATCTCTCTAGAACCTTTTAAGTCATCTGCAATTGGCTTTTCAAGAAAAATATGACAGTTGTTTTCTAGGGCAAATAATGAAATCTCCTTATGAGTGTCAGGATATGTGGATATACATACTGCATCTGGCTTTGTATTAATTATTGCCTGTTTATAATCAGTAAATAACGTATAGTTTGATTTTAAAGAATCATTTAACTCATCCTTACTTTTACCCCTAGAGACAAGACCACAAATATTAAAACCAGGATGATTGTGATAAGCAGTTGCATGTGATGCTCCCATATTTCCGCATCCAATAACAAGAACAGTTATTTTTTTACTCATTTTTTAAATTTCTATAATTATAATTCAATCTTATGTATTAACAAAATTTTTTCATATTTTAATAGATTAGATGAAAAAACTAATTCTTTCCTTAATTATGCTTTTATGCTTTTCTGGCTCCATTTACAGTCAGAATGAAGAAAATCCTTGGTTATTTGAACTTGGAATAAACTCCGTGAATGCTGAAGAATCTAATAAAAGCGCCTATAGATTACCATCTTTAAGTTTATCAAGATATATATTTAATAATTTTTCTGTTGGAGTTAATTATTCTAAGAATGATATTGAAATTTCAAATGAAGAATTATACTATTATTCATTAGATGGAATAATTAAATATAATATTCCTGGAGATTCTAAGATTCTTGGTATTGATGCTGATCCATATGTTTATGCTGGTTATGGTCTAGCTAATTTCGGGGAAGGTGATGTTAGCTTTGGATCGAAAAATACTTCATACGGACCATCTTTAGGTATAGGAATTGATTTTCAAATTTCTAAAAATATTGCTCTTAATACTGGAATTAATTATAAATCTCTAGATGAAAAGAATGCATATAGTAATCTTCAACATGTAGTTGGAATAAAATTTAATTTTGGAAAAGGAGACTCTGACGGAGATGGTGTCCCAGATAAAAAAGATCACTGCCCTGATCATCCAGGATTAATTGAGTTAAATGGATGTCCTGACTCTGACGGAGATGGTATTCCAAATGAAAAAGATGAGTGTCCTAATATATTTGGCTCTAGTTCTATGAGTGGTTGTCCTGATTCAGATGGAGACGGATTTTCTGACATAAATGACCCTTGCCCAGAAAAAGCTGGTCTTAATGGAGAAGCTTGTCCTGATTCAGACGGAGACGGGTTAAATGATAATATAGATAACTGTCCCAATGAAGCTGGTCCAAAATCAAACGGTGGATGTAAGTTAGCTGATTTAGATAATGATGGTATTCCAAACATTAATGATAAATGTCCTAATGAAGCAGGATCAAAAGAATTAAGCGGATGTCCTAAGCTTCCTAGTTCATTATCAAATTTTTTAAATAATTATTCGGAATTCTTCTTTGATTTTGATAGTTATGAAATAGATAATAGTCAAAGAAAGAATATTACAAGCTTAAGTAAGATACTTTTGAAATATGAGTATCTAAAAATTAATATTGACGGTCATGCATCATCTGAAGGAGAATCAGACTATAATATGTTATTGTCCAATAGAAGATCCATCAGTATAAAGAATTCTCTAATTCAAGATGGTATTAATGATTCTAGGTTAAGTGTAAAAGCTTTTGGAGAAAATCTCCCAAACTATGCAGAAATGCCACTAAGCGAAAGAAAGAAAAACAGAAGAGTTATTATTTCTGTTAATATGGATCTTTAAGAGATCTCCCAACCTTCCCTGTATTCTCTAGTTAAGAATTGATTTGCTTGGTCCAAATTAGTAATCATCATTTTATTACTATCGTACATTAATTGTTTTTTACCAATAAACACATTACTTCTAGGAGAACGTTTAAGAAGACTACTTCTAATTGCAACATTTCCAAGTAAAACTACTTCAGATAATGGACCTGCAAAATCAAAATTTGAGGTAAGATTTCTATGTTTATCGCTTCCATATCCATCTTTAACTGCATCAATCCAATAGCTTTGATGGCCAAATTCTACTGAATTTATTTCAGATATTTTTCCTTTTTCAACAACCCCATCTTGTCCATTAATATATAATCTAGCATTGATTCCATAGTTATCACTCCAGATTATACCATTTTCTCCAATCATTAAAACTCCATTATCCCCTATATCATCTTTATCAGTTATTAAGTCAGGATGAGAAGGACGGATACCACCATCCATCCATATCATTTTTACCTCTGAATCATTTAAATCTGAAGGTCTAAACTTATATGTAACATAAGAACTTGAAGGACATGCTTCTTCAATTACAGGAGACGGTGTGAAAGCCTTTGCATATGGTAAATTTGAAATACTTGCTTCAACACTAAATGGTTCAAATAGGCCTAATGCCTTAATAGGAACATCCATAATATGACATCCCATATCTCCTAAAGCACCAGTTCCGTAATTCCAAAACCCTCTCCAATCAAAAGCATGTAGACCGGGAGTATAGCCCTTATTTTCAGCAGGTCCAATCCATAAATCCCAATCCATTCCTTCTGGTTTTTGTGAAGGATCAGGACTCTGCATCGCTACTCCTTGGGGCCAAACAGGCCTGTTTGTCCATGTATAAACTTTAGAAACTTTACCAATTCTTCCATCTTTAATCCACTTTTGAATCAATACTTGTTCTGGGTTAGAAGCTCCTTGATTTCCCATTTGAGTAACAATTTTATTTTTTCTTGCTAATTCTGTTAGCATTCTAGCCTCTTTCACATTATGTGTTAATGGTTTTTGAACATATACATGTATACCTTTTTCCATTGCAACTTTGGTGATATTAGCATGAGTATGATCTGGAGTAGAGATTGTTACTCCATCAAGACTTTCTTTCTCAAACATTTCTCTGTAATCAGTGTAAAATTTGGCATTAGGAAATTTTTCTGCAGCAACTTGAGCTCCGTATGCATTTTGATGAACATCACATAATGCAACAACATTTTCTCTTCCCCCAACACTAGCATGAAGTATATCAGAATTTCCTTTACCATGTAAACCTATTCCTGCAATATTTAATCTATCACTTGGAGGAGTAAATCCTGTACCACCTAAAACATGTCTAGGAACTATAAATAGTGACGAGGCAAGAGCTGAATTTTTAATAAATTTTCTTCTGGATTTGTTTGTTGAGGACATAATTAAATTTTTATTTTAATGAAGTTAATAAAAAATATATAATAATTTTATTAAGTAATTAATTGTTTTCCTGAAACCACTTCTGAACTCTAAGTTTAGCATTTTCACTTATATCTAACCAAAAAAGATTAATATCCGCAAAATGATAACTTCTGATTGATCTTAAAAAAAACTTTCCCGGTATATCAGGAAGTGAAGACCAAACAATTCCATCAATTAGTTTAATATCAATATTTTTAGGAAGAATTTTTAAATCACTTGATAAAATACCCTTGTGAGATTCTTTTTTTGCTTGTCTAGAATCATCCCATGTTATAGGATTTGATGTTACCCCTCCTTTAAACCAGCTTTCATAATTATTATTTCTTGGATATTTATTTAATTTAAAAGTATTCCAAGAAACAAATCCACCAGTTTCATCAGGTGAATTCATAGGCATTATGTTAATAAATTCATCTTGAGCCACTTTAATTCCAACAAGGTATGCAGCAATTAATTTTTTTTGAAGCTCCTTACCATCAATCAATTCTGATATGAGTCTTTTTGCATGAACGGTTCCCTGACTATGAGAGGCAATAATAAAGGGTTTATCTTCATTGAAGTTTTCTAGATAGTAATTAAACGCCTCTTTAATATCATTATACGCCAGGTCAAGAGCTTTACCTCCATCTACTTTAAATTTTTCGTTAAAAACCCTAATATGAGCTTGTCTGTAAAAAGGAACGTAAAGATTTCCAGCATCTATCCATGCAGATGCTTGATATTTTACGGGTCTATTAATTACATCCGCTCTAATTTCTTCATCCCAAATGTTTGAATTCCATTCTCTTTGATTTTTACCTTCTAATAAAGTAGGATATATAAAAAAGATGTCAGCTTCTTTTTTATTAGTGTAATTTTTAAATTGAAAAATTTCATCAGGAAAATTATCAGGCAAAACAGCCCAACTATCATTATTACTATAATCAGGTTTTACAATTTCTGGGCTCTTTTCAAAATCATATGTTTTATATGATATTTTACATCCAGTTATAAACCACAATAGAACATATATTTTTAATAAGTTTCTTTTAAACATATTTATTTTAAATTTGTTGAATGAAAAATTCCAATACAAAAATAATTATATTTTTAATATTATTCGCTTCTATCAGTTGTAATACTAATGAAGAAATAATTTCTATCAAAAAAACTATCAATCCAATTAACAACTCAGATATTTCAGGAACTATAACATTGACTCAAAAAAATGATTCAGTATTTCTTGAAGCTCATCTATTTGGACTTGATGCAGGGACTAAGGCTATTCATATTCATGAATTTGGAGACTGTTCCTCTAATGATGGACTTAGCACAGGTAGTCACTGGAATCCAACTGACACAAAACATAGCAAATGGGGAGATCCAACAGGGTTTCATCTTGGCGCTATTGGAAACTTTGAAGTAGATAATTCCGGTCATGGAATGGTGAATTTTAGTACAGATCTATGGTGTATAGGATGTGAAGAAAAGAATGATATTTTAGGAAAAGGGATAATCATTCACAATGGTGAGGATGACTATATTTCTCAACCTTCAGGAGCATCAGGCCCAAGAATAGGGTGTATGGAGATTAGTTACAACTAATTAATAGTTTTTTCTAACTCAGAAGTTATTTCATCAATAGAGTTTTCATAAATGTTTCCTCCGATAGGTTTACATATTTCCATAGAAAATGTTTTCTTTCTATTTAGTATTTTTAATCCATTTCTTTGAAATACATCATTAAACCCTAAGAGTTTAATTGGAACTATAAGAGGAGAATTATTTTTAATAATGTGAGCTGTTCCTCTTCTTACAGGCCTAGAACTATCAGTCGTTCCTCTTGGAAAGGTAATCACCCAACCATCCTTAAGAGCTAGTTTAATTTTATTGGGATCTTCAGTTCTAACTTCTCTAGAAACAGATTCACCAGAGTCTCTCCAACTTCTTTGAATTAAAATTGCACCCGCATATGTTAGAAGTTTAGTTATAAAAGATTTTCCCATAGTTTCCAAAGATGCTACATAATAAAGATTAGTTTTTGGATTAATAAGGTAACCAGGTCTTCTAACAGTGTTAATTCTTCCTTTTACCGATGAATTAAAGACATGTATCATGGCTATTACATCATAAAAATAGGTTTGGTGATTACTTACAAATAATACATTGTTATCGGGAAGATTAATAAGATTGTCTGAACCTATTATTTCAAATTTCTTGCTTCGAAAAGTTCTATGAGTAATTAGACCAACAGTTGCTATTATTAATCTTTTAAGAAAAATCGTCTGACCAAAAATATTTTTTTTCAAACTTTAATATTATAAATCAAATATAAAAACATAAACGCTAATAGTATTTAACATTTATTTAAAATTTAATAAGAATATTTTATTTAGTTTTGATTAATAATAAATAAAATTTATAATGACTATAACTCAATTAAGGTACACTTTAGCAGTAGCAGAGCATGGAAACTTTACCACTGCTTCTGATAAATGTTTTGTTACTCAGCCTACACTTAGTATGCAAGTTCAAAAATTAGAAGAAGAATTAGGTGTAATAATTTTTAATAGATCTACTAAACCATTGCAAGTAACTGAAATTGGGGAAAAAGTTCTATCACAAGCTAGAAAAATTGTTGAAGAATCTTTGAGAATGGATGATGTAATCTCAGAAGAAAAAGGTATTATTGGCGGCACTCTTAAAGTAGGTATAATTCCTACTGTAAGTTCGACTTTACTCCCACTATTTTTAAATATTTTTACAAAAAAGCATAAAAATGTCAATTTAAAAATTGAAGAATTTAATACTGAGACACTAAGTCAAAAACTGGAGGATAATACTATAGATTGTGCAATTGCTGCAACTCCACTAAATAATGATAAAATAATTGAAAGACCTCTTTATTATGAGCCATTTGTTGCTTACGTTCCTGAACACCATTTTTTATCAGGTAATAAAATGCTAAACATCAATGATTTATCGAATAGTGATTTGTTGATTCTTAAAGATGGTCATTGTTTTAGAAACCAAGTATTAAATCTATGTTCACTTGAAGATTTGAATAAACAATATGAATTAAAAAGCGGAAGTTTTGAAACATTAATTAACCTTTCAAATAATGGGCCCTGGATGACAATTATTCCATACTTGCATTCAAATAATTTATCACAAATAAATCTTCAAAATATAATACCTTTTGAAGATCCTGCTCCAGCTAGAGAAATAAGCATGATATATTCAAAGAGTCAATTAAAACTTCCTGTTATAAATGCCTTAATGTCAAATATCTCATCTGTTATTAGAGGCCAGATAAAATATAATGACATAAAAATAATGTCACCAGTTTCTACATAATAATTTCACAACTAATTTTATTTGGCTAGAAACTATTTAAGCTTATATTTGCAACTCATTTTTCGGGGTGTAGCGTAGCCCGGTTATCGCGCCGCGTTTGGGACGCGGAGGTCGCAGGTTCGAATCCTGCCACCCCGACAAATTGAATTTTACTTATTTTTCAAGAACACTTAAATGTGTTGTTATAACTTTTTTCAGCTTTATCGTATATTTAACTAATGACAGTTGAAAAAAAATTAATTTCCAAAAAGAAACCATTTTATCCAATTTCAAAAAAACTTGAAAACTTTTTGAAACATCACGATAGATGGATAAATGATGTTATTTCCTATGATGATTTATTAAGATATACTGATTCCATAAATATTTATGATAAAAATGACAAGGACACACTGTGGGTAAGACTAATTTATAATGAGAGTGAACGAAATGAAATTGATGAAAATCTTAAAATAACATACACATTACTTCACTCAGATGGAAATAGTATTTCAATTCCATATTTAAACATAGACTCTGTAGATTATTGCACATTTGGAAATTCTAAACCATTTAGAATAAAAATTAGAAATATTGTAAATGACAACTTCACATACTTTTATGTAAAAAAAACTGATGCTTCAAGAATCTATGGAATTGAGTTTGAACATATGTTATCACCTAGAAATCTTAATTTTTTAGTCAATAGGTCATCTTTGATTGAAGAACATATAGCTGGAATTCCAGGTGATGTATTTATCAAGGAGTATTTACCCAAATGTTCTGAATATCAAAAATCTCAGATAGCTAAAGAATATGTAAAATTTAATGAAAGGTGCATGATTAGGCTTCTTGGAGATATGAGATCATATAATTATGTTGTAATACCAATTCATGACTTTGATCAAGTAATTTATAAAATAAGGGCAATTGATTTTGATCAACAATCATATGAGGGGAAATTTTCAGTATATAGACCTCAATTTTTTAAAGAGAATAAACCAATGATGGATCTTGTTCGAAAAAAATTAAAAACAGATTCTATAATTCAATATAAAATTGAAGAAAGATCAACAATTTCAAAAAGATTAATAATTGCAGATGAAAGAATGAAACTTTTAGTTGATATTATGAAGCAAGACACTATTAGCTCGATAGAAAATATTGACAACTTGAAAAAAGAAATATTTAAATTCACAAAAGAAGAGTCCTTTATTAAATCAAAATCTATGGGAGAATTAATGGAGCAATCCTTAGACTATCTTAAAAGAAATTATCAAAATGTAAGTTTAATTGACTTGATTTAAAAAAAACTTCATTGAGTGATTAATTTATTTTAAATTCGAGTTAATTATGAAAAAAACTAATCTATTTTTTACACTAGTATTATTTAACATCTCTTTCGCATGTTCTCAAATTGAAAACTATCCTCCAATTGAAGATTTTGATGAAAATTTATTTAGCATTGAAAAGGTTATTGATGGTATAGAGATTCCCTGGGGATTAAGCTTTACAAGCAATAATTCTTTTTTAGTAACTGATAAAAAGGGAATTATGTATCATGTATCAAAAGGAAAAAAAGATATTGTTGATGGTGTTCCAGAAATAGTTTTATCAAGACAAGGTGGATTACTAGATGTTGCTGTAGATTCAAATTTTGTTTTAAATAATAAAATTTATTTTACTGCTTCTGTAACTTCATCAGGCTCAGGATCAAATACCGCACTCTATTCAGCCAGTTTTTTAAATAATAAACTTTCAAATCTAAAACTTTTATATAAAGCTTCTCCGGACTCAAATGAGGAACGACATTATGGTGGAAGTCTATTAGTAACAAATGAGTATATCTTCTTCACAATTGGTGATAGAGGTAATAGAGATATTAATCCACAGAATATTTCATTGGATGGAGGGAAAATTTACAGATTAAATAAAGATGGATCAATACCAGATTCTAATCCATTTTATAACACTATTGATGCAAAAAAAGCGATTTGGAGTTATGGACACAGAAATCCTCAAGGAATCATCAGAGGTTTAAATGAGGAAGAGATTTGGGTTCATGAGCATGGACCTAGAGGAGGTGATGAGATTAATATAATAAAAAACCCAATTAAAGGTGAAGACGGATTAATGGATAGGAATTATGGTTGGCCAAAAGCTACTTATGGTATTAATTATAGTGGAAGTGAAATAACTAAATTTCAAAAAATGAATGATGTTATAGATCCATTTTATTACTGGACTCCATCTATTGCTCCATCTGGTATGGCTTATGTTGATTCAAATATATACCCTGAGTGGAAAAATAGTATTCTAGTTGGATCACTTAAATTTCTATATTTAGAAAGATTAGAATTTGATAAAAATGGTGTAACTAAAAGAGAGAAACTTTTCCCTGGAATTGGCAGAGTTAGAGATGTTAACATAGGACCTGATGGGTATGTTTACATTAGCGTTGAAGCGATAGGTATTTTTAAAATTTTACCAAAATAAGTTTAATGAATAAATTTATAAAAAATTTAAAGTCCTTAATTAATAAAAGTTATTTTAAATATTTAATAATTACAATTGCATTTTTAATCTGGATAACCTTTTTAGATTCTAATTCACTTTTAATTCACGATGAATTAAATCAAGAAATAAAAAAACTTAAAAATAGAAAAGAGGCACTAACTGATGAGATAAATAAAGATCAGGAACTTATTGAGAAACTTCAAAACATAGATAGCTTAGAACACTATGGAAGAGAAAACTATAATTTAAAGAAAGATAATGAAGACATATTTATAATTGAATATGAATCTGATAAAGAATAATTAATGGGAAAAGTAATTTCAATAGCTAATCAAAAGGGAGGTGTAGGTAAAACTACTACATGTGTAAATTTAGCTGCAGCGATTGGAGTACTTGAAAAAAGAGTTCTAATAATTGATGCAGATCCCCAAGCTAATGCTTCTTCAGGATTAGGCTTTGATCCAAATGATAAAAATTTATCATTATATCAAGTACTTTCCGGATCTTTAAATATTTCTGATGCAATTAAAAAAACAGAGTCTCCTAATCTTGATATAATTCAATCTAGTATTGATCTTGTTGGAATTGAGATTGAATTAGTTGAAGAAAAAAACAGAGAGTATAAACTAAAAGAAAAGATTAACGAAATTAAAGACCAATATGATTTTATATTTATTGATTGTGCTCCTTCATTAGGCCTAATAACACTTAATGCTCTAACAGGTTCTGACTCTGTTATAATTCCAATTCAATGTGAATACTTTGCTCTTGAAGGTCTAGGGAAATTACTGAATACGATTAAAAGTGTTCAAAAAATACATAACGAAGAACTTGATATAGAAGGAATATTATTGACAATGTTTGATTCTAGACTTAGGCTTTCAAATCAGGTTGTTGAAGAGGTCAAGAAACACTTTGGTGATATCGTATTTAATACAATTATTCAACGAAATATAAAGTTAGGTGAAGCTCCTGGTTTTGGAAAAGATATTATAACTTATGATGTAACATCAAAAGGAACAAAAAATTATCTATCCCTTGCAAATGAGGTAATTAAAAAAAATAAAGATGTCTAATAAAAAACAAAAAAAAGTACTTGGAAGAGGGTTAGATGCCTTATTAAATTCTTCAGATAATACTAAGTCTAATAAAGAAATTCAGGGTATTCCAAGTTCCTTAGAAGTTGATTTAAACAAAATTCAGGTTAACCCAAATCAACCAAGAACAAATTTTGATTCTAATGAGATTAAAAACTTAACTATTTCTATAAAAGATCTAGGTGTTATTCAACCTATTACAGTTAGAAAAATTGATTCTGAAAATTTTGAAATAATTTCTGGAGAAAGAAGGTTTAGAGCTTCAAAACTAGCTGGACTTAATTCAATTCCCTGTTATATTAAAGGAGTTGATAATGAGACAGATATTTTAAAAATGTCTTTAGTTGAAAATGTTCAGAGGGTAGATTTAGATCCGATAGAAATTGGACTAACATATGAAAGACTAATAAATGATTATAATCTAAATACTGATTCTATATCTAGAATAGTAGGTAAAGAAAGATCAACAATTTCAAATTATATAAGACTTTTAAGGCTTGACCCTATTATTCAATCTGGTATTAGAGATGGTTTTTTATCTATGGGCCATGGTAGAGCATTAATTAATATTGATGACAAAAAACTTCAACTTGAAATCTATGAGCAAATAATATCCTCTAAGCTTTCTGTCAGACAAACTGAAAAAATTGTTCGAGGAAATAGATCTACAAATAAATCATCTACTAATTCTGATGTTTCTAAAATCTATATTGATGCAACTAATAAATTTGAAAAACTTTTTGACTCTAAGGTAAAATTAAAGGAAAACTCAGAAGGTAAAGTGTCACTAACAGCTACTTTTAAAAGCATCAATGAGTTGTATTTAATTTTAAAAAAATTATCCAATTGAAAAATTTAATTTTTTTAATAATATTTTGTTTTTCAACTAATATATATGCTCAATCTGAAATTGATTCCATTTATATTAGTCCAAGAAAACAGAAATTAATCAATGACCCACTTACTCCTTCAAAGGCTGCATTTTATTCATCTGTTATACCTGGACTGGGACAAGTATATACAAGAAGGTATTGGATGATCCCAATTGTTTATGGCGGATTAGGGGCCTCAGCTTATTATTATAATTTTAATAATAAAGAAATGAATAAGTATAGGACTGCTTATAAAAGAAGACTAGCTGGATATTTTGATGATGAATATATTGATATAATACCTGAAAACGAAAAATTATTAGAGGGCATGAAGTTTCATAGAAGATACAAAGATTTTTCATTCATATTCTTAGTTGGAACTTATGTTTTGAATATAATAGACGCTAATGTCGGAGCACACTTACTACAATTTAATGTTAGTGAAGACCTATCTTTTAGTCCTTATATTGAAAGTGATTATTTTGATTTTTCACAAAGTGCTGGAATTAAATTTAAAATTAACTTAGATTAATATGAACTTAAACGAATGGTTCTTGTTGTTCCTTTCATTCAACTTAATAATATTTGGGGGATCTTATAAGTTATTTAAGTTAGCTGGAGTAGAGGGTTGGAAATCGTTGATTCCCATATATAATATTGTAAAACATTTAGATATAATTAATAGACCTAGATGGTGGGCTATCCTTGTATTTATTCCAGTAATTAATCTACTTATGATTCCAGTAATTTGGATAGAATTTATAAAAACATTCAACCATAATTCTAAGTTAGATAGGCTTTTAGTAATCTTTACACTTGGTTTTTACATATATTATATTAGTTACTTAAGTAGTAAAACAAAATATATAGGTAAAATTTCTTTTTCAAATTTTGAAAAATCAATTGGTTCATTTATTTGGGCAATTGTTTTTGCGACTATTGTTCATAATTACATATTACAACCCTTTGTAATTCCAACTGGATCATTAGAAAAAACATTAAGAGTAGGAGATTTTTTATTAGTTAGTAAATTCCATTATGGTGCTAGAATTCCATCTACAGTTCTCTCTTTTCCTATGGTTCATGATACAATTCCAATAATTAAATCAAGATCATATCTTAACAAACCTCAACTACCATATCTTAGAATACCAGGTTTTCAAGAAATTAAAAATAATGATATCGTAGTTTTTAATTGGCCCGCAGATACCGTTAGAAAATTCTTTGTAAAAGAAAAGGGGGTAATAAAACCTAGAGATAAAAAATCTAATTATGTAAAAAGAGCAATCGGTATTCCTGGAGATACTCTAGAAATAAAAGATGGTGTAATTTATTTAAATGGAATAAAAAATATTCTACCTGATAGAGCAAAGCCATTATTTACATATTTAATCAAATCAAATAAAGGAGTCTCTTCTAGTAAGTTAATTAAACTAGAAATAGATGGCTTTATAAGGAAGTTTATTATAAGTAATCTGTCAAATGATTCTTACACAGAAATTTCAAAATACATTTTAAATATCTCAAATACTAAAGAAAATGAATATTTAGTTTATACTTATGATAAAGGAATTCCCATTGATGTAGTTAGAGATTATGGATTAGACATACGTGAAATAATTGATAATAAAAAAGAACTTAACTTAACCTACGTTGATGCTATTAAAATTAAAAATTCAAATGAATTTGATACAATCTATCGACTCACAGAAAGAATAAATGTTTCAAACTCAAATTTTTTTCCTAATAACAAACGATTTAGATGGAATAATGATCAATTAGGACCTCTATATATTCCAAGAGCAGGAGATAAAATAGATCTATCTATTAGCTCGCTTCCTTTATACAAAAAGATTATAACTGATTATGAGTATAATGAATTAAGTGTTGTAGGAGGTAATATTTTAATTAATGGTAAAGTTGAACAAGAATATATATTTAAGCAAAATTACTATTGGATGATGGGAGATAATAGATACAATTCTGAAGACTCAAGAGTATGGGGGTTTGTACCATTTGATCATGTACTGGGAAAGCCAGTTTTTATTTGGATGAGTATAGATGGATTGTTTAGTGGGATAGAAAACTGGAATTTTAGATGGGATAGAGTATTCACTACAATAGGGTTTGACGGAAAAGCTAAATCATATTTACCTCATTTTATTTTCTTTATTATTATTTGGCAAATAATTATTTTTATAAAGAAAAGAAGAAAAAGTAATTAATTCTTATCTGATTTTTTAAAAAGGATTTCCTTCTCATTTTTTGTTAAGCTTTCATAACCTGACTTACTTATTTTATCAAGTATATTATCAATTAATTTTTGATCATCTTTATTGTTATTTGATTTGATTGAAAACCTATTTAAATATTTAGTAAAAAATTCAAAGGGTGAGGTAAGCGAATTAAAATTATTGGCATAATAAAGTCCGAAAAAAGCCCCCCCTAAATGGGCAATATTTCCACCTGAATTACTGAAAGGTATTTGAATTAAACTCATTAAAACATAAAAAAAGCCAATATACTTTAGCTTAGTATTGAAAAAAATTAAGTTTATTGAAGTGTTTGGTAAATACGCACATACAAAAATTAATAAAGAATAAACTGCTGCAGATGAACCAATTAAAGGATTGAATGAATCTTTAAAAGCAGGGAAAATATTGTATGAAAAAATAAATAAAAGACCCCCAGCTATAGCTCCATAAAAATATATTTGGAGGAACTGTTTGTTAGTAAGGAAAGTTAAAAAATAGTCAGAAACCAGATACAAAATTAACATATTCCAAAAAATATGAAAAAAATCAAGGTGGAAAAATGAGTATGTAACTATAGTCCATGGACTCATTAAAACCTGATTAAACTCAGGATGGAGATCAAAATATTTCACTATACTTATTTGGTTAAAATCGAACAAAAAAAGAAAAGTATTGGATATGAGAGGCAATAAAAAAATTATAATATTTATAATTATAATTTTTTTAAATATTTGTTGATCTATAAAATATTTATATCCTAATTCCATCTTTTATTATTAAACTGATTTTTCTTCCAGTACCACATCATGATAAAACCAGTAATTGCTCCACCTATGTGAGCAAAATGGGCTATTGGTCCAACAGAATAGGAAGAGAATCCAAAAAATAAATCAAATAGAATTAAAAGTGGAACTAAGTATTTAGCTTTTATAGGAATTGGAGGAAACAATAACATTAACTGTACATTAGGGAATAACATAGCAAATCCAACTAAAATCCCATACAGTGCGCCTGAAGCACCAACCATTACAGCTTTAAAAGACTGAATACCTGAATACAAAGTCTCTTCTCCAACGGACTGAATAATTGCGGTGTTGAGTCTTCCTGTTTCATAAAAAGTATCAACATCTAAATTAGTTAATCCATTATCTATCAAAATTTTTGATACAGATATTACGTCATAATGATAAACTAAAGTTTGAATTAATGCTGCACCTAAACCAGCTGATAAATAAAAAAAAATAAATTTTTTCTTACCCCACATTTGCTCTAAAGGTGTTCCAAACATCCAAAGCCCAAACATATTAAAAAGAATGTGAGACGTATCTCCATGCATAAACATATGGGTGATAGGCTGCCATATAATAAAATCAGGGTTTTTAGGATAATGCATAGCGAAAAGATCATACATTAATTCTCCAAATACGATTGAAGCAATAAAGAATATTACATTGATTATAATTAAATGCTTGACTATTTCACTTACTCTTCCCATTAAAATCTATTTTCTATATCGTTTTTATTTAAAGTAATAAATATTTGTTTATTGTCTGGTGATAAATTTGGCTCTTTACAAGAGAAAAGTTGGTTAACTAGAAATTCTTGTTCATATAAATTTAATCTTTTACCACTCTTTATTGAAGAACTTTTTGAAAGTTTTTTGGCAAAAAAATCAGAGTAACTAAGATTTTTTGATTGATCAAAATCATTATCATCATTCAGTATTTCATCAATTATCTCTTCTATTGAATTATTTTCTAGTTGATGTGGAATAGAAGTAATAGTTAATAAAGAATCTAATAATTCATATTCAAAACCCAAAGAACTAAACTCTGTTATGATTTTTTTAAATAAAATTAATTGACTAATTGAGAGAGTTATTTCAAAAGGAATAAGAAGTTTTTGTGATTTAGAGGAACTTTCAAAAATTGATTTTAAAAAATCTTCATAAAGAATTCTTTGATGTGCTAAATTCTGATTAATTATAATTAAAGATGATGTGCTAGTACTAACTATATATTTATTAAAAATCTGAAATATTTTTGATGTACTATTATCGATAATATCAGATTGAGTATTCTTCAATTCAATATCAGAGTTTTTTTTCATAAAGTTTTCCTCGTTGAAAACTTTAAAAGGATTAAACTCTGAGTCAACTTCTATAGTGGGAGTCTTTGGGTCTGAATTTACATGATTATAGGATATATCCATAGATGAGTCTTTCTCAAAGTCAAGAACGGGAGTTACTTGGTATATTCCTAGACAATGTTTTACAGAAGAATTAATAATTGAATATAGGTGTTGATCATCATCAAACTTTATTTCTGTTTTATTTGGATGAACATTTACATCAATCTTAACTGGATCCATAGTTATAAATAAAAAATAACCAGGATAAAATCCATCTCTAAGAAGACCTTCAAAAGACGAGAATATTGAATGATTAATAAACTGACTTTTAATTGATCTATTATTAACAAAAATGTATTGAGTAGATCTAGATTTTTTTGCATATTCTGGTTTTAATATAAAACCAGTAAGATTAGCTATTTGAGTTTTTTCATCAATAGGAACAAGATGTTCGCGAATTTTTTCGCCAAAGATTGAAATTATTCTTTTTTTTAAAGATTCCTTTTTTAAGTAGAAAATTTCTTCACCATTATTTATAAAAGAAAATTCAATCCCATGATGTGATATTGCTATATTATGAAACACATGCATAATATGTCTTAATTCTACAAAGTCAGATTTTAAAAAATTTCTCCTAGCAGGGACATTAAAAAAAATATTCTTTACTTTGATTGAAGTGCCTTTGTCAACATTTAATTGATTTTCATTAATAATTTCTCCTCCATTAATTTCAATAAAATAACCATCATTTTCATCAGCTTTACTAGATGTCATTTCAATCATTGAAACAGAAGAAATAGCAGCTAAAGCTTCTCCTCTAAAACCCATTGAACTTATTGAAAAAACATCATCTATTTTATTAATTTTAGATGTTGCATGCTTTACAAATGATGAGCGCATGTCTCTTCTCGACATTCCATCACCATCATCAATTACTTGAATTAAGTTTTTACCAGCATTCTTAACAATGATGGTTATTTTACTAGAATTTGCATCTACAGAGTTTTCTAATAGTTCCTTCAATACTGACGAAGGTCTTTGAACAACTTCTCCAGCAGCAATTTTATTTGAAACTTCAGTTGGTAAAATTTTAACTATGTCTGGCATTAATTTGTGTAGAAAATTGTTAAATCAAAATCAATGATATATAAAAATACCAAAATTAAAAAAACAACAATGAGTATTAATGTCAGATTTACACCTCTATTTCCTGTGTTTCGCTTTTTATCTCTCTGATCACTCCAATGCATACCCATATCAATTGAATTGTATTGGTCTCTAGATTTGGAAATCTTTGATTCAAAATTAATTGAAATATCCTCTTTTCCTCTAAAAAATCGAGGTGTATAATTAAATCTTCTGTTTTTATTTAAATTAAACAAATAAGTATTATTTAGAATTAATCATAATCATTTTTAAAGCAGCTTCAGCAGAATCTGCACCTTTGTTTCCAAATTTACCTCCACTCCTATCAATTGACTGTTGAATATTATCATCGGTAGTTACACATAAAATTATAGGAATATTAGATATAATATTTAAATCTTTTATTCCATCTACCACAGCTGAGGAAATGAATTCAAAATGATTTGTTTCTCCTTTGATAATACAGCCCATTGATATAATTGCGTCATAGTCTTTATTAATTAAATTTTTAGTTGCAAAAATTAATTCAAAGCTACCGGGAACAAATACTTTATCAACATTGTTTTCTAGAACCCCATATTGAGAAAATTTATTTAAAGCCCCATTGTAAAAGCTTTCTGTTATTTCATAGTGCCATTCTGAAATAACACAAGCAATTTTAATTTTATTGGGATTATCAATGGAAATAGATCTGGATAAAAGTTTTCCAGTCTTTTTTGCTGACATATTAATTATTTAAGTTTTCAATTCTTCCAAGTTGAACCTCCACTAAACTAGATTCATAAGAATCAGGAAAATCATCTTTAATTCTATTTAAATAGTTAATAGCAGACCCGTAATTACCTATTTCAGAACCAATTAATGCAGCCTTAAAAAGGTATTTAGGAGTAGTGTATATATTTTCATTATGCTTGAAGGCTTTTTGATAATACTCAAAAGCTTCGTCAGGTTGATTCAATTCAGAAAAACAGTCTCCAATTGTTCCTAATGAAATTGATTTAAGAAGAATATCATCAGATTTAAATTTTTCTAAATAAATTATTGCGTTGTCATACTCTTTTAAATTTAAGTAAGACATACCAATAGAGTAATTAGCAAGATTAGAAGCTTTAGTACCTGAATATTCATCAACTATATCTAAAAACCCATATTTTCCTTCTCCACCATTTAAGGCAAGTTTAAATAATGAATCAGATTCATTAGAAACTAAAGCTCGCTCAAAGAAGTATTGAGCTTTATTAAGCTCGCTTATTGCCTCTTTCTCATTAGGCTCAGAAATAAATCTTTCATATCCCAAGTATGAAATAACTGAAATTGATATTACTGCAATTCCAATAAAAATAACATTTTGGTTTTTTAGTATCCATTGTTCAGATTTATTAGCAGTTGAATCTAGTGATTCAAATACTTCAGCAGTTTGACTCTTTTCTCCTTTTTGAGCTCTTTCACTTTTACTCTTTTTATATCCTCTTCTATTAAATGTTGCCATAATAATTTTTTGAATCTCAAAATTAATGTTTTATTTTGAATACTTATTATGTTTTTACATTCACTAAAAATTGATAATTATAAAAACCTTGAGAAATTCAAGTTAAGTTTTAATAAAAAGATCAATTGTTTTATCGGAAAAAATGGGATTGGCAAGACCAATATAGTTGATTCTATATATCATTTAGCATTCACCAAAAGTTATTTTAACCCGTCAACTTCTCAAAATGTAAAAACTGGATCTGAATATTTTTCTATAAGTGGAGATTTTAAAATTGATGATAGAAATGAAAATATTCATTGTTATTATAAAATAGGTGATAAAAAAATCATAAAAAAAAATAGTAAAGTATATAAGAGAATATCAGATCATATTGGATTAATTAATCTTATCATTATATCTCCACATGATCGAAATCTAATAATTGAAGGTAGTGAAATGAGAAGAAAATTTATTGACTCCGTAATTGGTCAGGTTGACAAAGTCTATCTCAAAAGAGTTATTGATTATAATAAGGTGATATCTCAAAGAAACTCACTCTTAAAATACTTTTTTATTAATAGAAAATTTGATAAAGACACTATTGAATCTTATGATCAGCAATTAATTAGTATTGGAACTCCTATCTATAAAGAGAGATCTAAATTTATGACAGCATTTATTCCAATTTTTAAAAAATACTATTCAGATATAAGTTCAGGTAATGAATTGGTTGATATAAACTATAAAAGTGACTTAAATACTGGAAGTTTTTCTGAAGTTCTTAATGAAAGTTTGTCAAAAGATAGATTTCTTCAGTATACTTCAAAAGGAACTCATCGAGATGATCTTAATTTCACTATTGACAACAATAAAATAAAGAATTTTGGAAGTCAGGGACAACAAAAGTCTTTTCTAATAGCATTGAAACTAGCACAGTTTGATTATTATAAAACAAAATTTGGAAACTCCCCTATTGTACTATTAGATGATATATTTGATAAATTAGACCAAGAGAGAGTAAGACAGATCGTTCAAATTCTAGAAAAAAAGGATTTTGGTCAGATTTTTATAACTGACACTCATATTGATAGGGTTAAAGATGCTCTTTCTGAATCAAAAAATAAAGAAGAAATATTTGATCTTGAAAAATTAAAGAATGATGAGTAAAAGGGGGGAGTTAAAAAATATTTCAAAAATTATTGAAGATGTTTTTTCTCAAAAACACTTTAGAATTGGAATTGACAATATTAAAGTTCAAGATGCTTGGGTAAAAACAATGGGTAAAAACATTCAGAAATACACTTACAAAGTTTACTACCAAAAAGGTATTCTCTATGTTAAGTTAAAGTCATCAGTATTGAAAGAAGAACTAACTTTTGAGAAAGTAAAAATTATTAAGCTAATAAATAATGAGCTTGGTAAAGAGTATATAAAGGATATGGAACTTAGCTAAAGATTTCATTTTTTTCAAAATGAAAATCTATTTCTAAAGCTGCATTTTCATTACTATCTGATCCATGTACCGCGTTTTCACCCTTAGATTTTGCAAATTTCTTTCTAATTGTTCCTTCTAATGCCTCTAAAGGATCAGTAGATCCAATAAGTTTTCTAAATTCTTCAACAGCGTTATCTTTTTCAAGAGCTGCCGCAATTATTGGACCTCTAGTCATAAAAGTAACCAAATCACTAAAAAAAGGTTTATCTGAATGTACTGAATAAAAACTTTCAGCCTCTTCTCTATTCATTCTTTTATACTTCAGTGCAATAATTTTAAATCCTGCATTCTCAATCATATTTAATATTGGAAGCATATTTCCCTGCTCTATAGAGTCAGGCTTAAGCATTGTAAATGTTCTATTTGAATTCATGCGGCAAATTTAATAATATCTATGATTAAAAAAAGTTTTAAGAATTACTTTATTTTAATTTTCAATATAATATTATATTAGCCCACTTATGAATGAAAAAATTCTAATTAACATTAATGATGTTTTATCAAAAAATAAAAATATTATTTTGATACCTCATAGTAGTCCAGATGCTGATGCTTTGGGAAGCTGTCTTGCACTTTATCATTTTTTTAAAAATGAAAATAATGTTAATATTATTTCACCTAACCAGTATACAGATATTTTAAACTTTCTGCCAGGATCAAAAAGTGTACTAGTTTTTGATAATGAAAAAGAAAAATCTACAATTTTATTAAAGAATGCAGATATTATTTTTACACTAGATTTTAACAGCCTAAGTAGAGCTCGTAATTTGTCAAATTTAATTTCAAAATCATCTGCAAAGATTATTATGATAGATCATCATGAAAATCCAGATAAATACGCAGATATTATGATCTCTGATTCAAAGATGAGCTCAACCTGTGAGATGGTTTATGATTTTATTTGCTTAATAGATAAGAATAAAATAAATAATAAAATTGCTACTTGCCTTTACACTGGAATTGTTGCTGATACTGGATCTTTTCGTTACCCCTCAACAACCTCTAAAACATTAAAAACCGGGGCAGAATTAATTAATTATGGAGTTAATGTAACTGAGATTTATGAGAAACTTTATAATAATTTTCAATTTAAAAGATTGAAACTTTTGGGAGCTGCTATTAATAACTATAAAAAAATTGATGGACTTCCTGTCTTGTATACAATGATAACTGATCATGATCAGAAAATAAATGACTTTAAAAAAGGAGATAGCGAAGGATTTGTGAACTTTGGATTAAGTGTAACTGGAATTCTTTGTTCTGTTCTCTTTATCGAGAAAAAAGATGAGGGATTAATAAAAATTTCATTTAGATCTAAAGGTGATTTTAAAGTTAATATATTTGCTTCTAGACATTTTAATGGGGGTGGACATGAATATGCGTCAGGAGGAATATCTAAATTAAGTTTAATGGAAACTGAAAAAAAGTTTATAAAAGATATTAAACATCACATAAAAGAAAACTATGAATAGGAATTTATTAATCTTAATCTCAATACTAACTTTAAACTCATGTAATATGAATAACTACTCAGATTTATCTGATGGATTATATGCTGATATCGAAACATCTAAAGGCAATATAATTCTCCAATTATATTTCGAACAAGTTCCCACTACTGTATCAAATTTTGTTGCATTAGCTGAAGGTAATCATCCAATTGTTGATAAACAACTCTCTGGGAAACCATATTATAACGGTCTCAAGTTTCATAGAGTTATAGAGAATTTTATGATTCAAGGTGGCGATCCTACAGGAACAGGGTCTGGAGGTCCAGGATATCAATTTGATGATGAATTTAGTTCAGATCTTACACATGACGGACCTGGAATTTTATCCATGGCTAACTCTGGTCCAGGAACTAATGGAAGTCAATTCTTTATTACTCATGTTGAGACACCTTGGTTAGATGGTAAACATAGTATTTTTGGCAAAGTTTCTTCAGGTTTAGACATAGTAGACAGTGTAGAACAAGAAGATATAATCAAAAATATAAATATTGTAAGAGTAGGAGAAGATGCAAATAATTTTGATGCTCCAAAAATATTTGAAAGCTATATCAATAATAAAAGCGAAGTTGATATTAAAAAAGTAGAAGCTGAACAAGAAACAATAAAAGATATCACAAAAGGAATGAAAGAGACTGAAAGTGGTATTAAATACAAGATTTCAAAAAAAGGAACAGGAGACAATGCTAAGACAAATGATTTGTTATCAGTTCATTATTCTCTTCAACTAATTGATGGAAGTGAGATTGATTCTTCTTTTACTCGAGGTGCACCTATTGAATTTACATGTGGTGTTGGACAAGTCATCAAAGGATGGGATGAAGCTATGCAATTATTAAATAAGGGATCAAAAGCAAGATTAGTAATTCCAAGTGAACTAGGATATGGCTCAATGGGGGCTGGGAATGGAGTAATACCTCCAAATGCTACATTGATTTTCGATGTAGAATTAGTCGACATTAAATAAATCCTAGATGAAGTTGAGGTTTTTTTATTGCACTAGTACTAATACCTCATATTCTCATAGTAAATTTTTTAAAGGTCAAGCCTATCTATTATAGTTGATAATTAAGTTGGATTCATATATACAAATTTATAGTATATTAGTTATGCCTTTCTTTTCTGTAAGGTTTAAAAAAATAATATGAGAAGACTTTTTTTATTATCTATATTTTTTTCTTTTAACATCTATGGTCAGGACTACTTTATTGTTAATGATGGTGTAAAGACAAAAGATAACCAATACAATGTTTTTATAAATGCTAATATACATTCCAGTAAAGGATTGATTACTAATGGAACCTTAATTGAAAAAGATGGAAAAATAATTGACATAGGACTAAATCTTTCTATTCCCAATAATAGTATAGTTTTTGATTTAGATGGAAAATTTATTTATCCTTCTTTTATTGAGACTCATTCATCTTTTGGAGTAAAAAAACCTCAAAGAACAAACTCAGGTAGAAGTTCTCAATATGAAGCATCAAGAAGTGGATATTATTGGAATGATCATATTTTGAGTGACTATAATAGTCTTAAAGACTACAATTACAATCAAAAAGATGCAAAAGGACTCAGAGATATTGGTTTTGGAATAGTAAATTCACACAGAATTGACGGAGTTCACAGAGGAACAAGTTTTACTATTGGACTAATTGATAATCAAAATGAATCCTACAGAATTATTTCAAAAAAAACAGCAGAACATTACTCTTTTTCAAAAAGTTTATCCTCTCAACAATCCTACCCTTCGTCAACTATGGGTGCAATTGCTTTAATAAGACAATTACATTATGATGCAGATTGGTATTCGCAAGGGTCGTCAGAATCTAAAGATTTAGCTTTAGAAGCATTAATTGACAATAAAAATTTACCCAAACTTTTTGATGCTAATGATAAATTAAATATTTACAGAGCTGCCAAACTTTCAAAAGAATTTGATCTTAATTTTGTAATTAAGGGGTCTGGAAAAGAATACGAAAGTGTAAGAGAATTAAAAAAATTTAATAATACTCTTATAATTCCAGTTAACTTCCCAAAAGCCTTTGATGTATCAAATTCAAATCTAAATGAAAAACTAACAATTAATCAACTTAGATATTGGAATCAAGCTCCAGGTAATCTGGGAATATTAGAAAAAAATGGAATTAATTTTTCTATTACTTCATCTGATCTAAAAAACAAAAAGGACTTTCTAAAAAATATAAGAAAAGCTATCAAAAATGGCTTAAGTGAAAAAACAGCTTTAGATGCATTAACTATAGTTCCTGCAAAGACTTTAAACTTGGAAGATGAAATTGGCAAAATTGATAAAGGTTATCTGTCAAATTTCTTAATTACTTCAGGTCCTATTTTTGATGATAAAACTGAAATAAATGAAAACTGGGTTAAAGGTCAACGACACATTATCAAAAATACTGACAATATAAATGTTGACGGTGAATATAGTTTAAGTATAAATAATAAATCCTATAAAATAATTATTTCAAATAGCTTGTTAAGACCTAACGCTAAGATTAAGAGAGACTCTATAGATATTAAATCAAAAACTTCATTAGTTGATGATTGGTTAAATATAACATTATTTGACAGTATTGATGGAAACCTATCTCTTGCTCAAATATCTTCAAAAATTAACTCAGCAGATAATTTAAGTGGAACAGGAATTGACTTTAAAAATGAAGCCTTTTTATTTAATACTTCTAGAAAAGAAATAAAGAAAAATTTACAATATAAAGAGCTTAAAAAATCTTCTTCTATTAAATCTTTCGTTTCAGATGTTACTTTTCCAAATGTTGGATTTGGAATTAGCTCAACTCCAAAAAGTCAATCTATTCATTTTAAGAACGCTACGATTTGGACAAATGAAAATGAAGGAATAATTGAGAATTCTGATATTTTAATTGATAATGGAAAAATAATTGCAATTGGGAAAAATCTTGAAACACCAAAAAATTTCTCCATTATTGATGCATCAGACAAACATATAACATCAGGAATAATTGATGAACACTCTCACATGGCAGCGTCAAGTATTAACGAAGGTGGTCACAATTCTTCAGCAGAAGTATCTATAATGGATGTAATTAATCCAGATGATGTAAATATTTATAGAAATTTAGCTGGTGGAGTAACTACAGTTCAGATTCTGCATGGATCTGCTAATCCTATAGGTGGACAATCTGCAATAATAAAATTAAAATGGGGATCTGAAATAGATGATATGTTTTTCAAAGATGCTGACCCTTTCATAAAATTTGCTTTGGGAGAAAATGTTAAACAGTCTAATTGGAGTGGTTCAAGATTTCCTCAGACAAGAATGGGTGTAGAGCAGGTTTTTGTTGATCATTTTGATAGAGCAAAGCACTATGGAGAAACATGGGATAGATATAATTCTCTTAGCAAAAGACAAAAAAACTCCAACAATAAACCCAGATATGATGAAGAACTTGAAACACTATGGGAAGTTATTAATGGTAAAAGATTTGTGTCAAGCCATTCATATGTGCAAAGTGAAATAAATATGTTAATGAAAGTTGCTGAGAAATTTGATTTTAGAATAAAAATTTTCACTCATATTTTAGAGGGCTATAAAGTTGCTGATAAAATGGCTAAACATGGAGTTGGTGGATCAACATTTTCTGATTGGTGGGGTTATAAATTTGAAGTTAATGATGCAATTCCTTTCAATGCATCAATTATGCATAATGCAGGTGTAACAGTTGCACTTAACTCAGATAACTCTGAGTTATCAAGAAGATTAAACTTAGAAGCAGCAAAGGCATTTAAATATGGTAATATTTCAGAAGAAGAGGCTTGGAAGTTTGTAACTATTAATCCTGCTAAGCTACTTAATTTAGATGAAAAAGTTGGGAGCCTTAAAGTTGGTAAAGATGCCGATATTGTAATATGGGGTGGTCACCCTATGTCACTTTATACTAAAGCAGAGAAAACATATATTGAAGGTGCATTATATTTTGATTTAGCTGAACATACAATAAAGCTAAATCAAATTAAAGATGAAAAATCTAAATTGATCAAACTCATGTTTGAAGAAAATACTCCTGGAGCAAATCTTAAGTTCCCAAACCCAATGCCTCAAATAGAGGTAGATTGTGAATACACTGAATTTTAAGCTATGAAAAAAATTATACTATTAAATATTTTATTTTTAAATCTAATTTATTCACAACAAACTCCTGCTCCTACTCAGGATAAATCAGTATTGATTTATGGATCAACAGCTCATATTGGGAATGGTGAGGCTATTAAAAATAGTGTAATTGGATTTACTGATGGAGTCATTGATTTGGTTGCTTCAACCGATGGTATTTGGAGTAATGAGATACTTATGATGTTTTCAGATTCAAATAGTAAAAAATATGACACGATAATAGATGCATCAAATTCACATATTTATCCTGGAATTATTGCACTAAACACTAATTTAGGTCTTGTAGAAGTTGATGCAGTAAGAGCTTCAGTTGATGATGATGAAACTGGCACCTATCTTCCGGAGATTAGATCTATTATAGCTTATAATGCAGAATCAAAAGCAGTTGAAAGTATGAGACCTAATGGAGTTCTACTTGCCCAAATTGCTCCTAATGGTGGTATTATTTCTGGTAAATCTTCTGTAGTTCAATTTGATGCTTGGAATTGGGAAGATGCAGTAATAAAATATGATCAAGGAATTCATTTGAATTGGCCAAGCCCATATACATTTGGAAGATGGTGGTTAGGAGAAGACCGAGGATTAAAAGCAAATAATAATTACAGTAAACAAATTAAAGATTTAAAAGATTTCTTTGAAAAATCAAAAGCTAATATGAATATTGAAAAATCAATGAATCTTAAAAGCAATGCAATGAAAACTGTATTGGATGGTGAAACAACAGTTTATCTTCATGCAGACGATGAAAAAGAAATTGTAGATGGTGTAACATTTCTAAAAAGTTTTGGAATCGATAAAATAGTAATAGTAGGTGCTACAGAATCTAAGAACCAGTTAAACTTCATTAAAGTAAATAATATTCCTGTTGTTGTAAAACAGCCATATAGGTTTCCTCAGTCTGTAGATTCAGATCCTATGGAAACTTTTGCAATTGCAAAAAAAATGTTAGATGCGGGAATATTAGTTAGTATTGACCCTACTGGAACTGCATCAGCTAGAGTATCCATAAGAAATTTACCTTTTTATGCTGGTAGTTTCTCAAGTTTTGGAATTGATAAAGAGGTTGCATTATCTATGATTACTCATAATCCTGCTAAAATATTAGGGATTGACAAAGATTTTGGAACATTGGAGGTTGGAAAGAGTGCTACCTTATTTATATCAAAAGGTGATGCTCTTGACATAATTTCTAATAATGTAACTCATGCTTTTATATCCGGAAGGAATTTAAGTCTTGAAACACATCAAACTAGATTGTGGAGAAGGTATTCAAATAAATATTCAGATTCTCAATAATAATAACACTTTCAATCCATAATTATTATTTGTAAATTTAAATAAGCAAAAATTTACAAGTGTTAGTTGAGAATAAAATACTACCAGAGAAAATATCTAATCTTTATGATGATTTAATTGATAGTAGTTATCAAAAAATATCATCAAAAGGGCAAAAGATAATCTATCAGTCATTATTAATTGCTTATAATGCGCATGATGGACAAATGAGAAAGTCAGGCGAAGCATATATTCATCATCCTATAGAAGTAGCTAAAATTGTTGCTGAAGATATTGGACTTGATTATGTGTCAATTGCTTCTGCCATTCTTCATGATGTAGTTGAAGATACTTCAATAACATTAGATGATTTAAATGAAAGTGTTGGTTTAGATATCTCAAAAATAGTTGATGGGTTAACAAAAATATCTACTCTAAAAAAAAATGAAGATTATTCAGTTCAAGCAGAAAATTACAGAAAAATGCTGCTTACTCTTCATAATGATATTAGAGTTATTCTAATCAAAACAGCTGACAGACTCCATAACATGAGGACAATTGATTTTCTTTCAAAGGAAAAACAAGATCAAATGGCTTCAGAATCTCTCTATATATATGCACCTTTAGCTCATAGAGTAGGTCTATATAATATTAAAAATGAACTTGAGGATCTAAGTTTAAGGATTTTAGAGACTCAAAAATATAATCTTATTAAAAATAAGATCGATAAAGAATTTGTAAATCAAGAGAAATATGTTGATTCATTCAAAAAATTAATAAACAATAACCTTGACGATCAAAAAATTAAATATTCAATTATAGGAAGGAATAAGTCAATATATTCTATTCATAATAAAATTCAGAGCAAAAACATTTCATTTGATGAGGTATATGATCGATTTGCAATTAGAATCATATATAAATCAACACCTAAAAATGAAAAGTTTATTGCTTGGAAAATATATTCAATTATTACAGATCATTTTACGTCTAATCCAACTAGATTAAGAGACTGGATAACATTACCTAAGACTAATGGATACGAAGCTCTTCATTTAACTGTTGTAGGTCCAAAGAACAAATGGGTGGAAATCCAAATAAGGTCTGATAGAATGAATGAAATCGCTGAGAAAGGATATGCTGCACACTTTGGATATAAACATAAAGAATTAAAGAAAAATGAAGTTGATTTATGGTTAAATAGACTTCAGGAAGTCTTAAATCATGATAATGAACATGCAGTTGATTTTGTAGAAGATTTTAAACTCAATTTTTACTCTAAAGAAATATATGTATTTACTCCAAATGGTGACTTGAAATCATTGAAAAGTGGATCAAGTGCATTAGATTTTGCATTTGAAGTCCACACAGATATAGGTATAAAGACAAGAGGTTCAAGGGTTAATGGTAAACTAGTTCCCTTAAGCCATACTCTTAAAAGTGGTGATCAAGTTGAAATAATTACATCTGATAATGTTAAACCAAATGTAAACTGGTTAAATTTTGTAGAAACTTCGAAGGCAAAATCAAAAATAAAATCATCACTAAATGATGAGAAGAAAAGAATATCAATAGATGGAAAAGAAATACTTGAAAGAAAACTTAGACAATTAAAAATCAAACTTGATGATAAAGTCTCTGGTCAAATGATGAAATTCTTTCAAATTAATGCAAGTAATGATCTCTTCTTTAAAATTGGTAATGGATCGATAGATAATAAACAAATTAAAAGTTTTGCAAATGATTACAATAGCTATTTAGGTTATTTCAAAAGAAAAATTGGATCAAACACTTCTAAGATTGATAAAATTTCTGAATCAGGAAATTTGATAAAGTTTGACAAACTAGTATTTGGAAAAGAAAAGGAGATGTTGAAGTATTCAATTGCTAATTGTTGTAATCCTATTCCAGGAGATATAGTTTTTGGATTTGTATCAGTCAAGGAAGGAATAAAAGTTCATAAAAAAGACTGCCCAAATTCCATTTCTTTAAGATCTAATTATGCATATAGAATTATTACTGCAAATTGGATAGATTCTGAAAATCATGAATTTAATGCACAAATACAAATTAGTGGAATTGATGATATAGGTTTAATAAATAATATTACATCTTTAATATCAAATTCAATGAATGTAAATATGAATAGAATTTCTTTTGAGACTAATGATGGAACATTCTCAGGATTCATAAGTGTAGAAGTAAAAAATAGAGTAATTTTAAAGATGTTATTAAAAAAACTATCGTCAATTGATGGAATTGAAAAAGTATCCAGAAAATAATCAAAAATGATTACAAAAAAGAAAAAAAATAATGATGAAGTGATTGATGTTTTTACAAACTTTCTTAATCATCATAATCACAGAAAAACACCTGAAAGGTTTAGTATACTTAATGAAATTTATTCTATTGATGGACATTTTGATATTGATTCATTATATGAAAAAATGAATAAAAAAAATTACAGGGTCAGTAGAGCTACCCTTTATAATACAATTGAACTTTTACTTGAAAGTGGGCTTGTAAGAAAGCATCAATTTGGAGATTCTTTTTCTCAATATGAAAAATGTTATTTTAATAATCAACATGATCATATAATAATTACGGATACAGGTGAGGTTAAAGAATTTTGTGATCCTAGGATTCAAATAATTAAAAATGATATTGAAGAAATTTTTAATATTGACATTGAGGATCATTCGTTATATTTATACGCTAAGAGTAAAAAGAAAAAAAATAGTTAATTTATGTCTTTAGATCTTTTATTAGGCCTTCAATGGGGAGATGAGGGAAAGGGTAAAATTGTCGATGCAATAACCTCTAACTACGATATTATAGCCAGATTTCAGGGAGGTCCAAATGCAGGACATACAATTGAATTTGACGGTCACAAGCATGTTCTTCATACAATTCCATCAGGCATTTTTAATGATAATTCTATAAATATAATAGGAAATGGAGTTGTTATAGATCCTGCGATTTTTCTAAAGGAAATAAACGGATTAAATAAATTTAATCTTGATTTAAACAAGAATCTATTTATTTCAAAAAGAGCTCATATTATTCTTCCTACCCATAAAATTATTGATGCATCTTCAGAGGCTTCAAAAGGAAAGAAAAAAATTGGATCAACACTTAAAGGTATTGGACCTACATATATGGACAAAACAGGGAGAAATGGTATTAGAGTTGGAGACATAATAGATGACAGTTGGCAAATAAAATATAACAACTTAAAAGAAAAACATCTTAAACTTATTTCAAACTTTAATCAAAAAGTTGAATTAAGTCTTGATCAACTAGAAGCTGAATTTTTTGAAGGAATTGAATGTATTAAGTCTTTTAAATTAATTGAAAGTGAAAATTATTTAAATAATGCGATTATTGAAGGAAAAAAAATACTTGCTGAGGGAGCTCAGGGTTCTTTATTAGATATTGACTTTGGAACATATCCTTATGTAACTTCATCAAATACTACCTCAGCAGGAGCATGTTCAGGTCTTGGAGTTCCTCCTAACAAAATAAAAAATATTAGAGGAATATTTAAGGCATATACTACAAGAGTTGGTTCTGGACCATTTCCAACTGAACTTTTTGATTCAGTAGGTGAAAAAATTAGAGATGTAGGCCATGAGTATGGAGCTACTACTGGAAGAGATAGAAGATGTGGCTGGCTAGACCTTGTAGCACTAAAATACTCAATACAAATTAATGGAGTGACAGAATTAAATATTATGAAATCTGATGTTTTAAGCTCAATTGAAAAATTATTAGTTTGCACATCTTACACAATAGATGGAGAAGAAATTAATTTTTTTCCATATGACATTGATTCAAAAGATGTAATCCCAAATTATATTGAGTTTAAAGGTTGGGATAAGGACATTACTAATATTAAAAATGAGAATGATTTACCCCTGGAGCTTATTGAATATATAGATTATATTGAATCCTTTGTGCAAGTTCCTATTAAATTGATATCTGTAGGTCCTGATCGAAAACAAACAATCTACAGAAATAAATGAACTATTTTAAGTTTTTTATAGTCTTACTATTATTTATAAATACAGCTAATAGTCAAGAAAAAAGAACTATCCAAATTATTCAAGCAGGAAAATCTATCAGAAGTTCAATAGAATATCCAGGAGCAAATATTTTACAAAAAGAAAATGACCTAAGAGTAATTTTGTTTCATGATGGAGCCAAAATTGAATCTGATTTATCTTATTATTATTTTAATGAAAATTCATTCAAAGCTAATGGACAAGTCATTTTTAATCAAGGAGATTCTTTACTACTTACCTCTGACTTTCTTGAGTATGATGGTTCTACAAAAAAGGCTTTTGCTTATGGTAATGTTAAATTGACAAGACCAGACATGAAACTTGAAACAGATACTTTATATCTGGATAGGACAAAAAATATAGCTTTTTATAACTCAAAGGGTAAAATAATTGATAATGACAATGTTTTAGAAAGTAACTCAGGCACCTATTTTATGGGTCCAAAAAAATATATTTTTAAATCTAATGTGACAATTAATAATCCAGAATATAAAGTGAACTCTGAGGAATTAGAATATTTCACAGAAACTAATTATACATTTTTTAATGATAAGACATTAATTACTGGTATAGATTATAGTATAATATGTAAAAATGGTTTTTATGACACGACTAATCAAAAAGGATACTTTAGGGATAATGCAGTTATTAATTATGATGGTAAAATAATTAATGGAGATAGTATTTTCTTTGAAAATGATAAATCATATGCTTCTGCTTCATATAATGTGCGTATAAATGACACAGTCAATAAATCAATAATTACTGGGCATTATGGAGAGATTTTTAAAGAGAAAGATTCTGCAATAATTACAAGAAATGCTTTAGCTGTGAATATAATTAAAAACGATTCATTATATATTCATTCCGATACAATAACAATAACTGGTCCTGATGAATCAAAAATTTTAAAAGGATATTATGATGTTAGAATTTTAAAATCAGATATAAGGGGGTTATCAGATTCAATTCACTTTAATCAAGAAACAGGTTTAATCAAATTATTAAAAAAACCTAAAAGCTCAAGATATATTAAAAGTTTAACAGATGAAGAAAAAAATAAACTCAATCCAATTATATGGTTTGGTAAAAATCAAATAACAGGAGATAAGATTTTTTTAAAATCCAATGTTATATCTGAAGAACTTGATTCACTAATAATTAGAGGTAATGTATTTATGAGTCAAAAAGACTCACTAATTGATGGTAGATTTAATCAAATTAAAGGTGATAAACTTGATGGATTCTTTAATGATGGAAGCCTAGACAATGTGCTTATTGTAAAAAACAGTACACTATTATACTATATGTACTCTGATGATGGTGAATTTATTGGGATGAACAAGACTTTAGCTAGTTCAATTCTAATTGATTTTTTAAATAATGAAATTTCTGAAGTATCCTTTTATAGAACTCCTGATGGTAATGTGGTTTCTGAAAGTAATATAATTCTAAATGAAATGAAATTACCTGGATTTATATGGAGAGAGGAAGAAAAGCCAAATAATATAAATGATTTATTTAGTAACGAGGATAAAAAACTAGAAATAGTTGAAATTGAGTAAACTAACATGTTAACTATTTTGTTGAAAATAAATTTAGGTAAGTTTAAATTGGACTATTCTGATGATTACTTTAGAATAAAATTTATTCTTGAGAAATCTAAATAATTCAGTACTTAAATTTGAACAAATGTTAAAGACAAATACTGTCTTCTACTTTGACTCTTCTGACTTTATTAATATTACACATCATTTTATAGATCAAGCTAATTTTTCTCTAGCCAAAAAAGCAATTAAAATGGGTTTAGAGCAGCATCCTAACAATATTGATTTAATGCTTTTGAAGTCTGAACTACTAATTTTTAATTCTAATTATGAAGGTGCTTATAAAATATTAAATTTTGTAGAAGAAATAGATCCTGAGAATAGAGAAGTATACCTCCAAAAAGCTACTATTTATTCAAAAAATAACTTAAGTGAAGAGGCAATTGAAATTTTAAAAAGTGCTCTCTCATTTATAGACGATAAATTAGAGATATGGAATATGATAGCAATGGAGTTTCTTCTTTTAGAAGATTTTGAATCAGCAATTCCATTTTTCAAAAAATGTCTTGACTGTGATAATGAAGATTATCAATCTTTATATAATCTTATTTTTTGTTATGAAAACATAGGTATGATAGATGAGTCAATAGAGGAACTAAGTACTGTTTTAGAGAAAAGACCTTATTCTAAAATTGCATGGCATCAGCTTGGAAAAATATACAATAAACAAGGAAAATATAAGGAGTCTATTTCAGCTTTTGATTTTGCAATTATATCCGATGATCAATTTGTATCTGCATATATAGAGAAAGCAAAAGTTTTAGAAAAAGTGAAAAGATATAATGAGGCTCTTGAAAACTACAGACTTTCCATTGAATTAAGTGAACCAAATTCATTTGTATATTATAGAATTGCTAAATGTTATATAAAAATTAACAATAAAAAATTATTTATAGACTTCATTAAAAAGTCTGTAAGAGAAGAGCCAGGAAATGAAAAAGCATGGATATTTCTAATTAAATACTATCTAAAGAATAATAATTTTAGACAAGCTAAATACCTATCATCAAAGGCTCTTATAAATAATCACAACAGTATAAAGATACTTAGACTAAATGCTATTATCCTCAAAGAGATTGGGGATACTAGAGAAGCTATTAAATTTTATAATCAAATTTTAGACTTTAAGGAGAACTTATCCTGGAAGATATGGAAAGGTTTTTTGAAATGCTTAATAGATAATAAAGAATGGTCTGAATTATTAAGGACTAGTTTAAAGGCTAAAAAGCACTATCCAAATAAAGCATTTCTTGACTTTATTATTAGTGGATGTCTTTTGAAAAATGGAAAAATAAATGAAGCTATTTATTTTTATCAAAGTGGAAAAAAAACTTGTCAAGTTCCAGAAAAACTTATTAAGTATTTTCCAGAATTCAATGAAAATAAGACCTTACTTGTCTGATTTTGTTTTAAAATAAGAGATGTTAAATAAGTATTTTTTTCTTTTTCTTAAAGGTTTGGCTATGGGAGCTGTTAATAAAATCCCTGGCGTGTCAGGTGGTACTGTAGCTTTTATTACCGGGATATACGAGGATCTAATAAATTCTATAAAAAAAATTAACTTTTATTCTTTCAAAATTTTATTTACTCGTGGATTTAAAGGTTTTTATGAAGAAATAAACGGAAAGTTTTTAGTTATTCTTTTCTCGGGAGTAATAGTAAGCTTTTTTAGCGTATCACTTGTATTGGATAAACTAATTCAAGATTATGAAATAAATGTATTTGGAATGTTTTTTGGAATGATATTAGGATCATTCTATGTAATTTATTATAAATTAGAAAAAATAAATTTAAAATCTTTTTTAGGACTAGTGATTGGACTCTCAATAGGTTTAATGATTAGTTTTGCAGATAATATTGAGATAGCAAATACAAACTTAATTATTTTCTTCTCTGGTATGATTGCAATATCAGGAATGATATTACCTGGATTATCAGGATCCTATTTCCTTCTTCTAATGGGAAACTATACTTTAATAATGGTGGATTCTGTAAATGCCCTTTATTTCACTTTAATTGAAATAGTTCTCTTTAATTTTGAATTTATTAATGATCCTGAAAGACTCTATCTTTTGAAAGTATTACTTTTTTTCACTCTTGGATCTGTATCAGGTTTAATCTTTTTATCAAATATTTTAAGCACTTTACTTAAAAAATTTAAAACTATAACAATGTCAACCATAGTAGGTTTTATAGGGGGATCACTTTTAGGTGTTTGGCCTTGGAAAAATAAAAACATAGATGGAGATAACTCTTTGTTTATTCCAGATATTTCATCTAAGGAAACCATGATTACTTTATTTTACATCTTAATTGGGATTTTGTTTGTAGTTTTATTAGAAAGGTTGGCAAATAAGCATTGAAAAATAAAAAGCAATTCGGTTTAATTGGTAAAAACATTGAATATTCATTTTCTAGAAAATTTTTTTCTGAAAAATTCTCTTCGAATAATAAATATTCAAACTATGATTACAAAAATTATGATATCCAATCGATTGATGATTTAAATCAAGTCTTTAATTCCAAAAATTTATGTGGATTAAATGTTACAATTCCCTACAAAGAAAAAATTATAGGTTTTTTAGATACAGTATCTGATGAGGCTAAAGAAATTGGAGCAGTTAATACTATCTGTTTTGAAAATGGAAATAAAATAGGCTATAATACTGATATATATGGCTTTACAGAGTCACTTAAAGTAAATAAAATAGATGATATTGAAAGTGTTTTAATTCTAGGAACTGGAGGCGCTGCAAAAACGATTACTTACTTCTGTATTAAATATAATATTCCTTATAATCTCGTTTCTAGACAAAAGTCAAATTTACACTTATCTTACAATGAACTAGATGAATATAATTTTACCAAAAGAGTATTAATAGTCAATTGTACTCCTCTTGGAACGTATCCTGATGTAAATAAAAATCCTAAATTACCATTTGAATTAATTAATAAGGAAAATATTTTTTTTGATTTAGTTTATAATCCATCTGAAACACTTTTTATGAAAAAAGGAAAAGAGATTGGTTGTAAGACTTTAAATGGTTATGAAATGTTAAGGTTACAAGCTGAAATGTCCTGGAAAATATGGACAGATTAGATCAAATAGGATTGCAATTTTTTTTTGTTAATTTTAGTAAATAATTAATATCAAATATACTTAATGAAAGACTCGAATATAAAATCGAAAAAGTCTTCATCGGATTCTGAAAATCCAGTTAAAAACATAATTCCTGAAATGCCAAAGGATAAAAGAACTAAGGCTTATAAGGAATGGATAGAAAAATATGGTGAACAAAGTTCAGATTCTACAAATATTCCTGAAATGCCAAAGGATAAAAGAACTAAGGCATATAAGGACTGGGTGAAGCAATATGGTAATGTAATATCTAATGTTGAAAAATCAGTTAAGAAAACAAATGAAATAAAAAAAGTAAAGACTAAGATCAACAAGACTAAGTTGATTGATTTAGTTAACTCTTTTGTAGATTTTACAAATTCTGAAGAATGGTTTCGCAAAAGAAAAGAAATTGAAGATCTTAAATCAAAGATAAATTTATCATTAAAAAAATCTGATTCAGATTCAGAAGAATCTAAAGAATTAAAGTCTACATTTTTTCAAACTTTAAAAAATTACTCTCATAAAAAGAGAAAACATTTTAATGAATTAAGTTCAAATCAAAAAGAAAATCTTCATAAAAGAGAGGAACTAATTCAAAAAATTAAAGATCTGATCGTAGTTGATGAGAATTCAAATAAATTATATTCAAAATTTAAATTACTAAAAGAAGAATGGCATAATGTTGGTCAAGTTCCAATTACAGATAGAAATAATATTTGGGAAACATATAGACATCATGTTAGCAAATTCTACGACTTTCTTCACTTGAACCGAGATCTTAGAGATCTTGATTACAAACATAATTACGAAGAAAAATTAAAGATTATTGAAAGAGCTGAAAAATTAGATAAAGTTGATGATATTATAAAAGCTTCAAGAGATCTTAATGATCTACATAGATTATGGAAAAATGAATTAGGTCCAGTAGCGAGGCAATATAGTAATGAACTTTGGTCTAGATTTCAAAAGGCTTCTCATAAGATTCATTCAAAAAGGCAAGATTTTCAAAAGGAAATTTCAAATGTTCAAGAAGTGAATTTTGAAAAAAAACAGAATGTGATTGCTAAGATGAGAGATTTAACGACATCCAATGCTAAAACACATTCAGATTGGCAAAACAAAATTAAAGATTTTGAAAAATTAAAAGTTGAATTTCAAAATATAAAAAACCTTCATAGAAATAAGAATAAAAAATGCTGGGATGACTTTAGAATAGCAACTAAAGCTTTTAATACTAATAAAAACGATTTCTACAAGAATCAAAAGAAAGAACTCAAGAAAAGTATAGATCTAAAGAAAGGACTTATCCAAGAAGTTAAAAATATACTTGAAAAAAATAAAATTTCAGAAAGCTCTGGAAGACTTAAGGCTATTCAAGAAGAGTGGAAAAAAGTTGGCTATCTTCCAAGAAAAATTTCTAATTCATTATGGGATGAGTTTAAACCAATTGTTAACAGGTACTATGATATTTTAAAGTCAGGAGCTATTAATTTAAATATAAATGAACAAAAAATATATGATGAAAAATCTAAGTTTATTAGTAAAATTAAATTTACTAAAAAGAAATCTACTAAAGAGGAAGTAAGAGATACATTTAATTTATTAATTCAGGAATGGAATGAACTGGAAGAAACTAATTTAAATTCATCAAAAATTCTTAATAATAATTTGCTTAAGAAAATTTCATCTATTATTAAATCTCTTGAAATAGAAACAAATGAAAAGAATAATTTAATTTTTGATTTTGAACTTCAATTATCAAAAGCAGATTCTGAAGAGATGAATAAAAAAATTATGTTTATTAAAAGAAAAATCTCAGAACTTGAAGATGAGTCAAATCAATTTCAAAACAATTTGGAATTTTTCTCTAACTCAAGCATTGAAAATCCATTATTTAAAAATGTCTCATCAAAAATTGAATCAATTAATGAAAATGTTGAATTTTGGAAGGCTAGATTAAGGAAAATTAAAAGTGTCTAAAGTTTTATTTTTTGAAGAAACTCATTTTATATTTCACTTCAATATTTCCACTTGAAATTAAATTAAGCTCTTCTTTAAGTGATTTTCTTTTTTTATATGAAAGCTTATCTGTAAAAAGAATTCCTTGAAGATGATCGAACTCATGCTGAATAACCCTAGCAATAATTCCTGTACATATTATTTGCTGGGACTCTAGATTTTTATCAAGGAAGTTAATTTTAAGTTTTTCTTTTCTTATTACGTTTTCTGAAATATTAGGAATACTAAGACATCCTTCAGGATAAGTAGAATCATTACCTGTTTCATTAATAATTTCAGGGTTAATGAAAACTTGTTGCATATTAATCAATTCATCTTCTTTAAAATTTTCTTCTTCTTTAAAAAAAGAAAAGTCTGCAACAAAAATAGCTTTAGAAATCCCTATTTGAGGAGCTGCAATTCCAACCCCATTTGCATTATACATAGTTTCCCAGAGATCTTTAATTAAAGGGGCTAAATCATTAGTTTCTTCTAAACTAATCTTACTTGCTTTTAGTTTTAAAATTGGATCACCATATGCTAAGATTGGATGTATCATTTATTCATCTTTATTAAATAAGACTCAAGAATCAAAGATGCACTAATTTTGTCTATAATTGATTTGTTCATTCTGCTTTTTCGATTGATTCCTGATTGTCTAATTATTAAGCTTGAAATCTTCGAAGTAAATCTTTCATCTATTCTTTCGATAATTATCTGTGGAAAAATAGATTTTATTGATTTAATAAATTGAATTATGTCAATCTCAAGCTCATGTAATTCATTATTTAATTTTAGGGGCTTTCCAATAACAACCTTTTCAATTTTCTCATTGACAATTAAGTCTTTCAAATAAAAAATTAAATTTTTTGTTTCAATAGTATCTAAAGGAAAAGAAATAACTTTATTAAAATCAGATATAGATATACCTGTTCTCTTTTTTCCATAATCAATACCAATATATTTTGTAGTCTGTTTTTTTAACAAGGTTCTAACTTTTTGAATATTTTAATTAAAGGTCTTTAGAATTAAATTCAATACTTTTACATGTAAAATTATTAAAAATTGAATAACGAAATCATAAATGCTTTAAATGTTCTAAAATTTGGAGGAACAGTTTTATACCCAACTGATACAATCTGGGGAATAGGTTGTGATGCTTTATCTGATATTGCTGTTGAAAGAATTTTTAAAATAAAAAATAGAGACTATTCTAAATCACTTATTTGTTTAGCCTCAAGTTTTAAAATGATTGAAGAATATGTATCAATTAAAGATATTGAAAAACTTGAAAAAATTTCTAATGAGGCTCCAACCACATTTATTTTTGATAATCCTAAAATAATATCAAATTTTGTTACCGCAGATTCTAATTCAGTTGCATTTAGAGTCCCTGACAATGATTTTTGTTTAGATCTTATTAAATCTTTAGGAAGACCTATAGTTTCTTCCTCTGCGAATCTATCAGGAGAAAAAATTCCTTTAAATTTTAGTGAAATTAGCTCTAGAATTAAAAATAATGTTGATTATATAGTAAAACAAGATAAAAATAAAAATTCTCACTCATCTTCAAGGATTTTAAAGTTGCAAGATGATGGAAGTTTTTTAACATTAAGATGAAGTCATATTCAAAAAAAATACTAAACTCTCTGGATCATGATATTTTTAAGATTATTTCAGATACATCAGATGATCTTAAAATTGAGACATATATAGTAGGAGGTTTTGTAAGAGATCTTATTATTGATAAATCAGTCAAGAAAGATATTGATATTATGTGTGTAGGTTCAGGTATAGATTTAGCTAAAGCCATTCAGAAAAAAATCAACCCGAAAACTAAAGTCAATATTTTTAAAAGGTATGGAACTGCAATGATAAACTTTAAAGGTTTTCAAATTGAATTTGTTGGATCTAGAAAAGAGTCATATTCAGAAGATAGCAGAAATCCTAGTATAGAAACAGGTGACTTTATGGATGATATGTTAAGGAGAGATTTTACTATAAATACACTAGCCATAAGACTAAATAATAAAAATTTTGGAGAATTAGTTGATACTTTTGATGGCCTTAAAGATCTTGAAAAGAAGATTATAATAACTCCTTCTGAACCTAACAAAACATTTTCAGATGATCCACTTAGAATGCTAAGGGCTGTTAGGTTTGCTAGTCAATTAGGTTTTAATATTGATCAAAAAACTAAAGACTCAATTATAGAAAATTCTAATAGATTAACTATACTTTCTCCAGAGAGAATTGCAGATGAAATAAATAAAATTCTTATGTGTGAGAATCCTTCTTCTGGTTTTAAAAATCTTGAAAAAATGAAACTTCTTAAAATAATAATTCCGGAGCTAATTGACTTAAAAGGTGTTGAGGAAGTTGAAGGTCAAACACACAAGGATAATTTTTATCATACTCTTGAAGTGGTGGATAATATTTCTAAAAACACAGATAACCTTTGGCTCCGTTGGGCAGCACTTCTTCATGACATAGGTAAAGCCCCTACTAAGAAATTTGATAAAAAGATTGGATGGACTTTTCATGGACACGAATATATGGGCTCAAAAATGGTAAAAAATATATTTAAAAGACTGAGCCTTCCACTAAACGAAACTTTAAAATATGTTCAAAAAATAGTAATGATGAGTTCTAGACCAATTATTATTTCAGAGGATATTGTGACAGATTCAGCTGTAAGAAGATTAATTTATGACTCTGGAAATTCAATGGATGATCTACTCACACTATGTGAGGCAGATATAACTACTAAGAATTTAAAAAAATCTTTAAAATATCAAAATAATTTTAAGATTGTTAGAAATAAAATTAAAGCAGTAGAGGAAAGAGATAGCATAAGGAATTTTCAACCACCAATAACTGGTGAAATTATAATGAATCACTTCAAGATTAAACCATGTAAAGAAATTGGAATTATAAAAGAAAAAATTAAAAATGCAATTCTTGATGGTGAAATTTTGAATGATTATGATCAAGCTTTTGAGTTAATGCTTAAAATTGGTCAATCAATAGGTTTAAAAGATGAATAGGGTATATAAAATTACATTTATTTCAATTATCATAGTTTACCTAGTTATTCTTGCAGGAGGTATCGTTAGGATGACAGGAAGTGGAATGGGATGCCCTGATTGGCCAAAATGTTTTGGGTTTCTTATTCCACCTACCGAAAGATCTCAATTAGAATGGAAACCTAACTCTGAATATAACAAGAACCAAATAATTATAATTGATAAAAATCTTTATTATTCTGTAAAAAGTTTTAACTCTAAAGAAGATTTCAATAGATCTAACTGGAATAAATACACTAAACATGACTATTCAAAGTTTAATGTTTATCATACATGGATTGAATATATTAATAGGCTAATTGGTGCACTAGCTGGATTGTCAGTTCTAATGCTTTTCCTATACTCAATGAAGTTTTTTAAAAGTAAGAAGATTATTACTTTCTTATCTTTTTTATCATTAATAGCTATATTATTTCAAGCATGGTTGGGTAAAATTGTAGTTGATAGTAATTTAACTGCAAGCACTATTACTATTCATATGTTGATGGCTATAGTTCTTTTATTTATTTTATTTTCAATCTTAGCAATATCCAAGCCAGTAAAGCCAATTCGTATTCCCAGAAATATTTCGACATTGATTTTAATTTCAATGGTATTATTAATAATTCAAGTATTAACTGGAACTGAGGTAAGAAAATTTATTGATCTGCAGATGGAAATGTATAATTATAATGAAAAAAATAAATGGATTGAAAATATAACAAGTACTTTCAATTTTCACAGAAGTTTCTCTTGGGCAATTATTATAATCAATAGCATAATTTATTTAAAAATAAAAGAGATAGATTTGAAATCAAACCTAATTTATATTATAAATAGCTTAATTTGTCTTCAAATAATATCTGGAATAATTATGTATTATTTTCATTTCCCACTTACATCACAACCAATACATTTGTTAATATCAACATTGATTATTGGATTACAATTTTATTTTTTAATACTATATAATTTAAAAACAAATGCAACTAAAATTTAGAATAATATTAAATGTTGAAGAAGATGTTTTAAGAGACATAATTACTGATTCAAATCTAACTCTCATTGAGTTTAGTAAAATTATTTCGAGTGAATTTGGATTTGATTCATCCGAGATTTCAACATTTCATCATTCAAATGAAAATTGGGAGCAATTAGACGAAATTAAAATTTTTAAAATTGATGAAGAAGATAAGATTATGGATAATACTCCAATATCTAATTTCTTTATATCTAAAGGTGATAAGTTGATTTTTATTTATGACTTTTTAAATTATTGGACCTTTTTTATTGAGTTATATGAGCTTGATGAATCTATTGAGATGGATAAAAAATATGAATGTCTGAATTCAATTGGAGATGTCCCCAAAATGGCACCTTCTGATATTTTTAATACAAATAATGACAAACTAATAGATGATGATCTAATGAATGATGATCTAATAGATTATGATGATAATCAAATAGATTAATGAGTTTTTCACTAACATCAGAATTTAAGCCTACTGGAGACCAGCCAAAAGCTATTAAGAGTATTATTGATTCATTCAATACTAATCATAACCATGTAACTCTTCAAGGAGTAACTGGTTCTGGAAAAACATTTACAGTAGCAAACGTTATACAAGAAATACAAAAACCTACACTTGTATTAGCTCATAATAAAACATTAGCTGCTCAATTGTACTCGGAGTTTCAAAGTTTTTTCCCTGATAATGCTGTTGAGTACTTTGTCTCTTATTATGATTATTATCAGCCTGAGGCATATATTCCATCATCAGGACTATATATAGAAAAGGATTTATCTATAAATGAGCAAATTGAAAAATATAGACTAAGTGCAACTTCATCTTTATTATCAGGAAGAAATGATATTATAGTTGTTGCCTCAGTTTCATGTATCTATGGAATTGGAAACCCAAGTGAATTTAAAAAACATGTAATTGAAATTTCAGTTGAAGAAGAAATTCAAATTTCAAAACTCCTAACTTTATTTGTTAAAAGTCAGTATTCAAGATCAATAAATGAGTTAAACAGAGGTAGTTTCTCTGTTAAAGGAGACGTAGTAGACATATTTCCAAGTTATTCGGATATTTATTATAGAATTAATTTCTTTGGAGACACTATTGAAAGTATAGAGTCAATAGATCCTTTATCTGGGAATAAAATTGAGGATTTTGATAATTTGAGAGTTTTTCCAGCAATGATATTTGTTACATCAGAATCTAGCATTAAATCAGCAATTAATAGTATAGAATTTGATTTAGATGAACAAGTAAAATATTTTGATGAAATTGAAAAAACTATTGAAGCTAAAAGGATAAGAGAAAGAACAGAATTTGATCTTGAAATGATCAAAGAACTTGGATATTGTTCTGGAATTGAAAACTATTCCAGGTATTTAGATGGAAGAGAACCTGGTACTAGACCATTTTGTTTATTAGATTATTTTCCAGATGACTATTTAATGGTAATAGACGAGAGCCACGTAACAATTCCCCAGGTACATGCAATGCATGGAGGAGATAGAAGCAGAAAAGAAAATCTAGTTGAATATGGATTTAGACTTCCTGCAGCACTAGATAACAGACCTTTAAAATTTGAGGAATTTGAGAATATACAAAACAATGTTTTATATGTAAGTGCTACTCCTGCTGATTATGAATTAAAGAAGTCTGAAGGATTATTCGTTGAACAAATAATCAGACCCACTGGTGTTCTTGATCCAATAATTGAAGTAAGAAAATCTGAAAATCAAATTGATGATTTAATCGAAGAAATACTTAAAAGAGTTGAGAAAGATGAAAGAGTTTTAGTAACTACATTGACTAAAAGAATGGCGGAGGAGTTAACAAAGTTTCTTCATAAGTCTAGAATTAGAGCCAATTATATTCATAGTGATATTGATACTCTTGATAGAGTTGAAATTATGCAGAATTTAAGAAAAGGAATTTTTGATGTTTTAGTTGGAGTGAACTTATTAAGAGAAGGATTAGATCTTCCTGAAGTATCCTTAGTAGCAATTCTTGATGCTGATAAAGAAGGTTTTTTAAGAAGTCACAGATCTTTAATACAAACTGTTGGAAGAGCAGCTAGAAATATTAATGGAAAATCTATAATGTATGCTGATGTTATAACAAATAGCATGAATAAGACTATAGAGGAAACAATATATAGAAGACAGAAACAGGAAGAATATAATACTGAGAATAATATAGTTCCAAAACAAGTGGAAAAAGCATTTAGCAATACTTTTGAGCAAGCTGGTGAGAATGTAAGTACTAGTTATGAAAACTTTGAAGAAGAAGTTAAAAGTTATCATAATAAAAATCAAATAGAAACTAAAATTAAAGAACTAAGAAAGGAAATGGAAGCTGAAGCAAAAAAACTTGATTTTTTAAAAGCAGCTGATTTAAGAGATAAAATAGGCTTATTAAAAAATAAATTAAAATAAAAAAGGTGCACAATGTGCACCTAATTTAAAGATTATTAACGATGCTAACTTAGCTAATATCAATTACCCTGTTTGGCTTTGTAATACTGTCCTTTTTCTTTGGTAATTTGACTTTTAATATTCCATTTTTATAATTAGCCTTAATCTTATCAAGTTCAACAGTTTCTGGAACTGTAAATGATCTTTGAAATGATGAATAATTAAATTCATTCAGTCTCATACTATTATTCTCAACAGAATTTGTGTTTTCAGATGAAATCACTAGAACCTTATCATTTAATTGTATTGTAAAATCATCTTTCTTCATTCCAGGAACTGCTAAATCAATTTCAAAAGAATTATCATTTTCGATAGAATTAACAGATGGAACAGAATGATTATTATTAATTACATTCATTCTAAAGTCATCATTAAAAAACTCATTCATTAATGATGGAAAAACTTTATTATTATTATATTTTACTATTCTCATAATTTTATATTTAGTTAAACATTTTGAATTATAAATTCATTAAATAGAATTCAAATAGAATACCATTTGATAAAAAATGACAAAATGACGTTAAAAAATAAAAAAGAATGACTTTATGTCAGCTTATGGCGGATTGAACTTTGTTTGCAGCTTCATCAAAGGCAGTTGCTGAAAGAACATTTAATCCTGAGCTATCAATAATATCTTTTGCCTTATCTGCATTTGTCCCCTGAAGTCTAACTATGATGGGAACATTAATATTATCTAAGTTTTTGTATGCTGAAACTATCCCCTCAGCTACACGATCACATCTTACTATTCCACCAAATATATTAACTAGAATAGCTTTGACATTAGCGTCCTGTAAGATAAGTCTGAATGCTTTTTCAACCCTGTCTGAGTCAGCAGTTCCACCTACATCTAAAAAGTTTGCTGGTTCTCCTCCCGCTAATTTAATCAAGTCCATGGTAGCCATGGCTAAGCCCGCACCATTAACCATACAACCAACATTACCATCTAAGTCAACATAGTTTAAGCCATTTTCTCTAGCCTCAACTTCAACTGGATTCTCCTCATTTAGATCTCTCATAGACTCATAATCCTTGTGTCTATAAAGAGCATTTTCATCAATTGTAACCTTGGAGTCTACAGCTATTATTTTTTCATCAGAAGCTTTTAATACGGGGTTTATTTCAAATAAGGATGCATCAGATTTTGAATAAGCATTATATAGACTAGTAACGAACTTAGCCATGTTTTTAAATGAAGAACCTTCTAAACCAAGATTAAATGCAATTTTTCTTGCCTGAAAAGGAAGAATACCTATCCCAGGATCAATTTCTTCGTTAAATATTAAATCAGGAGTGTTCTCTGCAACCGCTTCAATATCAACACCACCTTCAGTTGAATAAACAATCATATTTTTTGATGAAGATCTATTTAAAAGAACTGAAATATAGAATTCTTTTCTATCTGAATCCCCATCGTAGTAAACATCCTCAGCAACAAGAACTTTCCTTACTAATTTTCCCTCTGCAGAGGTTTGAGGTGTTATAAGGTTCATGCCTATGATTTCAGAGGATATTCTCTTTACATCTTCTAAGTTTTTTGCAATTTTTACACCACCACCCTTACCTCTTCCACCAGCATGAATTTGAGCTTTAATGACAAAAATCTTAGTTCCTGTTTCATTAGAAAGTTTTTTAGCACATTCAACAGCTTCTTCAGGAGTATTTGCAACATACCCTTTTTGAATACAGACATTAAATTTTTCTAGTAATTGTTTTCCTTGATATTCATGTAAATTCATGGCGACAAATATAACCACAAAAACTTAAGAAATTTGAATTATTTAAAATCAGATTTATATTTAATCATAAATTCGTTTTATGAAAATTAAAGAACTTGAAAACGCTGCTTCAAATTTTGGAACTCCAATCTATGTATATGACTTATCAATAATTGAAAGTCAGAACAGAAAACTTCAAAATGCATTTAAGAATTTAGATAATTATAAAATTCATTTTGCAGCTAAATCTTTATCGAATATATCTATTTTAAAATTTATAAATAATCTAGGAATAGGGCTTGACGCAGTATCAATAGAAGAAGTTAAAATTGCGATAAAATCTGGATTCAACAAAGATGAAATTCTTTACACACCAAACGGAGTGAGCTTTTCTGAAATCAAAGAAGCTAAATCTTTAGGGGTAAAAATAAATCTTGATAGTCTAGAATCAATAAAAGACTTTTCAGAACATTACCCTAACCATTCTATATCTGTAAGAATTAATCCTGGAATATATGCGGGAGGTAATGAAAAAATAAGCGTAGGTCACTCTAATTCTAAATTTGGAATACCCGAAGAGTTTATAAAAGATTTAATTAAAATGGATAAGGGTAACAAAATTAAGGTTACTGGTCTTCATATTCACACCGGAAGTGACATTACTAAAAACAATCAATTTGAGAAAGGAATCAAAAAAATATTTTCTATTGCAACTAAATTTAAAAATATTGAAAGTGTTGATTTAGGTGGAGGAATTAAGATTCCCTATTTTTTGGGTGATACAGAAACTAATTTAAACGACTATGCAAGTGCAATAGAGCATGAGCATAAAAAATTTAAAAATAATACAGGAAAAAATCTTAGGATTATTTTTGAACCAGGTAAATTTCTTGTGAGCGATTCGGGATATTTTATTACTAAAGTTAATTACATTAAAAGATCTGAAAATAATAATTTTGTCCAGGTTAATTCTGGATTTAATCATTTCATAAGACCAACCCTTTACAATTCTTATCATGAAGTAATTAATTTGTCAAACCCTAATGATCAAAAAGAAGAGTATACGGTAGTTGGTTATATATGCGAGAAAGATACTTTAGCTAAAAAAAGAAAGATCTCAAAAATTTCAAAAGGAGATCTTCTTTGTTTTAAAAATGCTGGTGCTTATGGATACAATATGTCCAGCAATTACAACAGCAGGTTAAGACCTGCTGAATTATGCATACATAATGATTCTATAAAGATGATAAGAGAGAAAGAAAACTTAGAAGATTTATTAAATAATCAAATTGATATTTTTTAGCTGAATTAATCAAAATCATATTTAAAACTTTTTTAAATATCTAAGGTCTTAATTACTTAAAGAATTAATTTATTGTTAAAAAAACATTAATGATTTAATCTCTTTTAAAATTTATATTAAGTTTGCCATGAAAATATTAAAAATGAAAAAATCACTTTATTTATTCTTTATTTTAGTCTTTACTTCTGTAAATGCTCAAGACGGCCTTGGGGTAATGACCAGCCAAGTTCAACAAGCAATGATTGACTTTGGAAATAGATCTACAAGAACGCCTCAACCACTTAATGTTCAGGGAAGTCATTATTTTGACAAAGATTTTAAAACAACAAAACTAGAATACTTTGGTAAAGAATTAAATGACAGTGGTTTTATGAGATATAATGCATTTAGAGATGAGGTTGAGATGGCGGATACCCAAAATCAAGCAGAAACTGATATTATTCTTCTCAAAAGTGCTGATGTTATTCCTCTTATTAATGGGGAAAGATATGAGTACCTTCCTTACAAACTTGATTCTGGTAATGCATTTATAGGTTATTTAATAAATATTTTCGATGGACAAAAGAATAAATTATACTTAAAGAGAAAGAAGACTTTTATGGAAGCAAAGATTGCTAGAACTTCTCTTGAAAATTCTTTCCCACCTAGATATGTTGAAAGTGTTGAATTGTATGTAAGTTCTAACGGAAATACTCCGGTTAAACTTAAACAGAGTAAAAAAGTAATAATAAAATTCTTCAATACTAATTCTGACAAAGTCAAAAAGTACATTAAATCAGAAAAGTTAAAAGTGAGTGAATTAAACTCTGTTATCAAGATTTTTGAATTCGCAGAGAATTTATAGTTATATTAAGAATAATTCAATATTTTTATATAAATTTTATCATATTATTAATTTTTAACCACTTTATTTAAAAAAATCTCGTTTTTTTTAATCTTTTTCCAATAAACTTTAGAAGTTTCTTTTTTTTCTGAATTATTGATGTAACTTAGCTTTTACTAAAAATTTAAGAAAATTTTAACAAAAATTTATTAATAACTAAATAACTAAGTATGAAAAGCTTATTCAGATTACTAGTGGTTTTCTTGCTAACGACTCAAATGTCGTTTGCGCAGAAGACAGTAACTGGTGTTGTTTCTGACCCTGACGGTCTTCCTTTACCGGGAGCTACTGTTTTAGTTCAAGGAACAATGACTGGTGTAACCACTGATTTCGATGGGAACTTTTCTATTAATGTATCTGAAGGCCAGTCTCTGGAATTCAGTTTCGTTGGTTATGACACATCAGCTGTAGCTGTTGGATCAGGCAACGTCATTAATGTGAGTCTTTCCCTAGGTAATCAACTTGATGAAGTTATCGTAACCAGTTTAGGTATTACAAGAGAAAAACGTGCACTAGGATATGCTGTTTCCGAAGTTGACAATAGTCAAATCGAAAGCAGAGCATCTGGTGATGTTGCGCGTGTTCTTTCTGGTAAAGCCTCAGGGGTTCAGGTAACTAACCAAGGTGGTATTTCTGGATCAGGAACAAGTGTTGTAATTAGAGGTCTAAGTACCTTTAGTTCAAGTAACCAACCATTATTTGTTGTTGATGGTGTACCTTTCCAAAGTGATACTAACTCACAGGGAAGTTTCACTTCAGGTAACAATGGTTCGTCAAGATTCCTAGATCTAGATCCAAATAATATTGAATCTGTTAACGTTCTTAAAGGTCTAGCTGCGGCTACTCTTTATGGATCGCAAGGTAGAAACGGTGTAGTATTAATTACTACAAAAGCCGGTACTACTGCTTCAGGTGCTAAAGCTCAAAAAAATGAGGTAACTGTAAATACATCTTACTTCACAAACGAACTTGCCATGAAGCCAGAATATCAAAATCAGTATGGTAACGGTTTTAACCAAAACTTTGGTTGGTATTTCTCTAACTGGGGACCTAGTTTCGACGAAGGTGGACCAGCAGGATGGGGTAAACAATCTCAGATTAACGGTACAACTTCAGGACAACCTGGATTTCTAAAACACCCATACAACAGTAACTTAAATGCAAGGTTCCTTTCAAGAGATCTTTTACCTTTATTAGGTTTATCTATGGATTCTCTTTGGGAATGGAAGCCTTACGATAGTGTTGGTGATTTATTCCAACCTGGAAGCATTATAAACACAAACGTTAACTTCAGAGGATCGAGTGATGACGGTAAAGTTTCATATAATGTTAACTATGGTAATTTAGATGATGAAGGATTTACTCCTGGTAACACTCTAAGAAGAAACAATATTAGTTTCGGTGGTAGAGCTGTTTTATCAAATAAAATTACTGTTAACGGAACACTTAACTATTCATTTACTGATTTTAAATCCCCACCTATTGCTGCGGCATATAGTAGTGGTAGTTCTGATTCATCATTATATGGTAATGTATTCTATACTCCAAGATCTGTTGGTATAGCTCAATTACCTTATGCACACCCTATAACTGGAGCATCTATATACTATAGATCTTCAAATGGTATTCAACATCCACTTTGGACTGTTAATAATACTCAAGATGCGCAAGCAACTCATAGAGTGTATGGTGGTACATCAGTACAATATGATATCTCTGATAACTTAAACGTTCAATATAGATACGGTTATGATGTATATAGTGAAGATAACACCAGTTATCAAAACAAAGGTGGTGTTGACGGAAGTGTTGAATCACAGTCTGGTTTCTACGAAAAGTGGAATAACACTGCTACTATCTTTAACCACCAAATAACTATTAACGGAGATTACGAACTTGATAGTGATTGGTCTATGACATTTAACGCTGGTGCTACATCTAACGCGAGAGACTATGATAGAAATGGTGTTAGAAGTACTGGACAAAATGTATTTAATGTTTTAAGACATTATAACTTTAACTCTCAGGAAGAAATCGAATTTGCTTCTAGAAGAAACATCCTTGGTGTATTTGCTCAGGCTTCTCTAGATTATCAAAATTACTTGTATATAACTTTAGCATCTAGAACTGATTGGGTATCTAACCTATCAGAAGAAAATAGATCTATTACTTATCCTTCTGCAAGTGTATCTTTTGTACCAAGTTCAGTTTTAGACTTTGGTAATTTACCAATAGATTTCATGAAAGTTAGAGCTAGTTATGGTACTTCAGCGACATTCCCAACGGGATATCCTATCTCAAGTACTCTTAGCTTAGATACAAAAGATTTTAGAGTAGACGGAGTTGATGTAATTACAAACACTTCTGGTTCACAATTAGGTAACACTGGTCTTAAGCCTGAGTTACTAGAGGAGCTAGAGTTTGGAATTGAAGCTAATCTATTTGATAATAGATTCTCTGCTGAGGTTTCTTACTTCGACAGAACTACTAACGATCTTATTATATCTCAACCACTAGATCCATCAACAGGTTATACTTCTACAAGTACAAACATTGGTGAAATTAGTGCAACTGGTTGGGAAGTAGATCTTAACGCTGATTGGATTAGAGGTGATAAGTTTAACTGGAGTACTAGCTTAAACTACACAACTAACCAAGCAATCGTTGTAGATCTAGGACAAGACACTGATCAAATTGTTTATGCTGGATTTGGGACTAGAGGGAATGCTGCCATTCCTGGATTACCACTAACATCTATGATTGGAACATCTGTAGGAAGAACTTCTGATGGAGCTCCATTAATTGATGCATCTGGTAGTTACACTAGTAACAATGACACCAACTATAAGACTAATCAATATGCTTTAATTGGTGACTCAAACCCTGATTTCATTGCAAACATTGCGAACTCGATTACATATGGAAATGTTTCATTTAATTTCCTATTTAACGCTACAATTGGTGGTGATATGTACTCAAGTTATATGATGACACTACTTGGTAGAGGTCAAACTATAGATACTGTTGATAGAGAATTACCATATGTATTACCTGGTGTTCTTTCTGATGGTTCTCCAAACAATAAGCAAATTGATAATGCAACAACTTACTTTGGTAACCTAATTGTAGGTCCGGACGAATTAAGAACTTGGGACGCAAGTGTTCTAAGATTGAGTGAAGTTTCACTTACTTATGACGTACCTAAAAAATGGTTAGACTCAACTCCATTTGGAGCTGCTTCTATTTCTGCACAAGGTTTCAACCTATGGTATGATGCTTATAACACTCCTGAAGGAACAAACTATGATCCAAACATCGCCGGTCTTGGTGTTGGTAACGGTTCAGGTTTTGAATACTTTAATGGTGTTAGTGCGAAAAGAATGGGTGTAAGTGTAAAATTAACGTTCTAATTCAAAAAATATGAAAACTTTAAACAAACTTTCGATTTTAGCTTTAACTAGTATACTAGTATTAAGCTCTTGTGAAACTACTGAGTTAGATCTAACAACAAACCCAAATGCATTAAACCCTTCACAGGCTAGTGCTGACTTATTTATTAACGGTATTCAAGAAGACTTTGCATACTTTGTTGATGATATGGGTGACACTGGTGCTAGATTAACTAGAATTGCCCAATTGGGTGGTGAGAGACTTTATCGTGATGCTTATTCTCCAAGTTCATTCTCAGGAGTATGGCAAAACGCATACCAAGGTATGATGGAGGATATTAGATTAATGAACATAATTGCTGGTGAAAGCGGCCTTTCATACTATATTGGTATGGGTGAGGTTATTCAAGCCTACACTATGTTGACTCTAGTTGACTACTTTGGTGATATTCCTTACAGTGAAGCATTATTAGGTTCTGAGAACCTTAACCCTACACTTGACTCAGGTCAATCTGTATATAATGCAGCACTAGGAATGCTTGATTCTGCTATTAATAACTTTGGTCAAGGTGGCGCAGCTCCTCAGTACGATATGTACTATAATGGAAATGCAGCTGGTTGGATTAAAGCAGCTAATAGTATCAAGAAAAGAGCATATCTTAACTTAGGAGACTATTCTAGTTATAACTCAATAACAAATTATATAACTGACAGTTCAGATGATTTCCAATTCCAATGGGGTACTAATGCAGTTAATCCTGATGTTAGACATCCTATCTACAGATATAACTATTCAAATACTGGTGCTGGTGATTACCAAGCTAACTGGTTGATGGATCGTATGATGACTGGTAGAAATGGAATGAGAGACCCACGTATTAACTATTTATACTACAGACAAGTAGCTCAAACTCCTGGACAAGATGGTCCAGTAGATGAGGTAAGTCTTGAATGTAGTGTTCCTGGTTACTATATTGAACCACACAGAGTAGCTTACGGGCTATATTGTAACCTTCCTGAAGGATATTGGGGAAGGGATCATGGAAACGATGAAGGTATTCCACCAGATGGATTCAAAAGAACACTAATGGGTATTTACCCAGCAGGTGGAGCTTTTGATGACGAAAGCTTTGCATCCCTAGGTTTAGGTGATGGTCAAGGTGGTAATGGAATTACTCCTATTGTTGCTAACTCATGGATGCATTTTATGAATGCTGAAGTAGCAGTTATGACAGGTGGAGATCCAACTTCAGAAACTCTTGCTGCTATTAGATCCCACATGAATAAAGTGGATGATATGACAGGAGCACCTGCAATGGACGCTGCAACAATTGATTCGTATATAGCGAACTTTGCTGCTGAATGGACTGCTGCATCTTCTTTAGGCGCTAAGCTTGAGCTTTGGGCTGAAGAATTTTGGGTGACTCAAAGAGGTAACGGTATCGATGCTTATAATTCATACAGAAGAAATGGGTATCCACAAAATCTTCAACCGATGATTGAACCTGATCCAGGGCAATTCCCTGTTTCAATGTGGTATCCACAAAACCTTGCGGCTAATAACTCTAATGTTTCTCAGAAATCTGACGTTTCAGGTAGAGTATTTTGGAACTCTAACGGACCAGCGGTCGACTAAAACTATAAAATCATGAAAAAATTATTTATATATATAACTTTAATTGCTCTTGTAGTTTCATGTTCAAAAGAATTTTCTTCTGACGAATATGGTGGTTATGAGATGATGACTGACTTCATGCTTAGTGAGTATGAACAAGGTGCAGCGCTTAGACAAATTGCCAAGACTGGTGAATTTCAAGCGGCAACACCTGGTACTTCAGTAGTAAACTGGACATTTGAGCCACACGACCCAGAATCGGGTGCTTTGACTCAAAATGTTGAAATGTATTTATCATACAATTCAGGTGCTGAAATGCTTTACTCAACTATAAGCAGATCAGAAATGATAGATGGTCCTGTAGGACTTCCTAGATTTGACGTATCTCTTTCACTAAATCAAGCTTTAGGTGCCATGGGTATCTCAAACTTTAGTGGAAACGATGTTGTTAATGTAAGATTTCAATTAAATCTTACTAATGGAAAATCTTATTCAAGATCATCAGTAACTGGGTCTATGACTCAGTCATATTTTAGATCACCTTTCTTATATCCATTAATTATTGGATGTAGATTTGACGCAAACAACACTGGATCTGTAGCAGGTATCTATACCATTAATGGTCAAGATAGCTATGGTGATGGATGGAATGGTGCATCAGTGGACTTTACAGTTGATGGAGTAACAACAGTAATTACTTTTGCTAGTGGTTCTGATGTCTCTAAAACTATAACTGTTCCTGCATCAGCTTCATCAGTTGGTATTGCATTCACTTCAGGTGATTGGGATAGTGAAGTTACATATCAAGTTGAATGGACAAACTTAAGTGGAGGTAATAGCCAAACTGCTTTATCGGACGGTACAAGTCCAGCAGTAGGGTTTAAAGCTCTAAATATTTGTCAGTAAATTTGATAAAACTATTTTAATAAAAAGGAGGTTTTTTAAACCTCCTTTTTTTTTATGTCTATATGGAAAATCAGATTGAAATTTACGGTATTAGAAGTATAATTGAGGCAATAGAAGCCTCAAAAGAAATTTCAAAAGTATACCTATTAAAGACTAACTCTTCGCAAAGTAGTTTGCTTAGAACATTAATTATTCTTCTTGAAAGAAAAAATATTAAATCATCATTTGTACCTAAAGAAAAATTTAGAAAATACAGTGATAAAAACCACCAAGGTGCAGTAGCTATACTGTCACCAGTTTCATTATTATCTATAGAAGATTTAATTTCATCAACATTTGATGAAAAATTACCAAAAACATACTTATTGCTTGATGGTGTAACTGATACTAGAAACTTTGGAGCAATCATTAGAACTAGTGTAGCAGCTGATGTAGACGGAATAATCATTTCGCAAAGCAACTCTGCTCCTATTAATGCTGATGTTGTAAAAACTTCATCTGGAGGAGTTTTTAAAATACCAATAGCTAGAGTAAGCAACATAAAGGATGCAATTTTATATTTAAACTCGGTGAATGTTGATATAATTAGTCTTTCAGAAAAGGCTGATAAAACAATTTATGAAACTAATTTCAAGAAATCCGTAGGTCTTATACTTGGATCTGAAGATAAAGGGATTTCAAAAAGCATCATAGGCTTATCTAATGAAGTAGTAAAAGTTCCAATAAGTACAAAAATTGACTCATTAAATGTCTCGGTGGCTTTTTCAGCGGTCATATTTGAATTAGTAAGACAAAGAAGTTTTTAAGCTAAAAGATGTAATTTAGTAAAAAACAAAAATTGTCTTCAAGTAAATATCTTTCCCTAATTTATTTATTTACAATTATCTTAGTTGTAAATGGATGTAGTTCAAGTATTTATCAAAATTTTGAAGATTCTATTTTAATTGAAAATATTTTTGAGGTTAACGACAGTATCATTAAAAAAGATCCTGTGAAATTACTAATTCAACCTACCTCACCTACTAATAAAGTTTTTGGTTTCCCACTTGGTTTGTCTATTTATAATCTAGCAAGTAAGAATCCTGATGAAAAATTTGAGAAATGGTTATATAATAAACCTAACAGATATAAAAGGCTTAGCAGACTATTATCCAATAAACAAATAAAACAACTAAAACAATATAATAACTCATTTAGTAAGTTTTTAAAGAGTTTGGGACAAAAGCCTACTAAAATTACGGATACAAATGTTAATGAAAATATATCAAGATTAAAACAGTTTTATAATAACGAGGGTTACTTTGACTCAAAAGTATCTGCTGATACAATTTTAAATTATAATCAAGCTAGTATTAAATATAGTATTACCAAAAACACTCAATATTTAATTGATTCTATTTCAATAAATACAAATTCTAAGGATATAGATTCATTAATCAGCTCTAATAGAGCTAAAAGTATTTTAAAAAAGGAAGAAAATTTTTCTATAAATAAATTAATATTAGAAAGGGATAGACTAGTGAGTTTATTTAAAAATAATGGCATTCATGATTTTCAACAAAGAAGCATTAATTATAATGTTTTAATTGATAGTAGTGGAGTTAATAAAAAAATTCCATTAATCTTAAGTATTAAAAACCCAAATGAAAAGGAGGTATATCAAATTAGAAAAATAAATGATATTAATATTTATGTTGAATCAATAGATGAATTATCCAATATAGATTCCTATACTGATTCTTTAAATTTAAACGGTATTAAAATATTTTCAAAAGGAAATCTTAATTATTCAACTAAATCATTAACAGAGCCTATATTTTTTGAAAAAGGAGAAAATTACAGTGAAGAGAAAAAACTACTAACATCGAGATATTTTTCAAATATAGGAGCATTTAAATATCCCAGAATTATTATAGAAGAGAATAATGATTCTCTATCTTCCTCAATATATCTTTTACCAAGAGATAGATTTAGTTTGGGATTTGATCTAGATTTTACACATTCTAATATTGAGGACTTTGGAATTTCTTTTGGAACAAATTTTAATATTAGAAATATTTTTAGGGGAACTGAAAATCTTTCATTTAATCTTAATAATTCTATTGGAGCATCAAAGGATATTGGTGACCCTAATGACTCTTTCTTTAATCTATTTGAATTGGGAGGAAATCTTAATTTAAGGATTCCAAGAGCAATTCTCCCATTTAAAACAGAAAGACTAATAAAAAAAGAAATGATTCCAGTTACTAATATAATTATTGGATCTACCGTTCAAAAAAACATAGGATTAGACAAACAATATTATAGTGGGATTTATGAAGTAAATTGGAATCCATCAAAATACTCAAAAGTAAATTTTAAACTACTTGACTTTGAATACGTAAACAATCAAAATATCTCTAATTATTTTAATGTTTATAAGAATTCCTATGACAAATTAAATTACATTTCATCTCTTTACAATTTAGATCAATCAACTATTGATCAAAATGGTGATTTAATAATTCCAGAAGGATCAGATACGTTTATTGATCTAGTACTTAATGATGAGACAACATTAGACTCAGGAACTGATTTTTATAAAAATGTTAACTCAATATTAGAGAGAAAGGATAGGTTAACTGAAAATAATTTAATTGTAGGATCATCTATTTCATTTAATCGTAATACTCAAGAAAATTTCTTAGATGAGGATTTTTCTCAATTACGAATAAAGTTTGAAATGGTTGGAAACCTATTTAATGAATTACTTAGAGGAGGAAATCAAAACTCAAATAACAAAGTTGAAATATCAAATATTTTGCCATCACAGTATACTAAGGCAGAAGTAAATTATATAAAGCATATTCTTTTAAATAATGGTGATATTTTAGCTTTAAGAGCTTTTACAGGGATTGCAGTACCATATGGTAATTCAAGCTATATTCCGTTTACAAGATCTTATTATGCCGGGGGATCTAATGATAATAGAGCATGGAAAGCTTATAAGCTTGGACCAGGAAGTAGCAATAGTATTAATGAATTTAACGAAGCAAATCTAAAAATTGCATTAAACCTAGAATATCGAAATAAAATTTCTGGCAATCTTAATGGAGCATTTTTTATTGACTTTGGTAATATTTGGAATGTAAATGATAATGTTGATGATGAGTCTATGACATTCGATAATTTATCTGACTTAAATGAACTAGCGATCGGAACTGGTATTGGTCTAAGATATGATTTCAATTTTTTTGTACTTCGACTTGATACTGCTTTTAAAACCTACAATCCTGCCAAAGAAAAGACTAATAGATGGTTCACAGACTTTAGTCTAAATAAGGCCGTATTTAATATTGGAATTAATTACCCTTTTTAAGAATAAGTTTAATATTTTTGACAAAATTTAACAAACACTCATTTTGAAAAACAATTTTATTTTTGGAAAAGGTAATCAAGAAATAAATAAGCTTGCAAAGCTAAAGAAATTTGCTCTTCCTGCTATTAACGTTTCTGGTACAAATACAATAAACTCAGTACTTGAGACAGCATCTGAACTAAATAGCCCTGTTATAATACAATTCTCTAACGGAGGTTCTCAATTTATAGCCGGAAAAGGAATGCCAAGTAAAGATTTTAACACATCTATTGCTGGATCTATAGCTGGGGCATATCATATTCACAAAACTATTGACTATTATAACTCGAAGGTTATTATTCACACAGATCATTGTTCACGAAAATTACTTCCATGGATAGATGGACTTCTTGAATATGGAAAAGGTTTTTATAATAAAAATGGATATCCACTGTTTTCATCTCATATGATCGACTTATCCGAAGAACCTATTGAAGAAAATATTGCTACTTGCAAAGAGTATCTAAAAAAAATGACAGATTTAGATATGACTCTAGAAATTGAACTTGGTGTTACTGGAGGAGAAGAAGATGGAGTAGACAATTCAGATATTGACTCATCAAAATTATATACTCAACCAGAAGAAGTAGCTTATGCATATTCTGAACTTAAATCAGTTAGTGACAAATTCATGATAGCTGCTGCATTTGGTAATGTACATGGAGTATACAAGCCAGGAAATGTAAAATTAACTCCTAAAATTCTTAAAAATTCCCAAGAATATGTTTCAAAAAAGTTTGATATTCCTGAAAATTCACTTGACTTTGTTTTTCATGGTGGATCAGGATCATCTGTAGAAGAAATTAGAGAGGCTATAGATTATGGTGTTGTAAAAATGAATATAGATACTGATCTTCAATTTGCATTTACTGAAGGTATAAGAGATTATATGATTGAAAGGAAAGAATATCTTATGACTCAAATAGGTAATCCTGAAGGAGGAGAAATTCCTAACAAAAAATACTATGACCCTAGAGCATGGTTAAGAAAAGGTGAGGAAACTTTTAAAGCTAGATTGATTAAGGCTTTTGAAGATTTAAATAATATCAATACCTTAGATTAAACTCCCTTAGAATGAGTTGGTTCAAAAGAACAAATAAGAATATTAATACAAAGACAGAGGAAAAGAAAGATATTCCTGCTGGCCTTTGGTATAAAACCCCTACAGGAAAAGTTATTGAAACAAAGGAGCTAGCAGAAAATATGTATGTTAGCCCTGAGGATGATTATCATGTACACATAGGAAGTGAAGAGTACTTCGAAATACTTTTTGATGATAAATTTAAAGAATTTAGTTCTGGTATGACATCTGTTGATTTTTTAAAATTTGAAGATCAAAAAAAGTACTCTGATAGATTAAAAGATGCTCAAATTAAGACTAATCTTAAAGATGCAATTAGAGTTGGTTTTGGTAAATCACTAGGAAAAGATCTAGTAATTGCTTGTATGGATTTTAAGTTTATTGGAGGTTCAATGGGATCTGTAGTAGGAGAAAAAATTTCTATATCAATAGACCTTGCAATCAAAAAAAAGTGTCCCCTGGTTATTATTTCTAAGTCTGGTGGCGCAAGAATGATGGAGTCTGCAACTTCATTAATGCAGATGGCTAAAACTTCAGCAAAATTAAATGACTTATCAGAAGCAAAATTACCATATGTCTCATTGTGTACGGATCCAACCACAGGAGGTACTACTGCTTCATTTGCAATGCTTGGAGATATTAATATAGCTGAACCGAAAGCCCTTATTGCATTTGCTGGACCTAGAGTTGTTAAGGATACAACTGGTCAAGATTTACCAGATGGATTTCAAAAAAGTGAATTTCTTCTTGAAAAAGGCTTCCTTGATTTTATAACTCATAGGAAAGATTTAAAAAGGAAAATAAACCTCTACATAGATTTAATTCAGAATAATCCGCTTCGTAAATAAGGATAAATAATTTAATTTTCTAAATATATTCTACTATATTTGCGGCTCAAAAATAATTGAATGACAGTACTTAAGAAAGAAGAAATTTTTAAAGAGTTTGGTAAGAATAAGAAAGATTCTGGTTCTTCTGAAAGCCAAATCGCTCTTTTTACTAGACGAATTGAAAGTTTATCTAGTCACTTAAAAATTAATGCAAAAGACTTCAATACAGAAAGGTCACTTGTAAAAATGGTAGGTAAAAGAAGAAACTTACTTGAGTATCTTAAGAAGACAGACATTGAAAGATACCGTGAAATAATTAAAAAATTAGGTATCAGAAAATAACATTTTTAGTTTGGTTGTCTAAACACACACAACAACAAATAATAACCAAAACTAAATTATGATTCCAAAACCTTCATCTCAAACAATATCACTATCAGATGGTAGAGAAATAACTATCGAAACTGGTAAACTTGCAAAACAAGCACATGGATCAGTTGTTATTAAAATGGGCGATTGTATGCTCTTATCAACTGTTGTGTCAAGTTATAGTGCTTCAAAAGTAGATTTTCTTCCTCTAACGGTAGACTACAGAGAAAAATTTGCAGCAGCTGGAAGATTCCCTGGAGGATTCTTTAAAAGAGAAGCTAGACCAAGTAGTGAGGAAATACTTACAATGAGAATAGTTGACAGAGTTTTGCGTCCATTATTTCCAAAAGACTATCATTCAGAGACTCAAGTTATGATTCAACTTATGTCAAGTGATGAAAATGTAATGCCTGACGCTTTAGTAGGTTTAGCTGCTTCTGCAGCTTTATCATTATCAGATATTCCATTTGATGGGCCAATTTCTGAGGTAAGAGTAGCTAGGATTGATGGTGATTTTATAATAAATCCTTCAAGGAGTCAATTAGCAGAATCAGACATCGATATAATGGTGGGTGCATCTGAAGACTCAGTTGTTATGGTTGAGGGAGAATTTAATGAAATTTCTGAGGAAGAAATGGCTGATGCTATAAAATTTGCTCACGAGGAAGTAAAAAAGCATATAGATGCACAAAAAAAACTAATCAAAATGGTGGGTGTGAGTTCGGAAAAAAGAGAATATGATGGAGCAGAAGAAGATCCTGAGCTAGAAACTGAAATTTCAAAAAAAGTTTATCAAAAATCTTATGATATAGCTAAGAAGGGGCTTTCTAAAAACGAAAGAAGTGAAAACTTTAGTTTATTAAAAGAAGAGCTGATTGAATCTTATGATGAAGAAACTTTAGAAGAAAAGAAAAATTTAATTACAAACTACTTCTACAAAGCACAAAAGAAAGCAATCAGAGACCTAGTTTTAAATGATGGTATTAGACTTGACGGAAGAAAGACAGAGGATATTAGAGATATATGGTCAGAAGTAGGCTATCTTCCTTCAACTCATGGATCTGCAGTTTTCACTAGAGGTGAAACTCAATCACTTGCATCTGTTACTCTTGGAACTAGTAGAGAAGTAAATATGATTGACATGCCAACTAATCAATCTGAAGAGACATTTTATTTACATTATAATTTTCCTCCGTTTTCTACAGGAGAAGCTAGACCTTTAAGAGGGACCTCTAGGAGAGAAATTGGACATGGAATGTTAGCTCAAAGAGCTCTTGAGAAGGTAATGCCAGAAGATTGTCCTTATACAGTTAGAATCGTATCTGAGATACTTGAATCTAATGGTTCATCTTCAATGGCATCAGTTTGCGCAGGATCACTAGCCTTAATGGATGCTGGTATAAAAATCAAAAGCAATGTTTCAGGTATAGCTATGGGACTTATTGGTGAAGGTGATAATTATGCGATACTTTCAGATATCTTAGGAGATGAAGATCACCTAGGAGATATGGACTTTAAGGTTGCGGGGACTAAAGAAGGTATCACAGCTTGTCAAATGGATATTAAAATAAAAGGATTAAAATATGAAATCCTTGTAGAAGCATTACATCAAGCTAAAAAAGGAAGACTTGAAATACTTAATAAATTAGATGAATCTATAAACAAACCAAATGAAACTGTTAAGGCACATGCACCTAAAATGGTTACTATGGAGATTCCAAAGGATTTCATTGGTGCAGTTATAGGTCCTGGTGGAAAAATGATTCAACTACTTCAAAAAGAAAGTGAAACTACAATTGTAATTAACGAAAGAGATGAAGTTGGTATTGTTGAAATTTTGGGTATTGATCAAGAGAAAATTGATAATGCAATTGAAAAAATTAAAAATTTAATATTTCAGCCTGTTATTGATGAAGTTTATAAAGTAACTGTTGTCAAAATATTAGATTTTGGAGCTGTAGTAGAATTTGTTCCTGGAAAAGAGGTTCTTCTTCATGTATCAGAAATTGCATGGGAAAGAGTTGAAAAAGTTACAGAATACTTGAATCTAGGCGATCAAATTGAAGTGAAATATATGGGTATTGACAAAAGAACTAGAAAACAAAAAGTTTCTAGAAAAGTACTTCTTGAAAGAAAATAATTTATTTTTTCATTTTGGAACAATTATTGTGGCAATATATAGTCTATGAGACAACTAAAAATAACAAAACAGGTAACCAATAGAGAGACTGCCTCTCTTGATAAATATCTTCAAGAAATTGGAAAGGTAGATCTTATAACAGCTGAGGAAGAGGTTGAATTAGCTCAAAGAATAAAAAAAGGTGATCAATTTGCTCTTGAAAAACTTACCAAAGCTAACTTAAGGTTTGTTGTTTCTGTAGCTAAACAATATCAAAACCAAGGCTTAACTCTTCCAGATTTAATTAATGAAGGTAATCTTGGTCTCATAAAAGCAGCCCAAAGGTTTGATGAAACTAGAGGATTTAAATTTATTTCATATGCTGTTTGGTGGATTAGACAATCTATACTTCAGGCTCTTGCTGAACAATCTAGAATTGTAAGACTTCCTCTAAATAAAATTGGATCAATAAATAAGATTAATAAGACTTATGCTTTTCTTGAGCAAGCTCATGAGAGAGCTCCTTCAGCTGAAGAAATTGCGAAAGAGCTGGATATGACTGTTAATGATGTTAAGGAGTCTTTAAAAAACTCAGGTAGACATGTATCAATGGATGCACCTTTAGTAGAAGGAGAGGATTCAAACCTTTATGATGTTCTAAATAGTGGAGAATCACCTAATCCTGACAGACAACTTTTACATGAATCTCTTAGAACTGAGATAGAAAGAGCTTTAGATACCCTTACTCCCCGAGAAGCTGATGTTGTAAGACTATATTTTGGTCTTGGTAATCAACATGCCATGACTCTGGAAGAAATTGGAGAGACCTTTGATTTAACAAGAGAAAGAGTAAGGCAAATTAAAGAAAAGGCTATAAGAAGGCTAAAACATACTTCAAGAAGTAAAATTCTTAAAACATATCTAGGGTAAACTGATAATCCCTGTTAATGTTTATATCTTTTATTACAAGATTTATTTAATTAATTAAGGATATTTTATATTCGTAACAAAACATCATGTCTATTAAAATAGCCCCATCTATTCTAGCTGCAGACTTTGGCAATCTTGCTCATGATTGCAAAAAAATTGATAATAGTAATGCTGACTGGTTCCATTTAGATGTCATGGATGGATTGTTTGTTCCTAATATATCTTTTGGTATGCCTATTGTCAAATCAATTAGACAAATGACAAAAAAACCTCTTGATGTTCATTTGATGATTGTGGAGCCTGAAAGATATGTAGATAAATTTATTGAAATTGGGTCTGATATACTTACTGTTCATGTTGAGGCTACTACAAAAATGGATTATATCATAGACAAAATTAATCAATCAGGAATTAAATCTGGAATTGCTATTAATCCTGATACCCCAATTAGTAAATTAGAAAATTACATTACTAATATTGACCTGATTTGCTTAATGGGAGTTCATGCAGGATTTGGAGGGCAAAAATTTATTGAAAAAACATTTAATAGACTTGAAGAACTTAAAAGTTTAATTAATTCTAAAAAATCATCTGCCCTTATTGAGATTGATGGCGGAGTAAATGAAAATAATTTTGAAAGACTTAAAACTTTAGGTGCAGATATTCTTGTTGCAGGAAGCTATGTTTTTAATTCTTCAGACTATAATGCTGCTATTGATTTTTTGAAATAAACATTAATTTAGAATTTCTAATTTTGTTAAGATTAAATGATGAATTTATTTAAAATATTAAAATTAAGTTATTTCTTAATTTTTTTTATTGCTTGTAACTCTTCTAGCAGTTTTGATGATGAAAATCTAAATTCAATTAATGAAGATATTAATATTGGTGAAAACCAAAATTTAAATTCTAATAGTTCAGATCAAACTCAATTTACTCTTCTCGCATTAGGTGATAGTTATACTATTGGAGAAGGAGTCGATGAAGATCAAAGATGGCCTAATCAATTTATTCAAGTTGCCTATGAAAATGGTGTAGATTTCATAAGTTCTAGAATAATAGCAGAGACAGGCTGGAAAAGCTATGATTTAATTAACGCAATAGAGTCAAGCAATTTTGAAAAAAAATATGATTATGTATCACTATTAATTGGAGTAAATAATCAATTTAACTCAAAACCTGTTAATGAATTTAAAAATGACTTAGATAAACTATTAATCAAAATAAATAATTTAAAGAAAAAAAATGGTAGTGTTTTAATAATTTCTATTCCTGATTGGGGATCATCACCATTTGGAGAGGGTTTTGATAGAAATGAAATATCAAATGAAATAAATACTTTTAATAATAGTTTGAAAAGCTTTGCAAATATTAATGGTTTAAAGTATGTTGATGTAACTGAAATATCTCGAAGAGCAATTAATGAACCTAATCTTATTGCAGTTGACAATTTACATCCTAGTGGTATAATGTATCTCGAGTGGGCAAAAAAAATTTTTCAAGTTTGGATAGACTAAAAAAAACAGCAATTGATTTTGATATAAGTGACAAACTCTCAAGCTTTAGAGAAGAGTTTATTATTCCTAAAAATAAGATCTATCTAGATGGAAACTCCTTAGGTTTATTATCCAAGAATACGATAAGTAGCTTAAATAGCTTAATAAAAGAAGAATGGGGAAATGATTTAGTTTCTAGTTGGAATAAAAGTTGGGTTGACCTTCCAAAAAATATATCAGGAAAGATAGCCTCTATTATTAATTCTAAAGGAGAAGAAGTTTACGTGGGTAGTTCTACATCAAATAATCTTTATAAGCTAATTAAGAGCATATTAGACGCTAATAAGGATATAAAAAGTATATCTACTGATAGTTTAAATTATCCATCTGATAAATATATATGTAAAGGTGTTTCTAAAGATTACAATATTGATTTTAATCTTTTAGATTACAGGAATGACTCATTACCAAATATTGAAGAACTTAAAAAATTCATATTAAAAACAAAGGGTATTTTAATTCTTTCTCATGTTACATATAAAAGTTCATATAGATACCCAATTATTGAAATAAACAGGTTTTGTAAGGATAATGATACAATAGTAATTTGGGACTTAAGTCATTCTATAGGCGCAATTGATATTGACATGAATCATAATGAATCAAACTATGCTGTTGGGTGTACTTATAAATACTTAAATGGTGGACCTGGATCTCCTGCATTTATATATGTCAGAAAAAGTGAAATTAGGAAATTAAAATCACCAATTAAAGGTTGGTTTAGTCATAAAAATCCGTTTGACTTCTCTGATGATTACAAAGAGTCTAATTCTATGGATAAATTCTCTAATGGCACACCACATATACTCTCGTTAGCAACTCTAAAAACATCACTTGATATAACTATAAATGCATCAACAAAAAGATTAGAAAATAAATCAGAAAGTTTATTTAAATTTTTTCTCTCTATATATGAGGAAGAATTAAAGGATTTAAACTTTGAATTGATGACACCTGAAAACAGAGATGAAAGGGGTTCCCATATATCCATTAAACATGAAGAAGCTTGGCGAATATCTAAATGTTTAATTTCTCCTGTAAACCAAAATTCAAAAGAAATTATTGTTGACTACAGGCCAAAAAATATAATCAGGATAGCATTAACTCCACTATACACTTCTTTCGAAGATATTTATTGCTTTTGTTTCAGAGTTATAGAAATAATAAAAAAGGGAGAGTTTAAAAACAAGGATAGTTCAATGCAAGGGGTTACTTAAATTTTAAATTTATCTAATTCATCAATTTACTTTTAACCATTTCTGCTATTACTTTTCCTTCAGCTTTTCCTGAAGTTTTTTGATTAACATTAGAAATAACTTTCCCCATATCTTTCATTGAGTTAGCATTTAAGTCTTTTATTACGGAATCAATAATCACAGATAATTCAATTTCACTTAGCTGATCTGGTAAAAATTCTGAGATAATCTTTGCTTGAGAAATTTCAATATTAGCAAGTTCTTCTCTTTTTTGCTCACTGAATATTTTTGCACTTTCATTTCTCTGCTTTACCATCTTTTGAAGTATTTTAAGAATTACAGCCTCCTCAACTTGATCTTTTGAACCAGTTTTAGTTTTCTCTAATAATATTCCAGCTTTGACAGCTCGAAGGGACTCTAACCTCAAAGTATCTCTACTTTTCATTGAGTCCTTAATTGACTCATTAATTTTGTTTTCTAAACTCATATTAATCAACGTTATCATGAAGATATGTATTTACATTTGGAAATTCTAACTTATTATCCTCATTTAGAATTGTCTTTGATAGTATATCTTCATTATTAGATTTTTGATCATTTATTTCAATACCCATTCTTTTATATGCTGGAATTTTTTCTAAATCTTCAATTGTCGAGTTTTTATTCTTAAACACATAATTATATTGTTTAAGATTTTCTTTTCTAATTAAATTTTCATTTTCAAGATCAGTATCTATTGGTTTTTCAAATAGATTTTCAGTCTCATCTCTTTCATTAATCTCAACTTCTTCATTGACTGAAATATCATTATTGACGTCATAGTCAATAGATACTTCATCGTTAAGATCTAATTTAATAAACTCAATGTTATCTTCTTCAATATTACTAAAATCGGTTACGTTTTCTGTTTCAAAATTATTATGATTCTCATATTCAAGATCACTTTCGATAATTTCATGTTTCTCCTTATTATTACTTATTTGATTATCATTAGAAAAAAGACCAAATGTAATTTCATTACTTGAATCATTATCTTCTGAAACCTCATTTAATTGAGGGAAAACATATTCAACATCGTTAACCTCAATCTCATCAATATTAATTTCTGGTTCCACAACTTCATAAGTAATATCAATATTCCTTAATATTTCATTTATTTCGCTTTCAATTTTCTTTTGTTGAGATTCCTCATTTAATTTTTCATCAACAATTGCATCAGTTTGATCAGTTAAATTATCTAAAAACTCTTTGTCTTCATCAATCAATGTTTTTTCAAAAGGATGATCTTGATCTAGATTATATATTATTTTTTTGGATTCAGAACTTACAAGACTTTTTTGTTTTTCATCACCAAACCCAGTAGCTATAATTGTAACAGAAATATTATTTCCTAATTCAAGATCTTCTCCTACTCCCATTATTATATTTGCACTATTACCTGTTTCATTTTGAATATATTCATTTATCTCTCCTATCTCATCAATTGTAATTTCCTCAGTACCAGAGACAATTAGTAATAAAACATTTTTACTTCCCTCAATTTTATTATCATTAAGCAATGGAGAATCTAAAGCTTTAATCACAGCTTCATTTGCTCTATTTGATCCACTTGTGATAGATGATCCCATTATAGCAGTTCCACTATTAGATAATACTGTTTTTGCATCCTTTAGATCTATATTTTGTGTGTAATGGTGAGTAATTACCTGAGCAACACCTCTTGCAGCAGTAGCTAATACCTCATCTGCTTTTGAAAACCCTTCTTTAAAGCCTAGATTTCCGTAAACATCTCTTAATTTATTGTTGTTGATTATAATTAATGAATCTACAGATCTTTTTAATTTTTCTAATCCTTTAACTGCTTGTAATTCTCTATTTTTTCCTTCAAAATTAAATGGAATAGTTACTATTCCTACTGTTAAAATATCAAACTCTTTAGCCATTTCAGCTATAATAGGTGCAGCTCCTGTTCCTGTTCCACCACCCATTCCTGCAGTAATAAACAGCATTTTTGTTTGAGTTTCCAATAGATTTTTTAATTCCTCATAACTTTCTAAAGCAGCTAATTTTCCTATTTCAGGATTAGCTCCTGCACCAAGTCCTTCTGTTAAATTAACTCCAAGTTGAATCTTATTTGGGACAGGACTTTCTTCTAATGCTTGTGAATCTGTATTACATACAACAAAATCTACACCTTTTATTCCCTGTTTATACATATGATTTACAGCATTACTTCCTCCACCACCTACTCCCATAACTTTCATTACGTTACTCTTATTTTTTGGTAAATCAAAACTAAAGTTTGAATCTATTTCTGTTTTCATTTTATGACTTTTTATTAATTATCAATTGTGTTATCTACGTTATCTACTTTATCTATAAATTTTTTAAAACCTTCCCCCCATTTTGTCAAGATTGTTTTTCTTTCTTGGTTTACTAGATCATTTCCTGTTGAGTTTGATAAAGAGTTTTCATCTTCTGTGTTATTCTCAATTGCTTTCATCAATAAACCAACTGCAGTTGAATAAATTGGATTATACTCATCTGAGTCTCCTGCTAAATGTTCCCCTGGAAAGCCAATTCTAGTATCCATCCCTGTGACATACTCAGTCAATTGCTTTAAATGTCTTAGTTGACTACCTCCTCCAGTTAAAACAATTCCAGCAATTAATTTCTTTTTTGAATCTTCATGACCATAGTTTTTAATTTCTAGATAAGCCTGTTCTATTATTTCAACAACTCTTGCATTAATTATTTTAGATAGTGTTTTTAAGGAAATTTCTTTAGGATCTCTTCCTCTTAGCCCAGGAATTGACACAATTTCTGAGTCTTTATTTTCTCCTGGCCATGCTGAACCAAATTTAATTTTAAGTTGTTCTGCCTGGTTTCCAATTATCGAACACCCCTCTTTAATATCCTCAGTAATAACATTTCCACCAAATGGAATAACAGCAGTATGTTTAATTATTCCATCTTTAAAAATTGCAACATCGGTAGTTCCACCTCCTATGTCAATTAATGCAACACCAGCCTCTTTTTCTTCATTTGATAAAACAGCATCTGATGATGCTAAAGGCTCAAGAGTTATATCACCCATCTCTAAACCAGAACTTTTTATGCATTTTCCAATATTTCTAATAGATGAAACTTGTCCTACTACTATGTGGAAATTTGCTTCTAGCCTACTTCCATACATACCTATTGGTTCTTTAATTTCAGATTGACCATCTACTTTAAAATCCTGAGGTAAAACATGAATAATTTCTTCACCAGGGAGCATAACTAGTTTATAAACTTGATCAATTAATTTATCAATATCATTATCATTAATTACTTCATCAGGATTTTCTCTTGTTATATAATCACTATGTTGAAGACTTCTAATATGTTGGCCTGCTATCCCTACTGCAACCTCTTTAACTTCAATACCAGATTTTGACTGTGCTTCATCAATAGCTATTTTAATTGACTGTATTGTTTGTGTTATATTATTTACTACCCCCCTATGAACTCCTAAACTTTGAGATTTTCCAACACCAATAACTTTGACTTTATTAAATTGATTTTTTTCTCCAACCATTGCAACTATCTTAGTAGTTCCTATATCTAACCCAACTGAAAAATTTTTATTCATAACTTTATTTTTTTATCGCTATCAATCGATTATTGTATACCAAATCAATCTGCTTATAATCTTTACTTATTGATTTATTATTTTGGTATGCATAAAATCCTTTTAACGTTTTTAGTTTATTTTTTAATTGATATTCATTTCCTATTCTTATATCTAAATCATAGTTTTTAATGTTTACATATATTTCTCCTTCTTTAAAACTTATAGATTCAAGTTTATTATGAAAGAATTTATCCTCATTAAAACCTTTAATAATTTTTAGAATTTTTGGAATTTCAACCTTAGCTATAGTTCCAATTATTTGCGGTAAACTATCACTTAATATATTGTTTGAACTAATAATTACTCCTGAAGAATCTATATAAGAGTCTGACTCTACTAGGACAGCTATAGGCTCTCTATCTATTATGTCAATTTCTACTTCTAAATTACTATTATAATAAATTTCAATATTTCTAATTGAATTTATTTTATTTAATTCATTTTCAATTTTTTGAAATTCATTAGTTTTAACTAATTCAGATATTCGCTCTACTTTCATTAAACTGTCAACAATTTTTTTATTATCAAAAGATCTGAAACTAGTATAATTTATATTTTGATAATTTATATTTTGATAATTATTGAACTCAATAAAAAAGCTAAATAAGCTCATACTTATTATTACAATAACTAACCCTATCATTCTTATTAAACTACTCATTTGTAAATATTTCTTTATTTAAATTATCTGTTAGATTTCCAGCTCCTAGGATTGATATTACATCAGTATTTGAATTGATTATTATATCATTAATTGAATCTTTACTTATCATTTCTTTCTTTGATGAATTTATCTTTTTAAGCAATAACTGAGAATTAACTCCATCAATAGGCTTTTCTCTGGCAGGATAAATATCTAATAGATATACCTCGTCAAACTTTGATAATACTAAAGCAAACTCATCCATAAAATCTCTTGTTCTTGAAAATAAATGGGGTTGGAAAATGACAGCCTTTGATTTATTCTTATAATTTGTACTAATTGTATCATAAACTGATTCAATTTCAGTTGGGTGATGAGCATAGTCATCTATTATGATTTTATTATCAATTGTGTAGACTTCCATCCTTCTCTCAATTCCTTTTAAACTTCCTAGAAATGGTAATAATTCCTTAATATCTATTTCTTTAATCTGATCAATTACAGATAGTGCAGATAGGACATTTTTAAGATTATGCATACCAATAATTTTGACATATACATTAGTGAAATAATTATCTGGTGTTTTTAAATTAAACGAAATACCATTATTTTTCATTAGTATATTAGAAGCTCTATAATCAGCTTCATTTGTAATTGAAAATGTATAATTTCTTCTTATTTTGATTTGCTCTTCAGCAACTAAGCTGTTAGTTACGTTTGATGCAAAGAGCTCAAAACTTTTATTTAAAGAATCAAAATCTCCATAAACATCAAGATGATCACTTTCAATTGAAGTAATTACAGCATAATCCGGTGATAAATTTAAAAATGACCTATCATATTCGTCAGCCTCAACAACAACATAATCATCTCCAGTATAAAGATAATTTGAATTATATCCTTTCATAATTCCACCAACAAATGCCTTAAATTTGACACCATGAGAATAAAGAAGATGACTAATTATCCCTGCAGTTGTAGTCTTTCCATGAGTACCAGCTACTGCAATACATTTAGAATTTTTTGTTATTTCACCAAGAATTTCTGATCTCTTATAAATTTTATTTAATCCCTTAGAAATAAAATAATTCAGATAAATATTATCGTCCTTCACTGCAGGAGTATATATTATTTCTACATCATCTCCCATCATTTCTTTTGGAATCAAATCAAGGTTTAATTTATTAGTAATAACTATTCCTTTATGTAATAAAATCTTAACTGCTTGATTGTTTTCTCTATCATAACCAAAAATAATATTTCCTTTATCATGAAGGTATTGAGCAATAGATGACATTCCAATACCTCCAATTCCAATAAAAAAATATTTTTTATTTATCACTATTAAAATGTTTTTTTATTATTTCAACAATATCATTTGAAGCATTAGGTAATGCCATTAATGAAATATTTTTAGAAAGTTCATTTCTCAAATTTTCATCCTTTAATAATAAATCAAGTTTATTCTTGAAAATTAGATCAAGATCTTTCTCCTCTATGCATATACAGGCATTCTTTTCTTCAATTTTCCTTGCATTTTCTAATTGATGATTTTCAGCAACATTAGGAGAAGGAATTAAAATAGCTGGTTTTGAAACAATTGCTAATTCAGAAAGAGTTAAAGCTCCACTTCTAGCTAATATAATATCCGATGAATAATATATTGAATCAATATCATTAATAAAATCAGTTACATAAATCGAATCAGAATTATATTTCTTGTAATCTTTAAGATATCCCTTTCCACATTGCCATATAATAAATACATCTTTAGAAATAATAAAGTCAATATTTTTTTCAATTATTTTATTTATTTTATCAGAACCTAAACTTCCTCCAAAAATTGAAACTATAATCTTATTATCTTCTATATTAAATTTTTTCTTAATGTTAAAAGAGGTATTTGATTTACTAATTGATTCTCTTATTGGATTTCCCGTTAAAAACAACTTTTTTGAAGGAAAGTATTTTTCCATTTTATCATATCCAACAGATATATAATTAGCATAACTCGATAAAAGTCTATTAGAAATTCCAGGTAATGAATTCTGTTCTTGAATTAATGTTGGTATTCTTAAAAGTGATGAAATAAATACAATTGGGAAACTTGCAAAACCTCCTGTTCCAATTACAAATTTTGGTTTAAACTTAATAATGATAAATAGAGAATGAATAAAACTAACAATAAGCTTAAAAGGTAAAAGTAAATTTTTAATTGAGAAGGATCTTTGAAGTCCACTTATCCATAAACCCTCTATATTGTATCCGTGTCTAGGAATAATATTCATTTCCATCCTTCCTTTTGCCCCAACAAATTTTATTTCAGAATTAGAAAAAGATTCTTTAATCTTATTTGCAATAGATAATGCAGGATATATATGCCCTCCTGTTCCTCCACCTGAAATTATAAATCTATTATTGTTTACCATTCTTATTTTTTATTGAAGAACTAACGCTAAGTATCATTCCTAATGAAATACAAGTCATCCATGCTGAAGATCCTCCACTACTAATTAGAGGTAAGTTTTGTCCAGTTACAGGAATTATTTGGGTAGCTACTGAGATATTTGTAAATGCCTGTATAATTATAAAAACACCAAGACCTGAAACTAATATTTTTCCGAATCTGTCATCAATTCGATGAGTTATTGATAAAAACCTAAAGAACATTAATATGTATAGACAAATAATAAAAGCTCCACCTATAGAACCCCATTCCTCAACAATTATTGCAAAAATAAAATCTGAATTACTTTGAGGTAGATGATTTTTCATTATACTTTTTCCAGCTCCAACACCAATTAAACCACCATTATTAATTGCCATTTTTGCTCTTTCTATCTGATAACTTGCATCCAAATTTTTATTTGATCCAAAATTTTCAATTCTACTTAACCACGTATCTATTCTATTTGGGAATTTATCTGGAAAAGTTTTAGCTGTAAAAAAGAAAGTTATTAATAGAAAACCTAATATTAAAAAAACTTTAAATAAATGTCTTAATGGAAATCCTGAAATAAAAAGAGTAATTACCAAAGCTGTAAAAATTAAAAATGCTGATGAGAAATTGGCTGGAAATATTAAAAAAATATATGTAAAAATTGGAAGCCAAAGAGGTATTAAGGTTTCAGAAAATTTAGTTTTTGACAATTCTACTTTTGAAAGATATCTAGCTGTATAGGTTATTATTATTATAGCTGCAAGAGCTGAAGTTTGAAAACTTATGCCTACAAATGGAATGTCAATCCATCTACTTGCCGCTGAACCACCTATTATAGTTCCCTGAGACAAAGTATAAACTAATAATCCTATACCAATTGGTAAAAGAATTATTGACATCCCCCTAAAAAATTTAAATGGAACAAGTTTGATAGATAACATCAGTATAAAACCAAATAATATTACTATCAGATGTTTTACTAAATAATATATTGGAGATGCACCATCTATAACATATGAAAGGTATGAGCTTGATGAGAAAACAGGAAAAAAAGAAAATAGAGATAGTAGTAATACAATTACTAATAAAACTTTATCGCCAAATATTAAACTTTTAGTACTCATCTATAAATTTCTAACTGCTTTTTTAAACTGATTTCCCCTATCCTCATAACTATCAAATAAGTCAAAACTGGCACATGCAGGAGACAAAAGAACATTATCCTTTTTTTCTGCAATTTTATTTGCAACTTTAACAGCTTCAGTAATTGATTCTGTCTCTATTATGATTTCAATTACAGGCTTGAATGTTTCAATAATTTTATCATTATCAATTCCAAGGCAAATAATTGCTTTTACCTTCTCCCTAACAATTGGTAACAATTCAGAATAATCATTTCCTTTGTCCACTCCTCCTGCAATCCAAACTGTTGGATATTTCATTGAATCTAATGCATAATAAGCAGCATTAACATTTGTTGCTTTTGAATCATTAATATAATTTACTCCTTGTATCGTTAGAAAGTTTTCAAGACGATGAGGGAGACCTGAAAAAGTTAGAAGACTTTCTCTAATTATTTCATTATCAATTTTAAGCAAATCTGAAACTGTAATTGCAGCCATTGCATTCAGTAAATTGTGCCTTCCTTTAAGCGCAAAATCTTCGGTATTTATCATGATAGTTTTTTTTTTGTTAGAAAGAATATGATTGTCTATTAATACTTTGTTTTGATTGTTATTATTAATTCCTATTGAAATTTTATTTGTGGTTAAATTTTTTGATATTAAAGCCTCTATTAAAACTTTATCATCTGAATTATATATCAGATAATCTGATTCATCTTGATTTTCAGTAATTCTCATTTTAGCATCAATATATTTACTAAAATCATTTTCATATCTGTCTAAGTGATCTTCTATTATATTAGTTATAATGGAAATATTTGGTTTAAATTTCTTAATATCATCAAGTTGAAAACTGCTTACCTCTAGTACATAGAAATCTTTATCTCCAGACAGAAGCATTTTTGAAAAGCTATCACCAATGTTTCCCGCTAAGCCAACATTTAAACCAGCTTTCTTTAGTATATGATATATTAGTTTAGTTGTAGTGGTCTTTCCATTTGTTCCAGTAATACAGATTTTAAATGAATTAGAATAACTACTAGCAAATTCAATTTCAGAAATTATAGGAATGTCAAATGATTTTATTTTAGAAATTATTATAGATGTATCAGGTATTCCTGGACTTTTAATTATTAAGTCAGAAAACTTTATTTTGTCAAACGAGTGATCCTTTTCTTCAAACTTGATTGAATTTTTAACGAATTTTGATTTTATATCTTTTCTTATTTCACTTATATCTGATACAAATACATTATGTCCTTTTTGATGTGCTAGCATAGCTGCTCCAAATCCACTTTCACCTGCGCCAAGAATAGTTATATTTTTTATCATCTAATTTTCAATGTTAAAATTGTTATTAGAGCTAGAAATATTCCTATAATCCATAATCTTGAGACTATCTTACTTTCATGGTACCCAGCTTTTTGAAAATGGTGGTGAATTGGAGACATTAAAAAAATTCGTTTTCCAATACCTGTTTTACTTTTAGTTATTTTAAAGTAGCCAACTTGAAAAATAACTGATAGAGCTTCTATGAGAAAAACTCCACATAGGATTGGAATTAATAACTCTTTTCTTATTAAAATTGAAATTACTGCAATTAAACCTCCAACAGTCAAACTACCAGTATCTCCCATAAAAACTGTAGCTGGATATGTATTATACCAAAGAAAACCTACTAATGAACCTAATAGTGAAGCTATGAAAATTGTTATCTCTCCAACTCTTGGTATATACATTATATTGAGATAATCTGAAAAAATTATATTACCGGAAGTCCATGCAAAAACTCCAAGAGTAAATACTATTATAGCAGATAAACCTGCAGATAAACCATCTAATCCATCTGTTAAATTATTAGAATTGGAGACTGCTGAGATTATAAATATTATTATTGGAATAATTATTAACCAGATGAATTTATCTCCATTTTTAAAAAGATTATTTGATATTTCACTGTAGTTAAGTTCATTGTCTTTAAAGAATGGTACTGTAGTCTTATAAGACTTTATTTCTTTAAGTTGTGAGAATTCAATTTTTTCTTCATTTTTATTAAACTCTACTATAGTTATATCATTACTTAACAACAATACTAATCCAACAAAAATTCCTAATAAAGATTGACCAGCTATTTTAAATTTTCCCTTTAATCCTTTTTTATCTTTCTTAAAAACTTTAATATAATCATCAATAAAACCAATAGTCCCAAGCATTAGCGTTGAGATAATCAATATTTGAATATATATGTTTTCAAGATTAGACATTAAAATTACTGGAATAAGTGTTCCTATTATAATTATTAAACCACCCATAGTAGGAGTTCCTACTTTTTTATCTTCACCTTCAAGTCCAAGCTCTCGAATATTCTCTCCTATTTGTTTCCTTTTTAAATAATTAATTATTTTTTTTCCAAAAATAATAGATATAATAAGTGATATTAATACAGATACAGCAGCTCTAAAAGATAAATAACTAAACAAACTTGCACCTGGAAAATTAAATTGACTTTCTAATATTTCGAACAGATAGTATAGCATGTTTATTTATTAAAAATTTGTTTTGCAATTTTAAAGTCATCGAACTGAATTCTCTTATTATTTTTTAGCTCTTGATAATCCTCATGACCTTTTCCTGCTATCAGAACTATATCTCCTTTTATACTGTTTTCTTTTGCTTCTATAATTGCTTTTAATCTTTCTATCTCTACTGAAACTTTATCAGTGTTAAATTTTGACACACCCTCAATCATGTCATCAATAATAGAGTTTGGATCTTCAGATCTCGGATTGTCTGAAGTAAATATTACTCTTGAACTAAGATCAGAACAAATTTTACCCATAATTGAACGTTTATCTTTATCCCTATCTCCTCCACAACCAATAACAGTTATTAAGTTTTGACTTGATGATTTTATTTTATTTATAGTTGATATTACATTTTCTATTGCATCAGGAGTATGAGCATAATCAACGATAACAGTAACTTTATTAGTTGACAAAAAAGATTGCAACCTACCAACTACACTTTCAAGCATACTTATAGCAGTTAATAATTTAATTTTATCAAAATTGTATAGTTTCCCTATAGAGTATATTGCTAATAAATTTGAAGCATTAAACTTACCTATTAGCTTAGTCCAAATCTCACTACTCTCTATACTTAGAAGCATTCCGTTCAATTGTTGTTCAATTATTCTTGATGAGAAGTTAGACTTTGACTTTAAAGAATATGAGTATACCTTAGCTGAAGTATTTTGAACCATATATTTTGCATTTTTATCATCAATATTGATAAGTGCAAAAGATTTTTTACTTAGTGTATCAAATACAGTTTTTTTGGTATCTCTGTAGTCTTTAAATGATTTATGATAATCAAGATGATCATGAGTAAGGTTTGTGAAAATCATTCCTTTAAAATCTAACCCATTGACTCTTTTTTGAAAAATTCCATGAGATGAGACCTCAATAAAACATGTTTTAATTTCTTTATTTATCATTTCAGATAAATGATGATTTAGTGTTATAGGATCAGGGGTTGTATTCTTTGAGAGTTCGATAATATTATCATATTTAATGTTTATAGTTGATACTAATCCAGACTTAACTTCTAATTCATTAAATAACTTGAATAAAAGTGATGCAATTGTTGTTTTACCATTTGTTCCTGTAACACCTATTAGATCTAATTTTGAAGATGGATTATCGTAAAAATTTGAGGCAATTATTGAAAGTGCTGATTTTGAACAATTAACACATATGTAAACTAATTTATTTTTTTTGAAATTTTCAGGCAATTTTTCACAAACAATTACAGAAGCACCTTTTTTAATTGATTCGTCTATGTAGTCATGACCATTGACATTATAACCTTTTATAGCAATAAAAAGAGTTTTATTTTCAACATTTCTTGAATCGAAAGTTATTTTTGTAATATCTATATCAGTATCTCCGTACACTGAATCAATATTCACTTTAAATAATATTTCTTTTAATTTTTTCAAAATAGTATATCAATATCTTTTTTACTTATTTCAATTTCTATTGGAATTCCAGTTATAATTTTTTGAGCTACTTTTTTAAATACTGGAGCTGCTACAATCCCACCATAAAATCCTTTTGATTTATTCGGTTTATTTATAACTACTATTGCAGAATATTTAGGATTATCTGCAGGAAAGTATCCCACAAAACTTGAAACATATTGAGTTTCATTCGATGTATAATCTAGTTGAGTTGTTCCAGTTTTTCCAGCAATCTTAATATTTTTATCGTAAATATTATTTGCAGTTCCCCATGGTTTACTAACAACATTATTTAACATTTTTTGGACTGAGCTCAAAGTTTCGTTAGAACATATAGAAGGCATAATTACCTCTCTATCTATCGTATAAATAGGTTTTTCTCCAAATGCGCCTACACTACTTATAAAGCTTGGCTTAACCATTTCCCCATTATTTGCTACGGCGTTATAAAAAGTTAGAGTTTGCAAAGGTGTCATACTAACTCCATAACCAAAAGCCATCCATGGCAAGGAAATACCACTCCAATCATCATCATCAGGATGAGGAATTTTAGGTTGTCCTTCTCCCTTTATATCTATATTAACTTTTTGATCAATTTTCATATTAATTAATCTATCAACAAGTCTTTCTGGGTTATTTTTATAATTATCATAGATTAACTTAACCATTCCAGTGTTTGAGGAAACTTCAAAAGCTTTGGAAACTGGGATTTTCCCATATCCCTTCTTGTTAGAATCTCTTACTTCATATTTATTATAAAATTTTAGTATACCATTCCCTGTATCTACAGAATCACTTGGACTTACAACACCGTCTTCCAGAGCTGCAATTAAGGTCATTAATTTAAATGTTGATCCAGGTTCTTGACTTTCCCAAATACCATAATTAATTTTTTCATAATATTTTCCTTTGGAAGTTCTAGCTAAATTTGAAATACCCTTGACCTTTCCTGATTTTGTCTCCATCACTATCATAGTTCCATGGTCAGCTTCAAATTTTTCTAACTGATATAAAAGCTCATGATGAACTACATCTTGAATTCCAGTATCAATAGTAGTGTGAACATCGTATCCTTGAACTGGTTCTCTTTCATAATAAGGTCTGATTGGTTTCCACTGTCCATCTGCAATCTTTTGCATTAATCTTAGACCACTTTTTCCTGATAAGTATTCAGAATATGCACCCTCTAATCCAATCCTCATATAATTTCCTAATTCGTCAATCTTTTCATAACCAATTGTTCTTTCAGCAATTTTTCCAAGATGACTTTGTCTTTTATGGTGCTCATTAATTATTAATCCCCCTCTATACAATCCTTGATTAAAAATTGGGAAAGACTTAATATTATTCACATCAGATATTGATAAATTTTTACCAATTAATAAATATCTATTGTTATTATCTCGAGCATTATTAAGATAATTGAAAAAGTATTCTTGAGTTTCATTAAAATAAAGAGATAATTCTCTGGATAAATCTAAAATATAATCATCAAAAACTTTTAACGAAGGTGTTTTTGAATCCCATCTTAATTCGTATTTTATTACTGTTGAAACAATTAAATCTCCATTATCAGAATAAATATTACCTCTAGATGGTTCAACTTCAATATTTTTCACTGCTTCAATAGTGGATCTTGTATTTTCATCAACTTCAAAATTTTGTAGGTAAAATATTTTACCAATTAAAAAAAATGAAAATAATAGAAACAAAAAGAACATTACATTCATTCTACTTGCTATTCTATTATTTGATTTACTCATTTTAGTCTTTAATTATTAATTTTATAGGTGGATATTTTGATGTTGACAAACCATTTTCTTTCAATCTAGAAGTAACCCTAGATTCCATTTTAATACTCATTAAATCTACTTTTGAAGAAACTGATATGCTGTTTAAAGTATTTACTTCCTTATTTAATTTAGTTTTTAAAAAAGTTTTTTGATCTACACTGTGACTACTGTAGATTGTAAACATTAATAAAACTGACACAAATAATAACATTCTCCAATTCTTTAAGGAATCTTTTCCAGCTAGAAAATCAATATTTACAAATGATAAAAAGTTTTTCATATTTTTTCAGCAATTCTAAGTTTTGCGCTTCTTGATCTATTATTTTTTATGATTTCTTTTTCTGAAGGCGTTATCATCTTTCCTATTTTTTTTAATTTTAATTCTTTATTTCCATAGAGATCTGAAGAAGTCTCATTTCTAAAACCACCATTTTGTATAAATTTTTTAACTAACCTGTCCTCTAAAGAGTGGTATGAAATGCAGACTAGCCTCCCACCCTTTTTTAAATATTTTAAGGATTTATCCAATAATGTCTTTATTACTTCAAGCTCGTCATTAACTTCTATTCTTATAGCTTGAAAGACCTTAGCAAAAAATTTATTTTCTTCTTTAGGTATTGTTAGAGATTTTAAAATTATTTTTAAGTCATTAGTAGTGTCTATATATTTAATAGCTCTCTCAGAGATTATCTTCTCAGTAATTCTTTTATAATTTTTTAGTTCTCCAAAATTTTTAAATATATATTCTAATTGATCTTTTTTATAATCATTAACAACAGCTTTCGCATCTGTTTTCTGAGAATTGTTCATTCTCATATCCAACTCAGAGTCAAATCTTGTTGAAAATCCTCTTTTTTCATTATCAATTTGATATGATGAAATACCAAAATCTGCAAGTAGTCCATCAATCTTGTTAATTTCAAAATAGTTGAGGTAATTGTTTAAATATTTAAAATTTGATTTAACTAGACTTACTCTATTATCAAGAATTTTATTATCAATTGCATCCTGGTCCTGGTCAAAAGCTATTAATCTTCCTGATGAGTTAAGTTTATTTAAGATTTCTGTAGAGTGTCCTCCTCCTCCAAAAGTTGCATCAACATAAATTCCGTTGGGGTTAATATTTAGACCAATTATTGATTCCTTAAGCAGGACTGGGTTATGATACATTTTTATCATTTTTATCACCCATTACTTCCTCTGCAAGATTTCCAAAATCATCTTTCGCATCATCTATTGAATTCTCATATAATTCTTTATCCCAAATTTCAAGAATATTCACTGCAGATGAAACAACAATATTTTTTGAAATTTTAGCATGATTAATTAAATCTCGTGGAATTAAAATTCTTCCTGACATGTCTATGTCAATCTGCCTAACACCAGCAGTAAACCTTCTAATAAAATCTATATTTTTTTTATTAAACCTATTTAATTTGTTAATGCTTATCATCAGCTCTTCCCACTCTTTTAATGGATACAACTCTAGGCATGAATTAAAAACAGCTCTTTTAATAACAAAGCCATTTTTTAATTTATCAGACAACTGTTTCTTTAAAGAAATAGGGAGCATCAATCTACCCTTTTCATCAGCCTTACATTCATATGTTCCAATAAAGTGTTGCATTAATTGATTGATTTACTCAAATATAAAATATATTTACCACTTTTTACCACAATTTACCACATTGTTAATAAATTATTATTTTACTTTTTATAATGTTGATTACCAGGTGATTAGATTATTACAAGGCTAGTTTATTCTTTATGCATATATTTGTGGATAACTCAAAATCTATGCAAGAAGACTTAATCAAAGAAGGTGGATTTAGTTACATCGAAAAAGGAGAGGGTAGACCAATAATTATTTTACATGGATTGATGGGTGGACTAAGTAATTTCCAGGGTGTTTTTGAATATTTTCCATCAAAAAAATATAAAGTAATAATCCCTGAGTTGCCTGTTGAAAGCACTCCAATTTTAAAGACTAATGTCGCTACTTTTTCAAAATTTGTTAAAGACTTCATCGATTTCAAGAACTTAAAAGATGTTATTTTATTAGGCAATTCTCTTGGTGGCCATGTAAGCCTTCTCTTTACTAGAGATTTTCCTGAACTAGTAAGTGGATTAATTATTACTGGAAGTTCAGGATTATATGAAAAGTCAATGATGGGAGATGGATATCCAAAAAGAGGTAATTATGAATATATTCAAAATAAAACTGAAGAGGTTTTTTATGACCCTAAAATTGCTACAAAAGAAATAGTTGATGAAGTATTTGCAGGTGTTAATGATCGAGAAAAATTATTCAAAACATTATCTCTTGCAAAAAGTGCAATAAGACATAATATGACAGATGATTTGCCAAAAATGGACACTAATACTTTGATCATTTGGGGTAAACAAGATGTAGTAACTCCTCCTAATGTTGCTGAAGAATTTAATTCCCTACTTCCTAATTCAGAGCTTTCATGGATAGATAAATGTGGTCATGCTCCGATGATGGAACACCCTAAGGATTTTAATATAATAATGGAAAATTGGCTTTCAAAGAATAACTTATAATCAATTTGATTATGAAAATCATTAATTCAATTTTTGAAAAAAGCAGTAAAGATATTAGCCAATGTCCCAACAATAAATTACCTGAATTTGCATTAGTAGGAAGATCAAATGTTGGAAAATCATCTCTTATAAACACATTATTAAACAATAAATCTATTGCTAAAATATCTTCTAAACCTGGTAAAACACTTTTAATTAATCATTTTAGAATAAATGATAAATTTTATATAGTTGATCTACCTGGTTATGGTTATGCTACAATCTCAAAAAAAATAAAAGAAGATATAAAAATCATGCATAAAAGTTATTTTCAATCTAGAAAAGAACTTTTTTACACTCTACTTCTTATTGACATAAGACATGAAATACAGCAAAATGATTTAGACTTCATGGAATTTTTAAATAGTAATTATTGTCCCTTCATTATAATTTTTACCAAATCAGATAAGCTAAAAGTAATTGATCTTGATAGACGGTTAGAAATTTTAAAAAAACAACTTTCAGATTATTGGGAAGATTTTCCAAAGATGATTATTACTTCATCAAAAAATAAAAAAGGAGTTGATGAAATTCATAGTTTTATTGAGTCTTCACTTAAAGACTATGTTATTTAGGATTGTCTGACATTCTTTTTTCAAATTCAGCACAAAAATCCTCAATTAAGTTTACTAGATTTTCCTCACCAGTAGCTTTTGATATTGACTGCTTCATTGACAGAAATGTTTGAAGGACAAAGGATTTCATTTCCTCAACCGGCATCTCTTTTGTCCAGAGATCCATTTTTAAAGTCTCTTTCTTTTGACTATCCCAAAAGGAGAGTAAGATAGCTTTCGATGACTGATCCTTCATACCTCCATCTGGAGCAGACCATAAAATTTGTTCAGGAATATTATTGTCATCTAACTTAACCTTAATTGTTATTTCTGTTTCTTTCATTTAACTTTTTTAAACACTAGATTTGCACAAATATATAATTTAATCCTTGTTGATGAAAAACCCTGAAAAAGTTTCAAAACATATAGTTAGTTGGATTGATAACTATCTTAATAAAAGTAAAATGAAAGGCTTTGTAGTTGGAGTTTCTGGAGGAGTTGACTCAGCCTTAACTTCAACACTTTGTGCTGAAACCAAAAGAAATGTTCTTTGTATTGAAATGCCTATTA
>Ga0213861_10000034_pt1 | contig 85072 bp, 82 predicted proteins | sample PICome_4_FD_160110 | JGI IMG/M metagenome (GOLD analysis project Ga0213861, IMG submission 160110) | Coastal seawater microbial communities near Pivers Island, North Carolina, United States - PICO131 | ecosystem: Environmental > Aquatic > Marine > Coastal | place: USA: North Carolina... | reverse complement strand
TATACAACGGTCCGCATTCAGATCGCGGAAGTAACCGGCCATCCTGGGCGAATTATGTCCCGTGGGTTTTCACAGCCCTCACAATTCTGGGCCAAATTCTGTGGATTTTAGTCTCAGGCGATACCCGCATATTCCTCACCGCAATGACGGTGACAACTTTCTTCCTAGCCAGCCTCAGTCACGCCTATCTTCGACGCGGGCTGGGTTGGACCATTTCATTTTTCAGCATCGCACTTGCATTTGGTTGGCTTATTGAGGTCATGGGGACCATAACTAAATTCCCATTTGGCGACTACGACTACTCCGACAAACTCGGCTTGGCAGTGCTCGGTGTGCCCATTTTGATCCCGATGGCATGGTCCATGATGGCCTATCCGGTCATGCTCGCTACCCAGAGAATGGCGGCGACTCCACTTGCCACAGCATTTATCGGCGGCTGGCTCCTTGCCGCTTGGGATCTATTCCTTGACCCCATGATGGTGGGTGAAGGGTATTGGGTGTGGAATGAACTCGGCTGGGTACTTCCAGGAATACCGAACATTCCGTTACAAAATTTCCTTGGGTGGCTCTTGAGCGCCATTGCGCTCGCCTTTGCCTTAAACCTACTTCCGCGCAAGGTAGCCAACGACGCAGTTCCCAACACACTTCTCATCTGGATTTATTTCTCCAACATTCTCGCCGCCGCAGTATTTTTCGGAACAATCGGCGTGGCGCTGTGGGGTGGAATCGCAATGGGTTTGTTCATGTTTCCATGGATGTGGCGAATCTGGAGCCAGCCCCAGTGGTAGTTCTTCCCCTAGCCAGCGCACTCTGCGTCGCTATCACCGCGCACACCGCATTTAATCTGACCAAATTGCGTTCACCACGTTGGAGTGGCAATTCAATAGATGAGAAAGTCAGTGTCCTCGTGCCAGCACGCAACGAAGAGGCTCATATTGCTCTCACGATCGAAAGTATTCACAACCAAATTGGTTTAATCGATATGGAAATAATTATTATCGATGACCAGTCAACAGATTCCACGGCGGAAATAGTTCAGCAGCTGGCTGATCAAAACTCCAACATCAGACTCATCAGCAATAACGTAAATCCACCTTCTGGCTGGTTGGGGAAGCCACACGCTTGCTATTTGCTTTCACAACAAGCAACGGGAAGTGTCATCGTTTTCGTTGACGCCGATGTAATTCTTGAACCTACAGCGATTGCTGCTTGTGTTGAACTACTCAGGACTAAAGACTTCGGCCTTGTCGCTCCGTACCCGCAGCAACTTGCAGAAACTCACCTTGAACGATTGATTCAACCACTTGTTACTTGGTCGTGGGCCAGCACAATGCCCCTTGGTGTCGCCGAAGACTCATTGAGACCCTCACTGTCTGCGGCGAATGGGCAGTTCCTCATTTTTGATTCACTCGCCTACAGCACATCAGGTGGTCATGCCAGCGTAAAAGGCGAAGTTCTCGAGGACATTGCATTAATGCGATCCGTGAAATCAAGTGGATTTCATTGCGCGACCGTGAATGGTAGTGAATTGGCACATTGTCGCATGTATGACGACACAAATGCTCTCGTCAATGGTTACACAAAATCACTGTGGAATGCATTTGGATCCCCTGCCGGCTCGGTCGCTGTGAACATGCTGCTTGCTTTTACGTATCTCGTTCCGCCAATTGCCCTGATGACCTCGCGTAAAACTTCGACTCGAGCCATTGGTGCGGCTGGATACCTCTCAGGTGTTGCTGGACGAGTGATGGTGGCGCAGAAAACAGGATCGCGCGTTATCCCTGATTCATTTGCACAACCGGCGTCCATTGCGGCCTTCATTGGACTCAATGCGTTGAGCTGGTCGCGTCACTTGCGCGGGAAAAATACTTGGAAAGGGAGAGCACTTTAAATGGGTGAACCGCATGAGTGAACCAAAGACCTCCCATGTTGTCGTAATTGGTGGCGGTGTCGGTGGACTTGCCGTTGCGGCGCGCTTGAGCGTCAAAGGACACCGCGTCACACTTCTTGAACATGCTGACCGAGTGGGTGGAAAACTTTTCACCTACCAACGTGAGGGCTTCGCATTTGATACAGGCCCGAGCCTCTTTACCCTCCCCGCGGTTTACCGTGACCTGTTCTTGAAAACAGGCAAAAGCCTTGAAGACAGTATCGACCTGCAAGAACTGGACCCCGCATTTCGCTACGTGTTCTCAGACGGAAGTGAAGTGATACTTCCAGGCGTTGACCCTGCGAAGTGCGCTCGAGCATTCGGTGAAGCATTCGGCCCCGAAAGTGAGTCCCAGTGGCGTGAATTTTCTGCACGCGGGGCAGAAATGTGGCGTTTAACTCGAGGCCCCTTCCTGCAGTCACCACTAAAAAGTTGGAAGTCACTACTACCGTTAGCCAACCCGAGTGATATCAACACCATCGCTCCATTTACTTCCCTGCGCAAACTCGCCCGTAAGTACTTCACAGATCCGCGCATGATCACGATCGTGGATCGTTACGCCACGTATACGGGCTCAGATCCACGCCACGCCCCAGCCGTCTTGGCAACCATTCCCTATATCGAGCAAGTTTTCGGCGCTTGGCATATTGGAGGCGGGATAGGAACACTTGCCACTGCCTTAGAGAAACGGTGTGGGGAACGCAAAGTTGAAATTCGTACGGGGGTGACCGTTACCAACATTGAGACAATCAATAACACGGTGTCAGGGGTTCGACTCCAGTCCGGTGAATTCATCGCTGCTGACCTCGTGGTTTCTAACTCTGATGCAACGCTAACCCAAGACCTACTGTCGCAACAGAATCAGAAGCGCATTCCCAAAATTCCTAATTCACCATCACTTGCTGGTTTCGTTTTGCTCCTCGCGCTTGATGGAACTACCGAGGGGCTTGCACACCATAATGTCTGGTTTCCCGAAAACTACGATGCCGAATTCGACGCCATTTTTGGTAAAAATCCAACTCCCCCACACGATCCCGCCATTTACGCGTGCGTTCCCGATGACCCACGAATGCGTCCATCCAAAGACACCGAATCGTGGTTTATTTTGGTCAATGCGCCGCGCCACGATCCAAACGCACCCAACGGTTTTGATTGGGATGTGCCCGAAGTCAAAGAGCAGTACGCGCACAATATTTTGGGAAAATTGGCTGAGCGCGGAACTGATATCCGGTCCCGGGTCAAATGGATGGAAATTCGAACACCCGCGGATCTTGAACGTGAAGTGATGGCGCCGGGTGGGAGCATCTATGGAACATCGAGCAACGGTCCACGAGCAGCATTCACCCGGCCGGCCAATCAATCAGTCATTTCCGGGCTTTACCTTGTTGGTGGTTCCAGCCATCCTGGTGGTGGGCTCCCTTTGGTCGGTATGGGCGCCGAAATCACCGCAGATCTCATTGGTCGGGCGAAGAAGTCACATCCTTAAAACCGTACCAACGAGCCAGTCGACCCCCCAATGAGAGCATTCGGATACGTTCTTCCGTTTGAGCCTGCACTTCACGTGTTGTCACAATCACCAGCTGGTCTTCAGCACGAATCCGTGTGTCCTCACGCGGCACTTCAGCGACGCCGGCACGAATGAGGAGTGAGACCAAGGCACCGCGGGGTAATCCCATTTCCACGACGAATACACCCACGAGCCCTGATCCTTCGGGGATATCAACGCCCAAAACGGTTGCTGACATCCCGTCAAGTGGTGCACTTTCCACTTCAAGTTCACGGGCCTGTCCGGGCAGGCATACGCCAATTTTGCGACCTAATGCCGCAATGAGTGGCGTTTGAATGAGGAGGAGTAAAAATACAACGATAAATGTTGCATCAAAAATCAATTCCGCGCCGGGAACGCCAAATCCCAATGGAATCGCGGCAAAAACGATCGGCACTGCTCCCCGCAGTCCCGCGACGGAAACAAAAGCGATTACTTTGCTACCCATTCGAAATGGCGCGAGTGAAACTATGGCGGCTAGCGGCCTAGCAAAAAATACCAACAGCACAACAGTTCCCAAGGCGAGCGGGATGGCTTCGGGTAACCGCCCGACTTCAGCGAGTAACCCCAGCATCACGAAAAGACTAATTTCCGCTATCCACGAGAGTCCATCGGAGAATCCCAAAATGGAACGTCGATGCGGGAGTTCCTTTGCCGAACCGATCAAAATCGCGGAGATATAAACGGCCATGAAGCCAGATGCATGCAGAACCGACGCCGCTCCATAGGAAAATACGATGAGAGCCAATGCTGCAATCGGATATAAACCGACACCTGGTAGCGCCAATCGAGGTAAAACAAACCGTCCTACATAACCGACCGCGATTCCGATTATTGCGCCACCGATTATTTCCGCTACAACCAAAATAGGGATCAACCACGCTGCAGTTTCTCCCCATGACCCACTTGCCACGATACTCACAATCACCACAACGGGTGCATCATTGAATCCAGCTTCAGCTTCGAGCAATGTTCGGACTTTCTCGTTAACCCTCATGCGGCGTAAGAGCGAGAAAACAGCCGCGGCGTCGGTCGCCGCCAACACTGTTCCTAAAAGTACGGCAAGCTGAGGATCCAAATCGAAGATGAAAATCAGTGGCAGTGCGACCACGCCAATACTGACGGCAACACCAACCGAAGCCAGTACGAGTGAAGGCCTAAGTACCGGGCGCAGCTGGTCAACTTTGGTTGTCAATCCACCATGGGCCAAAATCAAGACCAATGCTGAGTAACCCAAGACGGTTGCAAGGGTTGCGTCATCAAATGAAAGGGCTGGGATTGTTGCGCCGAGCACCAGTCCGAGAATCAGGTACAAAAACAGGCCGGGAACCCCTAATTTTGTGGCAAAGCGAACTGAAAAAATGGCAATTAGCACGATTAAAGCGCCAATGAAGGTGTCCGTGGCCAGCGCATCAAGTCCCACGTCCACACCTCCCTGTGTCTTATTTGCCGTAGCGTCCCTGGGTAAAGGTATCTTGCGTTTGTTACGGTTTGGATTTTTCATAGTCACAAGCAAGAACCTTCGGGATTGATTCAACAGACGCGATTGCCAATATGTGTAACATCCGCCCAGGCAATAGAGTGTGTCCGTGAGAGAAATGGTCGAGAGTCACGCATCGGATGCGGATATTCGCCCGCACATCCAGGCAAGCCTTGATCAATTCCTGGCCGAACAGAGGCCGATTCTTGAAGCCATTGGACCGGAAACACTCCCGCTGTGGGACAGCGCAAAATCTCTGCTGAACGGGGGGAAGCGTCTGCGTCCACTCTTTTGCTACTGGGGCTGGAGTGCCGCTTTTGGTGAAGCGAGCCAGCGTGACTGTGTGGTCACCGCCGCAAGTTCCCTTGAATTCCTGCAAGCATGCGCTCTCATCCATGACGATGTTATGGATGGCTCTGATACTCGTCGCGGACTTCCTGCCGCCCACCGCCAATTTGCCAGCATGCATCGCGGTAGTCAGTGGCTGGGAGTCCCAGATCGTTTCGGTGAGGCAGCCGCAATTCTGCTCGGTGATCTGTGCTTGTCCTGGGCAGACCAACTTCTTCTCACCAGCGGGCTTCCCACGGAGAACATCAATGCCGCCAAGATCGTCTACAACGAAATGCGAACCGAGCTAATGGCTGGGCAATACCTCGACCTTCTCGAACAAGCTCGCGGTGGCGGCTCGGTAGAACGAGCCCTGCGAGTCGTTCGATACAAGTCGGCGAAGTACACAATTGAGCGTCCCCTGCACATTGGAGCAGCACTTGCACTTGCCCCGCAGGAAGTATTTGACGCTTATACCGGTTACGGGCTTCCCCTCGGTGAAGCTTTCCAACTGCGCGACGACATTCTCGGTGTATTCGGGGATCCTGAAGTCACAGGCAAACCTGCAGGGGATGACCTACGTGAAGGTAAACGAACAGTTCTCATTGCAATAGCAACGCAGCGCGCCAATCCAGATCAACTCAATTCATTACATGAACTCTTGGGTGACGAACACCTTTCAATCAGCGGCATTGAAACCCTCAGGGAAGTAATCCGCGAGACCGGTTCCCTTGATTACACGGAGACTTTAATTTCTGAATTGCTGGAGAAATCTCTAGCAGCTCTCAACGCGGCGCCCCTTGACCAAAAGGCCGTAATCGCACTCACAGATCTTGCCCACAAATCAGTTCAAAGGAGCCTGTAAACACATGTCGAATTCGCTCATTAGTCGGATACTCCCCACCCAAAGAACCGTGACTGGTCCAACCGACAATGTCATTGTTGTGGGGGCAGGCCTTGCTGGCCTTTCGGCGGCTATGCGCTTAGCAGGTGCGGGACGTACCGTGACGATTGTCGAACGTGAGGCCATCCCTGGTGGTCGCGCTGGACGAATCGAGATGAAGACGGAGAGTGGCACCTATCACGCCGACACGGGTCCAACCGTTTTAACAATGCCTGACCTGATTGCCGACTGCTTCGACTCACTGGGTGAGAACATGGACGACTGGCTCACCCTCGAGCCGGTAGCTCCCCTCTATCGCGCATTTTACGCGGACGGATCTGTCCTCAATGTCCACAGTGACGTGGACCAGATGGCCCAGGAGATTTCTGAAGTAATTGGTGACGAAGAAGCTCAAGGCTTCCGCAAATACGTTGACTTCGTCTCGACACTTTACAAATATGAGATGAAGGACTTCATCGATCGCAATATTGATTCGCCCCTTGACCTGCTCACACCTGATTTGGCTAAACTCGTTGCCATTGGTGGATTCCGCAAACTTGCACCAAAGGTGCGGGACTACATGAAAGATCCCCGAACCGAGCGCGTTTATTCATTCCAAGCCATGTATGCCGGGTTGTCCCCCTATGACGCCCTCGCAATTTACGCCGTAATCGCCTATATGGATTCGGTTGCCGGAGTCTTCTTCCCCAAGGGTGGCATGCATTCGGTTCCCAAAGCTATGGCAGCCGCGCTGGAGAAGCATGGCGTAACCATCAAGTACAACACAACTGTGGAATCCGTTGTTCACAGCGGAGGCCGTGCATCCGGTGTGCTCACCTCCGATGGTGATTTCATGGAGGCCGACGTTGTCGTCCTTAACCCCGACCTTCCTGTTGCTTATCGAGAACTTCTCGGCACCGAGCCGTGGTCAGTTAAGCGCCTGAATTACTCGCCATCATGTTTTTTGATGCTCGCAGGTTCACACCAACACTATTCCAAGATTGCTCACCACAATATTCACTTCGGCCGTTCATGGAAAAACGTTTTCACTGAATTAATCGATGATAAGAAACTCATGACCGACCCTAGTATCTTGGTCACCAACCCAAGTTACTCCGATCCGAGTTTGGCTCCCGAAGGCAAAGAGCTCTACTACATTCTTTTCCCCACCCCCAACCTTGATGCGTCAATTGACTGGAAAGAAGTCGGCCCGCGCTATCGCGATGAGTGCTACCGAGTACTCGAAGAACGCGGCTATGTGGGTCTGCGTGATTCAATTGAGATTGACAACATCACCACACCGCAGGACTGGGCGGACCGCGGCATGGAACGCGGTGCACCATTTGCCGCTGCTCACTCATTTGGTCAAACAGGACCATTTCGCCCTGGCAACATGTGGGGTGAAAACGTGGTGTTCACCGGTTCCGGAACTCAACCGGGTGTAGGTGTGCCCATGGTCTTGATCTCAGGCCGGCTGGCTGCAGAACGCATTACGGGTAAAGACCACAACTACAAGTCACGGGCGACTAGGTGAATCGACTGCACGCAAAGGAATACAAAGAAGCCGGAATCACAGATCCGGATCTCATTGCCTCCTACGAAGTATGTCGGGAACTTAACGCATCACACGGAAAAACGTATTACCTAGCAACACTTTTACTGCCGCCCGGCAAAAGACCCTACGTTCACGCACTTTACGGATTCGCTCGATACGCAGATGAGATCGTTGACGACCTCGATTCAACCCTTAGCGACCAAGAAAAAGCTGATTGGCTCAAGACATGGGGGGAGGCTTTCATGGCCGACGTCCAAAGCGGTGAATCGAGTGACCCAGTGTGCCGGGCCGTGGTTCATACTGTTCGACGGTGGGAAATTCCACTGGATCTCTTTGATGCTTTTTTGCATTCAATGACCATGGACCTCACCGTCACCGAATACAAAACATTTGATGACCTTTACGAGTACGTCTATGGTTCAGCCGCTGTGATTGGATTACAGATGCTCCCCATTTTGGAGCCTACCGATCCGCAGGCATACGTTTACGCAAAGGATCTAGGGGTCGCCTTCCAGTTAGCAAACTTCATCCGCGATGTGAATGAGGACCTCGACCGAGGTCGCGTCTATCTGCCCCTTGACGAACTCGAAAGGTTTGGCGTCACCCGCGCGGATCTGGAGAAACGAGAACTCACGGAAAACCTGAAGGCGGCCCTGCGTCACCAAATCGATCGCGTCCGTCGGCTCGATGAACAATCACGTGCAGGTATCGAAATGCTGCACCCTTCCTCACGCGACTGCATTAACGCCGCCCGAATCCTTTACTGCGGGATCGCAAACAAAGTAGAGGAAATTGATTTCGAAGTATTTAAAAAACGGGCCCGAGTCTCCCCTCGCACCAAATTCTGGGTCGCATTCCCCGCCTGGCGTCATGCACGCAAGGCCCGACGCGAATTTGGCCCAGGAAACGTTGAAGGAATCAACCCGGCGTAAACACGAAAACAAGGCCTACTTGCGCCAAATTGGCGGTCCCGAAGCAGGCGTCCGATCAATGCCTCTCCGACCCCAGAAGACCCACAGGCTTAGTGTGAGCAAGATCAAGGAAAAGCCAAAAAGTATGTCTTCCACCGGTGCAAAAGCTATCCGGCCGTCGCCCAAAAATGCTGGTGCGCTATTTGCGGGCGAACTTCCACCGATGATTGCCGCTCCGTCATATTTAACAATTTGGGTCCCGGTAAATAAACCATTGGTAATTAACTGGAAAAAGACGATAATCGCATAGGAAGTCCAAAATATTGGTCTCGTAACCATTCGGGTTTTGAAGGCGAACAGATCAAGTAAGACTGCGATTGCAACCGCGAGTATTCCAATTGCCGTGTATGTCATGAGACTTCGTCTCCCGCCCGCCAACGGGGAGATGTTGTTCCCTTTACGCTCCGCACCGCTTCTAGGGTAAGAATTGCAGCAAATGGGATGACAATAAAGAAAAGAAGCTCGTCGAGTGGAATGCCAGCTGGGAGGTACACCCCAAGGATCCGAGACTCGGTGAAGTACCAGTGCCCTTGACTAATCGCGTAGGCATCCCAGAGGAGAAAAGGTAGTAACACCGGTGCAATCGTGAGCAGTAGTCGTTTTGGTCTGCGCAAAACTCGACTGCGGAGAAATACCTCAAGCCAAGTGGATCCTAGGATTACAAAGACCAAAACCGCGACATAACTCCAGCGGCCAAAGTCCATGAAATCTCCCACGGCACCATAATTGCCTACTGTGAGGTCTGAGCAAACCGGGGATCCCCTTTCGGGGTCAAGAAAAAATTACCGCATTGCTTTGCTCGGTGCCGAGAGTTCAGGGAAAACCACTCTTGCTATTAAATTGACCGCAGCCTTGCGCGATAGGGGCTATAACGCGGGAATGGTTCCGGAATACCTGCGAACTTGGTGCGAGGAAAACTCTCGACTGCCTGATTTTGACGACCAAGACTTAATCCTTGAAGGTCAACTTGCCTTGGAAGAGACAGCAGCAAGTCAATTCGATGTTTTAGTGTGTGATCCGGCGGCTATCACGACGGGTTTTTACTCATTGGAATATTTCGGGTCCGATCTGCATTTGGAGTGGGAGCTCCTCGATCGTTACGACCAGATTTTTCTGTGCGACATTGACTTCCCATGGCAACCCGATCCACTTCGCGATAGCGAAGCTACGCGAGAGCATATGCATTCCTTGATCGTGACCTATCTCACGCAAACGCCCGAAATAGCAGATGGAAGAATCCCACTTCTCTCCCGATCAGCACAGCAACGGTTAGCCCGTGCATTGTCCTTACTTACACTCCCCGAACTATCTCGCTGAGCCTTCTCCATGAAGGACCCGTTGGGCCAAGGCGTGGCAACCCCTTTCCCTCATAGATTCCACATAGACTCTCAAGAATGGAATCCTCTGTTCCCGGTGGCCTAGTTGGCCAAATCTTGGATCAGCGATATGAAGTCACGTCTTTGCTTGCACGAGGCGGAATGGCCACCGTTTACCTTGCTACCGACCTTCGACTTGATCGGGTTGTTGCCCTAAAGGTGATGCACCCTCATCTAGCGAATGACCCAGGATTCGTGGCCCGTTTTCAGCGTGAAGCTCGAAGTGCCGCCCGGCTCTCGCATCCACATGTTGTTGGGGTTTACGACCAAGGTAGTTCTGACTCTCACGTGTATTTGGCTATGGAGTACTTACCGGGTCGCACATTGCGTGACGTGTTAGACGAATATGGCCCGCTAAGCACGGAACAAGCCTTGGTCCTGCTCGACCCGGTGATCGAGGCCCTCGCTGCGGCCCACGCGGCTGGGTTCGTTCATCGCGATATCAAACCTGAAAATGTGTTGATCTCCGACGATGGCCGGGTCAAGGTTGCTGACTTTGGTTTAGCCCGTGCGCTAACGACAACTGATTCAACCCAGACAACCGGCATGATTATTGGCACGGTGAGTTACCTCTCCCCCGAGCAGGTTGAACACGGTGACGCAGACGCGCGCTCAGACATTTACTCAACCGGAGTTTTACTTTTTGAGATGATCACCGGATCGGTCCCCCACTCCGGTGAAAGCCCACTGTCAATTGCCTACAAACACGTAAACTCTGACGTACCACCACCGTCAAGCGTTAAGGCCGATATTCCCTCCGAAGCGGACGCGCTGGTCCTTTCTGCTACCAAGCGCGATCCTGCATTGCGTTACCAAACTGCGCAGGATTTCTTGGCTGACGTGCGCCGAGTACGCAAAACACTACCTGCCCCCAAACCCTTCGTTGACGTGAAAAACACTCTTGTAGTCGACCGTAAGGACTTCGAGTCGCTCGCAGGAGCCGATAAAACGACAGATCAAACTTTTCACCCGAAAGATTTTCCCCAACGTAAAAGGAAAAGACGCGGCTTGTGGTTTGTGCTCGCGCTCGTCGTTGGCGTTCTCCTCGCAGGCCTTGGCGGCTGGTGGCTTGCTGCCGGTCCGGGACAAAATATTGAGACCCCGAATCTGGTGGGCAAGACACTCGAAGAAGCCCAAGGAGTACTCCTCGCGACAACCGAGACCGAAAAAATCGCCATAGCCGCGGGTGACCCTGTATTCAGTGAAACAATTCCACTCGGTGTGATCGTTGCGACCGATCCGCAGCCTGGTTCCGGTATCAACCCGACGGGCACTATTACCGCGAATATTTCCCAAGGCCCTGAGCGCTACCTAGTCCCTGATGTCACAGGAATGACCCCACAGGCGGCAACTGATGCGATCACCGCTGCCAATCTCATATTAGGTGGTCGAACTGAGGCATTCGATGACAATGTCGCTACGGGCCAGGTCGCTAAGACCACACCTAAAATTGGTAGCGAACTCAAACCTGGTGAGCGAGTTGACCTCGTGATCTCAAAGGGACCCAAACCCATTGAGATTCCTAAAGTTGTCGGCAAATCGTTTAAGCCTGTTGAAGCAACCTTGATCAACCTTGGGTTGCAAGTGGATCGCAGTAATGTGTTCTCAGAGACCGAAAAGAAGAACACCGTCATTTCGATCAAACCCAAGGCGGGAAATACTGTTCCTTCGGGTAGCGTTGTTGACGTTGTGGTCTCAAAGGGTCCACCCCCGGTAACGGTTCCCAATCTGGTTGACATGCCACGTCAAAGAGCTATCGCGGCACTTAAGAAAATCGGCCTACGGGCAAAGGTTGAAGTGGGAACTGTTGCGCCGCTTAATCGCGTGATCAGTCAAAGTCCCGCCGCTGGAACAGAGATCCCAAAGGGCTCCACGGTCACGATCCGAATCATCTAGTTAACGAGTGGGCGTCTCACTGAGAAGCCCCACGAACCTCAATAGCCTTCAACGCCCTCGTGGATCAATAGTTTCGTTTTAACCTCAACCCCGTAGCTGTAGCCACCAATTCCTTTGCTGGCCACAACCCTGTGACATGGAATCACAATCACTAGTTCATTGCGGCCACATGCGGTGCCCACTGCCCGTGCGGCTCGTGGATAGCCAGAGCGCGCAGCGAGTTCACCGTACGTTTGTACTGTCCCTGCCGGGATCTCACGCATTGCAGCATAAACGTTCACCGTGAATTCCACATTGGCGTTCTGGACCGATATTTTATCGAATGAATCCAGCACACCATCACGGTAGTGCGCAAATGCCTCATGCACGGGAGACTTTTTATGGGCAGGTCCTTCAACATCACGCGAATCAAACCGCACCGAGATCAGCTGCTGATCGGTCTCATCAAAAACAAAATAAACAAGACCTGCAGGAGTTTCAGCCGTGCCGTGCCAACGCGACATGAGTTAGTTACCTTTTGCTCAACATGTCTGCCACGAGGAATGCGAGTTCCAAACTCTGCTCACGGTTCAAGCGGGGGTCGCAAGCAGTTTCATAACGTTGGGACAAATCACCCTCGGCAACACCCGCCGTACCGCCGACACACTCGGTAACGTCATCGCCGGTAAGTTCAATGTGAATTCCGCCAGGGAATGTTCCTGCATCACGGTGAACGGCAAAGTAACCTTCGACTTCGGTAATCACGTCATCAAACAACCGGGTCTTGTAGCCGTTCGCGCTTTCACGAGTATTCCCGTGCATCGGATCACAGACCCACACAACGGGAATTCCACTTGCATCTACTTTGGCCACAATGTCAGGTAACTTGTCACGGACCAGATCAGCACCCATACGAGTAATCAGAGATAGACGACCCGGAATGTTATTTGGATTAAGTATCCGGGCAGCTTCAACAATGTCCTCTGGAGATGCCGTCGGTCCAACCTTCATCCCGATCGGATTAGAAATAGTTGATGCGAAATGGATGTGCGCTCCATCAAGTTGACGAGTGCGCTCCCCAATCCACAGGAAGTGACCTGACACGTCGTAGGCGTTTCCGGTTCGTGAGTCAATACGGGTAAGGGCACGTTCGTAATCCATGGAGAGCGCTTCATGTGCGGCATAGAACTCAACCCGCTGGAACTCGTCGGGGTCAGCGCCACACGCGTGCATGAAAGAAAGGGCTTTATCGATGTCGCGAGCCATGAGTTCATAACGCTGCCCGGCGAGGGAGTCGCGGACAAAGTCCTGATTCCATGCGTGCACCTGTCGTAGATCGGCAAATCCACCCATGGTGAATGCGCGAACAAGGTTGAGTGCTGAACCTGATGCGTGATAAGCCCGCAGCAATCTCTGTGGATCGGGACGGCGAGCACCCGCCTCAAATTCAAGGGAGTTCACCGCGTCCCCGAGATAGGACGTCATTTCAATTCCATCGCGCACTTCAATTGTCTTGCTACGAGGTTTGAAATACTGCCCAGCCAGCCGACCCATTTTGACAACCGGCAAAGATGCGCCATAGGTCAAAATGACGGACATTTGGAGAACTGTTTGAAGTCGGGCCCGGATCGAGTCAGCGGTATTCGCCTCGAATGTTTCAGCACAGTCGCCGCCGGTAAGCACAAATGCTTCGCCGCGAGATGCGGCAGCAAGGCGATCGGTGAGTTGATCGCATTCACCGGCAAAGACCAACGGGGGCATTTTGTGCAGTTGGGCTACTGAGTTCTCGAGCTCGACCAGATCAGGCCACGGCGGCTGCTGGGCAGCAACCAAATCGGGCCATTCCAATGTCATGGGGGTTTCCACCCGACCACGAGTCTTGTTCACCTGCGGAGAATCCATGCGCTCAGCGTAGAGGGTTGGCTTAGCCAAAGAATGCGGCGGCTTCACGGGAGCGCTCAATGGGGACAGTCTTGAGGGTATCCGTGGCCTGCGCGAGTGGTACCCGAACAATGTCAGTACCGCGAAGTCCCACCATGGTTCCCCATGCTTGATCCTTCACCGATTCGATTGCGTTAAGGCCAAATCGGGTTGCGAGCACTCGATCAAATGCCGTGGGAGAGCCACCTCGCTGCACATGGCCCAGAACGGTGGTCCGGGCTTCATGCCCGGTGCGCGCTTCCAATGCACCCGCGAGCCACTCACCAATGCCAGAGAGTTTGACATGACCAAAAGCGTCTAGGGTGCCGTCCTTCGTGATCAGTTCACCATCCTTGGGAAGTGCTCCTTCGGCCACGCAAATAATCGGTGCATAATTAGTTTCGAAACGTGAGTTAACCCAGCCAACGACCTCATCCAGATCAAATGGAACTTCGGGGATCAAGATTGCGTTCGCTCCACCTGCCATACCGGAGTGCAGTGCGATCCAACCTGCATGGCGACCCATGACTTCGCAGATCAAAATGCGATGGTGTGACTCGGCTGTCGTGTGCAAGCGATCCATTGCTTCGGTTGCGATTGTCACCGCGGTATCAAACCCAAATGTGTAATCGGTTCCGCTCAGGTCATTGTCAATGGTTTTAGGGACACCAACGACAGGGAATCCCAATTCGGTGAGCGCGGTTGCCACACCCAGCGTGTCCTCTCCACCAATAGCAATGAGCGCGTCAACACCAAGGTCAGCCATATTGGCCTTGATCCGTTGCACTCCCCCATCAATTTTGATCGGGTTGGTGCGCGATGAACCCAGGATCGTGCCTCCGCGTGGCAGAAGCCCTCGGACCGAAGCAACATTGAGTTCCATCGTGAGGCCTTCTAATGGACCTTTCCAGCCGTCTCGAAAGCCAACGAATTCAAATCCGTACTCGGAAACACCGCGTCGGACTACAGCGCGAATAACGGCATTCAAGCCAGGGCAATCTCCGCCACCTGTGAGGACTCCAACGCGCATATGAGACACCTTTCACCAACGTGATCCGAGCTAACGGATCTTTCTTGTCAAGCAATGAATGTAAACGCTATCACTGCAGCATTCTGTTCAATGAATACCGCCATGGCCATGTTAAAGAAATCTTAAGTCGGTCACAAGCGACAACAGGTACCGTTGCGCCTGTGGACTCAAATGATCGCATTTTGGCAATTGACGCTGGAACGACCGGGCTTACCGCCCTGCTTGTTTCCCATGAGGGATTGATCACAGCTAAGGGATATCAGGAATTTCCCCAGCACTTCCCCCACGAAGGTTGGGTTGAACACGATTTGGGTGAAATGTGGAAGGCAACTCTGACTGCAACCCAATTGGCCTTGGCCGCACACACGGCCGAGCATGGCAACTCGCCTCGCATTGTCGCCGTCGGAATTACCAATCAACGCGAAACCGCCTGTTTTTGGGACCGGGAAACCTTGGGATCACCACGGAAGGCGATTGTTTGGCAAGACCGACGCAGTGCTGACATTTGTCAAAGGTTGATTGACACGGGAATCGAAACGCGTGTTCGAGAAATCACAGGATTGCGCCTTGATCCATATTTCACCGCGACGAAATTGATGTGGGTCAAAGAAAATGACCCGCACACGTGGGCCCAGGTGGTTTCCGGGCGAGTCGCCATTGGCACGGTTGACTCATACTTGATTGCCCGCATGACGCGCGGACTTGAACACGTAAGCGATCACACCAACGCGTCACGAACATTGCTTTATGACCTACATTCTGGGACCTGGAGTCCCGAATTGCTTAAACTTTTTGATGTACCGGAAGACTCTCTGCCCACGATTGTTGCTTCTTACGGGCAGGTGGCGCGCACTGACCCTGACGTCTTCTTGGGTATTGACGCGCCAATCAGTGGGATTGTCGGCGACCAACAGGCCGCACTCGTTGGTCATGCCGGATTCACTGCCGGCGATGCCAAATGTTCCTACGGAACCGGATCATTCCTGTTACTTCACACGGGTGAAAAAATTATTCACTCACCCCACGGACTACTCACCACGGTCGCCCTCGCCCACCCTGCGCAATCCGGTGCCGCCCGACGGGATTTTGCACTTGAGGGATCTATTTTTGTCACCGGTGCCGCCGTTCAATGGTTGCGTGATGGACTGGGAATAATCGAAAAATCCTCAGACATTGAAGAATTGGCTAATTCAGTTCCCGATTCTGCGGGAGTTATTTTCGTTCCGGCACTTACCGGCTTAGGAGCACCGGATTGGGATCCCCTTGCCCGCGGACTCATTATCGGGATTAACCGTGGAACGACCGCAGCACACATTGCCCGCGCAGCTCTCGAAGGGATCGCCCTTGAAGTGCGCGACGTGATCGACCTAATGACACAGGAGACGGGAGAGCCTCTCCCTTACTTGGCTATTGACGGTGGCGCTTCCTTGAATGACCTGTTGTGCCAGCTGCAAGCTGACATTGGGCGAATGTTGATCAAAAGATCCGAGCAAATTGAAACAACCGGGTTGGGCGCCGCGTTCCTTGCCGGACTTGGAGTTGGCCTGTGGAAAGACCCCCAAGAAATCTCTCGCCTAGCCCGAATCTCTGGGGAATTTACTCCAAAGGTTGAACGCGAAGATCTCCATGCTCAATGGCGTGATGCCATTTCACGTTCTCTCAACTGGGCCAAATAACTAACGCAGCGAACTTGCGGCATCGGCTAACTCGCCCTGAGAAATGAGCTCCTTGGCACGAGTTGCGTACATGTCAACATACTCCTGGCCAGAGAGTGTCATGAGTTCATACATGACTTCATCCGTCACCGAGCGCAAAACAAAACGGTCATCCTCTAAACCTTCATAACGGGAAAAATCTAAAGGTTTACCCACGCGAATACCAACCCGCTTGAGTCGAGGTCGCAGTTTTCCGGGAGGCTGTATCTCATAGGTATTGATCATCGCGACTGGAATGATGGGGACATGGGCCTCAAGTGCCATCCGGGCTAGCCCAGTTTTCCCACGGTACAAAATTCCGTTGGGTGAACGGGTTCCTTCTGGGTAAATTCCTAAAATATCTCCTGCATCCAATACCTGAAGTGCCGTGTGAATTGCCGCCTCCGAGGCTCGACCACCAGAGCGGTCAACGGGTAGCTGCCCCACCCCGCGCATAAACAATTTAGTGAGATAACCCTTAATCCCTTTGCCCGTGAAATAGTCGCTCTTAGCGAGATAGGCCATAGGACGTTTTGCAACGAGCGCCAAGTAGAACGAGTCTGAAAAACTTAAGTGGTTACTGGCGAGAATTACCCCACCTGATTCGGGAATATTTTCTTGTCCCTCTGCCCAAGGTCGAAAAAGGATTTTGAGCCATGGGCCAAGCAGGATGTGCTTAATGAACCAATACAGCATCCGCTCACCCGCCTCTCGTATCTTTACGAATTACCGAAGCCTAAGGGCCTACCTAATCTCCCAATTTTTGGCGGTCCGCAGCCTCGACATGATCATAGGCGTACGCTCTATCAAGTACCAACGAAATATCGAAATGATGGACCGAATGAACCAGGAGATCCCAATGCCACTGGCACCAGGCGCGCAACCATGGAGCATCGACCCAACGGGCCCATCAGCCCGTATCGGTGTTCTTCTCATTCATGGCTTCACCGGTTCACCTGCCTCAATGACCCCTTGGGGTCGAGCACTTTCCCAGAATGGTTGGTCTGTCCGGGTGCCACGCCTTCCCGGTCACGGATCACGCTGGCAGGACATGAACCTGACAACGTGGGAAGACTGGTACGCAGAAGCCGAACGCAATTTGCGCGAGTTGCAGTCGAAGTGCGATCAAGTTTTTATCTGCGGCCTTTCAATGGGTGGATCCCTTACCCTTCGTCTCGCAGAGGAGCACGGCAACGAAATTTCCGGAATAGTTTTAGTAAACCCGGCCGTACACTCAGAGCGAGCAGATCGCCATTTGCTACCTATTGTCTCAAAGTTTCTTAAATCCTTCCCCGGGATATCAAACGATATTGCCAAACCCGGGCAGGACGAGGTTGCCTATGAAAAAATCCCATTGAAGGCAGCCTCCTCACTCGCCCAATTGTGGAAATTAGTCAAAAGCGATATCAGCAAGGTCAACCAGCCTGTTTTACTTTTTCGCAGCCTGCAAGACCACGTGGTTGAGGCTTCCAATTCGCAATGGATCCTTGAGCATGTTTCCAGCACGGACAAAAAGGAAATTACCTTGGAAAATTCATTCCATGTCGCGACACTTGACTACGACGCGGAGCTGATTGAGACCGCGAGCGCTGAGTTCATAAAGCGCCTCGTCAACGGGTAACAGGAACGCACCTCATGACAATGACTCCGCCGAATCCAGAAGATCCACAAGATCCACAAGATCCACAGAAAAATAATGATGCATGGGATGCAATCGTGGCTGATCTCAGTGGCCAAATTGATCTGGGACCACATTTTCGCAGTGATCCCACTCCACATGAGTTAATTCCTGAGCGCGATTACATTGATGAGTATTTCGACGAAGGTTATGTGCCTCCTGAGCCACCTCACATAACTGCCCCCAGTGATGCAATCGCACGTTTCGCTTGGGCTGGCGCGCTAGGGGGACCTGTCATCCTGCTACTGAGTTTTGCCTTGGGCCTCGGCGGCGTCATTTCAACAGTTGGACTCGTTGCAACTATTGGTGGCTTCGTTTTCCTTATGTCAAAACGAGACAAACATGTTCCACCAGGTGAGGATTACGGTGACGGGGCCGTCGTCTAAATGTGTGGCGAAAACTTATGCCTTGCGAGGTCAGCTGCTCCTACAATTCCCGCTTCATTACCCAGTTGGGCAGCGTGAATTTCAGGAATTGGGCGGTAATCCTTTCCAATTATTCGATCTGCGAGGGTTGCTCGCGCACTCGGTAAAAAGAATTCACTCGCCTTGCTTGCTCCACCTCCGATCACAAAAATTTGTGGATCCAATATCGCGCTGAGGCTTGCTAGTCCTCGTCCAAGCCACACACCGAGCCGCTCTAAAACTTCAATTGCGACGGGATCGCCTAATGTTGCCGCCTCCGTAACGTGTTCACCCTGAACACCCTCGGGGCTGCCATCACCGAGAGACAATAAGACTTGTGCTTCAAAGAGCCGCTCCGTCGCCATGGCTCGCGCATCGCGTACCAACGCATTTCCACTCGCGTACTGCTCCCAACAGCCCTTGCGCCCGCAACCACACAAAAGTCCGTCGGCGACGGCACCCATATGACCTATCTCCCCTGCCGCACCATGTGAGCCGCGAAAGAGTTCGCCGCCGAGGACAATTCCACCGCCAATCCCTGTCCCAATTGTCACCGTAACCACGTCATGGAAGCCTTCCCCACCACCGAATCGAGCTTCACCCCAAGCGGCCGCATTTCCATCATTTTCCACGAGTACAGGCAAATCAATGGCATTCTCAAGGATTGCAGCAACAGGGACGTCGGCCCATTGAAGGTTGGGTGCGTACAGAACAGTGGTGCTGCCCGCGTCCACCGGTCCTGCGACACCAACGCCAATTCCTGCAATTGTTCCGTCAACGTTCGAAATCGTTTCAGCGATAGCTTCGGAGACAACCGAGAGGACTGCGAAAGCATCGGCGCGGGGGGTCCTTCGGTGGATCTTGGTCAGGATTTCACCTTGATCATTAACGACCCCTGCAAGTATCTTGGTGCCGCCTATATCTACCCCGACACTGATCCCCATGCGCGTAAGACTAGTCAATGATCGGGAGCCAGCGGATTTCGTCCGTGGAAGTTTCCCCAGTATCGGCGCCCCGAACGCCACTTTTGATTCCAACGCCACCCAGCATTGACATTAGTGGCGCTACATCTAGTCCAGTGATTTCACTTGGCATCAATCCGGTGATTGATGCGGGCGCCCCCATTAAGTTCAACCAACTACCAAGATCACTCGTTGATTTTTCTCCATCTCGTTCATCGGTCATGATCGGGGCCACTCACTTTCTTTGACAGAAAAGTCCACCTCAAATTTATTCTTGGAGAGATGCACGGATCCGGCTTCCATTCGCGAGCAGGCTGCGGGAAGTTCGACAAAGCTTCGCACGCCACCCACATCAATTACCAAATGATTGCGAACAATTCCAATTGCCGGATCACTTTTCCCAACACCTTTCCACCTGACGTGAAAAGCGAATGTCAACGGATCCCCTTCAACAAGGTCACCACGCCCCTTGAAAACTCTTATCGATTCGAATTGCGAGATCCACTTCTTTGACAGTGACGTTCCGGTTGAATCGATCCACGCTCGTTGCAACTGCGGCAGATCAAACGCAACTCCGACAAGGGCAAGCTGGGTGAGGGACCTGAATAGGAATTTCGCACTCGGTTGACTGTGTGCAAAATTCACTTGCAGTTCCGCTCCTTTCACCCGAATTCGAGCCTGTTGAATCTCACTGATTAGCCGTAAAAGATGGGTCCTGGCACCACTTTTACCTAAACCACACCAAATGGCAAACTCTTCGGAATCCATGTGAAGGAGCGCGATTGAGATCGAGTCAAGGTCACTGAGCGCTTGGGATAAGTGGCGAACCGACTCGAACTCGAGATGCTCGGAAACGGAAAGTAACGAATACACGCCTCGTGACAAATTCAACTCACCCAAGAGCCCACTCGTTGGTGTAAAAAAACCAAAAGGCGATATCAATGATTCAAAAAGTTGAGCAACAACTTCAGGTGAATCTACCGAGCCCCTCTTGGGTTCGGTTCCACAGGTGATGCGCAGGTTAGACGACACTTCCCGCGCCCGATTCCACGCGGGTTTTCAGACCTTTGAGAGCTGTGTCGACGATCACCTTTTCGGCTTTGCGCTTCAGCATCCCAATCATGGGGATCTTGACATCAACTTGTAACCGGTATTGCACGGTTGTGCTTCCGTTGCCATTGTCGGTCAATTCGTATTCACCATCCATTGCGGTAAGCATTTCTGCCGTTGTCAAAGTCCAGGTGACTTTCCGATTTCCATCCCAGTCGTACTCCAGCTCATAAGTGTCCTTGATGGGACCGGAAGCAAGGGAAAATCGGGCATCGGCTGGGCGGCCATCGTCTTCATATTTGCTCAACACAGTGACCGAAGTGATTCCATCACTCCATTGTGGGTAAGCGGGGAGGTCGGCAATAACTCCCATGATTTGTGCGGGAGTCGCGTTAATGGAGATCCTGGATTCGGTCTGTTCAGCCATGGGAGCACGGTACTCCACCAGTGGGGGCGCTTGCATGACGACAAGGTTTGTCGGCCGTAACTGTCAAATTGAGAACCCGAACTTAATCATCAATGTTTAAACATCGATCGTGAATGGGGTCTTTCGGCTGTGGAAATGCCCGACGTTGATGCATTCTGTGGTCCCTATGCGTAAGCGTGAACGTTGCGGTTGGTGCACGTGACCAAAAAAGTGATATCTGGGGGAATATTTCTCGATGTAACTGGTGATTGCGGCTGAACCGACTTCAAACCTTCGGGCCACGGTGTCGTAGTTGAGTAATGGACTCAAAGGGGGGATGTGGGTAAATAAAATGTCAACCGGCCCCATGGCAAAAAGCTTGTCCCAATATTCCTGTGGCTCTAGTTCATAGGGAGTCCTCATGGGGCTTGTCAGTCCCCCGCCAAGAAAACCCCATTTTTGGCCATTCATTTCGATCACTTCACCATCGAGTACTCGATGCTCGGGTCGTAAGTAGGCGGGCCATAGGGACGGTACGTCGACATTGCCATACGTCAATAACGCAGGCGTCGGAATCGCCGCAAACATCACTTCATATTGTTCACGGACTTTCTGCTGCAAAACTTCCCAGCGTTCCTCTGGCTGAGTGACACCGATCCCACGCCAAGCATTGGCACTGAACTCCCGAGCTTGATCAAAATGATTTGCCGTTCGCAGAGCGATGTATGTCTTTGCGTAATCCACCCCAAATAAATCGGCATAAATTCCGTACTCAGGTTCGTCGTAATCGAGGAAGAGAATCAAGTCCCCTAGGCAGACAAAGACATCGCAATTTTTGGCAGCAGCGGTGATTGCGCCGTAAGCACCGTGGACATCACTGACAATATTTAGGCGCACTGGAGCAGTTCAGACATTGGGATTCTCTAGGCTGTCTTTGAGCGCCCAAACGGTTCGTTTCCATGCGATTACATGGCGCTCGCGTAATTTGTGAATTTCCCGTCGTTCGCGAGCTGAGTTCGTAATAGTTCGGGGATGAATATCACTCCCACTTCGAGTTGGGTTAGCGCGCAAGTAGTAATGAACGATCGTGGCAACCTCTTCAGCCGATGCCACTTCAATGGATTCGAGCCAAATTTCACTAGATCCGACGAGAGCTCCGGTCACCGTCCACCGCAGACCCTTTTCTCCGCGGTCTCCGTATACCTGCAATGTGAGGTCAGGCCACCAACGAATCCATGTAGATTGCTCCCGAATTATCGCGATTAGTTCAGTCGGGGATGCGTAGATCACCGTGTCATCGGCGATATCGATCATGGAGTGATCATGGTCTGGAATCATCGCTGCATTTCTCTCACCCACAGGCCAATGATAACCCGAAATAATTTTCTCGTCTTATGGCACTTTGCGCGTAATTCGCGTAGTTTAGTGACACGGTTGTTAGACCGACCCGAGGAAAGGAAGACCCACATGCTCACCGAGTTCACCGTAGAGGCCATGGTTCCAGCCCCAACAAGTGGAAACCTCACCGACCACATTCTGCAAAACGCAAAAAGTGACCCCAGCAAGGTTGTTTTCTCGATTCCGCGCGGGGATGCATGGGTGGGAGTTACTGCTTCAGAATTCTTAAAGCAGGTACAGGGTGTAGCTAAAGGGCTTATTGCCAGCGGGATACAGGCGGGTGACCGCATCGGCGTCATGTCCCGGACACGATACGAGTGGACCGTGGTGGACTACGCAATTTGGTACGCAGGTTGCATTAGCGCACCAATCTATGAAACTTCCTCTGCCGAGCAGGTTCAGTGGATCCTGACCGACTCAGGCTCCGTCGCGCTTTTCTGCGAACGCAATGCCAACAAAGCTGTCTACGACGAAGTTGCGATCGACACCCCTGACGTGACCCGTGTGTGGGTCTTCGAAGACAAATGCCTTGATGAATTAATCGCAGCGGGCGTCAATGTTAGCGATGAAGAACTTGAGTCGCGACGCATCACACTCACCCCAGATTCCACTGCAACAATTATTTACACCTCTGGCACAACCGGTCGCCCTAAGGGGTGCATGTTGACTCATAAGAACTTCATGTTTGAAGTCGACAACATTGTGGAAGGACTTGGCAACGTTTTCCGTGGTCCTAACTCATCCACACTGCTCTTTCTCCCGATTGCTCACGTATTCGGTCGGACAGTTCAACTCGGTTGCGTACGTGCTCAAGTTCGCATGGGACACGCCCCCGATGTAAAAGAACTACTACCCCTGTTGGGTTCTTTTCAGCCAACTTTTGTTCTTTCGGTTCCCCGAGTGTTTGAAAAAATCTTTAACTCTTCCCAGCAAAAGGCAATCGCTGGCGGAAAAGGAAATATCTTCGACAAAGCAACCCATGTTGCAATCGAATACAGCGAGTCGCTGGACGAGGGCGGACCCGGATTAGGCCTCAAAATCAAGCATGCCCTCTTTGATCGCTTGGTTTACGGGAAGATTCGTGCAGCCATGGGCGGCAAGATCGAGTGGGCTATTTCAGGTGGCGCACCGCTGGGATCACGTCTGGGCCACTTCTTCCGCGGTATCGGCGTGACAATTCTTGAAGGCTACGGACTCACCGAGACCTCCGCCGCAAGCACTGTAAACCGACCCGATGCAATCGGTATTGGAACTGTAGGACAACCATTCCCTGGTTCCAGTGTGCGGATCGCAGCAGACGGTGAAGTCATGCTCAAGGGTGATCACATCTTTGCCGGATATTGGAACAACCCGAGCGCTACAACTGAAGCCATTGAGCCTGATGGCTGGTTCCATAGCGGCGACATTGGCGAGATCGATGACCGGGGCTTTGTGCGGATCACCGGGCGCAAAAAGGAACTGATCGTGACGGCAGCCGGCAAAAACGTTGCTCCTGCCGTGCTTGAAGACCGTTTGCGGGCCAACTTTCTCGTGGGACAGTGCATGGTGGTTGGCGATGCTCAACCATTCATCGGCGCTCTCGTCACCCTCGACCCTGAAGCGATTCCCGTCTGGCTTGCCCAACAAGGTTTGAGTGCCACCACTCCCATCTCCGAACTCGTAAATAATTCCTTGATTCAGAGCGAAGTCCAGAGCGCCGTTGACCTGGCAAACAAAGCGGTGTCAAACGCCGAGGCGATCAAGAAATTTACAATTCTGGAGACCGACTGGACTGAAGAAGGCGGTCAGATGACACCTTCGCTCAAACTCAAGCGCAATGTCGTTCTCAAAGAACATGAAGCAGATATCGCTCGGATCTACGGGTAACGCGTTCGAATAGGGGCTCGCGATTGGACAACTTGACGGTATAGCGGTCTTAGCCGATTACTCGGCCGATTCCGCTAAACCGTGAGTTGTACCAAGGCCCCATAACGTCGGAGACAAGCACACCGCTGCTCGGATTTGCAGCATGAACCATTTTTCCATTTCCAATGTACAGGCCTACATGGTGCGCACCACTACCAAAGTAAAAGACCAAATCTCCTGGCTGTGCCTGGCTCAATGGAACTCGGCGAGTTGTCGAATACTGCGAGCGGCTGTAGTGGGGTAGTGAGACACCAGCTTGTCGCCAAGCTGTCATAGTCAGCCCAGAACAGTCAAATGCACTCGGGCCACTAGCCGCAGCCACATAACGGTCGCCGACCTGAGCCAATGCGTACTGCACAACTCGTGCGGTGCGACCACTTCCGGTAAACCCTCCGCCAGAGGAACCGCTACCTGAACTTATTGCGGCAGAGGCTGCACGTGCGGCGGAGAGTGCTGCAGCCCGTTCGCTCGCCGCCATCGCGGCGATGCGGCGTCGCTCACTTGCCTCTAGTTTCGCCAAAATTGCTTGGGCATCGCGATAGCGATCATTTGCCTCGGCCTTGGAATCGCCCATCTCTGAGCGAACTTTTTTAGCGGCAGTTTCTCTGTCCAGCATTGCCGCTTCCGTTTGGGCTAGCCGCAAACGAGTTGTCTGGCTGCCACGGATTGCAGAGGCTTGCCCCTTTTGCACCTGATCGAGTGCTGCGGCCTGCGAGAGGAATTGGTTGGGATCTTCTGCGAGTAGCACTTGTAAGGAAGTATCGATTCCACCCGACGTGTACGTGGCTCGAGCAAGGTCATCAACTGAACCCATGATTTGGTTGAGTTCCTTACGCTCGCGCTTAGCTTTAGCTTTCAGGGTATCCAGTTGTTTCTGAATTCCACCAAGGCGATTTCGAGCGTCGTTGTACCGCTCATTCGCTGCTTCAGCTTTCCCCTGCAGATCCATGACTTGCATGCGTACCTGCTGCAAATTGGGTGCGGCCTGTACCGGGGCGAGGACAAAACCTGGAACGAACAGAGCCGCAATCGCAACGGAGATCCCGCTGACTCGAAATGCTTTCTGCTTCACAAACTCTCCGCTCGGTTCGTCTATCTGCAATTTGGCTCGGTCCTCGGACGCGCACAAGACCTTCTTCGTTCCCAAAACGGTAACAGATTGATGACGATCCGGCCAGAGAGGTACCGAAATTAATTAGAACTAAAATCTATCCTGCTTGTGATTCCTGAGTCACTAGACGAAGTGGTGGAACCAGACCCGAACGGGCCAAAACGCCTAGGGCCACGACATGCTCGTCGGCCACCTCCGGCGACTTTAGAAACTCAGGCTCCCCCACAAGCACCGTAACGATGCAATCGCCACAAGCTGGGCCCGCCATCACACATGTACCGCAATCAATAACCATGCCAACAGGCTAAACGCCCCCACTGACATCGGGAATTTCTTCTAATTGACTCAGACTGACAATCAGAAACGCTCAGGGCTAGATCAGAGCCAGAGCAGGGCTAAACCCCGCCGTCACCCGGGGATTCCTGCGCGGGACCACCAAATTCTGGGCGAAGCACGATTTCTATCCGATCCCCTGCTCCGCACCATCGGCACGACACCGCGAGAACTTGATCCGAGGTGACTTCCCGCTCTTCAACGGTGACTTCACCGGCCATGTCCGCATGCCAGAACTCAGTCACGGTCGACGCTCGGGTCACGTCAAAACGGGTGAGATTGCCGCAGTGTGCGCAACGAAATCGTGATTTCACATCAGGAAGGGAAAGGTTGGGGGTATCGGTCATAACCTAACGCTATCCCCTTCGGGTCAAGTCCATGTTTCGACTCGAGCACTAACGGGTGTCAGGGCTTAGCGTTAGTTTGTGACCGTGACCAACCCACCGAGTGCCTTGGCCGCCACCCAGCTCTCACTCGCGGACTTAGGCACCCAACTCGCCGACATTGTTTTCGTCGTCGTGGACCTAGAAACGACCGGTGGGGCTGGAGTTGACGCTGGAATCACCGAAATCGGCGCAGTAAAGGTCCAAGGGGGTGAAGTAATCGGTGAATTCACCACACTGGTGAATCCCGGTGCGGAAATTCCACCATTTATCGCCGCCCTAACCGGCATCACAGATTCAATGGTTTCTGGTTCACCCAGTGTTCGCACAGCAGTCTCAATGTTTCTCGATTTTGCCGGGGATTGTGTTTTTGTTGCACACAATGCTCCCTACGACATCGGATTCCTCAAAGGGGCCTGCTCCAAATTCGACATAGCCTGGCCCAATAACAAAGTGATTGACACGGCACGTATTGCTCGGCTGGCACTTCACCGTGACGAAGTTCGTAATTGCAAACTCGCAACCTTGAGTGCATTTTTTAAGACCGATGTGCAGCCAACCCACCGAGCCTTTGACGACGCCCGCGCAACAACTGACGTAATGCATCGACTCTTTGAGCGCTTGGGCAATTACGGTGTGCATACCCTCGAGGACTTGAGCGCATTTACTTCACGGGTTAGTGATGTTCAACGTAGCAAGAAAAGTTTGGCCGATGGCTTACCGGCGAAACCCGGTGTCTACATTTTTGAAGATCCACAGGGACGTCCGCTCTACATTGGAACGTCCAAAAATATCCGCAACCGGGTGCGCTCCTATTTCACGGCGGCTGAAAGTCGGCGCCGAATGTCCGAGATGATTGGCATTGCCCAAAATATTCGCCCTATTGTTTGCTCAACAATTTTGGAAGCTAAAATTCGCGAATTGCGATTAATCGTTAGCGAGCAGCCTCGATACAACCGACGATCGCGGGCCGCTGACTCTGTCTCTTGGCTCAAGTTGACAGCAGAGCCGGCCCCGAGATTGATCATCACTAAACAATTGAAAGACGATGCCAGCGAGGGTGCACGCTATATCGGGCCATTCACATCCCGCTCAGCCGCAAACTCAGCCCTTGACGTGATCAACGAAACTATTTCGTTGCGAACCTGCACAACGAAGATTGCTGCGCAACCGCGCAGTGACATTCCTGGCTGCGTTCGCGCCGAATTAGGAAAATGCATCGCACCGTGTATCCGTGAACACGACCGCGAGCAGTATTTAAGTATTGTGAATCATGCATCCATTGCTATGTCGGGAAGCACATCTACAATCGTGGCTCACATAAATGACCTAATGGAAACCCTGGCTAATTCTGAAAGATTCGAAGAGGCTGCATCCTGGCGCGAGGCACTCGGCCATTACGTCAATGCAGTTTTTCGCACGGAGAGATTGCGGTGGATTGCTTCAACGCCAGAACTCGTTGCCGCACAAAGCACCGTTGACGGTGGTTGGGAGATTCACGTCATTCGCTACGGCAGGTTGGCGGCGGCAGGTGTGGTCGAAGCTGGTTTTGACCCTTGGCCGCATATCACCGCATTGGTCGCGAGCGCCGAATACGTCGAACCAGGAATTGCACCAGCACCGGCCGGTGTCACCGAAGAAGCATTCGATCTACTTCGCTGGCTGGAAGGTGATGGCGTTCGATTAGTAGCAAGTTCACGAGATCTATTCATGCCAATTGACTGCGGTGGAAAAGAAACTATGCAACTTTCCGACATTCGTCGTGTTGTCAGTGAACGACTTGCGGCAGTCACCGGAAACGCACCATTCGGTCGGCCGGTCGGTCCCCGAGCACCCGGTGTGTCCCGGATTACCTATTTCTAAAGATTTTTTACTTGCTTAACTGCGGTGACCCACTTTTCAAAAACTTTCCATGCTTGACCGCTTTCCAGTGCGGCTGTCGCTACAGGCAGGTGCGCATTGATTCGGGCGCTCAAAGATGTCAACGACCCAGACCTGCTCGCCGGATCGTCAACCGAAGCCGCTGCCACCAAAGCTGCTGCAGCATTGAGAGCCACTGCACTTCGAATCGATGCCACGACCTCGGAATCGGCACCCGGATCAGTTCCACCAAAGACTTTTCGAGTGAGATCGGCATTGCGATCTGGGCTTCCACCTCGCAGGTGCTCTGCGCGAAATCCCACAATTCCAAAATCAGCCGGGTCTATCAATGTTTCAACCACCACCCCGCCGGTTGCATCCCAGACCTGAGTTGGTGCGGAAAGGGAAATTTCGTCGAGACCATCGGTTCCCCTGACTACTAGGGCTCGAACCCCGCGTGCAGCCAAGACATCTGCCATAACCGGTGCAAGAGCCAAATTTGCGCAGCCGACTAAAGCGGCATTGGCAAGTGCTGGATTAGTGAGGGGGCCCAAAATATTAAAGACCGTGGGAATACCCAACTGGGTTCTCGCCGGGCCGGCAAAACGCATGGCCGGGTGGTGCTTGGGCGCAAAGCAGAAAGCAATTCCGACACCTTGAGCAACGATTCCCACCTGTTCGGCGTTGAGGTCTAAGTCGAGACCGAGTTCTTCGAGTAGATCGGCCGAGCCCGTTGAACTGGAAAATGCCCTGTTTCCGTGTTTTATGACGGTCACACCACAGGATGCGGCAACAACGGCAGCCATGGTGCTGATATTGACGGAGTGGGAACCGTCCCCGCCTGTGCCAACTACATCGCAGACAACGGACATTTCGGTCGGAATGGGCACGAGGTTGGCAAACTCCAACATGGTGGCTGCCAAAGCTGCGACCTGTTCGGGTGTTTCCCCATGGACTTTTAGGCCCATGGCAAAAGCGGCAATTTGTGCATCGGTTGACCGGTCACTGAGGATTTCAGTCATGACCCAACGGGCATGATCGGCGGTTAAAGGTTCCGGACCAGCGATTTGGGCAAGAACTATGGGCCAACTCATGCTTTCCATCGCGATTCCTAGGAAGTGAGACTCAGCCGGGTTGCCAACAGCCGACTTACCGCTTGGGCGGTTGAGACCGGCTCGATGGGCAAGCCCACGACGGCATCGGCGCGCGACCAGGTTGCCAGCCATGCATCCTGGGGGCGAGCAATTAGCACAAGGACCGGTGGGCATCGATAAAGTTCATCTTTAATTTGACGGGCGAGTCCCATGCCCCCAGCGGGAGTTGCCTCACCATCGAGAATAAACAGGTCAAACTTTCCCTTGTCAGCCGCTGAAATGAAACCAGGCTCGGTTGCCACCTCGGTGTATTCAACGGTAGGCAAGTCCATGGAAGGTCTTGGGCCAAGGGCCGAAATAACGTCTGCGCGGGTATTGCGGTTACTGCTGTAAATGAGTACGCGCAAGGGGTCTCGGGTGCCAGAGTCTGTTGCCACATTCGTACTCTAACCAGCAGAAAGCGTGCGGTGAAAAACAGGCTCAACAACGAGGCGAAAATCACTAGTCAATAAGAGGGGGTCAGAGAGAAATTCAGTTGCCGATCTGGGAGAGTATGCCTGTGGCCCAGACAACCGTAATCCCCCAGGCATACGACCATGCACCGGCGAACCGCCCCAACATGGTCTCAATCGGCACTATTGTTTGGCTCGCCAGCGAACTCATGTTCTTTGCGGCGCTCTTCGCTATGTATTTCACTATGCGAGCGGTCAACCCGGAACTGTGGGCCAACGAGACCCAAATTCTCAACATCCCCTTCGCCAGCGTCAACACCACGATCTTGGTCCTGAGTTCCGTTACCTGCCAACTAGGTGTCTTCGCTGCTGAGCGCGGTGACGTCAAAGGTTTGCGGCGCTGGTTCATCATCACTTTCCTTATGGGGGCTTTCTTTGTCGGCGGCCAGATCGCCGAGTACACGGAACTGGTCCACGAGGGTCTCACAATTTCCTCAAATGCTTATGGTTCCGCCTTCTACATCACCACCGGCTTTCACGGGATGCACGTGACCGGGGGGCTTATTGCGTTCCTACTGGTTTTGGCCACCACCTACGTGGCTAAGCGTTTCACTCATGAACAAGCCACCCGAGCGATTGTCGTGTCGTACTACTGGCACTTTGTTGACGTCGTGTGGATTGCACTCTTTTTCATGATTTACATCTTGAAGTAAGTCTCGCTACACAACTGTGTCAACAACTGAGAAAGGCTTTGCCGCTGTGAAGTTCATTTCCGCACGAAGGCGTAACCCCTTTGTTGCCGTCCTGTTGCTCGTTGCAGCCCTTGGAGCTGTGGGAATCACCTTCTCGGCGGTTTCCAATATCCAACCTGCTCAAGCATCACTGGGAACCCAAACCCAAGTCGAAGACGGTAAAAAGTTGTATCTTGAGGGTTGCAGTTCCTGCCATGGCCTTGACGCGCAAGGAAGCATGAACGGTCCAACGCTGATAGGCGTTGGCGCAGCCGCCGTTCATTTCCAGGTATCCACCGGCCGCATGCCACTGGCAGCCCCCGGGGCCCAAGCCACGGCTAAAGAGCCGATCTATGACGTTGAAGAAGTTGCCGCAATGTCGGCCTACATCGCATCACTTGCTCCTGGCCCCGCGATCCCAACCTCAGAGGACCTTGACTACTCCAATGCAGACGTTGCTGAGGGTGGAGTTCTATTCCGCATTAACTGTGCCCAGTGTCATCAGGCTGCCGGGCAAGGTGGTGCACTCACTCAAGGCAAGTACGCACCCAATTTGATGCAGGCAACTCCCCAAGAAATCTATGAGGCAATGGTGACCGGGCCACAAAGTATGCCCGTGTTCTCCAACGAAACGTTGCCTATTAAAGACAAGCAGGCCGTGACCGCTTACATCATGGCTTTACAAGAAGCTCCCAGCCCTGGCGGTCTCTCACTCGGCCGGCTAGGTCCGGTTGCTGAAGGCCTCTTTATGTGGGTTGCCGTATTCGCCGCATTCATTGGTGCGGCCGTCTGGATCGGAATCAAAGCGCGATGAATGAAATCACTCCTATGTCTGACGAAAATGGCGAAGTAGGTAATGACGGGCATTCACATGCACCGGCCAAACTGGGTTACTCCCCCGTGGCTGAAATTCCACATCGATTGCGAGTAACCGACACCGATCCAAAGGCGGCACGTCGAGCTGAACGCCAAGTGGCATCGATGTTCACGCTTTCTATGGTTTTCATCATTCTTTCGGTTGTCGCGTATGTCACGATTGACAAATTCGCAGTTGTTTATATTCCGGTGCTCGGGGAAGTCGGAGCCAGCAACGTTGTACTCGGACTCACTTTCGGGATAGCGGTGTTTCTGATTGGCGCTGGGGCAATCCAGTGGGCCAAGAAACTCATGCCCGATGTCGAGGTTGTTCAAGAACGCCACGACATGGTTTCGGAAAAGGAAGATGACAACCTCGCCGCTGCCAACTACGAACGCGGTAGGGAAGAGTCCGGTTTTGCTCGTTACAAGATGATTCGCCGTTCACTACTGGGAGCGATGGCTCTACTACCCATCCCGATTATTGTGGTGTTGCGTGACCTGTGGATTACTCCGCCGGGTGAGAACCCTACTGAAATACTGTCAACAACACTATGGACAAAAGGCAAGCGGATCGTCTCAGATGGAACGTACCTGCCAGTTCGACCCGAAGACCTACCGGTTGGTGGTCTTGTATCTGCACTTCCCGAGGGCATACTTGAGGTTCAAGAGGAAGAGCACAATCTCAATGCGCGCGGTAAGGCAGCAATAATTCTCGTTCGCATGGATCCTGAACAGATTCGCTCACAACAAGGCGAGGGATGGGATTACAACGGGATCTTGGCTTATTCGAAGATTTGTACGCACGTTGGCTGCCCGATTGCTCTGTACGAACAGCGCACGCATCACCTCTTATGCCCGTGCCACCAATCAACCTTCGATCTCGCCGATTCTGGCGCGGTGATTTTTGGGCCAGCTGCCCGAAATATGCCGCAGTTGCCGATTTCGGTGGATGAGGAAGGATATTTGATATCGACGCAAGATTTTGCCGTACCGGTCGGACCTAGTTTCTGGGAGCGAGATAGAACATGAGCACAACAACGGATCATCCGGTTGAGCAGGTAGGCGGCGCTACAGCCAAATACGTGGATCAACGACTGGGAAGCAATAAGTTCCTTGGCCGCAACCTTGGTAAAGTTTTTCCCGACCACTGGTCATTCATGCTCGGTGAAATTGCACTGTACTCATTTATCGTCGTGCTGCTCACGGGAACTTTTCTCACTTTCTTTTACAACCCCAGCATGGTTGAAGTTGTGTACAACGGTTCCTACGTGCCCCTGAAAGGCGTTCAAATGTCTGAGGCTTATGCCTCGTCCTTGAACATCTCATTTGAGGTTCGTGGTGGCCTGTTGATTCGCCAAATGCACCATTGGAGTGCGCTCATTTTCGTCGCGGCAATGGCCGTGCACATGTTCCGCGTCTTCTTTACCGGTGCTTTCCGCAAGCCACGCGAATTCAACTGGCTCGTCGGTGTTGGACTAACCGCACTCGCCTTGGGTGCCGGTTTCACAGGGTATTCACTCCCCGACGACCTACTCTCGGGCACAGGTCTTCAGATCATTCGTGGAATCTTGCAGTCGATCCCACTGGTCGGAACCTGGGCCGCATTCCTGGTTTTCGGTGGTGAATTCCCGGGTACCGACATCATTCCCCGGCTGTACGCCGCACACATCCTGCTTATTCCAGGAATCATTCTCGCTCTGATCACGGTCCACCTCATGATGGTCTGGACCCAGAAGCACACGCAGTTCCCTGGACCAGGCCGCACCAACACCAACGTCGTGGGTTACCCATTGCTGCCCGTGTACATGGCTAAGGCCGGTGGCTTCTTCTTCATCGTCTTCGGCATCATCGCTTTAATCGGCGGACTGGTGACCGTCAACCCCATTTGGATCTTTGGGCCCTACACACCCGACCAAGTCTCAGCTGGAACCCAGCCCGACTGGTATATCGGCTGGCTTGATGGAGCCCTTCGACTTATGCCCAACTGGGAGAGTGTGATCGCTGGATTCACAATCTCGTGGAACGTTTTGATTCCATCAGTGGTGATTCCGGGAATCCTATTCACCGGTTTGGCGTTGTACCCATTCCTTGAAGCCTGGGCAACGGGTGACAAGCGCGAGCACAACTTGCTTGAGCGCCCCCGCAACGCACCGGTCCGCACTGGAATTGGTGTAGCGGCAATCGTCTTCTACGGCATTCTGTGGATTGGCGGAGGCAATGACGTTATTGCAGCGGCATTTAGCCTGTCCTTCAACGTATTGAGTTGGGCACTTCGCATCGGTTTGATAATCCTGCCACCAATTGCCTTCCTCATCACCAAAAGGATTTGCCTAGGCTTGCAGCGCAAGGATCGCGAGAAACTCCTGCATGGCTACGAATCTGGTCGGGTTCTGAGGCTGCCTCACGGTGAATTCATCGAAGTTCACCAGCCGCTGAACTACAAGGAACTAGCAGTCATCTCCGCAAAAGATGATCTTCCCGTACTTCCAGCACCGGTTAAGGTCGACGCGGATGGAGTCCGCAATCCGAATTACCGGGTGGATCAGCTTCGACACAAACTGTCTAGTTTCTTCTTAAGGGACAATATTGAGCGTCCAACCGATGCCGAAATTGAGGCTGGTCAAGCTCACGCCGCCCACAGTGCGGCGCTCGAAGCCCCACTTCACGATTACGAAGAACTGGATCAAGATCCAGTGGGTCACGGTGGAGTCCTGCACCACCCTGGAATGCCAATGACCAATCAAGAACAGGTTGACCAAAAGCAGTAACGTTCCCTAACCTTAATTGATCCCCCCTACCTAGAAGGGGGGATCAATTCATTTAAGACGGAACTCGATGTTCGGCTTCGCTCCATGGGTCGGCGTGAATTGAAAAAAATGGCTACTTGTAGACCATATACTTCTCGGTTTCCTGAGCTTCGTGTCTTACTATGCTGAGATGAAAAAAATATTTGGACTCATCCTGTCATTTGTTGTCATGGGCGCAGTTGTCTCTGGCTGTAGCGGTGATAGTTCGGTGAGTTCTGATCCCAGTGGAAAAACGTATGTTGCAAATGAACTTACGGTTGACGGCGTGCTTACACCCGCTGCGGAGGGAAGTTCGATTGAGCTCACCTTCACCGAAGATGGTATTTCCGTCATTGCCGGCTGCAACACCATGTTCGGCGCGGCCACCCTGGCTGATGGGGTTCTGACTGTTCCCGCTGGCAATATGGGTTCAACCATGATGGCCTGCTCGGAAATGCTCATGGCCCAAGATCAAGCCTTGATCACCTTCTTCACCTCAAATCCGAGTTACACCCTTGATGGGTCAACTTTGACGCTCACCTCGCCAACTACCACGATCGTGATGACGGAAGCCTCAAACTAACGGCCAGCAATAATTGGTATTCATGGGCGCACGTTGCCTTTAGATGGCAGGCTTGCATCTATGAATCCTGACTCAAATCCTGACGCCCAGCGCACTGCATTGCGCATTTGTCCGCTCTGTGAAGCAAACTGCGGTCTGGAACTTGAAATCACCGGATCGACCGTAACTTCTGTGCGCGGGGACAAAGACGATGTGTTCAGCCATGGATTCATCTGTCCCAAAGGCGTGTCGCTGGGCGCAGTGGATGCTGACCCCACCCGGCTACGCACTCCCCTTGTTCGCGATTCACAGGGAACATTGCAACCTGCTACCTGGGATGAAGCCTTCTCAGTTATTCGGAATCGGCTCGGCGAAGTCATCAGCGCTGCTGGCCCTGATTCGGTTGGTCTGTTTCTGGGCAACCCGAATGTGCACTCGCTGTCCGGTGCGTTCATGTTGCCCACCTTGATTAAGTCCTTGGGGACATCACAACGCTTTTCTGCTAGCACCGTTGATCAAATGCCAAAGCAGGCAGCCTCGGCCATGATGTACGGTACCGCGCTATCCATTGCATTGGCTGACATTGACCGCACCGATTACTTTCTGGTCTTGGGCGCCAACCCACTTGTCTCCAATGGCTCAATGTTGACCACCCCTGACTTCCCAGGCCGATTGCGAGCCTTGCGTAAACGTGGTGGTCGTATGGTCGTCGTTGACCCGATCCGCACACGCACCGCTGAGTTTGCGGACGAGCATCTGGAGATCCGTCCGGGCAGTGATGCTTTGTGGCTTGCCGCTATTGCCCATGTCCTCATCGTTGAGGGAATCCCTAACCTTGGTGCTGCAGAGCAGTGGATTAACTCTGTTGATGTTGATTCAGTGGTTTCGGTGCTGTCCGCTTTCACACCTGAGGGGGTTGCTGCAGTGACAGGGATTGACGCTGGTGTCACCCGTCGAATTGCAGCGGAACTTCAGGCTGCTCCCAGTGCTGCCGTTTACGGCCGAATGGGCACAACTACCTCGGGACTGAGCATTGACGGTTCCGTGCTGCCCATGGGGACCGTCGCGTCGTGGCTAATTGACGTTATCAATATTTCAATCGGATCACTGGACCAGCCCGGCGGCGTGATGTTTGCATTGCCCGCAGCTGGTGGACCTTCAACAGAAGGAACCCCCGGGGTTGGGCACGGTGTGAGCATTCCTGGACGTCGACGCACCCGGGTTCGCGGCTTACCCAGCGTCTTGGGCGAATATCCAGTTTCTGCACTAGCCGAGGAGATTGACACTCCTGATGCCCAATCCGGCGCTCACATCAGGGCGATGTTCGTTATTGGTGGCAACCCGATTGTTTCCACTCCGGATTCATCACGCCTACGAGCAGCCTTCGGGTCCCTAGATTTTATGGTGTCGGTTGATCCGTATCTCACTGCGACCAACTCATTGGCCGACGTTGTGCTTCCCGTTTCGTCACCGCTTACCCGCCCACACTATGACGTGGTCTTCAACAACCTAGCGGTGCGCAATCAGGCGCGTTATTCCCCTGCAGTGTTCCCTGTTCCTGAAGATCAAATGGATGAAGCCAATGTTTTGTTGACGCTGGCAGGGATAGCCGTAGGAATAAATACGGGTAATGAGCTCAGCGCTGAAGCAATGGATGACATCTTGGCGGCTACTGTTGCCCACCAAGCAGTGAGTGATTCCGCGTCACGCCTGTATGGGTCAACCGTTGAAGCGGTCCTTGCAAGCGTGGCTCCATTGCGTGGGGTTGACCGAGTTCTTGACATTCGGTTGCGCTCTAGTCCCGCTGGGTTGACCCTGCAGGAGGTGATTGACGCTCCACATGGAATTGATCTGGGCCCGCTGACCCCCAGGTTACCCGAAGTCTTGCGAACACCCAGTGGCCGAATTGAGTTTGCACCACCAATACTTATTGAGACTCTCGCTTCCGCGAGTTCTGCCCTGAACGTGGTCACTGCTGACCCCAAAGTTGGTTCGTACTTGCTCGTTGGCAGACGCCAGTTGCGCAGCAACAACTCGTGGATGAAAGACATTGAGAATCTGCAGGGAGGTTCAAATCTCCCCACGGCCCAAATGCACCCACTTGATGCGGCGGATCTGGGTCGAAACGACGGTGAAATGATCCGCGTTACCACCGCTAGCGGGAGCCTGGAGATTGCTTTGGCGATTAGTGACACTGTCTCTCGCGGTTGTATTTGTATTCCACACGGTTGGGCGGATTTCAATGTGAATGTTCTGGTGAGTGCTGATCACGTGGATCCACTTGGTGGAACCGCGGTTCTAAGTGGACTACCCGTAACGGTTTCCTAGTTTTGTCTTTGGGAACTAGCCGCCATGAAAGCACCCAAGGCCTGTAAATCCTGCATCACGGACGCAGCCTTCTTGGGATCAGCATTTTCCCAATGGGCAAGTGCGGCATAAGTCCAGGTGTCTTCATTCAGGATCACCGATCCACAATCCGCGCGCACCGTTGCATCCGTTCCGGTCTTGTTCCATAACGCGGAAGTTTCAACGGAGGCTTGCTGGTTCCTGATCGCATGTGCGAGTGGGTCGAATAAGAAACTCGAGGCCACCATGGATGTGTCAGTATTCAAACTAAGCCACCTGCGCAGCTGATGGCTACCCGTTATTTTGCGGTCATCTTTAGCAATCATGTTGACCATTTTCAGCACTTCCCCCGCACTGGCACTGCTGGGTGACTCTGCTTGACCCGGTAATCGAATGTCGCGGATCCGATCTAACATTTCGGTGTGAATGAAACCTAAGTCCCGTGAAACTTGTTGAGTTGCCTGTAATCCCACCAGATCAATTAGTTGATTCGCTGCCCGGTTATCACTGACACTGGCGACCAACACGCACAGGTCAGCGATCGAATACCTACGTGCACTCAAATATTGCATAATTCCTGAATCGGTGACCGAATCAGACTCGTCGGCTTCCACCAATTGGTCCAATGAGAGTGTCCCCCGATCAACTTGTTCGAGAACCGCCAACAGAATAAAGATTTTTCCAATACTCGCACTCGGTAATTCCTCTGTGGGATTAATGCGCGCCACAGGTAGAAAATTGCGATCAATGGCGACACTCCACGTTACTCCTGGAGAGTTATCTGCCAGCTCTGCACTGATCTGCCCCCAGTCAGTGAATTGCCGCATCCCGTTAATTCAAACTACGAAATACTGATGGAACTAATCACGAGAGCGTCCAACGAATCTTGTGCGGCGGGGTCTGGTGTGATCGGTTGCGTGAACTGTGGACCGGTCAGGGATTTTGCTAGCCATTCATCCCATGGTGCGTTCCACACGGTGAGACCATTTCCGTCATCACCCTGAATGATCGGGGTGTTCTCAACAACCACGACGTCGCCAATTTCATTTTGATTCCACCACCACTCCCCGTTAGCCGTACTCATGCCAACGCAACCATGGGAAACATTGGCACTCCCCTGACTGCCCGTACTCCAAGGTGCTGCATGCACAAACTCCCCGGAGTACGTCATTCGCATGGCATATTCGGCATTCACCCGGTAATAGTCCGGGCTTTCCAGTGTTGTTCCTCCCGTTGCCGCATCCATGATTCGCGAACGCTCTTTGGTGATCAAGACTTTAGTTCCCGAACGGGTTTCAACACCAGGTTTGCCCGTTGTCACGGGAATAGTCCGAATGAGTTCGCCAGCCTTGTACACATTCATGGTGTGGGTATTCGCGTCAACCACACTCACCATTGAAGGCCGAAAACTAAATGAATCCGATGTATTGGTTTTGCCAAAAACGCCAGGCTTTGCCTGTACTCCGGTGAGATTGAGATCGACTTGGACATCCATATCTCCAGGCCACAGTGCCTTAGGGCGGAATTCAACTGTGCGGTTGTCACGCCACGCCCATGCGCCAAGGACTGGCTGGCTGGTGCGTACAACAAGTGCCGCTTCAACTTCAGCTTTGTTCTTGACTTTTTTATTGAAATTGACAACTATCGGCTCGCCGACACCAACGACTTCCCCTGCATTCGGCGAAACTTGGGCTGTGAAAAACTTTTCTGGTTCTAACGTGGAAAAACTTGAGTTCATGGTGTCTACTCGGCCACGGGCGTCAGCTGCTTGCGCCGAGATCGTGTAGGACGCAGAGTAATCAAGGGTAGTCTCGGTTGCCGTCCAGCGTGAGCCGTCTTCGGAGAGTATTCCCGGTACTTCGCCTTCGGGACCGAGGACCGAAACTTGGGTGAGGCGACCTAACTCAGCTTCCACCACTACCTGAGTGTCCGGGTCAACGCCTGTACCCGCCTCTGGGTTAGCTGCGATACTCACGAGAGGTGTCGGGTCTGTTGCCTGCGTAGTCACCGTCAATGTCGGAGTGCAGCCAGCGAGCACGAACACACCTGCAACCACGCAGGTGGGGGTAGTTACAAACGCACGAACTTTACTGACGGAAAACAATGACCCTCCACATGTCAGATATGTGATGTCACACGTGTGAACACCACTACCAACACAGTACGAGGGTGAGACGCAGTTTGCAAACTTATGGCTCCACAACAGCAATTAATGCTCACTCTAAATTAGTGGGCAAACTCTCCACGGTAGTACTCGAAAAGCAAACCAACCAAGCCCAATACCAGTGCCGCAACACCCAGCACGATCAACCAAACAGCAAAGATCAGTCCGAGCACAACAATTACGGTGGCCACGGCTACAGCGAGCGGCCACCAGGAATGTGGGCTATAAAAGCCGTACTCTGGATCTGCTTCGTCGATCTCAGCGTCGAGTCGATCCTCTGGGCGGGGATAAACCCGCTTCGAGGTATAGAGCGCATAGAACGAGATCAGAAACGCCATACCGCCGGTCAGCGCAAGGGCTGTGGTCCCAATTTCGTCGCGACTGAAGTACCAGTAAACACCTGCTAGCAGCGTGTAGAAAACGAACCCGAGGCCGAATAGCCCTCCTTCAATCCTCACTTCGTTTCACCTACAACAATTGTTTCGCTCATGGTTCCCTGTGCAACCGAAGCAATTGAAGCCGGGGCTGCGTGAGCACCAACGGCCGCTAACTCGGGGTGGTGCAGATCAAATGCAGGGCGCTCGGAACGAATGCGGGGCATTGACGTGAAGTTGTGGCGTGGTGGTGGGCAAGAAGTTGCCCACTCAAGAGAACCGCTCCAACCCCATGGGTCGTCGACGGTTACCTTGGGCGCGGTCTTCCAAGTCTTAAACACGTTCCAAATAAAGAACAGGGTTGAGAAGCCAAGGATTGCAGCGCCCGTTGTCGAAATAATATTCAAAGTCTGGAATCCGTCAATGGGAAGGTAATCGCCATAACGTCGCGGCATTCCTTGGACACCCAACCAATGCTGAACAAGGAACGTGACCTGAAAACCGATGAAAAGCAGCCAGAAGTGAATCTTTCCTAGTTTTTCGTCCAACATTTTCCCGGTCATTTTTGGCCACCAGAAGTAGAAGCCTGCGAACATCATGAACACGACTGTGCCAAATACCGTGTAGTGGAAGTGAGCTACGACAAAGTAGGAGTCAGAAACAGCGAAGTCAAGTGGTGGAGCCGAGAGGATGACACCCGTGAGTCCACCGAAAAGGAAGGTGAACAAGAATCCCATGGTCCACAGCATCGGGGTATCAAATGAGATAGAACCCCGCCACATGGTTCCAATCCAGGCGAAGAATTTAACTCCCGTGGGCACCGCAATCAGCATCGTTGTCGCGGCAAAGAACGGCAGATAAACCGAGCCTGTGACGTACATGTGGTGAGCCCAAACAGCTACCGAAAGTGCACCGATTGCCATCGTGGCGAAAATCAATCCCTTGTAACCGAATAGTGGTTTGCGAGCGAAGGTGGGAATTATCTCGCTGGCAATTCCAAAGAACGGCAAGGCGATGATGTACACCTCCGGGTGCCCGAAGAACCAGAACAAGTGCTGCCAGAGGATCGCACCACCATTTTCGGGCGCAAAGATGACAGCCCCGTACTGGCGGTCAATGAATGCAACTGAGAGCGCTGCAGCCAAAACTGGGAATGCGATAAGTACCAAAAGGCTGGTGATCAGAATCGTCCAAGTAAAAATCGGCATCCGGAACATGGTCATTCCGGGCGCGCGCATGGTGAAAATGGTTGTTATGAAGTTGACCGAGCCCAGAATTGTTCCCAGCCCACCGAGGGTCAAACCGAGTAACCACAGATCTGCCCCTACCTCAGGAGAGTTAACCGCGTTACTTAGCGGTGCATAGGCAAACCAACCAAATGATGCGGCGCCACCGGGGGTGAAAAAGCCCGCCACGACAAGAAGTCCGCCAAAGAGGAAAAGCCAATAGGCGAACATGTTCAGGCGTGGGAAGGAAACGTCAGGGGCACCGATTTGCAAAGGCATAATCACATTGCCGAAACCAACGAAAAGTGGAGTCGCAAACAGGAAAAGCATGATCGTGCCGTGCATGGTGAACAACTGGTTGTACTGCTCAAGTGAGATAATTTGCATTCCAGGAACAGCGAGTTCAGCACGAATTGCAAGTGCCATCAATCCTGCGATGAAAAACCACATGACCGAAGTAATCAAGTACATGTAACCGATCACTTTATGGTCAGTTGATGTCATCCAGTTGACAACGGCCTTGCCGAAACTCTTTTTCGGTGCATTGCTCACCATTCTGGGACCAGAATCACCAGAATCTGGAGTAGTTATTGGGCGGTCATTCAGGATTGTCATATTCTCCGCTCCCCTGGCTTCTGTCCATCACTATTTGATTGGCCTGTTTGAATCGAACCTGTTTGTCCTGCTGCCCTCAAGCCGGCAACGTACTCATTGAACTCCGCGCGCTCCACCACTTTGACATTGAAAAGCATCTGTGAATGGTAGGTGCCACACAATTCCGCACACTTACCAGAAAAAGTACCGATCTTGTCGGGAGTCAGTTCGAACGCATTGGTCTTTCCGGGAATGACGTCCATCTTGAATAGGAAACTCGGTACCCAGAATGAGTGAATTACGTCGGGGGATGTGAGTTCGAAGCGAACTTTTTCATCAACTGGCAGGACCAACGTGGGGATCTGTTGTTCGGCAATGGCTGGATCCTCGGAGATCATCTGTGAATCAGCAGGCAGTCCGATTGAGTAAACGTCTTCGTCGAGGTAATTAAATGCCCATGACCAGCGGAAACCCACAACATTCACGGTCTGGCTCTGGTTGTTTTCCATAGTCAAGATTTCACTTTGATCACGTGCGGTGAACCAGAAAAGACCAGCGACCATGACGAGGGGAACCAGCGTATAGAGAACTTCAATGGGGATGTTGTACTTAGTTTGCTCCGGCACTTCATTGATCCTGCGACGGCGATAAGCGACGATCGACCAGATCATGAGCCCTGCGGTAAACAAGCCAACTCCCCAAGCGGCTATCCACGACCCATTCCACAAACTCTGGATAATGGGGCCTTCCTTAGTGGCTGGTTCAGGCATATCAAAGAAGAAAGCTTCATTGGCAGTGCAGCCCGACAGTAAAAGCACGCCGGCAACCGCGATCCCGGCAAAGCTCAGACGTCTGCCAAGCCGACGTTCGCTCGAGTTACGAGTCATAGCAACAAATGTACCCTTCGCATTTTCCACGGTCACCCGCGAAATTCACCCTAAAGTGCTGTTGATGTGGGCTAACAGATTTGCCAAACATTTACCTGTTTTCCTATGAGGGAGACTAGCGCACTCACCCTGGCAATTCTCTCCAGGATCAGGGTCGGCAAGAGTCGTTCAGGTCACATTCGGTGACCTTGACCATTCCTGACTAATCTAAGGAAATGAAGGCGGAGCGAGCACCCGGGTATTTAGACGCAATTGCCGGAGTTCCCCTCAGCTCTGCGACTCTGGCCGCTTGGCAATCGGCGGCCACCCAAGCATGGTCTGACCCAGCCCGGATGCACCATGCTGGCCGGGCATCGGGATTGCTCCTTGATTCAGCCCGCGCGAGTATCGCTAACTTTTTAGGGGTTTCCCCAGCAAATGTCTTTTTCGCAGGTTCAGGGCCTGATGCCCTCCGGGCCACGATAAGTGGGATTTTTGCCGTCCGATCGGGCATATCACCACGAATTCTGGTGGGGAGCGTTGAGTCAATGGCGGTTTTGGGTGCTGCCAACTCATTACCTGGAGCCAAAGTCGTCCCACTAGCCCTGGACCGTGCTGCGAATATGGGGGCTATTACGGGGGCTATTGACCTCACCCACCTGCAATCCCAGCTCTCCCTCGGCGCTGCCATGGCCTGTGTTCAGGTTGCAAATGCAGAAGTGGGCACCCGTCAGCCATTTGCCGAGGCCCTCACCGCTTGCCGCACGGCCGGTGTCCCTTTGGTTGCTGATGCCACCGCGGTAATTACCCACGACCAACTTCCTACTGACTTCGATGTCCTCGTTGCCCCGGCCAAAGATTGGGGCGGTCCCCCTGGAGTTGCAATCGTGGTGACAAGTCCACAGCTTCGCTGGAGACCTGAGGAAGCGCCCGACCGTGGTTGGATCGGTGGCTTTCCTGATATTCCCGCAGCGGTTGCCGCAGCGGTTGCCTTAGAAGAAGCCGCGCCATCGTGGCAAATACAAGCCGAATCGAATCGGGCAATGATTGATCGGGTGCGCTCGGAATTGTTATCGATGAACCTGACCTGCGCCGGTGATCCAACGGCCCGCCTGCCACACGTTCTGACTTTCTGCATTGAAGGAGCTGCTGGTGGAGCACTCGTCACCGAGCTGGATAAACGGGGAATTCAAGTCGCTAGTGGTTCTGCGTGTACCGCAGATACACGAATGCCTTCACACGTACTTGAAGCAATGGGGATGCCCAATGATTCAAGTATTCGTATTTCACTGCCACCTGACTGCAGTGACGCCACCATCGATTTATTTCTTGCACAATTACCGGAGGCGCTTGCGGTCGTTACTGCCTAAACACACTTGCAGTTTCCATGCGCTTATTCAACACGCTTAACCAAAGCACGGTCGCGTATGCACGACTGACGCCAACTCTTCTAGGTATTTATTTCTGCTGATTTGCGTGACTCCCAGTGACTCTAGGTGCTCGGTTTGCCATTGAACATCAAAAATCCGGGCGCCCGGGCATCCTCTAAGTTTTTCCACCAGCGAGACGAAGGCAACTTTTGACGCATCCCGTTCGCGATGAAACATGGATTCACCCGCGAACAGACCACCCAGCTCGATTCCATAAAGTCCACCGACCAAATCCCCACCCGAGTTCCACACTTCAACCGAGTGGGCGAAGCCGCGTTCATGCAAATACGTATACGTCTCGATGAATTCATCGGTGATCCAATTACCGTCACCACCAACGCGCCAACATGCTCGCATCACCTGTTCAAAATCTTGATCAAATGTGACCGCTAGTTTGCGGATCGACTTGCGAAGCGACCTCGACACTATTACTTGGTCCAGTCGCAGTATCCCCCGCGGATCCGGTGACCACCAACCAAGTTCTTGCTCACCTGCGTCCATCTCAACGTGCATTGGGAATAGACCCATTGCGTAAGCGTGCAATACGGTTACGGGGTCTAGTTCCGCGCCAATGCACACCAGATCAGAACCTGGTTGCGCCGCGCGCGGATCAGCCAATGACCATGGACTCGGCGGGATTTGTCCGCTACCGGTTGAAATTTCCTGCATGATGCACAACCTTTTTCAGCTGAAGCAACTAAATCAATACCGAGTGAATTACGGGCGGATGCAGGAAATAAATGCTTCAACTTCGGCTGCAGCGTCGTCTCCGTAAGTAGCCGCCATACGCTGCAAGAAATGTTTTTGCGCCAATTCGTATTCCTGCGTACCTACAGTTTCGATTACGTAAGTGGCTAACAGTGAACCGACCTGTGCTGACCGTTCATCCGATAAACCCCAGGCCTGTCCTGTGAGGAAGCCTGCACGGAATGCGTCGCCAACACCTGTTGGATCTGCCTTACGTTCTTCTTCGGCGATCGCGACGTGAACTGGTGCTTCACCGCGACGTTCAATGCGTGCACCCTTGGGTCCAAGGGTGGTTACCCGAACCTGCACAAGGTCGGCAATGTCTGCCGCTTTCCAACCGGTTTTTTGTTCAATCAGCGCAGACTCGTATTCGTTTGTGAATAGGTACTCGGCGCCTTCAATCAGTGGCTTAACTTCCTCGCCACTCATTCGGGCAAGTTGCTGTGATGGGTCAGCTGCAAAGGGGTAACCGCGAAAGCGACACTCGTCAGTGTGGCGCTGCATGGCCAGAGGGTCATTAGCGCCGATCAAAACAATGTCAGCGCTGCCCACAGCATCTACGATTGGCTTAAGTTCAATGTTGCGGGCTTCACTCATCGCACCTGCATAGAAAGTTGCAATTTGGTTTTGCTCGGCATCGGTTGTGCAAACAAATCGCGCGGTGTGTGCCGTTTCCGAAACATGGACACCGCTTGTATCTACACCGTGGCGATTAAGCCAGCTTTCGTAGTCCGCGAAGTCAGGACCAACCGCGCCTACGAGAACTGGTCTGAGCCCTAAGCACCCCACGCCGAAAGCAATGTTGGGGGCGACACCCCCACGCCGAATCTCTAATTCGTCCACGAGGAATGACAATGACACTTTGTCGAGTTTTTCGGCAACCAGCGAGTCAACAAAATTGCCGGGAAAGGTCATTAAGTGATCGGTTGCAATAGAACCGGTAATGAGGATAGCCACTTGCCAGAGCCTACCGAGTCTTTAGTCGATGTGCCCAGAAGCCTGCATATTAGTTAAAGGAATCTCCACACGCACATGAACCTGTCGCGTTGGGGTTGTCGATTGTGAAGCCCTGCTTCTCAATCGTGTCAACGAAATCAATGGTTGCGCCGCTGAGATAGGGAGCACTCATACGATCCGTGACCACGTTTACCGCCCCGAATTCTTTGACGACGTCGCCATCGAGGTTGCGGTCGTCGAAGAAAAGCTGGTAGCGAAGCCCTGAGCAACCGCCCGGCTGCACTGCAATGCGAAGGGCGAGGTCGTCGCGGCCTTCAGACTCAAGGAGGATCTTGACCTTGTCTGCGGCTGGACCGCTGAGTTGGATGCCGTCGGTAACGGGGGTTTCAACTGCAGTTTCAGTAGACATGATTCAAACCTCTTTCACGGTGTATTTGCGATGATAACGCGACTGGCTACCTACAGGGTAAGGCACGAGCGCTCTTTGCGCTAGATGCCACCCACAGTAGACCGGGTAAATCGCTCATTTCACTCTGAGCACAACCCCGTGTGGCAAGAAACGATGACTGAGGGACAATTATCAAATGGCTCAAGCCTTTGTTGATCCCGCCCCCAGCCCCCTTGCCCTACTTCTGTTGGGTCACTCTGCTGATCCAGACAGTGAACGTGGCGTTGAATGTCCGGGTGACCTTCCTCCGGCCTCGGATCCCGATCTGGTAGCCCGAGCACGGGCCGCAAAGGACGCTTTGGGTGAGCGAGTATTTATTCTTGGTCATCACTACCAGCGTGACGAGGTAATTCAATTCGCCGATGTCACCGGTGATTCATTCAAGCTCGCTCAAAAAGCGGCCGATATGCCCAATGCCGAATTCATTGTTTTTTGTGGTGTCCACTTCATGGCTGAAAGCGCCGACATTCTGACCGCCGACAACCAGAAAGTAATCCTTCCTGACCTTGCAGCTGGTTGTTCGATGGCAGACATGGCTGAGATCAGCCAGGTAGAGCAGTGCTGGGCCGACCTCGAAGCGGCCGGTGTTGCGGCAGTCACAATTCCCATTACCTACATGAACTCAACGGCTGCGATCAAAGCATTCACGGGTAAGCACGGAGGATCCATCTGCACATCAAGTAATGCCAAGCGCAGCCTTGAATGGGCATTCGAACGGGGCGAAAAAGTCCTCTTTATGCCAGATCAACATCTCGGTCGAAACACCGCTGTTCGCGATTTGGGGTTAAGCCTTGATGACTGCGTTGTGTTCAATCCCAGAAAACCCAATGGAGGACTTACCGTTGAGGAACTAAGTAATGCAAAAATGATTTTGTGGAAAGGCCACTGCAGCGTGCATGGCCGCTTCACCCCTGAATGTGTTGACCGGGTTCGCTCTGAAGTACCCGGCATCACGGTTATCGTGCACCCAGAGTGCACCTACGAGGTTGTGGAGAAGGCAGACCAGGTTGGCTCCACCGAAAAGATCATCACTGCAATTGAAAACGCCCCTGCCGGATCTGCGTGGGCAATTGGAACCGAATTGAACCTAGTGAAGCGACTCGCCTTGGCCCACCCGGACAAGCCGATCACCTATCTTGACAAGACCGTGTGCTTCTGTTCCACCATGAACCGAATAGACCTTCCTCACCTGGTGTATTCCCTTGAACTACTCGCCAGCGGAAACGTAGTCAACCAAATAAGTGTTGATCCCGATACCGCGCATTGGGCGAAAATCGCACTGGATCGCATGCTGGCTTTGCCTGGGTCTGCACCTGTTATTGATTAGGCGGGCTCGATCGGCACTATCACTTCATTGCGGCGCAAAAACCACGGCTTCCACGGTGGGTCGTAACGCGCCCAGCGTGGCTCGCCACTAACCCGGTAGCCCAGCCCAGTTAATTGCTCAACCATTTCCTCACCGCGTTTTTCAACCTCGGTGTACTTCCAACTACCCGACCAAGTCACAGCCGCAGCCAAGTGGGCAGGTACGTCGCGAATCGTGAGTTCGCCATTTTTGGGGTGCGGCAACTCCTCCGCATTCATTCCTGCGGGCATGACGAAGGAGACGTTCCACCGGTCTTCGTTGCGTTCTTGGATTACCGGTGAAGTCATAGCGATCTTATTGGCCGAGATGTAACCAACGAGTGGGCCGAAAGCTTTGGTGCCCACCATGTTCGCACTGCCAGTGAGAGTTATTTGAGCATGAACACTTGCCGGATAATCCCGGATTTCAAGGTTGCCTATTTTTTTCAGCACCGTGTACGGCTGTTCTTCGGTCATAAATAAATGGTACGCCTGAAATAAACAAAATGTGGCCGCGAGAAGTATTAACCTCTCGCGGCCACATTGTGGTGAATTTAGGTGGAACTAGGAGGAGGTCTTCCCTGCAGAAGATGGTGCTTCCTTGATTTCTTGTACTGCGAAGGCATCGTCGTCTGCGAAGCTCTTCTCGCGTGCGATCTTGTAGATCAGCAAACCGAAGAGACACTTGGCCAGAACGTCTGCGATCGAGTAACCAACCTGGCGACCGACGAATGAATCTGCGCCGTCGATTCCCAGCTGTGGCAACAGGTACGCGATTGGGTAGACACCCCACGTTGCAAGGAGCAGCAAACGCAGTCCGTTGAGGTCCTTGCGGACTTGCTCGGGCTGAGTAACCATCGACTTGCCCAATTCGACCCAGAGTACGTACAGGATGTACAGGAATGGGATCGAGGACAAAGCACCCCAGATACCGCGGGTCATGTTGTCGGTTGAGATCTCACCTGGGTAGCCGAGCGCGATCATCAGGAATGCAGCTGGGATCAGCTTCATCATGAGATTGCGACGGACCATGCGTGCGAGGGCGAGTACGGCAATTGCTTCAAAGAGCAACAATGGAACTGTGAGCAACCAGTCAATGTAGCGGTAGCCCTCGTTGAAGCCTTCGCCGTTGACGAGGACATAGGACTGCTCGACGCCGTCCATTGCAGGTGTTCCGTCGCCTACCGCGACGTATGCATCCGTGAAGGAATTGAAAATCCTCCAGTAGTGGTATGCCGCAATCAAACACACGATCGCGGAGACCGCGAGCGCCTGTCGGTATCGCGGAAGTACCCGCTGCATAACGACCAATAAAAACACGAAAGTAGCAAGCATTGATGCAAGTGCAAACGACAAACTGTTGTACACCGTTTGGTATTGTCCGAATGAGAGTTCGAGAACTCCAGGCACAGGATCCTCCTTCTATTGGCTGACACGTTGTCAGGCCTTTAAAATGTGAAACGCCATTTCTGACCTATCAATGAACGGGCCATTTGACCGATCGGGTCAAATTGTTCCCCTTTTCGCCCTGAGCGCAATGCGAATCGCCGAAGTTGTCCCTTTTTTCCTAAAAGTCCGTTATGACGGTTTCACTCGGTATGATTGCTGAAAGCAACCCGGAAAATGTTGCTAATACCGATTCTTATTGCTGGTGAAGGATCCCTGGGGCATCCCACAACGCAAACCAACGGGTGGTGTCAAGTTCCATGGGAAGTTCCCCGACAAGTTTGTCCCGAATCTGAAGTTCCAAGATATTGTTTCGTGACTTGTCTTGGGTCTTGGCTTTTGGCACGAACGGATAAAAGGTTCCGCGTTTATAAAGATAGATCAGCGCACCAACATTTCCCTCCTTGTCGGTAAACGGAAAAAGGGAACACAGCAATTGTGGACCGAATCCCGCCTGAACGAGTGAAGTGTTTACCGCATGAATATCCGTGACCGCCGTTGAAATATCCGCTGGATCCGTGCGAACCGTGAACCAGTCGAATCCGAATTCATCTGCGCTCGCCTCGACTTTAGGCCCGCCATCAGCATCAAGGAGTTCTCGGACTTCTGCTTCCAGATCAGCAAATGCTTTTCCCTCAGGGGCGCGAAAACACACAGACCCGGTACCCGTTGGGGTCAGACCTAGGTCGATATCGAGGGTGATCACGGCTGAGGGCAAAGCAAAAAGCGCGTCGAGATTTGGCCGCGCAGGTTCCCTTCGCCCACGAATCACATCAAGGAAACCCACCGGCTAGCGCTCACCAAGTTGGGCTGAGATTTTTGCGAGTTGCTCCAAGCGCTTCTCCAGCGGAGGGTGAGTCGCAAAAATGGCTTCCATTCCTAATCCTTTTCCACCTTTGAATGCTGGGGCAAATGCAATCGCGCTAACCGGTTCCATGGACCGAAGATCCTTTTCCGGTATGACGTTCATGCCACCGCTAATTTTGACCAACGCGCTTGCTAATGCACTGGGCTTGCCGGTGAGTAGCGCTGCTCCCCTGTCAGCCCCAAGTTCACGGTAACGCGATAGCGCACGAATAAGTAGAAATGAAATGGCGTACACAATGGCACTGACCGCCATAACTGCCATGAATACAACAGCTGCGTTTTGATCCCTGCGATCGCGCATCATGGATCCCCACATGGCACTGCGCGTGATGAAGCCGGCCAGAATAGAGGTGAAGGAAGCAATCGTCATTACAGTCACATCACGGTGCGCAACATGGGACAACTCATGGGCTATCACTGCTTCGAGTTCTTCTTCATCAAGTTGCTTCAGAATCCCGGTGGTGACCACGACAACGCTGCGATTGGGGCTGCGACCCGTAGCAAAAGCATTAGGCACAGGGCTGTCTGAGATACCTACTCGTGGTTTCTTCATATCAGCCAGAGCACAAATACGGTCCACAATTGCGTGAACCTGTGGTGCTTGCTCGTGCGTTACCTCCACCGCACGCATGGCTTTCATAGAGAGCGTGTCCGAGAACCACCACTGACCAAAAAGGAATGCACCCGATAGCACCAGCACCAAAATGGCGTTTATACCAATGGCAATCAGGACCGCCGCCAAGATCACATAGAGCAACCCGAGACCGAACAGCGTCCCAAACATGCGAGCGCCGAGCCCTGCGTCTTTCTCATATCTTGAGCGCGACACGTGATTTACATCCTTTTCTTTAGTCTTCGATTGCCTTTTTCTCAGCCGATCCCAATTCATTTTTCAGTGAAGCAAGTTGTGCTTCAACTTCGGAGTCGCTCGCCATCCGCTCAAGTTCTCGCGTGAGATTGTCTTTGCCTGTTCCTGAAACGTCGTCGAGAGCCCCTGAGGCCATCAATTCATCCATTGCACCGGCTCGAGCCTGCATTTCGGCTGTTTTATCTTCTGCGCGCTGGACTGCAAGTCCTACATCACCCAGCTCGGAAGAAATTCCCGTAAAAGCCTCTGTGATTTTTGTTTGAGCTTCGGCTGCTGAATACGTTGCCTTAATCGTTTCCTTGCGAGTTCGGAACGCTTCAACTTTTGCCTGAAGTTGTCCAGAGGCAACAATGAGTTTTTCTTCCTGCTCCTGCAATCCAGCCAACTGGCTTTGAAGGTCGGCGATCTGGGTATGCAGGCCGCTGCGACGCACGAGTGCTTCGCGGGCTAGATCCTCACGGTTGCCGGCCAATGCCGCACGAGCTTGCTCTTCAAGTTTGGCTTCTTGCTTGGTTAACCCCTGAACCTGCAGTTCAATGCGTTTACGACTCGTTGCAACGTCTGCAACGCCACGACGGACCTTTTGCAACAGGTCGAGTTGCTTTTCATAGGAATAGTCGAGGACCTCACGTGGATCCTCTGCCTTATTGAGTGCCTTATTCGCCTTCGATGCGAAAACAAGTTTAAAACGTGACCACAAGCCCATGTGAGTTCCCTTCGTCGCAGGAAATCGAATGTGTTCGAAAACCCTTCCCCTAGGGTAAGCGACAGTTCTCCGTGAAGGCTGTGGCGCATAGGGCTACGCTGATCCCATCATGTTTGGACTGCCGAAGAAATCAGTTGATACCCCACCCGTCGCGAACCCCGAAACCAATCCGGTTCAGTCGGGCAAGGGGCGCCCTACCCCCTCACGCAAAGAGGCGGAGGCCGCTCGCAAGACCACAATTCGGGCAAAACCAGGGACTAAAGGAGGCAAGAAGGCTTCCCGCGAAGCAGACCGGATGGAACGCGCCCGGCAGCGTGAAGGCATGCTCGCCGGCGATCCTCGATACCTGCCTGCACGTGATCAGGGACCTGTCCGCGCATTCGTCCGCGACTTTGTCGATGGACGCTATACGGTCGCCGAGTACTTCATTTTCATGGCGGTTGTCGTTCTCCTGTTGGGCTTTATCAACAACCCCTCAATTCAACAACTTGTCTCAGTTGGCTTCTTCTTGATGGCAACCCTGATTGTGGTTGACACCACGATCTTGATCATTCAATTGAGCATCCGCACGAAAAAAGCTTTCCCTGAAAAATCGGATCGTCGCGGAATAATTCTCTACGCTTTGATGCGAACATTGCAGTACCGCAGATTGCGCATGCCAAAACCACGCGTACAACGAGGCCGAAAGAAGGGCAAGTAGATCCATGGAGTTTCGCCACTTAGGTCGTAGCGGCCTAAAAATTAGTGAAATCACCTACGGCAATTGGGTTACCCATGGCTCACAGGTCACCGACGACCTCGCCATCAAAACAATGCAGGCGGCACTTGACGCCGGAATCACAAGTTTTGATACAGCAGATGTTTATGCATTGACTAAAGCAGAAGAAGTAATGGGCAAAGCCCTCAAGGGTCAGCGTCGGGAAAATCTAGAAATTTTCACCAAAGTGTACTTTCCAACAGGCCCAGGAGTAAATGATCGCGGGCTCTCACGCAAGCACATTATGGAGTCCTGCGAAGGTTCCTTGCGCCGGTTGCAAACGGATTACGTTGATCTGTACCAAGCACATAGATACGACTACCAAACTCCACTCGAAGAGACCTTACGCGCATTTGATGACCTTGTTCGTCAAGGAAAAGTTCTCTATGTCGGTGTCAGTGAATGGACCGCCGAGCAAATCCGTGAAGCTGTTCGAATCGCTAACGACATGGGCTTTGACCGCATTGTCAGCAACCAGCCGCAATACAACATGCTGTGGCGAGTAATCGAAACGGAAGTTGTCCCTGCAAGTGAAGAACTCGGAATTGGCCAGATTGTTTGGTCGCCTATCGCCCAAGGTGTGCTCACCGGCAAATATAAAAAGGGCGCTCCCGTACCCGAAGGCAGCCGGGCAACAGATAAATCAGGGGGCGCTGATTTTGTCAGCGGTTGGCTGCGTGACGAAGTACTCGAAGCCGTAGAAAAACTCGAACCAATTGCACAGGACATGAAATTGACCATGTCTGCATTGGCAATTGCTTGGGTTCTGAGCAACCCCAACGTTTCCGCAGCGATAGTTGGAGCCTCCCGACCTGAACAAATCACTGAAAACGCAAAAGCTGCGGGGCTGACATTGCCTGAAGATGTTCTCAGCGCAATTGACTACACACTTGGAGATCTTGTGAAAACTGATCCAGCATTAACTGTTTCACCAGAATCTCGCCCGTAATTCCACCACCACAAAAAGGAGTGCAAATGTCCTGGAATTGGCAATATTTTGATAACGATGGCGTGATTATTGACACACCGGTCGAGCCTTGCGTCACTTCAACTTTTCCCAGCCAAATTGATGCAGAAGCTTATGTTTCTGACACTTGGCCGCAATTACGAACAGCCGGAATCAGTGCGGTCACTCTTCTTGACGGAGATCGCGTTGTTTATGGACCGATGAGTTTGGATCCTGCCTAAGATCTCGTTCCACCCACGCGAGGGTTTTCCGTGTTCATGTTGACACGGGACCATTGAACGTGGTGCTATACGCACACAACAAAAGATTGTCGCGATTGAATCTAGGGAAAGTTCGGTGAAATTCCGGCGCTGTCCCGCAACCGTAAGACAGGTGAAAACCTGTTAAGTCGGAGCACCTAGCAATTGCGAGCGGTCATCCGTCGAGGTAACGGGACGAGCGCTCAAGTGAAAGCTTGATCGCCCCTTGCACATTTGTGCATGGGGTTTTTGATTGAGCATTTACAAGGGCTGTCTTCCAGTGACCATTCACTGAAAGGGCACCATGAAAAACAAGTACCGAAAGATAGTTCTATCGGTTGCGCTCAGCGCAACCATTGTTCTCAGTCTGGGGACATCCCCTGCTAGCGCCACTGGACCCGATGCTGGTCTTTATGGCACAACCGATCCCACCTACACCGGGGTCTCAGATCAATCACTTGCAATTCTTGGCCTTGTCTCCGTTGGGGTTGAACCAAGTGCAGTTGCCATTGACTGGCTCGTGTCACAGCAATGTCTTGATGGCAGTTTCCAGCCCTACCGCGCCAGCATTCGTACCGCGTGCGGCCCCTCGGATCCCGTCAATTTCAGTGGACCCGATACAAACTCGACCGCACTGGCCGCATTGGCTTTAGATTCGGTTGGGAAATTGGCTCAAGCCAAGAAAGCGGTGAATTGGCTGACAAAAGCCGGGGCCAAAGCACCCAACGGAACAACGGGAATCGCTTACTACCCCTCAGCTGGGGCGCTACCGGATACAAACTCCTCAGCTCTGGCCTACTTAGCCATGTCAGGTCTGGGAGTTAACTCCACAATCGTGGGACAGGTACGCACCTATCTGCTCAGTTCGATTACCCCCTGTGCACAAAGCGGTGGAGCCAAATACCAAATCGGTGACGCCGGTGTAAACAACTCCGCCTCTGCACAAGCGCTCTTCGGCCTTAAAGGTCTAACACCGGCAGAGCCTGCAAATAAGTTGGCGGCTGATCCCAAGTGCGGAAAAACTAAGGTAAATAATCTAGCTAGCTACCTCAGTGGTCAACTAAAGACGGGCCTTTTATCTTCATTCCCTTACGACGGCACTGATTTCGGGAACACCGCGACCGCTGTAATCACCTTTAACACCATGAAGGTTGGCAAAGCATCCGTGAGTAAAGCAATTACCGCTCTCAAGGCGAATGCGAAAGCATGGGCGTTGAAAGATGGCAAGGTGGATGCCGGTGCCCTGGGCAAGTTGCTTGCGGCAGCGCAGGCAACAGATTCAAATCCAAAGAAGTTCGGTGGAATGAATCTCGTTAAGACCCTGACGAACAGCATGAGGAAGTAGCTCAAGCATGTCAATCGCACCCCGGCCACTGATTCGGAACATAAGCAAATTGACTTTTGCCCTCGCGGCAATAGTCATGTTCACGCTGTCAGTGGCTGGGAATGCGAATGCCGCGGAATACAGATATTGGACTTTCTGGACCCAAGAAAGTGACTCGTGGGTCTTTTCACCGGTCGGTTCCGCGAGCACCAATCCTCCTGAGGGAAGTGCACAGGCCTGGCGCTTTGATGCAACAAGTCCATCGGTCCCAGGTGTTCCACCAGCAGATTTACCCAGCGCGGTCTTTGAACGTGCTTGCAGTGACGTGCTACCAATAGTTGGAACGAAACGTGTGGCCATTGTTATTGATTCAGGTGACCCCGCTCTTTCTCCCGAAGGGGAAGTTCCACCTGCACCCACCGCATATTGTGCGGTCGGCAAACTTGACACACATGGATACGACCTTTTAAAGACAATTGTTGAACTGCGGACCGATAACGGGTTCATTTGCGGTATCTCCGGTTACCCAGCGAGTGAGTGCGCGACTCCTGTCGACGATTACGTTGTTTCGACACCTCCTCAACCCATAACCGAGCAAATTGTCCCTGATGTTGCGCGAGATGCCGCTCTTGCATCAAGTGATACGACAATGGCTCAACTTGGCAGTGCAATCGTCATTGGTTTGCTCGCGGTGGCTGGTTTCTACTTTTGGCGGAGACGTAAGTCATGACGCCCCGTTGGCTTCACCCCGGTGCTTGGTGGTTGTGGTCCCTTTGCTTGGCCGCAGCCGCATCTCAAACCACAAATCCCCTCCTTCTCTCATTGCTCATTTGTGCTGCCGTAATCGTTGTTGCTGCTCGCAAACCTGATGCACCTTGGGGCAAGTCATTTGAATTCTTTTTATTTCTTGGCGCGATGATCATCACGATTCGGGTCTTGTTTCAAATTGTGTTTGGCGCCAGCTTGGGCACAACGGTTTTGTTTGAACTCCCTGGGCTTTCATTTCCGGAGTGGATGAGTGGGCTTCAACTGGGCGGTTCAGTGACACTTGAAGCCCTGCTAGGTGCTTTTTACGATGGACTTCGACTTGCCACCATCGCAATAGTGATTGGAGCCGCGAACTCACTCGCTTCACCCACGCGGCTGCTTAAGGCGGTTCCTACCGCGCTGTACGAACTTGGTGTGAGCATTGTTGTGGCCCTGACTTTCGTTCCACAATTAACGACCGATGCTGGACGAATTCGTGAAATGCGCAGGCTTCGTGGTAGGAGTTCACAAGGAATCAAGGGTTTTGCCTCCCTAGGCCTTCCTGTTCTTGCAGGAGCACTTGATCGGTCAATAATCCTGGCCGAGTCAATGGATTCTCGTGGTTACGGTAGGCATCAAAAGGAAACAACGTGGGGGCGCCGACTCTCCATCTCCTTGGTGCTGGCCTCACTTTCACTCGCCCTGATCGGGGTTTACTCCCTGCTGACTGCCGGTACGAGTGCAGTGGTGGCGCTGCTGATTGTGTTCGCTGGGCTGCTTCTTGGCGGGGTGACAATGTGGCGGGCTGGTCGCACCCGGGTCCGTACCGTTTACCGACCGGATATTTGGACCTTGCCCGAATGGCTGGTGAGTATCGCCGGAGTTGCGGTGTTGGGAATTTTCCTCACCGCACGAATTTCATCGGACCAAGCTTTAATCCTTAGGCCAGAATTAAGTGCTTGGCCTTCGTTGCCACTGTGGGGGCTTCTCGCCTTTGGAATTGCCTGCACGCCAGCGATATCAGCTCCCCATCCACCCGCTTTTGACATTGACACGAATGAACCATTCAGTTCGGAGGCCTTCAGGTGATTTGTTTTGAGCAGGTCACTTTCCGTTACTCGGAAGACGGACCGACCGTTTTGCGCGATCTTAATTTAGAGATTCCCGCCGGTGAACTCGTACTCTTGCTCGGCGCAACAGGCAGTGGAAAAACAACTTTCCTGCGCGCTATCAATGGACTGGTTCCCCATTTCACAGGAGGGCACCTCACCGGGAACATCAGCGTTAACGGGCGTTCAACGCGGGTGAACCACCCACGCGAACTCGCCGATCTCGTAGGTTTTGTGCCCCAAGATCCAGTATCGGGATTCGTAACAGACCTCGTTGAAGACGAACTCGCTTATTCGATGGAGTGCTTGGGAATTGATCCCCCAGTAATGCGACGTCGGGTTGAAGAGATCCTGGATCTATTGGGGCTCACCGAGTTACGTAACCGCCCGTTGCATACATTGAGCGGCGGGCAACAACAACGCGTGGCAATCGGCTCTGTACTAACCGCTCAACCAGAGGTTTTAGTTCTCGACGAACCCACGTCTGCACTTGACCCTGGTGCGGCAGAGGAAGTCCTAGCCGCATTGCACCGACTTGTTCACGACCTCGGCGTCACCGTCGTTTTGGCCGAGCACCGACTCGAGCGGGTCATGCAATATTGCGACTCAATTCTGCTTTTAGAAAATGGGTCGGTTCAGTCGGGTTCACCGAGTGAACTGATGCAAACTTCCTCGATCGCTCCTCCGGTAATTCACCTTGGTCGCCTGGCCGGTTGGGATCCACTACCCATCAGTATCCGAGACGCTCGCAGGGTTGCACCTCCACTAAGGGCTTTGCTCGCAAACCATTCTCCGAGAATTCAAGCTGTGCCAACGCACAGCCCGCGAATTGCTGAGATCAGAAAGGTTCAATGCGCGTTTGGAAAAAAGATTGTTTTGCGCGGAGTTGACCTTGATCTGGATGCAGGGGAAATTACTGCGCTCATGGGTCGCAATGGTGCCGGAAAATCAACTCTGCTGCGAACACTTGTCGGGCTCAAGGATCAGACCAAAGGAACGATTCACATTAATGGGGTAGATCCTCACACCCTTACCGCAAAGGACTTACTCCGTCATGTTGGTTTTGTTCCACAGGAACCACATGACCTTTTTGAATCGCTGAGTGTTGCTGCCGAATGTAAATCTTCGGATACTGATGCAGGTTGCCCGCCGGGGACAACCCGAGCGCTTCTTGCGCTGATGGCACCGGACGTGCAGGATGGAACTCACCCACGGGATTTGTCCGAGGGGCAACAAATGCTGTTGGCTTTATGTTTAATCGTTGCAGCTAAGCCTCCGCTACTTTTGCTTGATGAACCAACCCGAGGGTTGGACTACCCAACAAAGAAAAAATTGGGTGAGGTTCTGCGCGGCCTAGCGACTAGCGGTCACAGTATTTTGCTGGCAACCCATGATGTTGAGCTCGTTGCCGAACTTGCCACGCGAGTCGTGATCATGGGCGACGGTGAGATTGTCGCCAATGGACCGACCCAGTCGGTCGTGACCGGATCACCCATGTTCGCCCCCCAGGTGTCAAAAGTATTGGCACCTGATCACTGGATCACGGTCGAGCAAATTGCCCAGGCGCTGAATCGAGAATTAGCCTGATGCGCGCAATTCCTTTGGGTAAACCGTCTGCGATTGCCATCGCAGCAATCAGCCTCATTGGTATCTTCAGTTTCCTATGGCCATTTTTGGCACCCGCAGATTCATTTCTGGTAGTCAACTCAAGTGAAACGCCATTGCTCTTTGCCTTAATAATTCCCCTGCTGCTTGTCACCGTGATTTCACAGATCAGTGATGGAGGGCTTGACGCTAAGGCAATTGCATTGTTGGGCGCACTTGCCGCAGTTATCGCTGTTTTACGTCCACTCGGTGCTGGACTTGGCGGAATTGAACCGATATGGGTAATTCTCATTTTGGCCGGTCGAGCACTAGGACCTGGCTTCGGCTTTTTGCTAGGCTCAATTTCGCTACTGGCCTCGGCAATGTTTACCGGCGGCGTTGGACCGTGGCTTCCATTTCAAATGCTGGCAGCCGCTTGGGTCGGTCTGGGAGCCGGACTTTTACCTAAGGCAAGTGGTAAACGGGAACTCATGGTCCTCAGCACATACGCAGCTATTGCCTGCATTGCATTCGGATTCATTATGAATCTTTGGTTCTGGCCCTTCTCGACTAATCTTCCGGAACAGATCGCGTTCTCCCCCGGTGCAAATGCCGGTGAGAACCTTCTAGCTTGGATTCGGTTCAGTCTCACAACTTCGCTGGGATTTGACCTGCCCCGCGCGGCCCTGACCGTAATTTTGATCGCCCTAATCGGCTCACCCGTCCTGCAACTGCTGCGACGAGCATCACGCAAGGCAGCATTTGATGCACCCACAGAGTTCATTGACGTTCATTGACGTTCATTGACGTTCATTGAGCCCCAACGCCTATCCTGATTCAATGAGCGACACAGGCGACAGCATGGATCCCGCCGAGCTGCTTGACCGTATTGAATCATTCATTCCCATCACAAACTTCACTCTGCCTGAGCGGGCGACCGGCTCCTTGGCAGAACTTCTCACCTGGTGGTGGGAACGCGGGTCAGAATTGAAGCCGAAGCGGATTGAGATTACTCACGGTGGTTGTGAATCCGGAGTCAGCAGTGTTGATTCTGCCGTCGATTCCGGGTTCACGCTGCTCACATTTCACAGCAACACGGTTGTTGATCCGGTCGTTGTTCGGGCAATCATTGGGTTATTGACCCGCAAAGATGCTTGGCAGGTGATGCATCAGGGATCTGGGATGAGTGACGAACTCGTTATGAAACTACTCGTGGACACTGTTGACCTGATGCGAGCCAATCGCGATAAACGCAGTGAGCCACGTGAGCTGGCGCAACTCGATTCAACCGGCACCATTGAATTCGTGGTTGGTGCCCTTCTTACTGCGAGCGCTCGGAAGACGCCCGTAATTCTGGGTACGAGCGGTGAACTTGCAGCGGCCTTGATCGCGCACAGGCTTTCCATGAAGGCGAGTAGTTGGTGGCGCAATGGCACTACTTCACCTGACCGTGCCGTGGGTCAGGCTGTAGACCGCATGGGGATCGCAACAGGACTTCCACTTGATTTGTGTGACGACCAAGGTGTTGGTGCTGAAATAAGCGTCGAACTTTTGGCAACTTTTACGTGAAGTATTAATTCACTTCGGGCTTGCCGCAATAAACGGTAAGGAAACATTCGCGCACTCGAGCGCCTTCCCGCGCACGTCAATGAACATTGATTGATCTTTATCGTGTTCAGAATCAACAAGTGCCAACGCAATTCCTTCTTTTAGCGTTGGTGAAAAAGTTCCGCTTGTGATTTCCCCGATTTTGTTTGATAACTCTAAATCACTATAAACGTCCATGTGAGCACGCGGAATTCCACGGCCAATTGCTTTAAGCGCTACTCGTTTGCGCGCAGCACCATGTGCACGTGTTGCTTGCAAGTTAGCCCTTCCAGTGAAATCTGGTTTATCCCAACCAACAGCCCACGAGATTTTGGCTTCCAACGGTGAAATCGTTGGACTGATGTCTTGCCCGTGCAGTGGGTAACCCATCTCGGTGCGCAGAATATCTCGTGCACCAAGACCAGCAGGAATTCCGTCAACTTCTGCGGCGCAATAAATCGCGCGATCCCAGAGTTGTTGTAGGACAACAACCGGAGCAACCAACTCGAAACCAGTTTCACCCGTGTATCCGGTCCGACAAATAATTACCGTTTCACCGTCAACGTCAGCTTGCAACCAATTCATGTAATCACAATCAAGTGGGAGTCCCATGCGACCTAAGACATTTCCTGCAAGTGGGCCCTGGATAGCAATGATTCCGTATTCATTGTGCAAGTTTTCGATGCTGATTCCCGAAGGAAGTGCGTTGCGGAGAAGTTGAAAAACTTCCGTGGCATTTGTTGCATTAGGAATTATGAACACGTTGTCTTCCGTGAATCGGTAGATAATGAAGTCGTCAACGACCCCACCTTGTTCATTGCATAGCATCGAATACTGCGCTTGCCCGTTACCAATTTTTGCTAAGTCACTCGCCACGATCGAGTTCAGCGCTGAAATCGCTCCCGGACCCGTGATTCGAAGTTTGCCCATGTGGGATACATCAAAAATTCCAACGCGTGATCGCACTGCTCCGTGCTCTGCCACCGCGCCCGAATACTCGATGGGCATTTCCCAACCGCCAAAGTCTGCACACTTTGCCCCCAATTCTTGGTGACGTGAAAATAAAGGCGTGCGCAAAAGGTCCGCGGATTGAGTAGCCATGCCCGCCAGCCTAGACTTTGCCCATGCCTACCGCAAAAAAGACAGCAAAAACTGCCCAGACAAAGCCCACTAGAGCAACTGGCTTCCCGAATTTTACGCTAACAGCGACACAACCAAAAGACATGATTGCCGATGCCTTGATTGTGAACACTACTCCGGGTAAAGGTACGAGTGTTGAACTCGTTGCTCATGGTTTTACACCAGCTCAGGCGAAACGCATTGCAACCGAAATTGAGCACCTTGGCGGAACTGGCAAGAATGGTGAAGTCATCAAATTTGCGTCAGGGGATGGAATAAAGGCACCTGTCCTCGTTGCTGTTGGACTTGGTGACTTTCGCAAGAATTTTGACCTTGAACAATTTCGCCGCGCTATCGGAAATGGTGTCCGTGCGTTGTCCGGAACCAAGAAGGTTGCCATTTCCGGAGGTCACTCCCCCGAGCACGTCGATGCAACCGTGATCGCCTGTGCACTGGCCGCCTATACATTCACCGAATATAAGAGCAAGCCCACACCAACAGGTGTTGGCTCATTTGCCATTTCAATTGCAGGCCAAATAACCACGGAGATGAAAACGGCGCTGACCCAAGCCAAGCACGTAGCCTCTTCGATTTACCTAGCCCGCAATCTGATCAACACTCCCCCCAACGACCTCGCACCCGCACACTTGGTCGACGCTGCGAAGAAAGCACTAGCAACATTGCCGGTCACCGTGAAGGTATGGGATGAGAAAGCCCTCACCGCTGCTGGCTGCGGTGGGATCCTTGGCGTTGGACTTGGTTCCTCTCGACCACCGCGCCTCATCAAGATGACCTACGCCCCCCGCGGGGCAAAAGCCCATTTGTCCCTGATTGGGAAGGGCATCACATTCGATACTGGTGGCATCTCTATCAAGCCCGCATCCAAAATGGATGAAATGAAAGCCGATATGTCCGGTTCTGCTTCAGTCATCGCAGCGATGGCAGCAATCGCGGCACTTGGTCTCAAGGTCAAGGTAACCGGCTGGGTCGCCGCCGCCGAAAACATGCCCAGTGGCACGGCGCAACGTCCAGGTGACATTTTGACGACCTTTGACGGCACCACCGTTGAGGTCCTCAACACCGATGCGGAAGGGCGCCTCGTTCTGGCCGACGCAATTGGGATGAGTGTCCTTGAAAAACCTGATCTGATAATCGACATTGCAACATTAACCGGCGCCCAGCGGATCGCTCTGGGCCGACGAATCGCTGGCGTCATGAGCAACACGGACACATCACGCGATCAGGTCGTTGCAGCGAGTGTGATTGCCGGCGAAGAAATGTGGGGCATGCCACTGCCCGCTGACTTACGCGAAACCCTAAAGTCGGAGACCGCCGACATAGCCAATATCGGTGACGGGATGGCCGGCATGCTCTCCGCAGGGGTTTTCTTGCAGGAATTCGTCCCTGAAACACAACCCTGGGTTCACATTGACGTTGCCGGACCGGCCTACAACGACACCGCCCCATTTGGTTACACACCCAAAGGTGGAACCGGTGCCGGTGTTCGCACTTTTGTCCAAATCGCCCGCGAACTCAGTGCAGGCTAAGCCCCGATAATTTGCCTCTAGCCCCTGTACTCGCCAACACCATGCTGGTGGAAGGATAGGGGCATGACTTCTGCTGACGTACTGATTCTTGGAGGCGGTAGCGGAGGCTACGCCTGCGCCCTTCGATCCGCTGAACTCGGACTCTCCGTGATCCTGATCGACAAAGACAAATTGGGTGGCACCTGCTTGCACCGCGGCTGTATTCCAACCAAGGCATTGCTGCATGCGGCCGAAGTTGCCGACTCGAGCCGCGAGTCAGAAAACTTCGGAGTGAAAACAACCTTCGAGGGTATTGATATGCCCAAGGTCAACGAGTACCGCGACGGTGTTGTCGCCCGCCTTTACAAGGGACTACAAGGTCTGGTGAAAAGCCGCGATGTCACATTTGTCGAAGGCGAAGGCAAACTCGTTGGACCCAACACGATTGAAGTAAACGGCGTGACCTACACCGGCAAGAACGTGGTGCTAGCGACCGGTTCCTATGCCAAATCGATCCCTGGACTTGATATTTCAGGTCGAATCATGACGTCAGATCAAGCACTTAATCTTGACTATGTCCCTAAAAGCGTGATCGTCCTCGGTGGCGGAGTTATCGGGGTTGAGTTCGCAAGTGTCTGGAAGTCTTTTGGCTCCGACGTCACAATTGTTGAAGGCCTTCCTCACCTCGTACCCAATGAAGACGAGTCAGTGTCAAAGGCCCTTGAGCGCGCCTACCGCAAGCGCGGTATCAACTTCATCCTCGGAACCAAATTTGCTTCGGCAACTCAAAGTGATGCAGGTGTTGAAGTAACTCTCGAAGACGGCAAGGTCCTCAATGCCGAACTCCTTCTCGTTGCCGTTGGCCGTGGGGCTAACACTGCGAACATGGGCTTTGAAGAAAATGGCGTTGTTACCGATCGCGGCTGGGTTCCTGTCACAGAACGTTTGGCAACAAATATTCCCGGGATCTTTGCCGTCGGGGACATCACACCGGGCCTGCAACTTGCTCACCGCGGATTCCAGCATGGGATCTTTGTGGCCGAAGAAATAGCAGGTCTCAATCCGATTGTCATCGCTGACATCAATATCCCGAAAGTCACCTACTGTGAACCTGAAGTGGCCAGCGTCGGTATGAACGAAGCGGAAGCCCGTGCAGCCTTTGGGGACAACGTAAACGTGTACGAGTACAACCTTGGTGGAAACGGTAAGAGCCAGATCCTGGGCACCGCAGGTTTCATCAAACTGATATCCCAAAAAGACGGGCCGGTTATAGGAATTCATATGGTCGGTTCACGTGTTGGTGAACAAATCGGAGAAGCCCAACTTATTGTCAACTGGGAAGCGCACCCAGAAGATGTTGCAACACTGATTCACGCTCACCCAACCCAAAACGAAGCCATGGGAGAAGCGCACCTCGCTCTTGCCGGGAAACCACTACACGCCCACGCTTAACAAGAACATGCATATTTTGACCAAGCACACCTACTAGGAGTCCGGATGCCAGTTTCAGTCAAGATGCCGCAACTCGGGGAAAGCGTCACCGAAGGAACCATCACTCGCTGGTTGAAAAACGTTGGTGACCACGTCACCGCCGACGAACCCCTCGTGGAAATCTCCACCGACAAAGTCGACACCGAGATCCCCTCTCCCGCCACCGGCATTTTGCTGTCCCAATCGGCACAAGAAGATGACGTGGTCGAGGTTGGTGCTGAACTGGCAGTGATCGGAGAAGAATCCGAAGCTGGTGCAATCCCCGCTACGCCTGCTCCACCTGCACCACCCATCGCAGAGCCGGTAGCCGTTGCTCCTGTTGTCCCAGAACCTGCAGTAGTTGCCCCTGTCGTCCCAGAGGTCACAGCCGCTCCCACACCTGCTGGCAGCGACACGATCATCACGCTTCCTGCCCTTGGCGAAAGTGTCACCGAAGGAACAATTACCCGCTGGCTCAAAGCGGTCGGAGACGCTGTCGCCGTTGACGAACCAATTGTGGAAATCTCCACCGACAAAGTCGACACAGAGATTCCTGCATCGGTCGCCGGCATACTCACCAAGATCACCGCACCCGAAGACTCCGTGGTTGAAGTTGGCGGCGAGCTCGGTCGAATCGGATCACTCATTGCTGCAGCACCCGTCGCACCAGAACCCGTCACACCAGAACCTGCCGCACCGGCACCCACTGCACCGGCGCCGGCAACTCCTTCCGCACCAACACCAGCGCCTGCAGCACCCGTCGCACCTGCAGCCGAAGCAACCCAGTCCGGTTATGTCACGCCATTGGTACGAAGAATGGCAGCGGACGCCGGTGTCGACCTCGCGACTATCACCGGAACCGGTACCGGCGGTCGAATAACCAAAACAGATGTTGCAGCCGCTGCGGGTATTACCGCCTCAGTGCCCATTGCCCCGCCTGTTGCCGTGCCTGCAGCAGCACCCACGGCACCTATCGCAGCTGCTCCACAGGTGAAGACTCCTAAGCCCGCCGTTGCGGCTAGTGGGCCACTTGCGGGTACAACCGAACCGCTCAGTCGCCTGCGCAAAGTAATTGCTGAGCGCATGGTCGAGTCCTTGCGGGTTTCTGCGCAACTCACAACCGTTCTGGAAGTTGATGTCACCAAAATTGCTGCCGTTCGTAATAGGGTCAAGAAATCATTCGAACAGCGCGAAGGGGTCAAACTCTCCTTCATGCCTTTCTTTGTAAAAGCATCAGTTGAAGCTTTGAAGCAGTTCCCGCAACTCAATGCCTCAATTGATATGGCTGCCGGGACGGTCACCTACTACGCCGACGAAAATATCGGGATTGCAGTGGACACCGAGCGTGGTCTGCTTGTGCCAGTTATCCGTCAAGCCGGTGACCTCAACATTGCTGGGATTGCCCGTCAGATCTCGGACTTGGCAGAACGCACTCGAACGGGCAAAGTTTCACCCGATGACCTGTCCGGTGGAACCTTCACGGTGACTAATACCGGTAGCCGAGGAGCGCTTTTTGACACCCCCATTGTGAACCTTCCTCAGGTCGCAATTCTGGGAACGGGTGCTGTTGTGAAGCGACCCGTTGCGGTCACCGACAACAGCGGAGCAGACGTCATTGCAATTCGTTCCATGGTCTATCTCGCATTGAGCTACGACCACCGACTGGTAGACGGCGCAGATGCCGCTCGATTCTTGTCCACCATGAAAACGCGTTTGGAAGAGAGCTCATTTGACGCCGAGCTAGGCCTGTAAAAATGCGCATCGCAGTTACGGGGGCTAGTGGACTCATTGGTTCTGAATTAGTCCCGCACCTGCGCGCATCGGGTCACGAAGTCATTCGACTCGTTCGCCAAGCGACAACGAGTGCTGATGAAGTGCAGTGGGACCCCAATACGGGTTTTGTTGGTGATCTCGGTGACGTTGATGCAGTCGTCCACCTTGCCGGTGCAGGGGTTGGCGACCACCGCTGGAGCGATTCCTACAAAAAAGAAATTTTAGATAGTCGCGTTAAGGGCACCGAGACCATTTCCCGTGCAATCGCAAATATGGAACGAAAGCCACACACGCTGATCAGTGCTTCTGCCATCGGTTTCTACGGTGAAACCGGCCCAAAAGCGGTGACCGAAGCCGACCCACGCGGTTACGGCTTCCTAGCCGACGTCGTTGTTGCATGGGAGAGTGCCGCACGATTCGCACAAGATGCTGGTATTCGCGTTGTGCACCCTCGCACCGGTCTGGTGGTTTCAGCAAAGGGCGGCGCATGGGCACGCATGTTCCCGCTGTTTAAGGCGGGCGTTGGTGGCAAGCTAGGAAACGGACAGCAGTACTGGTCCTGGATTTCCATGCGTGATGAAATCAACGCCATCGAATACTTGCTCAACAATCCACACATCAGCGGTCCGGTGAACCTCACCGGACCAGAGCCTCAAACCAACGCAGAGATCACTTCAGTAATGGGGAAGGTGTTGGGTCGCCCAACTTTGTTGCCCGTTCCATCATTTGCCTTAAAAATTGCTTTGGGTGAATTTTCAACCGAAGTCCTCAGCAGCGCGCGTGTTTTGCCAGCCGTCCTTGAACAGAACACATTTGATTTCCAAGATCGCAATATCGAATCAGCAATTCGTGCAGCTCTTGCTGCTCCGAGCAGCTGACTTACGGCGAGTGGGTGATTAGGTGAGTACCGATCCTGTGCTCATTATTGGCAGTGGACTCGCTGGACTCTCTGCCGCTCGACAACTCAGTATTCACGGAATTGAAGTACTGGTTCTCGAAGCACATGAGCGTGTTGGTGGACGCGTCCGCACCGACATTATCGACGGCATTCACATGGATCACGGATTTCAGCTGTACAACACCGCCTACCCCGAAGGCAAACGTGTATTGGACTATCAAGCGCTGGACTTCCATCCATTTAGTTCAGGGGTGATCTCAGCAACTGAGCATGGACGGGTAAAGCTCGGTGACCCTCGCGAACTTCTGTCGTGGTTGCCGACCTCGATCACTTCTGGTTCCCTGGGGTCAAAAGCCGCATTTGTGCGCTATGCACTGGCCCAAGCACGTAAATCACCAGCCGAAATAACTTCTGGGATTGACAGCAGCGCACACACTGCACTGGAGCGCGCTGGGGTGACAGGAAAGTTCTACTCTGAAGTAACTCAACCCTTCTTTTCAGGGGTTTTTCTTGAGCCGGAACTGTCCACCTCAAGTCGATTCATGAACTTGGTTTTGCTGACATTTGTCAAAGGGAAACCTTCACTTCCGCGAAACGGGATGCAAGCAATCCCTGATCAATTATTTAATGCGCTGCCCACAGGGTCAGTTCGCTTCAACTCCAAGGTCTCATCAGTGTCGCAGGACAGTGTTCGAGTCGGTAGTGAAGTGATCAATGCCCGAGCCGTGATTGTGGCGGCAGATTCAACGTCGGCACATGAACTCAGCGGTGTGAACATTCCCTCTTGGAATTCGGTGACAACCTGGTACCACCTCGCTCCGCTGGGGACCATCGACGAAGGCAAACCCGTCATTGTGGTTAATGGTGGAGCCGCTGGGCCAATCACTAATAGTGTTGTCTTAACCAACGCCGTACCCGGATATGCACCGGGAGCACATTTGATTTCAACCTCAGCCTTGGGAATTCATGAAAAGGGCCTCGACCTATCGCGCCAACTGCGCACAATGCACGACACCGACGCGTCCAAGTGGGAACTAGTTGGCCACTACCCCATTTCACAGGCCCTTCCCGCTATGACTCCACCACACGCATTCAGTTCACCCGTTGAACAAGATGGGATCTTCCTCGCTGGTGACTACCGAACAAGTTCAAGTATTCAAGGTGCGATGGTAAGCGGTCGTCGAGCGGCCGACTCCGTGTTGGAGAAAGTATTTGGACAAGGAGTGCCACATGCTGGAAATTGAACACCTTGGAACCGATGTTGACTACCAGCAAGCTTGGGATTACCAGAAGAAGGTTCACTCTGAAGTAGTTTCCGGTGAACGAGGCGACACGATCTTGCTCCTTGAACACTCCAGTGTTTACACCGCCGGTAAGCGCACCGAGATCGCAGAACGTCCAACAACAGGTGCTCCCGTTGTTGATGTTGATCGTGGCGGAAAAATTACCTGGCACGGTCCCGGCCAAATAGTGGGATATCCGATTATTCGGCTCGATGACCCCATTGACGTGATAGCCCACGTTCGCCGGATCGAAGAAATGTTGATGCGCGTGTGCCGTGAATTTGACGTAGAAACAGATCAAGTGGAAGGGCGTAGCGGCGTTTGGGTCACCGACCCACTACCCGCGCGGAAAATCGCCGCAATCGGCATTCGGGTCTCCCAAAAAGTCACCATGCACGGGTTCGCATTGAATTGCGATAATACGCTCGAAGGCTTCAACGCAATCGTCCCTTGCGGAATCATTGATGCAACCGTGACGACAATTAGTCAGGAATGCGGGCGTGAAGTGACGACTAGTACGGTAATGCCAATCTTGCAAGCACATCTTGGCGAACTAGTAACTATTGGAGGAAGCGCCCCATGACATTGGATTCCGTGTTCACCGGCACGAATAACGAGGGTCGCAAGTTACTGCGCATCGAGGCGCGCAACGCCGCTGTTCCCATCGAAAAGAAACCGTCGTGGATTCGAACCACCATGAAAACTGGGCCGCAGTACACCGAAATCCGCAACATGGTCGCCAGCGAAGGGCTTCACACCGTGTGCCAGGAAGCGGGCTGTCCGAATATTTACGAATGCTGGGAAGACCGTGAAGCAACATTCCTCATTGGTGGTGAGCAATGCACCAGGCGGTGTGACTTCTGCCAAATTGATACAGGTAAGCCCGATCCAGTCGACCTTGACGAGCCGCGAAAAGTCGCCGAGTCAGTCCAAAAAATGGGCCTGCGGTACGCAACGGTAACCGGAGTAGCACGTGATGATCTGCCCGATGAAGGTTCTTGGCTCTACGCCGAAACGATTCGACAAATCAAACTCCTCAATCCCGATACCGGCGTGGAAGTCTTGATCCCCGATTTCTCCGCCAACCCTGAATTACTTGCCGTCGTTTTCGCAACTCGGCCCGAAGTCTTGGCACATAATGTTGAGACCGTCCCACGGATCTTCAAGCAAATCCGGCCCGCATTTCGCTACGAACGTAGCCTGAATGTAATCACCCAGGCTCGAGACGCTGGGCTGGTAACCAAGAGCAACTTGATCCTCGGGATGGGTGAGGAAGAAGCCGAAATTGACCAAGCACTCGTTGACCTACACGAGGCTGGTTGCGACTTAATCACGATTACCCAGTATCTGCGGCCGTCAAAATTGCACCATCCAGTGACTCGTTGGGCACCCCCCGAGGAATTCGTGAATTGGGAAAAGCGCGCCTACGAGATTGGTTTTGCCGGAGTAATGAGTGGTCCTCTGGTTCGCTCAAGTTACCGTGCGGGTCGGCTCTACGCGCAGGCAATTGACAAGCGAGGAGCAGCCCATTCATGAGCCCACAAGTTGTTGCCCTGCACGTTTGGTCACCCGACCTCGAAATGCCAACACCCGTTAACTCGATCAAGCTCGAGTTTGCCGGCATTACAGGGGATCGACATTTTGGTAGCACGATGCTCACGGGCGCGCGCGAGAAGCATGCATTCGAGCGTGGAACGGAAATCAGCAATTACCGACAGGTTTCAGTTGTCGATAGGGCCGAACTTGCGAAAGTCGCAGCGAATTTAGGGATTGATGAACTCGCTGCGGGAACAATTGCTGACAATATTTGTACGCAGGGTCTCCCCGATCTCACAGCCTTACCGCTCATGTCGCGGCTAGTTTTTCCCAGTGGAGCCAGCATTATGACCGGCGGAGCCAATGCCCCGTGCACGATCGCTGGGGCCATGGTGGAGTCGGTTTACGGAACCGCGCCCCACCACTTCCCCAAGGCGGCCATGCACCTACGCGGAATCACCGGCTGGGTGGAACGACCAGGTGTGATCAATACCGGTGATCCCATCACGGTGGTCACCCTTAATTAAGTTTTAATCCCCTTTGCCATAGGGTGAACCCGTGGCTAAAGGCAAATTTCGTCAGGGACTTTCATCGTTAGTCCAAAACTGGAAAATGACCCAAAAGTCGTTTCCATTCCTTTGGGCTGAAGCCCTTGGTTTCTTTGCATTTGGAACGATCGTCGTTGCTGCGCCGGTCTGGATTCTTGTTAACCCGGTCACCGCACTTCTCATCGGTATTCCCATCGGTCTTCTGGCCGCAACCTATTGGTTTAGCCGCCGGGCAATGTCCGCGGCCTATTCATCCATTGAAGGCCAACCTGGTGCTGCGGCTGCGGTTGTGCAGAGCATTCGCGGAAATAAATGGCCAATGACTCCTGCTGTAGCGGTGAATAAGAATCAAGACATGATCTCCCGGGTAATTGGGCGTCCTGGCGTAATTCTGATTTCTGAAGGCCCGTCTTCTCGAGTGGGAACGTTGCTGGCAAATGAGCGCAAAAAGACCGCCCGCTGGGTACCTGATATTCCGATCTACGAGATTCAAGTAGGCCTTGAAGCAGATCAGGTCTCCCTGCGCAAATTACAAAAGACGCTGACAAAGTTGCCGCGTAACCTGCGTGGAGGGGAAGTCACCGAAGTCCGTCGTCGCCTTGACGCACTTGGAAACGCAGCAAATGCGCTGCCCATCCCCAAGGGTCCGATGCCAACAAGTGCTCGTTCAACCCGCCGGCCTCGCTAAAGCTTTTTTGCAAATTCGCTATTTATAAACCCGAATAACACGCGAACCAACAATTCGATCATGCAGTCCGCGCCCGTCGGAGTCCATCACTAGCGCTGGGATGACTAAAAGTATCAACAGCGTCCGCAGCATGATTCGCCACAGCGAGAGCCGTCCGCCGTTGAGGTTTACCACGCGCATTGACAACAGTTTCTGGCCAAATGAGGAGCCTAGCAAGAAGGTAAATAACACTATTTCAACGTAAAACACCGCGGTTGTTGCCAGCATTGAACCGGGTGTTCCGTACGCGTACTCTCGAAACACAAGCACTGCAATGCCAAGACTGGCAAACCAGTCGATGACAAGTGCACCTAGTCGGCGACCCACACTGGCATAAGAGTTCTCACCAAAGATTAGGTTGGCTTGTGAGCTCACGTAATGTCTCGCCGATTAGTCGTTAATGCGGCCGCGACAGCGAAAACAACGGTGTATCCGACGAGCACCAGAGCACCCACGGGAACATCGAGCAAGTCAGATGCATTTGATTCAGGGCCTCCGCCACCAGTTTGCAGGATTGCATTTAATGCATTCCCCGGCAACCACTTACCAACTGACAGGAAGAAGACCGTGATCAATGGCTCAAGTACGAATGTGAAAACCAATGCAATAATGATTGCCGCCACCTGACTGGTGATTAGCGAACCAATTGCCACACCCAGAATTGCGTACAGAACGAGACCAATCAAGGTACCGCCTAAGATCTCAAAGGCCGCGCTCCATTCAAATGGTGCCGAATCTTGAGTGCCCAACAGCAGCATTGTGGTGATCGCGGCAATGAACCACAGGACCAGTGCGAGTGCTAACGCAAGGATCGCGAAGGTCACCATTTTTGCGACTATTACTCTCCAGCGAACCGGGGTCGTCAAAAAAGTCGAGGTAATCGTTTGATTTCGGTATTCACCTGACATTGCGACGATGCCAAGAATCAGAAGGAAAACACTGGCACTGCCTGCTGCAGCAATAATCGTTTTGATATAGGCAGGGTCCATGAGCCGATTGATGTCTTCAAAGCCTGGTGGGGTGAGAAATATTGATAGGAAAATCTGTAACAGCATAAATCCCAAAGCTGACAGGGCCAGGATCAGCAGCAACTTCGTAGAGAAAACCTTGCGGAACTCGGAGCGGATCAGCGCAATCATGCTGGACCGCCTTTCCCATTCATGGGTTGATTCGTGGGTGATTCTTCGGCGGTGAGCCCCAAGAAAAGTTCTTCAAGGTCAGCGCTTTTTGAGGAGAGCTCATGTAGCTCGAGGGATTGCTCGAATGCAGCCCTGCCAACCGCTTCGATTGTGGCACCGGTGATAACAGTTTCGCCTCCCCCAACCGACCGACTGGACCACTCGCTCGGAAGAACCAATTGATCGATTTTGGGTCCCCGAACAACCACTTCGGCAGGTCCGCCTTCGGTGAGAGAGTGCAGTGAACCTTGATACACGAGTGAACCGGATCGAATAATGATTACGTCATCAACGGTCTGCTGAACTTCTGAGAGGACATGAGAGGAAATAAGAACGCTTACCCCTTTGCTCGCCTGGTGACGAAGGAAGGTGCGAAGCCAGGAGATCCCTTCCGGGTCGAGGCCATTTGCCGGTTCATCGAGAATCAAAACTTTCGGGTCCCCGAGTAATGCAACTGCCAGCGCCAAACGCTGCCGCATTCCCAGTGAAAAGCCACCCACTTTGCGGTCGGCCGCTGCCGTCAGACCAACGGTTTCGAGTACTTCACTCACACGGGTATCGGGGATTTTTGCGGCACTGGCGATCATGCGAAGGTGGTTTCTGGCGGTTCGGGCTGGGTGGGCGCCACTTGCTTCCAGTGACGCACCGACCACCGTGATGGGGTTCTCGATCTCTCGGTAGGTAACCCCATCGATTGTCGCATTGCCCGAGGTCTGGGCCACCAAACCAAGGAGGCACCGAAGGGTCGTGGTTTTACCCGCCCCATTAGGGCCAAGGAACCCGGTTACCTTGCCGGGAGCAGCTGAAAAGCTCAGATCCTGCACCGCGGTCACCCCAGATCCGAATTTTTTGGTTAAATGTTCCACCACGATGCTCATTTCGCCAGTCTAGGCCCTTGATCCGAACATATTCGAATGCAATAGTCCCCACACAGGGTCAACTTCGTTAACACGTTTGAAACAGTCGGGATACTTTGGCGACACCAGCCGCGAATAGAGTTAGGGGCGTTGGATTTCCCAGAAATACTTCACATCTCGATTTCGGCCCCTACAGGAGGTAGGCATGTTCACAACCAGTTCAGAAGTCCTGGAATTCATTAAGAAGGAGAACGTTCAGTTCATTGACGTTCGCTTCATGGATTTACCCGGCGTCATGCAGCACTTTAATGTGCCAGCAGGATCGTTCACCCAGGACGCTTTCGACGAGGGCATGATGTTCGACGGTTCATCCATTCGCGGTTTCCAGGCAATCCATGAGTCGGACATGAAACTCATTCCTGACCCAACCACCGCCTACATTGACCCATTCCGTCCCGCCAAGACCCTGATCATGAACTTCTCAATCTTGGACCCATTTACCGACGAGCCATACTTGCGCGATCCTCGTAACGTTGCTTCACGCGCTGAGGCATATTTGAAGTCAACCGGAATTGCGGACACAGTCTATTTTGGTGCGGAAGCTGAATTCTATGTTTTCGATGACGTCCGGTTTGAAACCAATCAACACTCCGGCTACTACTACATAGATTCTGTTGAGGGCGCCTGGAACACTGGGCGTTTCGAAGAGGGCGGCAACCGCGGCTACAAGACTCGTTATAAAGGTGGCTACTTCCCGGTCCCACCAGTTGACCATTTCGCTGACATCCGTGACGATATGGTGATCAAGTTGCAAGAGGTTGGACTGAAGGTTGAGCGTTCACACCATGAAGTTGGTACCGCCGGACAAGGCGAAATTAACTACATGTTCAACAGCCTTCGCAATTCAGCCGATGACCTCATGAAGTTCAAATACGTGATCAAAAACGTTGCTTGGGCTCACGGCAAAACCGCGACCTTCATGCCAAAGCCACTTTTCGGTGACAACGGTTCGGGAATGCACTGTCACCAGTCACTCTGGCTTGATGGCAAGCCACTTTTCTATGATGAAAGCGGCTACGGTGGCCTCTCAGATGTTGCGCGCTGGTACATCGGTGGCCTGTTGCGCCACGCTCCATCACTTCTTGGGTTCACCAACCCGACCGTTAACAGTTACCACCGATTGGTTCCCGGATATGAAGCGCCGGTGAATTTGGTGTACTCGGCACGTAACCGTTCCGCTTGTATCCGCATTCCGGTTACCGGCGTCTCGCCGAAGGCAAAGCGAATTGAGTTCCGGGTTCCGGATCCTTCAAGTAACCCATACTTGGCATTTGCCGCGCAGCTCATGGCCGGCCTTGACGGAATCAAGAACAAGATTGAGCCACTTGCCCCCATTGACAAGGATCTCTATGAATTGCCGCCAGAGGAGTTGGCGAACATTCCACAGTTGCCAGCCTCATTGGAAAAGGCGCTCGAGGCACTCGAAGCTGACAACGAGTACCTGCAAGCCGGTGGAGTTTTCCCTGCAGATCTCATTGAAACGTGGATCGACTACAAGCGCACCAATGAAATCGACCCCATCCGTTTGCGTCCACATCCACATGAGTTCGAGATGTACTACGACATCTAGAAGCTCAGGAAAACATTGAGTTGATGAAAATCCCCGCTGACCTGTGAAAGCAGTGTCAGGGGGGATTTTCGTTCTCAACCTTCCATAATCAAACCATGCCGCTAACCTTGACCGAATATGACGAAGCAGACAGCACTCGGTTGGTTACTTGTATTTGTGCAAGCGCTCATCTTTCTCGGATTCTTTCTTCTTCCTTGGCGCGAAACGAATACACCTTCACTGATCCTTGGACTCATCTTGGCTGCAGTTGGTATCGCAATTACATTAGTAACTTTCAGGTCATTAGGTGATGCCCTGACCGCGACACCCGTTCCACGGTCAGGGGCAGCGCTTCGCACACAGGGCATTTTCGGGGTCGTAAGACACCCGATCTACAGCGGAGTCCTCCTGGCACTTCTTGGATTTGTAATTGCGGTTGGCTCTTGGTGGAGCCTAGGCTGGTGGGCGTTAGCGATTATTTTTTTTCTAGGCAAGTCCCGCTGGGAAGATTCACTGCTGCGGGCAAAGCACCCTGGGGAATGGGAAGTCTGGGCGCAGGGAACCCCAGCACTTATTCCTTACCGTAGAAAACACGCTCGGTAACTCTGCGCGCTCTTCTCGTCGCCCGCAGATAATCCTGTTCGAGTTGTCCAACGCGCGAACGCTGGTATCCCATCAGGTAAGCGATTGCGGCAAGGTCGGTCATGTCGATAGGCAGTACATCACTTGATTTACCCTTGACAAGCACAATTGCATTACGCACCTCACTAGCGAGTTTCCATGCTTCTATGAGGATTGATGCATCACCTTTAGTCATTACACCGGCGTCCTCGGCTGCAGCGATTGCCTGCAAAGTCTCGGTTGTCTGCAACTCGGGAAATTCATTTCCGTGATTCAACTGCAACAACTGAATCGTCCACTCCACATCACTTAAGCCGCCGCGCCCAAGTTTGATATGCCGATTCGGATCAATCCCCCTCGGTAACCGTTCCGTCTCCATGCGCGCCTTAAGTTTGCGCATCTCTAACAGTGCACTTGCGCTCAATCCACCTACGGGGTACCTGACAGCCGTAATGAGTTGTTCGAATCGACTCCCAAGTTCGGCATCACCGGCCACCGTTCGTGCGCGAAGTAATGCCTGGGCCTCCCACGGCGACGACCATTTTTCATAGTAGGAAGCAAAAGAGTCCAGCGATCGAACAAGGGGGCCATTCTTCCCTTCAGGGCGAAGATCTGCATCGATTTCCATTGGTGGTTCATCCGCTGGTGCACTGAGAAGATTACGCATCTGATTGACCTGGGCAAATGCACTTTTGGCGGCGCCCTGAAGGTCTGCACCAGCCACTGGTTCATAGACAAACATGAGATCGGCGTCACTGCCGAAACCAAGCTCGTTACCACCAAAACGACCCATCCCAATTACTGCAACTCGAACGGGTGAATCAGAACCCTCACCCATGCCGATGCTGACGCTGGTCAGAGCTCCCCCAATTGTTACTTCGGCGACTTCAGTAAGGGAACGACCGACAGTGCTGATGTCGGTCAAGCGCAATGCATCAGCAGAGCTAATCCGGAAAAGTTCACGTCGCCTAATTGCTCGCAATGATGAAACAGCCCGCTCGGGGTTTTCATGCCTTTTGAGGATCGAGTCGATTTCCGGGCCAAGGACAGGGACAACCAAGTCCTCGTTATGGGCAAGAATTGACATGGATTCCGGTGCCTTGCGAACCAAATCTGTAACGTATTTACTCGAAGCCAACAAAATGGCCAACCGTTGCGCAACGAGTGAGTCATCACGCAACAGACGTAGGTACCAGTGACTTGTTCCCACCTGATCACTTATTGCACGAAATGCGCTAAGTCCCGTATCAGGAAAAGGAGCCTGAGCAAACCAGGACAACATGACCGGCAACAGGGTCCGTTGAATATTTGCTCGACGGCTCACGCCGCTACTCAGCGCTTCAATGTTACGCATGGCACCAGCTGGGTCGAGGAATCCAAGTGCGCGAAGTCGGTCTGCTGCCGCTGCGCTGCTGAGTCGTGCTTGGGAAGCATCAAGTCCGGCAACGGCATTCAGTAATGGTCGATAGAACAACTTTTCGTGGATGCGGCGCACTTCAGTTCGATTGCGCCCCCACTGTTCAAGGAGTGTCGTAGCCGGGTCACTCGTGATCCCCATGCTGCGGGCAATGACCCGCAATTCATCGGGATCTGTCGGCATGGTGTGGGTTCGTCTCAGGTGGCGCAATTGAATTCTGTGCTCGAGTGTCCGCAAAAAGCGATACGACTGTTCCAACTTGGATGCTTCATCACGACCCACGTAGCCCCACATTGCGAGTGCACGAAGGGCATCGATCGTGTTACTGCTGCGAATGAGGACGTCACTTCGCCCATGAACGAGTTGCAAAAGTTGGACGGAAAACTCAATATCTCTCAGCCCGCCAGGGCCCAACTTAATTTCACGATCCGCAACTGCTGAATCCACATGCTCCTCAACTCGTCGGCGCATTGCTTGAACATCATGGACAAATCCATCCCGGTCAGCGGCTGCCCAGATAAATGGCTGAACTCCGTCTATGTACTGCTCACCCACCGTGGAATCGCCTGTGACAAATCGAGCTTTGAGAAGCGCCTGGAACTCCCAAGTGCTGGCCCAACGCTCGTAGTAGCCAACATGTGACTCAACCGTGCGGACAAGGGCTCCTTGCTTACCCTCCGGTCGAAGAGCTGCATCAACTTCCCAAATTGAGCCTTCCGCTGTGCTGGCTCCGCAGGCCCGCATCAATCCACGGGCTATTTGGGTTGCATCGTTAACCGAATCACTGTCATCCGTAGCGAAGATGACGTCAACATCGGAAATGTAGTTGAGTTCCCGACCACCTGTTTTTCCCATCGCAATCACGGCGATCGGCGTGCGAGGATCAGCGACGCCGACCCGACCGATTGCCAATCCGGCATTGAGTGTCGCGTCCGCCAAATCTGAGAGCCACCCAGCGATTACTTCCATGGGGTAAATCCCCGTGAGATCTCGCACCGCGATTGCCATCAGTTCCTGATAGTAAGCAACGCGCAATCGGTCCAGTACCGGTTCGTCTGCCGATTCGGCAATAGGAATTTCATCCCGCGGATTAGCGCCAACGCATGCAAGGAGTCGATCCTTGATCCCTTGTGGCGGTTCGGCCAAGGCCTGCGTGTCCGCGATCATTTCAATGTCCGGGTGTCGAACCAAAAAATCAGCGAGTCCCGTTGAAAGTCCAAGAATGTTCAAGAGTCTTCCGAGGACTATTGGATCCGCAGTGATGGTCTTGGTCAAACGAGTTAATTTCTGTTCGGGCGCGCCACCGATCATTCGGGCGAGGGAGGAAAGAGCCAAGTCAGGGTCTGCAACTCCTGCCAACGCATTTGAGAGAAGTGGACCAGTTACTACCTGTTCGGTCAGTGATTCGATCTCAGCAACAGCGTCAAGAGCGGCCTGAGAATCGGTTACTCCAGCTTTAAGCAACCCAACGCGCACCGATGGTGCTCGCGAACTATGCGAAGAATCTGGGTTCACAAGTTGAACTTAGTGCCTCGATACACAGTCATAAAGCGAAGGCTCAAAGCGAAGGCAAGTATCGGTTGAGTTCCCACTGGGTTACCTGCTGGCTGTACTCACTCCATTCGGCTTTTTTATTTCGCAAGAAGAAATCAAAGACATGCTCACCCAGGGTCTCAGCAACCAGTTCACTTCGCTCCATGGCAATGATCGCCTGATTCAAACTACCCGGTAGTGGTTTCATGCCCAGAGCGTTGCGTTCAACCTCACTGAGCGCCCAAACGTCGTCTTCGGCTTCTGGTGGAAGTTCATAGCCCTCTTCGATCCCCTTGAGTCCAGCTGAAAGCAGTACAGCAAATGCCAGATAGGGGTTCGCGGCACTGTCCAGTGCGCGGTACTCAATTCGAGCACTATTTGCCTTATTCGGCTTATAAATCGGAACCCGCAGCAGAGCCGAACGGTTGTGTCGACCCCAGCACACCCATGCTGGTGCCTCTGCACCTCCGGCAATGCGCTTATAAGAGTTAACCCACTGGTTTGTGACAGCCGTAATTTCAGGTGCATGCACCAGCAAACCAGCAAGGAATGACCGAGCAACTTTAGAAAGTTGATGTGGTGCACCCGGCTCATAAAAAGCATTCGTGTCACCCTCAAAAAGTGAGAGGTGAGTATGCATCCCGCTGCCCGGATGCTGCATAAACGGCTTTGGCATGAAGGAAGCAAAAATGCCCTGATCCAAAGCCACTTCCTTGATTGCCAACCGGAAAGTCATTAAATTGTCAGCGGTTGACAACGCATCGGCGTAACGCAGATCTATTTCCTGCTGCCCTGGGCCACCCTCATGGTGACTGAATTCAACTGAGATTCCCATTGCTTCCAACATGGTGATTGCTTGGCGCCTGAAATCATGTGCGAGGCCATTAGGTGCATTGTCGAAATACCCGTATCGGTCAATCGGGACGGGTTCCCCACCTGATTCAGGCTCACCTTTGAAAAGATAAAACTCTACTTCGGGGTGGGTATAAAAAGTGAAACCCATATCTGCCGCTTTTGTGAGTGCGCGTTTGAGCACATGTCGCGGGTCCACATAAGAGGGGGAGCCATCGGGCATTTTGATGTCACAGAACATTCGTGCAACGCCGGGACCTTCTTCGCGCCATGGCAAAATACTGAATGTGCTTGCATCGGGACGAGCCAACATATCCGATTCGTACACTCTGGCGAACCCTTCAATCGCAGAGCCGTCAAAACCGATACCTTCGGAGAAAGCCCCTTCCAGTTCAGCCGGGGCAATTGCCACAGATTTCAGCGCACCGAGAACGTCCGTGAACCACAGTCGAATAAAGCGGATATCGCGCTCCTCAACGGTTCGCAATACAAATTCTGCCTGCTTGTCCATGATGCCTGCCTCACCTCGGTTGTGAAAAAATCTACTGCTACTGATATCAGCCTCTCACTTACTAAAGACATCGTCCTCTCCCTCGTGTTACGACTAGGTTAATTACCTGCAGTAACCTCGCCTCTATGGACAGCGAGGAGACCCACAGGCCGGTTAAAAGCCCATTGAGCGTGGTTTTGGCGCAGGTTAATCCGACTGTGGGAGACATCCATGCAAATACCCGCCTCATTCGCGACTCGGTGACCTCAGCCATGAAGACCGCATCGGTTGATCTGATTCTCTTCGGCGAAATGGTCCTTACCGGGTATCCCATTGAAGACTTGGCACTTCGCAAAGATTTCCAGCAAGCCTCGATGGCCGCGATCAGCAAGTTGGCGGTTGATTTGGAAACTGATGGAAACGGCGAGGCGTACGTCATTGTTGGCTACCTCGATGTCGGTACTGCTGGACCAACTAACAGTGCAGCTGTTCTTCACGGTGGCCATGTTGTCGGTACCTATGCCAAACATTTTCTACCCAACTACGGTGTCTTCGACGAAGCACGCTACTTCCATCAAGGGAATAAGCCACTTTTATTTGAGGTCAAAAATCATCTCATTGCGATTGCAATTTGCGAGGATCTTTGGCGAAGTGGGGGACCAGTCCAGTGGGCTCGTGACGCAGGCGCAGACATTCTCGCGGTCCTCAACGCCTCGCCCTATGAATGTGGAAAAGAAAATGTTCGAATTGATTTGTGCCGTGATCGTGCCCAAGAATCTGGGGCAACAATTCTGTACACCAATATTGTTGGTGGACAGGACGAATTGCTTTTCGATGGCGGCAGCATGGTGGTCTCACCTACGGGAGATGTTCAACTACAGGGCGCTCAAAACATTGAAGAGCTACTTCACATCACGTTGCCATACGTCGGCGAACCGCTCGAGTTCGCGCCAATCATTGACCCTTTGGAAACGACTTATAACGCATTGACACTGTCTCTTCGCGACTACGTTGAAAAGAATGGCTTTAACACCGTTATCTTTGGGGCAAGTGGGGGGATCGATTCTGCACTCGTCGGTGCAATTGCTGTTGATGCCTTAGGACCTGATCGCGTGTTCGCGTGCGCTATGCCCAGCCAATATTCATCCGAGCATTCGATAGCCGATGCCTACTCTCTCGCGCAACGCACTGGACTCTCAATCCGAACAATCCCCATTGCGCCGATGATGGAAACATTCTTAGAGCAACTTGGGGTGACCGGATTAGCTGAAGAAAACTTGCAGGCTCGTGTTCGCGGAACAACCCTGATGGCTTTATCTAATTCTGAGGGTCATCTTGTTTTAGCGCCCGGAAATAAAAGTGAACTCGCGGTCGGCTACTCAACTATTTACGGGGATGCGGTTGGCGGTTTTGCCCCGATTAAAGACATCCCAAAGACCTTAGTGTGGGCTCTTGCCAGATGGAGGAACGAGGCCGCGATATCGACCGGAGGGACCCCACCTATCCCTCCGAGCAGTATTGAGAAGGAGCCGAGCGCCGAGTTGCGGCCTGACCAACTCGACACCGACTCACTCCCCGACTACAAAATCCTTGATGCAATTCTGGAAATGTATGTTGATCAAGATGCATCAATCGCCGATCTCGAGGCAGAGGGTTTTGATTCCACCCTGATTCACCAAATAATTTCCCTCACTGACCGGGCTGAGTACAAGCGCCGTCAGTATCCGCCCGGGACCAAGATTTCCAGCAAGTCATTTGGGCGCGACCGCAGGCTACCGATCACAAATCGCTGGAAGGGTTAGTCCAACCGAGGCAGACCCATTACTGAGCGAAGGACATCTTCAGTTCTCGTTTCTAAGACCGGGTCACACATTGACCACATGCCCAGGTACAGCATTGGTCCGATCAGGGTAGGCATTACTACATCGATATTGAGGGTGCCGGGGAATTCGCCGTTCTGGATTCCTTGTTGCACGATTTCACGTACTTGCTGTCTCCTCGGCAAGAGGATTCGGTCGTAAACCAACTGCGCCAACTCCGGGCGCTCCTGTCCGTGGGAAATCACTGCAAGCATGATCCGGCCGTAGCGGGAACCCTGAATCCCAGTTCTCGTCGCCTCCATGAGAAAAAGCAGACGCTCATAGGCACTCCCCTTGGATGGGATTATTGGAATTTCCTGACGCATACGCTCAACGGCGGCTATAGCCATGTCAGTCTTGGTGGGGAATCGTCGATACAAACTCGCCTTGCTCACACCGGCTCGTTGCGCAATACCTTCCATGGTGACCTTAGTGATTCCACCCTCGGCGATTGTGTCAAGTACGGACTCCAAAATCACCAAGTCAACGTCTTCGCTCCGCGGACGACCGCGAACTTTTAGTGCACTCACCAATTACCGCACTGGATCTACGGGTTTGGCATCTGAACCAAGTTCTTCGGCTACTTCAGCGTCATAATTGCTGAATTCAGCTTCGATGACCGCATTGGTGTCGCTTTTCGCTGGGTCAGGCACTTGCATCGGGGCTTCAATTTTCATTTTCTGAGGTGGGTCAATTTTGGGGAGGCCAAAAACCACTACAAAGAAGGCGATCATGATCACGACCGTTGAGATCATTGAGGTGATGTGTGAAGCATTAAGAAACGCCTCGAATGCCCCCGACTGCAACTGGGCGACCGTTGATGCAGGAATCCCACTCTCTGCGGCTTGACCCAGCACAGAGACGGTTCCAATAATCGACTCGGAAGCGATTTCTTTAGCCTGCTCGGGAATTTCAGCCGGCAGATTGCCCAAGAAGGGTTCAACATTGCTTGCATAGCGAGTGGCGAGAATCGTTCCGATCACGGCCACGCCAAGCGCCCCACCTACTTGACGAACCGTGTTTTGCACAGCTGATCCGGCACCCGCTCTTGCCAGTGGAAGGACATTCTGCATGACGGTTGAGGCCGGGGCAATCACGTTACCCATGCCAAACCCGAAGATGAAGAAGACCACGAGCACTAACCAGATTGGCGTGTCGATTTGAATCACGGAGAGGGCGCCCAGTGCGATCGCGACAGCTCCCAATCCAACAGACATCACAACTTTGTATCCGAACTTTTCGACCATCGCTGCGGAACGAGGTGCGGCAATTATCTGCCCAACGGCGAATGGAACGAACGCTAATCCTGCTGAGAGTGTGTCAAAACCTCGAAGGATTTGCAGGTAGAACGGCAACACAAAAGTGATGCCTGAAAGTGCAAAGAATGCGAGCGAAACAGCTGTGAGGCTGACCGCGTACCCGCGGTTTTTAAACAGGGCAACATCAAATGACGCATGGTCGCTCCGCGATTCGATCCATAGAAAAAGGGCGATAAGAGCGACACCTGCGAAGGCGGGGATCAGAACTGTAGGTGCCAACCAGTCACGGGTTTCAGACGCGTGGATGATTCCAAAAATGAGTAAGCCAAGTCCGGTAATTGAGAGTAGTAGCCCCGGGATATCGAGTGCACGCGGATGCGGATTTTTAGTCTCGGGAACGACTTTGGCAATTGCGATGACTCCAACAATCACAATGGGCACATTAATGAGAAAAACAGATCCCCAGACGTTACCGACAAGCCATTCGAACCACGCAGGATGCTGCAGCAAAATTCCGCCCAAAACTGGACCGAGTGCAACCGCTGCGCCGACGGCGGCAGCCCAAACACCAATTGCTTTACCCCGCTCGTGCGGCGGGAATACAACAGTGATGATTGCCAAGGTGGTCGGTAGCACTGCGGCGCCACCCACTCCCATTAACGCCCGCATGCCAATCAACATCGATGGACCCGTGGAGAAAGCCGCGATAGCAGACGCCAATGCAAACAGACTCAGTCCAATGATGAGAACTTTCTTGCGACCAATACGGTCTCCCAGCACACCCCAGGTGAATAGCAATGCCGCGAAAACAAGAACGTATGCGTCAACGGCCCATACCAACTGGGACTGCGATGCTCCCAGTTCGCGTTGAATCGTCGGTAGCGCAATATTGAGAATCGTGTTGTCGAGCACCACAACCAACAGGCTCACGACCAAAACAGACAAAATTGACCACCGTTTGGGGTGCCCATCGGCGCCAAACGCACCGTGAACGTCTCGGGTGCCGCTGGTGGAGGAATCTGTGGGGCTACTCGATGCCATGGGTTCTCCGTTAATCGAAAGCTTCATTTAATCGAAAGCTTCATTAATGACGCTGTTTCATTACGAAACGGTACCGTATCGTAATCCAGAGAAGTCCCCATCAAGGGGCTGACATTTGTCCCATGAAGTGGCATGCTTAGCCAGTAATAGAAATATTCTCAACGTAATCCGGGGACTCCTTGTGAGCCTCGAGATTGGAGAAGCAAAATGTCCACCCATTCCACGGTCGCCGGTCAACCTGCCAGACGCATCACTCTCAATGATCTCGCTGCAATGAGTATTCGCGGCGAGCGTTGGTCCATGATCACCGCTTACGACTACATGAGTGCTGGTATTTTTGAAGAGGCCGGTGCCCACTCTCTCCTTGTTGGGGATTCAGCCGCAATGGTGGTTTACGGCTACGACTCAACCATCCCGGTGACAGTTGACGAACTAATACCGCTCGTGCGCGCTGTCGTTCGTGGCTCCCAAAAACCCTTAGTGATTGCGGACTTGCCTTTTGGTAGTTACCAAGCAAGCGTTTCCCAAGCAATGGAAACCAGCGTTGCCTTCATGAAAGATGGCGGCGCTCAAGCGGTCAAACTCGAAGGCGGAGCACCGATCCTTCCGCAGGTTGAGGCGCTTTCCAGTGCCGGGATTCCTGTAATCGGTCACCTTGGTCTCACGCCTCAGTCGGTTCATTCACTCGGTGGCTACCGAGTTCAGGGTCGTGGTGAAGCTGGAGAGATCCTGATCCGCGATGCCAAAGCACTGGCCTCTGCCGGCGCTAAAGCAATTGTCCTGGAAGCGATTCCCGCAGATTTGGCCGCGCGAGTGACAGACATGCTCGACATTCCGACAATCGGTATCGGAGCGGGCAACACGACAAATGCTCAGGTAATCGTGTGGCAGGATCTTTTAGGACTCGGTGCGAATCAACCGCCCAAATTTGTTCGACAGTATGCACAACTTCGCGCACCAATTAAATCAGCGGTTGAAAATTGGATTTCCGATGTCGCGAGTGGTGTATTTCCGGGACCGGAAAACACCTACCAATAAAACTTTGGCCGCTAAATGTCGGTAATTTGAACTCCGGCGTGACCTTTGTAGCGTCGATTCATCGAAATTAAATTCGCAGTGAAAGCTTCGACCTGCCCGGCATTTCGCAGCCGACCTGCGTAGACACCCCGCATCTCACCAAGAGTGTTTGCCAGTGCACACGTCAAGTCCGTGGCATCTCTGTCGTCGCCCACAACTAGAACATCACCGTGTAATTCCGGTGCATCTGTTTCGAGTAGCAATTTCGCAGAGATGTGATGGAAGGCAGCAACGACCTTTGAGTCCGTAAGAATTCCCTGAGCTTGCTGGGCTGCTGAACCTTCCGAAACCTCGAGGGCGAAGGCGCCCTGTTTGTCGAATCCCAGGGGGTTCACACAGTCGATAACCACCTTGCCGGCAAGCTGGTTTCTCAATGATTCCAACAGTTCTTTATGCCCATCCCATGGAACAGCAACAATGACGATGTCACTTGCAAGTGCCGTGTCGGCGTTGTTCATTCCCTTGACGCCGTGTCCAATTTCGTTAGCGACTTCAGTCGCCCTCTCGGAGGTTCGTGAACCAATAATCAAAGCAAGTCCTGCTTGCGCGAATCGTGTTGCAAGTCCACGTCCTTGTTCACCGGTGCCACCAAGTACACCAATTACCTTTTGTGAAACGTCAACAACAACTTGGTCTTCAACAGCAGCATCATTTTGTGTCATGAAACTAATATTGCCAGAACATCAATACGCGCGCACATCCACGTATCATTTCCCCTTATCATGTAAGCGACACGCCTATGACAAATGACGCGAATATCTTTGTATTTTTGCGTTCGCTCTGTCACAGTTGTGTTACATGTTCCCTGTAAATCGCAGGGATCACTCCACACGGGAGGCATCGTGGCGGTAGCAAAGAAGACTGCACGCAAGAAAGTTGTCAAGAAGGCAGCTCCTCGCAAGGCAGCGAAGAAGGCAACTGCGAAGAAGACTGTGAAGAAGGCAGCTCCTCGCAAGGCCGCAAAGAAGGCAACTGCGAAGAAGACTGTGAAGAAGGCAGCTCCTCGCAAGGCCGCGAAGAAGGCAACTGCGAAGAAGACTGTGAAGAAGGCAGCTCCTCGCAAGGCCGCAAAGAAGACAGCAGCCAAGCGCACTGTCAAGAAGGCAGCTCCTCGCAAGGCAGCAAAGAAAGCCGCTCCTCGC
>Ga0213861_10000033_pt1 | contig 85335 bp, 88 predicted proteins | sample PICome_4_FD_160110 | JGI IMG/M metagenome (GOLD analysis project Ga0213861, IMG submission 160110) | Coastal seawater microbial communities near Pivers Island, North Carolina, United States - PICO131 | ecosystem: Environmental > Aquatic > Marine > Coastal | place: USA: North Carolina... | reverse complement strand
CCCTCCACTGGAGGGTTTTTTTATTAAATTGCATTAAAGAATATTATGAATAAATACATTCTAGCTATTGATGCAGGCACAACAAGTTCAAGGGCAATACTATTTGATAAAAATGCAGAAGTTGTTGAAATAGCTCAATATGAATTTGATCAAATCTTTCCGAAGGAAGGATGGGTTGAACACGATGCTTTAGAGATACTGAACACTCAATTAAGAGCAATTAGAGATGTAATAAATAATTCTAAAATTGATCCAAATAATATAGATTCTGTTGGAATAACTAATCAAAGAGAGACTACTGTAATATGGAATAAAAAGACTGGTAAACCAGTATTCAATGCAATTGTCTGGCAAGATAGAAGAACTGCAAGTTTTTGTGATGATCTTAAAAAGAATAACAAAACTGAATTGATTCAAAATAAAACAGGACTTGTAATTGATGCATATTTTTCTGGAACTAAGATAAAATGGATTCTAGATAGTGATCCTAAAATTAGAAGCCAAGCAAACAATGGAGAACTTCTTTTTGGAACAATAGATACGTGGCTAATCTGGAATCTAACTAATGGGCAATCACATATAACAGATCCTTCTAACGCAAGCCGAACACTTTTATATAATATTAAAAAAGATTGTTGGGATGATGAATTACTATCTCTTTTTGATATTCCTAAAAATATTTTACCAGATGTTGTTGATTCATCATCAATTTCCGCACATATTGATGCTAAAATCTTTGGAGCAAAAATCCCAATATCTGGAATTGCAGGGGATCAACAAGCAGCCTTGTTTGGACAGTTATGCATTGATGAAGGAGATATTAAAAATACTTATGGAACAGGTTGTTTTTGCATGATGAATACTGGAAAAACATTTGTTAAGTCAAACAATAAAATGCTTTCAACAATAGCATGGCGAATAGATGGTGAACTTACATATGCTCTTGAAGGTAGTGTTTTTGTTGCAGGAGCTCTGATTCAATGGTTAAGGGATAAACTAGGTATTATTAAAAATGCTTCTGAAGTAGAGAACCTTGCCAATACAGTTGATAATAATGGGGGTGTTACATTTATTCCTGCCTTGTCAGGCCTTGCTGCTCCATATTGGGATCCTTATGCTCAGGGTACAATCTTTGGAATAACTAGGGGGACCGAAAATGGTCATATAGCTAGGGCAGCTCTTGAATCAATTGCTCTTAGGACAAGAGATATAATTATTGAAATGGAGAAAGATGCTGGTATAAAGTTTTCTAGTTTAAAAGTTGATGGAGGAGCTAGCAATAATAATCTTTTAATGCAAATTCAATCAGATTTATTAAACACTAATGTTGTTAGACCCAAAACAACTGAAACTACAGCTCTTGGAGTTGCTTTTTTAGCAGGATTAGCAACTGGATTTTGGAAAGACATTCCTAGCTTAAAAAGTCTTTGGATTGAGGATAGATCTTTTGATCCTAATCTAGAAAATGACTCTGAACAATTAGTTGAACTTTGGGATAAAAGGATTAAAAAGGTTCTTAGAATAAATGAATAGAAAAGACTCAATTATTAAATTAAATAAAGTTCTTCAATGGGATGTTGTGATTATTGGTGGTGGTGCCTCAGGTCTTGGAATTGCACTTGATGCATCAAAGAGAGGTTATAAAACATTACTTCTAGAAAAATATGACTTTGCTAAAGGTACTTCTTCAAGAAGTACAAAGCTGATTCATGGAGGCGTAAGATATTTACAAAATGGTGATATAACATTAGTAATTGAGTCATTAAAAGAAAGAGGAATTTTAAAAAGAAATGCACCTCATTTAGTCCAAGATTTGAGTTTTGTAATTCCAACATATGATTGGTGGGCTAGCCCGTTTTATGGAATTGGAATGAAAATTTATGATATGATGGCTGGAAAGCTTGGGTTAGGGAAATCAGAAATTATCTCAAAAGAGGAAACAGAAAAATTAATTCCAAATATTAGTAAGAAAGGACTTAGAGGAGGGGTTATTTATCATGATGGACAATTCGATGATTCAAGAATGGCTATAACATTAGCTTTATCTGCTGACTCAAAAAAAACAACTTTATTAAATTATTGTAATGTTGAAGGATTGATAAAAAAAGATGGAGAAATAATTGGGCTTAACTTCACAGATTTGATTAATTCAAAAAAATATCAGATTAAAAGTAAAGTAGTAATAAATGCAACTGGAGTATTTGCAGAGGAGATAATAAGAATGGATCAACCAAAAATTGAAAAAATGATTCAACCTAGTCAAGGAGTCCATATTGTACTTGAACGAAGATTTTTAAAAAGTAAACATGCAATTTTAATTCCTCAAACATCAGATGGTAGAGTTTTATTTGCTGTTCCTTGGAAGAATTATGTAGTAGTTGGAACTACTGACACTCATGTAAAAAAAGCAAGTGAAGAGCCGAAAGCATTAAATGAAGAAATTGACTTTATTTTGAAAAATGCAGGTAAGTATATGTCTGTTAAGCCAAAAAGAGATGATATTAAAAGTGTGTTTGCCGGATTAAGGCCGTTGGCTGCAACATCAAATAAACAATCAACTAAAGAAGTTTCAAGAAGTCATAAGATAGACATCTCACCATCAGGTTTAATTAGTGTTTTAGGTGGAAAATGGACAACTTACAGAAAAATTGCCGAAGATGCACTTAATACAGCTATTTCTATTAATAAGCTTAAGAAGAAAAAATGTAAGACTGAAAGAACCAAGCTTTTTGGTTTCAAAAGAAATGTCAGTTGGTCAGATCCAATGCATGTTTATGGTTCTATGAAGAAAAAAGTAGAATCACTTGGAGGTATTAATGATAATAAATCTTTATCAAAGAAATTTTATATTTCAAATAATATTATAGAATGGTCTATAATTCACGAAATGGCTCTTACTGTTGAGGATATTTTAGCTCGTAGAACAAGATGTGTGTTTTTAGACTCTAAAGAATCAAAGAGAATTTCACCAGTTGTTGCTCAAAAAATGGCTGATGTTTTAGGAGAAGATGATAAATGGATAGATGCTGAATTAAAAAAATTTAATAAATTAATCAAAAATTATATAGTATGATAAGTCCATATATTGCAGAATTTGTAGGTACATCTATTCTTCTACTTCTAGGTTCAGGTATTGTTGCTAATGTCAGCTTAACTAAAACCAAAGGGTCTAAAGAAACCCCTTTGATAACTATTACAACAGCATGGGGTTTTGCAGTATTTGTTGCTGCTTATGTTACTGGTGAGTTTAGTGGTGCACACTTAAATCCTGCTGTAACAATTGGATTAGTTGTTGCAGGGAAATTTTCAGTTGATCTGATGATAGGATATATAATTGCACAACTTCTTGGAGCAATGTTAGGTAGTTGGTTAACCTATATTTTTTATATAGACCACTATAGATCAACAACTGATGAAAATGCTGTAATGGGATCATTTTGCACCTCCCCTGCAATTAGGAATTATAAGAATAATTTTTTTAGTGAGTTTCTTGCAACATTTATATTAATTTTTGGAATCCTATACATTGTTAAACCTAATATATTAATTGAAGGAATGGATGTAAACTTTGGAATAGGTTCGTTAGATGCACTTCCGGTGGGAATATTAGTTTGGGTAATAGGACTAAGTCTTGGAGGAACTACAGGATATGCAATAAACCCGGCTAGGGATCTTGGACCAAGAATTGTTTATCAATTAATTCCTAGAAAAAATAAACTTTCAGATTGGGCATATAGTTGGATTCCAATTTTTGGCCCATCACTTGGAGCTGTTGCTGCAGGTCTGTTATTTTTATATTTTAACTAAATGGAAAAAACTAAAAAAATTGCATTAATTACAGGAGCTACTTCAGGTATTGGAGAGTCAACATCTTATGAGTTAGCTAATCAATTTTCACTGATACTATGTGGAAGAAATACTGATAAACTAAAAGAGTTAGAAGCATCGCTTTCGTCAAAGACTAAAGTTAAAACTTTACAATTCGATGTAAGAAACCAAGAAGATGTTTATGAAAAAATTTCTAGTTTAAGTAATGATTGGAAGAATATAGATGTTTTGATTAATAACGCAGGTAACGCTCATGGTTTAGATTTTATTCATGAAGGTAAAATTGAAGATTGGGATATGATGATTGATACTAATGTTAAGGGATTACTATATGTGAGTAAACCTGTGTTAGATATTATGATAAAAAACAATAATGGACATATTATTAATATTGGATCGATTGCAGGGAAAGAATTATATCCTAAGGGTAATATTTATTGTGCCTCCAAATTTGCTGTTGATGCTATCTCCCAGGGTATGAGAATTGACTTAAATAAGTTTAATATTAAGGTTTCACAAATTAATCCTGGGTTGGTAGAGACAAACTTTTCAATGGTTAGGTTTAAAGACGATAAAGATAAATCTAATTCAGTTTATCATGGAGTTGATCCATTAGTCGGAGATGATGTTGCAAAAGTAATATCCTATGTAATAAATTGTCCAGAGAATGTTAATATTAGTGATATTACAGTTCTTGCAAAATCACAAGCTTCTTCTACGGTAGTTAATAGGGGTTAATCATTAGTCAATGACTTATATGTTTCTATTACTTTCTTGGGTATAGGGTGGTACCCATTATTATATTTCAAAGTCTCAGTTATATTATCATCCTTGTTAAGATTAATAAAGAAATCAGAAACCTTATTAATTTCAATACAATCATCAACATCATATAAATCATCTGTGTGAACTTGATCTAATCCTTTCATTAAAGTTTCTTTTGCTCTCTTTTTTATTAATATTTTTTTTTCACCAACCAGAAAATCACTCTCATGTAACTCTTCAAATTTATTTTTATCATACCCTCCTAGATTTATAAAAAACAATTTACTTTTTTGAGATATTTTTTTTGATGAAAGAGAAACCCTATATCCATCTACATGATTTATCTCAACCCAAGAATCTATATGAAGTCTATCTGCATTTCCAAACCACTTATCAAGTAAATCCATATAAGTATCTTCAATTTTATTACCACAAGTGAAAACAACATCATGAAGCTCAGTATTACATCCATCTGCTCTTCCTCCTAAATAAACTGCATAAAGTTTAATATTTTCTTTCATACCTATTTTATTAAAGAATTTTAAAATATAGTATTTTTAATACTACATGTTTAATTACCTTGTTTGAAATATATGAAAAAATTATTATCATCATTTTTATTATTTATTTTTCTTTTTTCAAGTTGTAATAAAACTTCCGATATAATTGTCATTGGTCATAGAGGTGCAATGGGTCATGCACTTGAAAATACAATTGAATCAGTTGAAAAGGCTATTAATTTAAAAGTTGATGGAATTGAGATTGATGTATTTAAATCTAAATCAGGTGAGCTAATAGTTTATCATGATCCGTCTTTAGGTAGGCTATCTAATTCAACTGCATTTATTGAGCAAATTTCTTTAGATTCTATTAAAAAAGTACAATTAATTGGAGGATTATCTATTCCTACTCTAAATGAGGTATTAGATATAATTCCAGAAAAAATTTTTTTAAATATTGAGCTAAAAGGTGAGAATACTGCCTATGAAACCAATAAAATTATCATCAAATATTTAACTGAATCTAACCTTACTCCTTCAAAATTTATTATATCAAGCTTTAGATGGAATGAGTTAAAAAAGTTTAGAAATATTAATAAAGATGTTCCAATTGCAATCCTTGTAGACTCATTATATAAAATTGATAACGCAATTAAATTAGCTAAGGAAATTAACGCTGTTGCTCTAAATCCAAATAATAAGTTTATCACAAATCAAATTGTTAAAAAAATACAGTCTAATAATATCAAAGTTTATCCCTACACAATTAATACTCCTATGAATATAAAAAGAATGAAATCAATGGGAGTTGATGCAATTATAACTGATTTTCCAGAAAGAATTAATAAATAAAAAAGGCTGTATTTATGTTTTGCTTTCAGCTATTACAAAATGTTCAAGCTTGAAAACATAGTTTTCAGGAATAGTCCTGCCAACTGGAGTGAAATATTTAGAATTAAGATCAGCTAAGGTTTTATTTTCAATTACAGTAAAATTATTTTGAGATAGTAAATCTTCAATTTCTTTAGCACAGTAAAACGATATCCAGGGTTCACCTAACTTAGCAGCTGAACTTGTTATAAGATTGACTGCTTTTTCAGGGTTTGAATAACCTATACCAAAACAGGCTTTTGGATCATCTTTTATAAGTTTACTTACATATGAAATAAAAATTTTTGAATTAGAATTTTGGTTTAAAACAGCCAGTTCTTTTAAAGTTGAGTTAAATGCCTCTTTTGTAATATACTGAGATACACCTTCAAGTGTATAAATAGTTGATTTACTTTGATCAAATCCTACATTCAAAAGTTGTTCTTTAAGAGATTGGTTATTAAAATCAATACTGATATAGGTAACATTTGCTTTATTACTTGTCTTATTTGGAAGCCTTGAACGTTTTCTTTCCTGAACTTCAGGCTGATCAACTTCAAATATTTTTAATTTGGATGGAAGTTTCAGACGATGAGCTCTTGAATCATAACCTGCTCCTAGTATTACATATTGTTCTATATCAATAGAGGTGCCTTTCTCAATTAGATCATCTATGAATCTTGTTCGAGAGATTAGATGTTCATGCATTCCAGGCACAATTTTATCTCCTAACCAGACACTAAATTTATGCCCCATAAGTTTTAGCATAGTTGCTCCAAGAACAAAATATTTGGCATAAGGGTCATAAATAACACGTTTATTAGGTTTAGCAAGTGACTCAATCAATCTCTGTTTTGCAACTCCTTGAGCAGTTCCATCTTTTCTAAATATTGAGTTGCTCATTGTTTATATTAATTACTTTTTTAATTTCTTTTATATAAATGATTTCTCTAAATTAATTAAAAAGTAAACAAAGAATTAATAATTATTAAATCTATAACTATGAAAAAAATATATCTGATATTGTGTATACTCGGTATTGCACTACCTTATTATAACTTATTTAATTTTTTAAAAATCAATAACTGGTCAATGGACGGATTCTTTAGCCTTTTATATGAAAACTATGCTGTATCAATGTTATCTATGGATTTAACTGTAGCTGCTTCTTCTTTCTTAATTTTTTTAATCTATAGTTATCGAAAATCTCCAATAAAAATTATTAGATATTTATTACCTATGTTTCTTGTTGGATTCTCACTAGCATTGCCTCTTTATCTTTATGATAATCATAAATCTAATTAGATAGTTCTTTTGATTTTATCATAATACAAACTCCAGCATTTATTAAAACAAGTGATAGAGTTCCAATCAAGAAAAAATCTAATTCCTGATATTTTCTTATTAGGGCTTCTCCAAACACACATAATCCTGAGCTAAAAATTAAAATTCCTAAAGTTCCTATAATAGTATACTTATTAATCATCTTTTATTACATTTAAATCTAAATTAATTAAATTCAATTTTATGGCATCTGAAGTCTGGTTTTTAATAATTATAGCCCTAGTAATTTTTAATTATTTATTCTCAAATATTTTAGATTATTTAAATCATAAAAACTGGAAAGATGAAATACCCAAAGAGTTAAAAGATTTCTACGATAAAAAGAAATATAAACAAGCAAAATTATACGCCTTAAGTAAAAATAAAATAGGATTACTATCTAGTACAATATCCTTTCTGTTAGTTGTTTCACTTTTAGTATTTAATGGGTATGGATATATTGACCAGCTAGTTAATTCTTTTAATCTTAACTTATTTTTACCTTTTGAAATTAATAATAGTTTTACAAAATCAGGAGTTTTTTTTCTAATTCTATTTATTTTAAACTTAATAATATCAATACCTTTTTCATATTATAACACATTTGTTATTGAAGAAAATTTTGGTTTTAATAAGACTACAAAGTCTACATTCTTTTTTGATATAATTAAATCATCTATACTTTCGATTTTAATTGGTGGGTTTCTTCTATTTTTAGCCTTGTATTTATATGATAGTTTAAATGATGGTTTCTGGTTATATCTATGGATTGGACTTTCATTATTAATGGTTTTAATTAATATGTTTTATGCAGATTTAATTGTGCCAATATTTAATAAACTTACACCACTTGAAAATGGTGATTTAAGAAAAAAAATTGAAAATTATTCCAAAGAGGTTGGGTATCTTTTGAAGAACATTTACGTGATTGATGGCTCAAAAAGATCAACTAAGGCTAATGCTTTCTTTAGTGGACTGGGACCTAGAAAAACTATAGCTCTTTATGATACTTTAATAGAAAAACATACTGAAAATGAATTAGTTGCAGTTTTGGCACATGAAGTTGGTCATTTTAAGAAAAAACATGTTTTCTCAGGCTTATTAATGTCAGTTATTCAAATTGGTGTAATGGCTTTTTTCTTTGAATTATGTTTAAAACTTCCAGAAATTTCTTTGGCATTGGGAGGATCAGGTGTTAGTTTTCATCTTGGTTTAATAGGATTCAGTATAATTTTTTCACCTATTTCAATGATGTCTGGTATTTTGATGAATTATATAAGTAGAAAAAATGAGTTTGAAGCAGATTCCTATGCAAAAGAAACATATAACGGAGATGACTTGTCATTAGCATTAAAAAAATTATCTGTTGATAGTCTTTCAAATATATATCCTCACCCATTATATGTATTTTTTCATTATTCTCATCCACCATTAATTAAAAGATTAAGAGCTTTAAATAAATAATATGAAAAGAAGAAACTTTATTTTTGATATATTTAGTATAAGTTTAGTGTCTTCATTTTCAACAAGACTTAAAGCAAATAATTTAAATTTTTCTCCTATGGTAAGGTCTATATCAACTTGGAAAACAACTGAAGCAAATCATAAAGCAGGATCTTTACTTGATAATGGAACTGATGCATTAAATGCAGCTGTAATTGGAGTAGCAGTTGAGGAAGAAAATCCTAAAAACACAACAGTTGGATATGGTGGTGCACCGGATAGATCTGGAAATGTAACTTTAGATGCATGTGTTATGAATCATAAGGGAGATTGTGGATCTGTGGTTGCAGTAGAAAATATTATGAATGTCGCAAGATTAGCAAAAGATGTTATGGAAAAAACTCCTCATGTTATGCTCGCTGGTAAAGGTGCTGAAGAATTTGCCATTTCTGAGGGTTACAAAAAAATAAATTTATTAACTGAGACATCAAAAAAAGATTGGGAAAAGTGGCTTGAAAATGAAGAATATAAGCCAATAATAAATATTGAGAATCATGATACTATAGGTATGTTATGTCTTGATAAAAATAATAATATGTCAGGAGCTTGCACAACTAGTGGGTTAGCATATAAAATGAAAGGTAGAATAGGTGACTCCCCAATAATTGGTTCTGGTTTATTTATAGATAATAAAATTGGTGGAGCTGTTGCCACTGGTTTAGGAGAGGAAGTTGTAAAAACTGTTGGTTCATATTTAGTTGTAGAATTAATGAGACAAGGTATGTCACCTCAGGAGGCATGTGAAACTGCTGTTAGAAGAATAGTATCAAGTAATTCACAAGAAAATAAATTTCAGGTTGCATACATAGCAATGAATAAAAGTGGTGAGGTTGGATCATATAGTATAGAACCGGGGTTCTCATATATGGATTATTATAATGGAGAGAATAAAGAGGTGATTACAGGATCTGCTTTATAAATTAAGAAAAAATAGATTTCATTTTATCCATTTCTTCCTCAGCCAATTTTGGATCAACTAAGATTCTGCCACTATACTCATCTGTGATTATCTTTTGTCTAGAGGCAATTTCCATTTGAACTTGGGGTGGAATAGTGAAATAAGATCCACCGGATGCATTTCTTTCAATAGGTACAATTGCAAGACCATTTCTTACATTAGATCTTATTCTTTTATATGCAGATATTAAAGTGTCTTCAATCTTTTTTTCAAATTCTTTAGATTTTGCTAAAAGCTTCTTCTCTTCTTTCTCAGTATCCTTTAAAATCTCACCTAATTCAGAGTTTTTACTTTTTAAGTGTGATTTTCTATCTTTAATTTTATTTTTTAATTCATCAAGAACAACTGTTTTAGTCTCGATAGTTTCTTTAAATTGAGCAATCTTTTTATCAGAAAGTTTTATTTCCAATTCCTGAAATTCTTGTTCTTTTATAATAGAATTATACTCTCGGTTATTTCTTACTTTTTTTAAATCACCTTCATATTTTTTGTGACTTTCTTTAGATGTAGATATTGCATTTTCTTCAAATTTAATTCCATCTTCACTTTCTTTAAGTTCATTTTCAAAACCCTCAAGTCTTTTATTTAAACCCTCTATTTCATTTTCAAGATCTTCAACCTCTAGAGGAAGTTCACCTCTAACACTTCTAATTTCATCGATTCTTGAGTCAATTAATTGAAGATCAAAAAGAGCTCTTAGCTTTTCTTCAACTGAAATTTCAACTTTTTTTGCCATTTTAATAATAGTTTACTGGGTTAATATTTTCCGTAGATAAAAGGATGGTAAAACTAGGTAATTTTTTATTAAGAAATTCCTTAATTATCAATTTTATATGGTTTTCGCTCTCATAATGTCCAATATCTACTAAAATGGCCTTATTATCTGCCTCATAAAAATTATGATACTTTAAATCTGAAGTAATAAAAGCATCTACATTAGAGTCAAGAGAGTTTTTAATCGCAAAGCTTCCAGATCCAACAACAATTGATACTTTTGAAATCTTTTTATTAAGTTTTACGGAGTGTCTAAGATACTTTAGTTCTAATTTATTTTTTATCAAATCAAAGAAATTATTCTCTTCCATAGGTTCAATTAGCTCCCCTTTACTCCCCATACCAATTTTAAAATTATTTTTATTATCTATTTTTGGAATTAGAGTTGATATTTTTTTTAAACCAATTTTTTTAGATAAAAAATAACTAATACCCTCTGGATGATTATCTAAAGATGTGTGAATGGCATATACAGATATATTATTTTTCACAGCTTTAATTACTGACTTTTGAACATATCCAGAATCTGTAGTAATTTTTTTTAAACCGTTAAAAATTATGGGATGATAGCTTACAATTAAATTGCAATCTTTATCTAAAGCTTCATCAACTACATTTAGTGTAGTATCAAGAGTTACTAAAATATTTTTTACTTCAGAATTGAGGTCTCCAACAAGTAATCCAACATTATCAAAGTCTTCAGCAGTTGATATTGGCATCCATTTATCTAGAATTTCTCTAATTTCACTAACTTTCATATAAGTGTAGATTCATTGCAAATATAATATTATCTTTCTCTAGTGAAAAAATTGAATTTTTTATTATACCCAATATCACTTATTTACGAGCTCTATACATCTTTTCGTAACTTTCTTTTTGATCTAGGGATAATTGATTCAATTGAGTATAAAATCCCAACTATTGGAATTGGAAATTTATCTACAGGGGGAACAGGAAAATCAATAGTCGTAGATTATATAATTGGGAAATTCAAAAATAAAAATAAGATTACAACATTAAGTAGAGGTTATAATCGAAACACTAAAGGCTTTGTTCAAGCTTCTAATATCTCAACAGCATATGAAATTGGTGATGAACCATTTCAATTTTATTCAAAACATCCAGAGATTAATGTGGTTGTATGTGAAGATAGGAGGAAAGGAATGAATATAATTCTAAAAAACTTACCCTATACTGATTTATGTATTTGGGATGATGTCTTTCAACATAGATTTGTAAAGCCTGGGCTGATGATTTTAACAACAACTTTTCAATATCCCTTTTATAAAGATGAAATTCTGCCAATTGGAAATCTTAGAGAGAACATAAGCTCTGCAAAAAGAGCTGATTTGATCGTTGTTACTAAGTGTCCTGATAATTTATCCCAAAAAGATAAATTATCATTTCTTGAATCACTTAATCCGAATGATAACCAAAAGGTTTTTTTTAGTTCTTTAACATATATGCAAAAAATTAAATCTGATTCTGAAGAAGTTGACATTGATGTATTAGAGGATGATGACTTTATTCTAGTTACTGGAATTGCAGATTCTTCGTATTTAGTAAATTTTTTAAAAAATAAAGCCTTAAAATTTAAACATCTAAAATATTCAGATCATTATAATTTTAATAAGTCATCTATTGATAAAATTTCAGGGCTCTCTTTAAATAAAATAATCCTAACTACTGAAAAAGATTTTGGTAGACTCAAACCTAGAATTAACAATAGAGATATATATTATATTGAAGTAGGATTAAAATTTCCTGAGGAAATAAATGAATATAATTTTGATAAAAATATAGAGAATTATATATTTAATGATTAATGAATATGCTTGTGAGCTTTATAAGAAGATCTCACTAACGGGCCACTCTCTACATGTCTAAACCCCATTTCTTTTCCAATTATTTCATACTCTTTAAATTGTTCAGGAGTTATGAAATCTTTTACTGTTAGATGCTTTTTTGTAGGTTGAAGATATTGACCTAGAGTTATTATATCGACTCCAACATTACGTAAATCTTCCATTGTTTCTAAAACTTCTTCTTTTGTTTCACCAAGACCTAGCATTAGACCTGATTTAGTTCTATTTATGCCATTGTCCTTTAAATATTTTAAAACTTCTAAACTTCTGTCATACTTAGCTTGAATCCTAACTTCTCTAGTGAGTCTTCTAACAGTTTCAAGATTATGAGAAACTACTTCTGGAGCTACCTCTATAATTCTATCAATATTTTCTGAATTGCCTCTAAAATCAGGTATTAAGGTTTCAATTGTAGTTTTAGGATTTAAATCTCTAACAGCATTAACAGTTTCAGACCAAATTATTGATCCTCCATCTTTTAAATCATCTCTATCTACAGAAGTTAAAACTGCATGCTTAACTCCCATAATATTTATAGATCTAGCTACTTTGAATGGCTCTAATTTGTCTGCAGGTAGTGGGCTTCCGGTTTGAACATTACAAAAACCACATGACCTTGTACATATGTTACCTAATATCATAAATGTAGCAGTTCCCTCAGTCCAGCATTCCCCCATATTAGGACAGTTACCAGAAACACAAATTGTATGAAGATCATTCTTCTCAACGGTAGATCTAAGTTGTGTATATTTTTTACCAATAGGAAGTTTAACACGAATCCAATCAGGTTTTTTAGTTCTAATTTTTGTATTGGACTCTTTCTTAGGAAGATTAAGTTTTACCCAACCCTGATTTACTGTTCTAGTTTCCGACATATTTTACAAAGATACAAACTAAATAAACCTGGTCAAAATATACCCAAGTGCAAAAAAGCTAAGAAAGAAAATACCTATAATACTAAGAATTCTCAAATTTTTAGAGGGCTTATGAGATTTAGGCATATTATCACTCATTATCAATTTATAATTTAAAATTGCATAAAAAGGAGCGGTTATAAAAGATAATACAGTAGCTAACTCAACTAATGCTCCCATTTCAGAAAGTAAAAAATAAAATATTAACATTGTACCTATTGCTAACGCAGATATCCAATGGAAATAATAATTTTTATCATTATTTTTTGTTAATAATTGTGTTGCTCTAGACATTGTTCTTGGAGATGCATCTAGACATGTAATTGTTGTACTCAACATTGTAGTAAATGCACAAATAGAAATTATTAGATAAAAACTATCACCTAAATTAGATGTATATAATTCAATTAATTGACCTGCAAAAATACTTCCACTATTTGAAAAACTTATTCCAGAATTATACATCACGAATGCACCTAAGCTAACAAAACAAATACCTAGAATAACAGTAGCTAAATACCCTACATTAAAATCAAATATACTTTCTTTTGCAGTTATTTTCTGACTCTTTTTTTTCTCAAGCGTCCATATAGAATGCCAAATTGAAATATCAAGTGGAGCAGGCATCCATCCCATAAAAGCTACTAAAAAAACTAAACCACTACCTGATGGAAATATTTGTTTAAAGCTGTAAATCTCATCTGTATTTATTGAAGCAACCCCAGTTGAAAAGATAGTTGTTATGGCTAAAATTAAGATTATGATTTTTATCATTTTATCTAAAATTTGATACTTACCTAATAGTAGAATAATATAACAAGTAATAGTAATTATTAGACTCCATATGACCATATTGTCAGTTATTCCAAAAAGACTGGAAGCAAGTCCAGCTGTTACAATAGTTACAGCTGTTTGAATAGTAAACATGGTTGCTAGATTTAAGATGAAGTATGTGATTAAAAATACTTTTCCAATTTTATAATAACCATCAAGTAAACTTTCACCAGTTGCAATTGCATACCTAGGTCCATATTGAAAAAATGGGTATTTAAGAATATTAACTAGTATCAAAGCCCAAATTAATCCCCACCCAAATTCAGCTCCTGCTCTAGTTGATTGAACTAAGTGGGAGACACCAATTGCAGCCCCTGCAAAAAGTAAACCTGGTCCAAGCTTAGAGATTATCTTAATCATTGAGTATCATTAGCGCATTCTGAATTTGTTGGAATTTTTCCACATACACCACAGGGTTCATCGGAGTTATTTAAAAAAGGGCTCTGACTAGCGCAAGTGCCAGAAAATTCTCCATTTTTTTTAAAAATTAATTTAATTGCGATCCCTGAAAATGCAATAGCAATTAATAATACTGAGATTAGAAATATCTCCATTGGACAAAGCTATAAAAAAATCGTAATTTTAATCGTGCTTAACTTAATTAAGAATTATAACATTAAGTTCTTTTCAAGATGGTTACTTTTTGTAATTACACTTACTTCTTGTGACTCTAACTTTTTAAAAGTATCACAGTCTGAAATTGAATCTGCATCTTCTTGGACAATTAATGATCAGCCACCATCATTTCCTGAATGTGAAAATTTAGAAATTGATGATCAGTTGATTTGTTTTAGAAACAAAATAGAAATTGAAATGAACAGCTTTCTTGAAGATAAAATTTTTCCACTGGATACAACTGAATATATACTAACTTTAAGAATAGATACAATTGGTAACTTTAGTCTTACTAACCTTCTGCCGAAAGACAAACTAGATAATAAATTAGTTTTAATAATTCAAGAAGCTGTTGAGAAATTACCTAATGCATTGCCTGCAATTAAAACAAATGTTGGAGAATTTGTTGAAGTAAAATTTAATCTACCTTTTAAACTTAATTATGAATAATATACCAGATAATTCTATAATAATGGGAATTGATCCTGGGACAAACATAATGGGGTTTGGAATAATTAAAATTCATGGAAATAATATGGAGTTAATTGATTTAATTGAATTTAAACTACCAAATAAAGATGACCATAGCGTTAAGTTGTCAAAAATATTTAAAAAAACATCTGAATTAATTAAATCTCATAATCCTGATTTAATTGCAATTGAAGCCCCTTTTTTTGGTAAAAATGTTCAATCTATGTTAAAATTAGGCAGAGCTCAGGGTGTCTCAATGGCTGCAGCACTTAACTTTGATATTCCCATTACTGAATATTCTCCTAAAAAAATAAAAATGGCAATTACCGGAAATGGAAACTCAAGCAAAGAGCAAGTTGCTAAAATGCTCAAAAGTATGCTTAAAATTAAAGAGCTACCTAAGAATCTTGATTCTACCGATGGTTTGGCAGCTGCAGTTTGTCATTTCTTCAATTTTGACAATAAAAATCCTAAAAAAAAATATTCAAATTGGTCAAACTTCATTAATAAAAATCCTGATAAACTTATCTAATTTCCAAAATGTTTGTAAAAGTTTTGAATTGTGTCAATACCAATAAAAAAGTTTCTTACTCCATAGTTTTCATCAGGAGAATGAATAGCATCACTGTCGAGTCCAAATCCCATTAAAACTGTTTTTATTCCAAGAATACTTTCAAACATTGGAACTATCGGAATACTTCCACCATCTTTCTGTGGAATAGGATCAATTCCAAAACTATCCTTATATGCTTTAATTGCTGACTCATAGCCTTTAAAGCCTTCAGGAGTTAAGTATGGATTTCCACCATGATGAGTTGATACTTGAACTGAAACTGAATCAGGTACTATTTTTTTAATATGATTAGTAAATAATTCACTTACTTTTTCCCAATTTTGATTTGGCACTAACCTCATTGAAATTTTAGCACTAGCTTCACTAGGAATAACTGTTTTAGACCCTTCTCCTGAATAACCTCCCCATATACCATTCACATCAAGTGTAGGACGAATTGATTTTCTTTCGAGTGTTGAATATCCTTCTTCTCCTTTCGTTTTTCTAAGTCCTAACGAATCTTTAAATTTTTCATCATCAAATTTTGAAATTTTCTCTATTGATTCTCTTTTTGATTTATCTATCTCTATAACATCATCGTAAAACCCAGGTATAGTTATTCTTCCCTTATCATCTATAAGTGAACTAATCATATCTGATAAAATATTTATTGGATTAGCTAAAGCTCCTCCGTATATTCCAGAATGAAGATCTCTATTTGGCCCAGTAACTTTAACCTCCATATAAGATAAACCTCTTAGTCCTACTGTTAAAGTTGGATTTTCAAGATTACTTAAACCAGTATCTGATATTAAAATAACATCAGCATCAAGCTTAGATTTATTTTCTAAAAGAAATTTTTCCAGATTATCACTACCAACCTCTTCCTCTCCCTCTATCATAAACTTTACATTACAGTTTAGTTTATCTTTTTTTATAAGTTGTTCAAAAGCCTTAATATGCATGAAAACTTGACCCTTATCATCACAAGCACCTCTTGCAAAAATCGCACCTTCTGGATGAATATCAGTTTTCTTAATTACTGGTTCAAACGGTGGATTAGTCCAAAGCTCCAAAGGGTCTGGTGGCTGAACATCATAGTGACCATAAATTAAAATTGTTGGAAATGCATTATTTACGAGTTTTTCTCCATAGACAATAGGATGGCCATTAGTTTCAAATACATTTGATGAATCACATCCTGATTTTAAAAGTTCATTTGAAACCCATTCAGCTGTTTTGTTCATAGTATCCTTATACCTAGAATCAGCACTAATAGATGGTAGTTTTAAAAACTCAAATAACTCATTTAAATATTTCTCTTTCTCCTTTTCAGATAATGTACTCATAGTTGATTTATTTTTAAAAAACTTATTTATATTTGTTCACCTTTTGCGGGTGTGGTGAAATTGGTAGACACGCTAGACTTAGGATCTAGTGCCTAACAGCTTGGGGGTTCGAGTCCCTTCACCCGCACTTTATTTAATTCTCAAAGTTATTCAGTCCTCTATACCCTGATCCTTTTACAAACCTACCAGAAAAATTTCCAGTATGTTCTCCTTTTGATAATACTTGAGTTCCATTTACAAATACGTCTTCAACTCCAACTGCAAATTGAAGAGGCTTATCAAAAGTAGCTTTGTCTTCTATTATTCTTGGATCAAAAACTACAACATCTGCAAAAAATCCTGTTTTCAAATACCCTCTTTTTTTAATTCCTAGATTTTCAGCAGGAAATCCAGATAATCTTCTAATTGCCTCCTCCATTGTAATTAATTTCTCTTCTCTTACATATTTACCTAATACTCTTGCAAAACTTCCAAATGCTCTTGGATGAGTAATAAAATCTTTAGATATATCTGAGTAAGATCCAGCATCTGAGTCAAATGAAACCCATGGAAGCATTATTTTTTTTCTAATATTATCTTCTGACATACTAAAATATATACACTGAATTCTACTACCGTCTTCAATTATAAGATTTACAATAGTTTCTTCAGGGGATTCTCCTCTAATTTTAGCTGCTTCAGCAATTGTCATACCTCTATATTTACTAGACATAGATTGTTTATTGAAACCAACCATTAAAATATCTTCTGGAGGCTGTTCTGAAAGTTCTTTTCTTATATCTTGAAAAAGTCTTTCTCTTATATCAGGTCTTTTCATACGGTTTATCCATGCTTGTCTTCCACCTTCTTGAACCCATGTTGGTATTACTCCTGTTAATCCAGTAGAGGAAGCGGGATAAGTATACATGTCAGCAGTAATTTTCAAACCTTGTTCTCTGGCACTTTCTACTTTATCAATCACAGAATCTAATAAATGCCAATTAGGTTTTCTTGAAGTTTTTAGATGATAAATTTGAGCAGGTATATTAGCTCTTTCTGCAATTTCTAGTAATTCATCAACTGCTTCCAATACTCTAAAATCTTCATTTCTCATGTGAGATATGTAGCTTCCTCCATACGATGATGCTATTTTCGATAACTCAACTAATTCATCTGTATCAGCATAATCTCCAGGGGCATATATCAATGAAGATCCAATACCCATAGCTCCTTCCTCCATGGCTATTCTAACAATATTTTTCATAGAGTTCATTTCTTCAGATGTTGCCTTTCTATTCCCATAACCAACCTCTTGAATCCTAACTGTAGCAGAACCTAAATATGATGCAATATTTGTTGAAACACCACTTGATTCTAATTTTTCCATTGCTTCTCCAAAAGAAATATAATTATTATTCCTTATTGAGCCTGAGGGTCCAGGAGAAGTACCTTCGCCAAAAACTTCTAACGTAACACCTTGTTTTAAGTCACTTAATGATCTACCATCTTGCATCAATGTGTTATAACCCCAACTAAGCATATTGATAAATCCTGGAGAAACTACTTTACCAGTAGCATCAATTGTTTGATTAGCTAAAAAGTTATTATTTTTCCCAACATAAAAAATAGTATCATTTTTTATGGCAACATTACCGATATATCCATTCATTCCACTGCCATCATGAATCGTTCCGCCAGAAATCAAGACATCAACATTAATTGGTTCATTATCACATGATAAAGTAAATAATACAAATGCTAAAAATATTTTTTTCATTTTATAATGATTGCTTCTAATTTATCAAAAATTTCAGTATTATCATAAATACCTTTGAAAAGGGACGAATAAGGACCAAAACTAAATATTGGAACCATTGTAGCTGTATGACTGTCTGACACATATTTATTTACAACTTTAGAATCTTCTAGATTACCATCAATAATTGAAAGACCTCCTGTTTCATGATCTGCTGTTATTACTACTATTGTATTTTTATCTTTATCAGCAAAGTTAAAAACCTTTCCAACTGTCCTGTCAAACTCTAACATTTCGCTTATCATATGTTCTGAGTCATTGTCATGACCACCCCAATCGATTTGTGAACCTTCAACTAATAGAAAAAAAGGTTTATTGAAGCTTGATAGTTTTTGAACAGTTGCTTGAACTATATCTTCTAGAGATGGTTTTCTTCCTTCGTGTTTTCCAATAGGTTCGTCATAATCAGTTAAAAATCCAATTTTATTTGAATTGATTTTTATAAAATTTTCTAAACTATTTGCAAATAAATAGTCATCCATTTCATTCATTAAGTTTCTTTTATCACGCCTGTCATTAAAATATTTTTCTCCACCCCCTACAAAAAAATTAATATTACTCTTAGATAGTTGACTTGCTATTTCTTCATAATCATATCTACTTTTTACTTTTGAATAATATGATGCTGGGGTAGCATGAACAATAGTAGAAGTAGCAATAATAGCAGTCATATAACCTTTATCTCTGGAAATCTCAAGAATAGAATTTACAGGACTGAAATTCTTATCCAAACCAACTACTCTGTTATAAGTTTTTACACCAGAAGACATTGCAGTTCCAGATGCTGCAGAATCAGTGACTAGATCATCCAATGAATGAGTTTTGATTAAACCAATATGATGAGATCTTTCTAGTGAAGTATAATTATTATTAGAATACATACCAGATGAAATTTGAGATAATCCCATCCCATCTCCTATCATCATAATAATATTTGGAAGTTTGGGCTCTTGATTGAAACTATATAAAGGTGATAGAAGAACCATCACAAACATTAGATATCTAAACATATGCACAAATTTATATTTATAAATTATAATTACTGTAAATATTTTGTTAAGGATTGAACTATTATTGAATTTTTTTCTACTTTTTTTAATATATAATTTATGTTAGCTAGTCCGGATTTATTTCTTTCTTTCTCAGAATTATTTAACCATGAAAAGGTTTCATAAAACTCTTCAGAATCTTTAACTGAATATACTCCTCCTAATTCTATTAGTTCTTCAGCCTCAATATATCCTTGGTAATTAAAGCCAATTATTACGGGACAAGAAAAAACTGCCGGCTCAAGAATATTATGAAGACCTTTATTTGACATTCCACCTCCAACATATGAAATACTCCCATAGGCATATAAATATTTTAAGATACCTATTGAATCTATAATTAAAATTTTTCTTTTAAAATCATCTTCAGATTTCAAACATGAAAATTTAATAGCTTTTTCACCATATAGGTTTTCCAGCTTATTAATAAAATCATACGAAATATCATGTGGAGCAATTATGGACTTTACACTATTATTTTTTATGGTTTTATCGATCAACTTAATATCTTTTTCCCAAACACTTCCAGCTATAAAACACTTTTGATTATCAATAAACTTTTCTATTTTATTTATTTTCTTTTTCTCTTCAAGTGTCTTAATTACTGATGTAAACCTAGAATCTCCAGATATACTTATATTATTAGATAAGTATTTTTTAAGTACTTTTTTTGAATTAATATCTTGGACATAGAATAGATCAATTTTCTTTAATTTATTTAGAAACCATTTTCCATAGAATTTGAAATAAAATTGAGATTCATCAAATTTTGATGATACTGAATAAATTATTGAATTATTTTTTTTTAAATATGTTAAATAATTTGACCAAATATCATTTTTTATAAAAACAGCAACTTTTGGATTAACAATTTGTATGAACTTTCTAGCATTTAACGCAGTATCAAGAGGAAGGTATACCATTGAGTCAGTAACTTTATAATTTCTAGAATTTTCTAATCCAGATGGAGAGAAAAAAGTTACTACCACCTTAAGATCATCAATTTCTGACTTAAGGGACTCAATTATTGGTTTTGCGATTTCAAATTCTCCTAGGGAGGAAACATGAAACCAAATATTTTTATTTGAAGAATTGATTTCTTCTTTTAAGATTTTAAATGAGTTCTTTCTGCCTTTAAAAAATAGATTTGTTTTAGGAGATAAAATCCTTAAAGGTTGAGATAGCAAATAGGCTACCCTTATAAATATTTCATAAAAAAATTTCACTATATCCTTTTTCCAAAAATACTTTTTTAATTTTGTTTTTGATGAAAAAAATCAACATGGTTGATCTTAACGGTCAATACAGAAAAATTCGATGGCAAGTTAACAGGGAGATAAAAAAAGTAATTAACTCTTCCACATTTATTAATGGTCCTATTGTAAAGGAGTTCCAAAATAATTTACAGAAATATGTAGATGTAAAACATGTTATTCCATGTGCTAATGGAACTGACGCACTACAAATTGCTTTAATGGCTCTTGAATTAAAAAGTGGTGATGAAGTAATTACAACAAACTTTTCTTTTGCTTCAACTATCGAGGTGATTCTCTTATTGGGCTTAAAACCAGTTGTTGTTGATGTCGATCCTAGAACTTTTAACATTGATCCTAGCTTGATTCAAGATAAGATTACAGACAAAACAAAAGCTATTATTCCTGTCCATTTATATGGGCAATCATGTAGAATGGAAGAGATATTAGAAATAGCTAATAAAAATAATCTACAAATAATCGAAGATAATGCTCAAGCTTTAGGCTCTAAATATAAATTTGCAAATTCTCAGAAGCAAATGTCTGGATCTATTGGAGACATTGCTACAACATCCTTTTTTCCTTCTAAAAATCTTGGGTGTTATGGAGATGGAGGTGCAATATTTACAAATTCAGATAATCTAGCATATAAGATGAGGGGAATAGTTAATCACGGAATGTATGAAAGATATTACCATGATGAAATTGGAGTAAATTCTCGTCTGGATTCTATTCAGGCTGCAATTTTAAATGTTAAACTTAAATATTTAGATAAATACAACAAAAGAAGACAGGAAGCTGCATATCATTATAATGCAGCTTTTAAGAATATTGATCAAATTGAGGTTCCATTTATTGAATCAGATATTGATTCACATGTATATCATCAATACACTTTAAAAATTATGAATGGAAAACGTGATGAATTAGCTGATCACTTATTAAAAAACAATATTCCCTTTGGGATATATTATCCATTGGGATTTCATGAGCAAAAAGCATATAAACAAGAGTTTGTTTCAGATAATGACTTTCCTGTAACAAACAAAGTTAAAAATCAGGTAATTTCATTACCAATGCATACTGAGCTTTCAAAAAAACAAATAAAATTTATTTCAAATACAATTATCAGTTTTTTTGAATAATTATTCAATTCGTTTACTTTAGTAAAAAAGAACCATGAAAAACCTATTAATTTTTTTATTAATGTCATCAACTTTGCTCTCGCAAGAAAAGTATATCCATGCTGGTAAAATTTATGACTCAAATTCAGGAAAATATCATTTAAATAAAACTATTATTGTTTCGGAAAATATAATTAGTTCAATTGAAGATGGATTTATTGTACCTGATAATGAGAACATAATAGTCTATGATCTTAAATCTAAAGTTCTTTTACCTGGATTAATAGATTTTCATGTTCATATGGAAAGTGAGTCAGGTGGGAAAGATAAATATATAAATAGGTTTCAAGATAATAAAGCAGATGTAGCCTATAGATCTACAGTAGTTGCAAGAAAAACTCTGCTAGCAGGATTTACTACTGTCAGAGATGTTGGAGGTTCTGGAGTTAATATTTCTCTTCGAAATGCTATTAATAGCGGTGTTGTTGTTGGACCTAGGATATTTACATCCGGAAAAACAATAGCTACAACAGGCGGTCATGGAGATCCAACCAATGGTTACAGAGAAGGTTTAGTTGAAGATCCAGGTCCAGAAGATGGAGTGGTTAATTCAATCGCTGATGCTAGAAAAGCAGTTAGATATAGATATAAAAATGGAGCTGATTTAATAAAAATTACTGCAACTGGTGGAGTAATGAGTATGGCTAAAAATGGTCAAAACCCTCAATTTACAGAAGAAGTTATGATGGCAATAGTTAATACAGCAAATGATTATGGAATGCATGTTGCAGCTCATGCTCACGGAGATGAAGGCATGTATAGAGCTGTTAGATCAGGAGTAAAAACTATAGAGCATGGTTCTATTATGAAAGAAAGAACAATGAAACTTATGAGGGAAAAAAATACTTATTTAGTTCCTACAATTAGTGCAGGTGAACACGTTGCAAAAATGGCTAGTATTCCAGGATATTATCCTGCAATTATAATTCCTAAGGCTTTAGAGGTTGGTGTTCAAAATAAAGCCTCAACAAAGAAAGCATATCAAATGGGTGTTCCCATTGCATTTGGAACAGATGCTGGGGTTTTTCCTCATGGAGATAATGCTGGTGAATTTGTATACTGGGATGAAATTGGAATTCCTCCCGAATATTCTATTAAATCAGCTACAATTACTAATGCTAAATTACTTAACATGAATAATTTGTTAGGTCAAATAAAGAAGGGGTTTTATGCAGATATTATAGCAACTAATGATAGCCCAACGGAGGATATTTCTACTTTATTAAATATCATTTTTGTAATGAAGAATGGAGAGGTTTATAAAAAATAAGTCTAAATTTTATTGATAACAACATCTCCATCAATTTTTTTAATTAATCCTTGAAGAATATTTCCCGGTCCAACCTCAATGAATTCTTTGACTCCATCTTTGATCATCTTGTTTATACTTTGTGACCAAAGAACAGCTCCTGTTAATTGATTAAGAAGATTAGCTTGAATAACTAATGGATCTATAACTGCAGATGCTGTAAAATTTTGGTAAATAGGACAGTTAGGTTTTTTAAAATCAATTTTGTCTATGCCTTTTTTTAATTCATTAGAGGCAGATTTCATTAAATCTGAATGAAAAGCTCCACTTACAGGAAGTATCAATGCTCTTCTTGCACCTTTTTCTTTAAGTGATTCACATGCTTTTTCTACAGCGTTAAATTCCCCTGAAATAACTAATTGACCAGGACAGTTATAATTAGCCGGTTTAACAATACCGTCAATTTCATTACATACAGACTCAACAATATCGTTGGATAAGCCAAGTATTGCTGCCATTGTTCCTTCAGTTTCTTGACATGCTTGTTGCATCGCATTTGCTCTAATAGAAACCAATCTTAAACCATCTTCAAAGCTTATTGATTTAGATGCAACAAGAGCAGAAAATTCACCAAGGGAATGACCTGCGCATACATCAGGTTTAAAAGTATTGGATGTTAATGCTAATATAACAGAATGAATAAAAATTGCTGGTTGAGTAACTTTTGTTTGTAATAATTCTTCACTAGAACCTTCAAACATTAATTCAGTAATATTGAAGTTCATAACTTCATTTGCTTTTTTAAAAAGATCTCTAGATTCTATTTTCTCATTAAATAGTTCTTGACCCATACCTGGTTTTTGGGATCCTTGTCCAGGAAAAACATATGCCTTCATACTATTTCTTTATATAAGTTAAAAAAGAATATTTAATATTTTCAACACCCTCTAATTCATTTGTTTCTTCATTAACTAACTTGAATTTTTCAAAAGGAATTTCAGGAAAGTATGCATCCCCTTTATAGTCTTTAAATATTCTTGTCAATTCAATTTTATCTACAATATTTATAGTTTGACTATATATTTCCCCACCACCAAGAATAAAAGTCTGAGAGTCGTCTTTGCAGTGATCTAATGCCTCATTAATGCTTTTACAAATTATTACTCCTTCATATTGATATTCAGTATTTCTTGTAACAACAATATTCACTCTATTAGGAAGAGGGTTGGGGAGTGATTCAAAGGTTTTTCTACCCATTATTACATTATGACCTTGGGTTAGCTCTTTGAATCTTTTTAAGTCTTTGGGGATATTCCATATTAGTTTATTATCTAATCCAATAACATTATTTGTAGATGCAGCAGCAATTATTGTAAGTTCATTTTTTATCATATCCTTAAACTGAAATTTTACCTTTTATTGCAGGATGAGAATTATAATTTAATATTTCTATATCATCAAATTTAAAATCTTCAATATTTTTAACTGTTTGATTTAGTTTTAATGTTGGGAGGGGCATAGGTTCTCTTGATAATTGAAGTTTAACCTGTTCAAAATGGTTAAGGTAAATATGAGTATCTCCAAAAGTATGAACAAAATCCCCAACTTCATATCCGCATACTTGAGCAATCATGTGAGTAAGTAAAGAATAGGAAGCAATGTTAAATGGAACACCTAGAAACACATCTGCACTTCGTTGATACATTTGACACGATAATTTATTATCTGCTACGTAAAATTGAAAAAAAGCATGACATGGTGGTAATGCAGCTTTTCCATCTTTAACATTTTCACTAAATGATTTTCTACTATCAGGAATTATATTTGGATTCCAAGCTGTTACTATCATTCTTCTACTTGAGGGGTTTGTTTTAAGAGATTTGATAACATCTTTAAGTTGGTCTACACCATCACTATTCCAGTTTCGCCATTGGTGTCCATAAATTGGACCAAGATCACCTTTGCTATCTGCCCATTCATCCCAAATTGTAACTCCATTATCCTTTAAATACTTGATATTTGTTTCACCATTAATAAACCAAATTAGTTCATGAATAATAGATCTTAAATGTAATTTCTTAGTAGTAACAAGAGGAAACCCGTCCTGTAAATTAAATCTCATTTGATAACCAAACACACTAACAGTTCCAGTTCCTGTTCTATCCTTTTTTTCTAAACCATTATCGCTTATATGTTTAAGTAAATCTATGTATTGTTTCATTTGATACTTTTTCTAATATTTAACTCATCTCTTAATTTTGCAGCTATTATATAATCCTCATTTTGAATACTTTTTTCAAGCATTTTTTTAATTTTATTTGTAGATATTTTTTTTAAATCTTTTGATTTCGTGATATTTTCATCTGAGGTGTCAGTTTTATAAGTTTCAAAAAAACTATCATTAGTAAGTTTAATTTCCTCAGAATATCTTTCATCATCTTCAAATCCAGCTTCATCAAGAACTTTCTTATTAACAAATATTGGAGTACTAAATCTTAGAGATAATGCAATCGCATCAGAAGTTCTAGAATCTATTTTTATTATTTTGTTCTTCTTTTCACATACTATGTTTGAGAAAAAAACACCATCAATTAATTTATGTATTATCACATGATTAAGCTTTATGTTAAACTTATCTGCAAAACTTTTAAATAATTCATGTGTTAAAGGTCTAGTAGTCTTAATTTTTTTTTCTAGTGCTATTGCAATAGCCTGAGCTTCAAATCCTCCAATTACGATTGGTAGTTTTCTACTTCCATTTAGCTCATCTAAAATTAAAGCAAATGCTCCAGAAGTATTATCGCTGTATGATATTCCTTGAATTTTTAATTCTACCAATTCCATGTAAAAATATAATTGCAAAATTAATTAAATAAAATTTAAATCTCATTAGAGCACTACAGGAAATATTTTTTTTATCATTAAATTTGCTTAAAATTAATAACTATGAAGACAGTCCAGTTTAGACAAGCAATTTGTGAAGCTATGTCAGAAGAAATGAGAAGAGATGAAACTATTTATCTTATGGGAGAGGAAGTAGCGGAATATAATGGAGCCTACAAAGCTTCAAAGGGTATGTTGGATGAATTCGGAGAATTAAGAGTAATAGATACACCTATATCAGAAGCTGGTTTTTCAGGTGTTGGTGTAGGTTCAACAATGGTTGGAGCTAGACCCATAATAGAATTTATGACTTTCAATTTTGCTTTAGTTGGAATAGATCAGATAATTAATAATGCTGCAAAAATTAGACAAATGTCTGGTGGCCAATTTCCATGTCCAATTGTCTTTAGAGGACCAACTGCCTCTGCAGGTCAATTAGGCGCAACTCACTCTCAAGCTTTTGAAAGCTGGTTTGCTAATTGTCCAGGCTTAAAAGTAATAGTTCCATCTAATCCCTATGATGCCAAAGGTCTACTTAAGTCTGCAATAAGAGATGATGATCCAGTTATTTTTATGGAGTCTGAACAAATGTATGGAGACAAAGGTGAAATACCAGAAGGAGAATACACACTCCCCATTGGAGTTGCTGATATAAAAAGAAAAGGAAAAGATGTAACAATTGTATCATTTGGAAAAATTATTAAAGAGGCATATAAGGCAGCTGAAGTTCTCGAAAAAGAAGGTGTTGAATGTGAAATTATTGACCTAAGAACTCTAAGGCCAATTGATTACGACACAGTAATTGAATCTGTGAAAAAGACAAATCGACTAGTAATTCTTGAGGAAGCTTGGCCTTTTGGAAATATATCCACAGATATTTCCCATAAAGTACAGAATGAAATATTCGATTATCTTGATGCACCCATTGAAAAAATAAATAATGCAGATACTCCGACACCGTATTCGCCAGTTTTACTTGAAGAATGGCTTCCAAATAGTGAAGAGGTGATTAAAGCAGTTAAGAAAGTGCTATACCTTTAAAGTAGTGGAGCTATAACTAACGCAACTACAGCAATTAATTTAAGAAGAATATTAAGTGATGGTCCAGATGTATCTTTGAATGGATCACCAACTGTATCTCCAACAACCGCAGCTTTATGAGCATCAGATCCTTTTCTACCTTGTTCTTCAATCATCTTTTTAGCATTATCCCATGCTCCTCCTGCATTTGATTGAAAAATTGCCATTAAGACTCCACATGAAGTAACACCTGCTAAAAGGCCACCTAACATTTCAGCACCTCCAGTAAAACCAATTATTACTGGTGCAGAAATTGCCATTACTCCAGGTAATACCATTTCCCTTAATGCAGCTTCAGTAGAAATTTCAACACATTTGCTATATTCAGCAACTCCATCTGCATCATTAAATATTTTTAAGTCTTCTTTTGTTGCTTTCGAAAGATCCGAATCATATTTTCTCATGATTTCAAGAGCTGCCTTAAGCTCAGGAAGATCTCTAAATTGTCTTCTAACTTCTTCAATCATGCTCATTGCTGCTTTTCCAACTGCATTCATTGAAAGAGCGGAAAAAACAAAGGGTAACATTGCCCCTAGAAGTAATCCTGACATTACGATTGGTTTTGAAATATCTATTGATTCTATTCCTGCTGTTTGCATAAATGCTGCAAATAGTGCTAATGCAGTTAAGGCTGCGGATGCAATTGCAAAACCCTTACCAATTGCAGCAGTTGTATTTCCTACAGCATCAAGTTTATCTGTTCTCTCTCTTACTACTGGATCTAAATCAGCCATTTCAGCAATACCTCCAGCGTTATCTGAAATCGGACCATATGCATCTACTGCTAATTGAATACCAGTATTAGCAAGCATTCCAACCGCAGCAATAGCGATACCGTATAATCCTGCAAAATGATGTGAAAGAAGAATTGCAGCACAGATAAATATTATAGGCAATGCTGTTGAAATCATACCAACACCTAATCCTGCTATAATAGTAGTTGCTGCACCAGTTTCAGATTGTTTAACAATCGACAGAACAGGCTTTTTACCAGTTGCAGTATAATATTCAGTAACCTTTCCAACTAGAAGTCCAGCAACTAAACCACTTATAGTCGCAAGAAAAACTCCATTTGAAGTATATACAATATCATTAAATACCCATGATTCAGGCAGTAAGTTTTGAATTAAAAAATATGTAACAACAACCATTAATCCTGCAGAAAGGAATTCCCCTGTATTAAGAGCTTTATGAGGATCGCCACCTTCTTTAACTCTAACAAAGAAAGTACCAATTATAGACATTATAATTCCAGATGCAGCAATATAAAGTGGTAGTAATACAGCATTTATTTTAATTTCAGAAAATTCAGATAAGCCAACATAAGCAGCACCTAAAACCATTGCACCTATTATTGAACCAACAAATGATTCAAATAAATCTGCACCCATTCCAGCTACATCACCTACATTGTCACCAACATTATCTGCAATTGTTGCGGGATTTAAAGGATGATCTTCAGGAATACCTGCTTCAACTTTACCAACAAGATCAGCTCCAACATCAGCAGCTTTAGTGTATATTCCACCACCAACTCTTGCAAATAACGCAATTGAAGATGCACCTAATGAAAATCCTGACAACACTTGAATTACAGTGTTTATGTCGGTAAACATAGGTTCATAAATAATAAATAAAGATCCTAGACCAAGAACACCTAGACCAACAACACCCATTCCCATTACAGATCCTCCAGAAAAAGCAATTTCAAGTGCCTTTCCAATAGATTCTTGAGCAGCATTAGTTGTTCTAACATTAGCTTTAGTTGCAACCTGCATACCAATAAAACCTGCTAATCCGGAACATAGTGCACCTACAACAAATGATACTGCAACTAACCAACTACTTCCTTCATTTATTCCTTTAAATGCTAGTAAAACAGCAGTTATTACAACAAAAATTGATAATATTTTATATTCAGCTTTCAAGAATGCCATAGCACCATCTGCAATATTTTTTGCAATTTCTGCCATTTTAGCATTTCCAACTTCTTTTTTAGAAACCCATGAATTTTTTATAAAAACAAAAATTAAAGCAATAATTCCAGCTGTTGGGATAAGATATATGTAGTCCATTTGTTAAATTTTTTTTCAAATATAATACAATGATAAAAATGGTGGGCAAAAATATTGAGAAAGATGTAACTAAAGTTCCTTTTTAATAAGTTCAAGGATGGTTTCGTAATCAGATTTATTTTCTACAAAATCTAGATCATCTACATTTATTTTTAGAAGTTTACCACTGGTATAGTTGGAAATCCATGCTTCATACCTTTCGTTTAGTCTACTTAAATATTCAATACTAATTGTCTTTTCGTAATCTCTTCCGCGTTTGTGTATTTTATTAACTAGGCTTGGAATACTACTTTGAAGATATACTAAAAGATCTGGAGGTTTAACTAAATTTAACATAGTATCAAATAAAGCTAAGTAATTATCATAGTCTCTTTGAGTCATTAACCCCATTGCATTTAGATTAGGAGCAAAAATAAAAGCATCTTCATATATAGTTCTATCTTGAATTACATTTTCCTTTTTGTCGTCAATTGTAACTAATTGTTTAAAACGACTGTTTAAAAAATATATTTGAAGATTAAATGACCATCTTTCCATGTGATTATAGAAATCATCTAAATATGGGTTAGCAATAACATCTTCATAATATGGTTTATATTTTAAACTTTTAGAAAGTTGTTTTGTTAGGCTAGTTTTTCCAGCTCCAATATTTCCTGCAATTGCTATTCTCATAATTTTTAGCCAAAATAGTAGGTTTTTTTAAAAGAAAAAAGAAGAATAAATTGAAATAAGTTTTTTTTTTATACTTTTGGGGCTAACAGAGGAATGATTTGACTGATTGCAACCTCTAAAAAAAATTGCTAAAGCAGTATTTCTTTTACTCGCAATCAATCTTATTATTTCTCACAAAACAATTTTATGTCGTATTTGTTTACGTCCGAATCTGTTAGTGAAGGACATCCAGATAAAGTATCAGATCAAATTAGTGATGGAATACTAGATAATTTTTTAGCTTTTGATCCAAATAGTAAAGTTGCATGTGAAACTCTCGTTACTACAGGACAAGTAATTTTATCAGGAGAAATATCAAGTTCTACTTATGTAGATGTCCAAGATATTGCTAGAAATGTAATAAAGGATATAGGTTATAACAATGATCAATATAAATTTTCTGGGGAATCTTGTGCTGTTATGTCATTACTTCATGAACAATCAGAAGATATTTTAAGAGGAGTAGAAAGAGATACAAAAGAAGAACAAGGGGCAGGGGACCAAGGAATAATGTTTGGTTATGCTTGTAATGAAACTGATGATTCTATTCCATTAACTCTAGATATTGCTAATAGATTATTATTAGAACTTTCAAAACTTAGAAAATCTAAATCAATTTCATATTTAAGACCAGATTCTAAATCTCAAGTTACTGTAGAATACGATGAAAATGATAACCCTGTAAAGGTTGATACAATTGTAATTTCAACTCAACATGATGAATTTGATAGTGATGATGAAAAGATGTTAGCTAAAATAAGAAAAGATATTATTGAGATCTTAATCCCAATTGTTAAGAATACATATTCTCAAAAAATACAAAAATTATTTAATGATGAAATTAAATATCATATTAATCCTACCGGTAAATTTGTTATCGGAGGACCACATGGTGATACAGGTTTAACTGGGCGTAAAATAATTATAGATACATATGGTGGAAGAGGAGCTCATGGTGGTGGAGCTTTTAGTGGCAAAGATCCAAGTAAAGTTGATAGAAGTGCTGCATACGCTGCTAGACATATCTCAAAAAATTTAGTAAAAGCAGGAGTTTCTGACGAAATATTAATTCAAGTTGGATATGCAATAGGTATTGCAGAACCAGTATCTCTTAATATAAATACTTGTGGAAAGTCTAAGCTAACTATCTCAGATTCTAAACTATCTGAAATAGTTAATGAAATATTTGACCTAAAACCCCATTCTATAGAATCAAGATTTAAATTAAGAGATCCAATTTATCTTGAAACTGCAGCTTATGGACACATGGGTAGAAAATCTAAAAAAGTAACCAAAACATTTAAATCTAAATATTCTGGAGTAAAGAAAATTGATGTTGAACTTTTTCCTTGGGAAAAGTTAGAATACGTTAACCAATTAATTAAAACACTTAAAATATGAAACATAATGATCAAACACTAGCATTACATGCTGGACACAATACATCTGAAACTGGGGGGACAAGAGCAGTTCCTATATATCAAACAACATCATATGTTTTTGATAATACTGACCATGCAGCTAATTTATTTTCTTTAGCTGAACCTGGTTATATATATACAAGAATAAATAATCCAACAGCAGATATTCTTGAACAAAGATTAGCATCTTTAGAAGGAGGAATTGCTGCAGTTGCAACTTCATCTGGATCTGCTGCATTAGCAACTACACTTTTGACTCTATTAAAAACAGGAGATCACATTGTTGCTTCAAATAGTTTATATGGAGGAACATTCAACTTACTTAATGTTACTTTACCCAGATATGGTATTACAACTACTTTTGTTGATCCTGATGATACAGAAAACTTTTCAAAAGCAATTAATAAGAATACTAGAGTTGTATATATAGAGAGCGTGGGGAATCCTAAACTTGATGTTCTTGATATAGAATCTATTTCAAAAATTGCTAAAAAATCAAAACTTCCATTGATTGTCGACAATACTGTTGCTACTCCGTATCTCTTAAAACCAATTAAGTATGGAGCTGATATAGTTATTCATTCTACAACAAAATATATCACAGGAAATGGGACTTCTATTGGAGGTGTAATAATTGATGCTGGAAACTTTGACTGGAGTAATGGACTATTTCATGAATTTACAGAGCCATCTGCAGGATATCATGGATTAGTATATCATGAAGCACTTGGACCAGCAGCATTTATAGCAAAAGTTAGAATAGAGGGATTGAGGGATTTAGGAAGTGCTCCTAGTCCATTTAATTGTTTTCAAACAATTCAAGGTCTTGAAACTTTGTCAATAAGAATAAAAAAACACTCCGAGAATGCATTAAAAGTTGCTGAATGGCTTGAAAATCAGGATAAGGTAGATTGGGTTAATTATCCAGGGTTAAAATCCTCTAAATATCATAATCTGTCAAATAAATATTTAAAAAACGGACAGAGTGGGATTGTTACTTTCGGATTAAAAGGTGGCTTTGAATCTGCTAAAAAATTAACTGATAATACAAAAATATTTTCTTTATTGGCAAATTTTGGAGATTCAAAATCTTTAATTATTCATCCATCAAGCACTACTCATCAACAATTAAATGAAGAGCAGCAAAAGTCTACTGGTGTTACTTCAGATTTAGTAAGAATTAGTATTGGCCTTGAAGATCCTAATGATTTAATTAATGATCTTAAGGACGCATTAAACTCTATATAATTGGAAGAAGAGTTAAAATATATACTAATTCAAGATTTTGAAACTTTGGATAGATTAAAGATTCCAAATATTAACTTAAGTTATCAGGTCTTTGGAAAAAAATTAGGGACTGCTCCAGTTATTCTTATCAATCATGCATTAACTGGAAATTCCCTTGTCACCGGAAAAAATGGCTGGTGGAGTGAAGTAATTGGTGAAGAAAAACCAATTGACATTAACAAATATTCAATTTTATGTTTTAATATTCCAGGCAATGGATTCAATGAAAATAATTTCGATTATAATTTAGATCTTAATCTTGGTGATATAGCCTTATTATTTATTAAAGCCCTTGAAAAAATGAAACTCCCAAAGCTACATGCTATTGTTGGAGGTTCAATTGGTGGATGTTTAATTTGGGAGATGATAGCATTAAAAAATGATTTAGCATCTTTAATAATTCCAGTTGCATCTGATTGGAAAGCAAATGATTGGCTTCTAGCAAATACTTTCCTACAAGATAGAATTTTAAAAAACTCAAGAGATCCAGTAAGTGATGCTAGAATTCATGCAATGACTTTTTACAGGAATCCTAAGTCTTTAAACACACGATTTAACAGAACAAAAAACCTAGATAAAAAAATGTATAACGTTGAGTCATGGCTTAGTCATCATGGAGTAAAACTTCGTCAAAGGTTTAGTCTTGAATCATATATTTTTATGAATAGACTTTTGAGTTCTACTGATATTACTCGTGATGGTCAGGCTTTTGAAAATAAGATTTCTAAAATTAAATCTTCAATTCATATCATATCTATAGACTCAGATATTTTCTTTTTACCTGAAGAAGATCAAGAGACTTTTTTAATTGCTAGAAAAAATAATATTGATATTAAGAATCATATTATAAATTCTATTCATGGTCATGATGCTTTTTTGATCGAAACAAAACAAATTTCAGATATCTTTACTAAAATATTTTAAATTATGGCAGTACACTTAGATAGGGTTAATGACAAATATTTATTTGAGTTAACTAATGAAAATGGACATCAAGTTTTTTTGGACAGAAAATATTCTCCTGATTATGATGTTAAAGGAGTAAGCCCAATGGAGCTATTATTGATGGGTGTTGCAGGATGTAGCAGTATAGATATTATATCTATTTTAGAAAAACAAAAATTGAATCCTATTTCTTATAAAATGGAAGTTGAGGGTGAAAGAGAGTCAACTCCTGGTGAACCATATAAAAAAATTCACGTAAGTCTTTATGTTGAAGGTGATATACCAGGCGAAAAGATAATACGTGCAGCAGCATTAAGTTTTGATAAGTATTGCTCGGTTTCAAAAAATTTAGAGAAGTCCACTTCTATTGAACATTCTATTTATCTAAATGGTTCAATAATCAAAAAATAGACTAAAAACTTTGATTTTATCTGTACCTATTATACTTTTGACGAATAATGACAAATAATTTTAATTTTTTTTATAACTATTATTTCTTCTTAGATCAGAAGACAGGGTAACTATGTTATAAAAAAATAAAATATACTAGTCCTGTCAAATCAGGACTTTTTTTTTATATGAAAGTATCAATTCAAGGTATTAGAGGATCATTTCACCATATGGTTGCAAATCAATATTTTGATTCATTCGAATTAAATGAATGTTCAACTTTTGAAAGTCTTGTAAAATCTGTAGTTAATAATGAATCAGATTATGGAATAATGGCTATTGAAAATTCAATTGCAGGCTCAATACTACCTAATTATGCTCTTATAGACGAATATAATCTTTCAATTACAGGAGAATATAGCTTAAATATTGATCACAATTTAATGTGTTTTCCAAACCAAAAAATTACTGATATTAATGAAGTTCACTCTCATCCAATGGCTTTGCTTCAATGTTCTAAATTCTTTAGTGATTATCCACACATTAAATTAATAGAAAGTCAAGATACTGCTTTGTATGCAAAAAATATAAGAGATAATGAGATGTTAGGTGTAGGAGCAATTGCGAGTTTAGATGCATTAGAAATATATAATTTACAAATCTTAGAGTCATCTATCCAAACTATTAAAAACAATAAGACTCGATTTGTAATTCTTGAAAAGAATCACAAAAACATAAATGATTATGATAAGGCAGCTCTTAAATTTATTCTTGATCATAAAAGAGGAAGTTTAGCCACTGTATTAAATATGATGAGTGATTGTAGTCTTAATTTAACTAAGATTCAATCTTTACCTGTCGTAAAAACGCCAGGTAAATATTCTTTTTTTGTCGACATCACTTTTAAATCAATCGAAAATTACCAAAAAGCAATAAAAATTATTGAATTAATGGCTCAAGAATTTAAAATTCTGGGAGAATATAAATATCAAAAATCATGAAAGTTGGCATAATAGGTTTAGGGTTAATAGGGGGATCAATTTCTCTAAAATTGAAAGAAGTTAACAATGATATTACTGTCTATGGTTTTGATAAAAATAATCAATCACTTGATTTCTCTTTGAGCAAACAAATTATTGATTACAAGTTGGATCTTGGATCATTATTAGATTTTGATTATTTATTTCTAGCAATACCTGTTGAATCAATTAAAAGCCAACTAGCTAGTATTTTAGATAAAATATCTGAAAGAACTTTAGTCATTGATTTTGGGTCAACTAAATATCAAATTTGTAATTCAGTCAGTAAACATTACAAACGAGGAAATTTTTTAGCTGCTCACCCTATAGCTGGTACTGAATTTTCAGGTCCGATTGCTGCAAAAAAAGATTTATTTGATAATAAGGTTATGATTTTGTGTGAAACTGAGAAAACAAACTCTTCTCTGCTTTCATTAGCAATTGAAATGTTTAAAAGTTTAGGGATGAATATTAAGACAATGGATGCAATTGAACATGATAAACATATTGCTTATGTGTCTCATTTATCTCATATTTCTTCTTTCATGTTAGGTAAAACAGTAATGGATAAAGAGGATGACGATCAGACAATTTATGATATGGCAGGAAGTGGATTTGAATCAACAGTTAGGTTAGCTAAAAGTTCTCCTGAAATGTGGTCTTCAATTTTTATTGAAAACAAAAAAAATATTATTGAATCTCTTGATGAATACATATTAAATATTAATAATTTTAAAAAATTAATAGAAACTAGTGATCAAGAGAACCTTAACACTGAGATGAAAAAAATTAATGGCATTAAAGAAATTTTAAAAGGAATTAACTAAAATATTATGGAAAACAAAAAGGAATTTAGGAATTGGCTTGACAAAATGAGTTTAGATCATCCACTTGTTATAGCGGGGCCATGTAGTGCAGAGACTGAAGAACAAGTTCTAAAAATCGCTCATGAGTTGAAAGATACTGATGTAAGTGCATATAGAGCAGGTATATGGAAACCAAGAACTAGACCAGGAATGTTTGAAGGTGTTGGTGCAATAGGATTAAATTGGTTAGAAAAGGTCAAAAAAGAAACTGGCTTATTAATAGCTACAGAAGTTGCAAACTCTGTTCATGTAGACCTGGCATTAAAACATAATGTAGATATTTTATGGATTGGCGCTAGATCAACTGTAAGTCCATTTATTGTTCAAGAAATTGCAGATGCCTTAAAGGGTACTGATAAGATAGTTTTAATAAAAAATCCTGTTAATCCTGATTTGTCTCTTTGGATGGGTGGGCTTGAAAGAATCTATTCAGCAGATATCAAAAATTTAGGAGTTATTCATAGAGGTTTCTCTTCATATGATAAATCTAAATATAGAAATAACCCTGAATGGCAAATTGCTGTTGAATTTCAAAATAATTTCCCAGATATTCCTCTGATTTGTGATCCTTCCCATATTGCTGGTAAAAGAGATTTAATATATGATTTAAGTCAAACATCACTTGACCTAAATTATGATGGTTTAATGATTGAATCACATTGGGATCCAGATAATGCTTGGAGTGATGCTGCTCAACAGGTAACACCTAAACGTTTGATTCAGATAATGAAAGACCTTAAAATAAGAGAGAAGACTTCTGATGGAGAAGATTATCAAAATCAATTAAATAACTTGAGATCTCAAATTGATGTTGCGGATCAAAATTTATTGACAACTCTAGGTAAAAGAATGAAAGTCGCTAAAGATATAGGTAAACTAAAGTCAGATAATAATGTAGCAATACTTCAAAATAAGAGATGGAATGAGATTTTAGGAAAAATGATATTAGATGGAGAAGATCATGGATTAAGTGAGGAATTTATTCTTAGATTTTTTAAAGCAATTCACCAAGAATCTATTAATAACCAAAAGAAAATATTAAATAAATAAGATAAAAAATGTTATCAGATAAAATTAACTCGTTACCAATTTCTCAAACTGTTGCAATGACTGCTAAGGCCCATGATTTAAAAAATCAAGGCGTTGATGTAATAACTTTAAGTGCTGGTGAACCGGACTTTGATATACCAGATTATATTAAGCAAGCAGCAATTGATGCTATTAATCAAAATTATCATAAATATTCACCTGTTGATGGATTTTTAGATCTTAAAAAAGCTATTTGTAAAAAATTTAAAAGAGATAATAATCTTGATTATGACACTAATCAAATTGTTGTCTCTACTGGAGCAAAACAGTCTATAGCTAATGTTTGTATGTCTTTAATAAACAAAGGTGATGAAGTTGTAATTCCAACTCCTTATTGGGTAAGTTACAGTGCTATGGTATCACTTGCAGATGGAATACCAGTATTTGTTCACCCTAGTGAAGATGGAAATTATAAAGTAACAGCTGAACAGCTTGAATCTGCAATTACAGAAAAAACAAAAATGATAATGCTTAATTCACCAAATAATCCAAGTGGTTCGGTTTTTAGTGAGGAAGAATATCTAGAATTTTCAAAAGTATTATTAAAATACCCTAATATAATAGTGGTCTCAGATGAAATATATGAACATATAAATTATGGTTCTAAAAGTATAAGTTTTGCAAGTTTACCAGGAATGTATGAAAGAACTGTTACTGTTAATGGAATATCTAAAGCTTTTGCAATGACTGGTTGGAGAATAGGTTATTTAGCAGCTCCAAAAATACTAGCTAAAGCGTGTAATAAAATGCAAGGTCAAATTACTAGTGGAGCTAATTGTATTGCCCAGAGAGCAGCAATTACTGCATTAGAAGAGTCCCCAGAAAGAATAAAATATATGGTTGATGAATTCAAAATTAGAAGAGATTTAATAATTGATCTTGTTAATCAGGTTAATGGTTTTAAAGTTAAGCAACCACCAGAGGGAGCTTTCTATATTTTTCCTGAGGTATCCGAATTATTTGGAAAAACATTCAAAGGTCAAACAGTTAATAATGCAAATGATTTATCATTGCTAATTTTAGAGAAGGCTTATGTTGCAACTGTCCCTGGTGATGCTTTTGGATATCCAAATTGTATAAGAATTTCCTATTCAGCATCTAGAGAACAAATTGAGGAAGCGATTAGGAGGATTAAAGACCTTTTATCTTGATTGAGTTAAAAAAATATTTTCCAAATTTATCACAAGATCAATTAAAACAATTTAAGAGGTTAATTCCAATATATAAAGATTGGAACTCAAAAGTTAATTTAATATCTAGGAGAGATATTGAGAACTTATTTATAAATCATATTCTACATTCTCTTTCTATCGTAAATATTATAAAGTTTAAGGACACAACTAGTATTTTAGATGTTGGAACTGGTGGAGGTTTTCCTGGGATTCCTTTAGCTATATTTTTTCCCAATGTTAAATTCACATTATTAGACAGTATTGGGAAAAAAATTAAAGTTGTAGAATCTGTATCTAAAGATTTATCTCTCTCGAATGTTACTGCAATAAATGATAGGGTAGAGAACCACTCCGAGAATTATGACTTTATATTATCTAGAGCAGTAGCAAAAACAGAAAAATTTTATTCTTTAGTCAATAATAATTTCAATTCTAAATCTATAAATGAAATTCCAAATGGAATAATTTCTCTAAAAGGAGGAGACCTTAAAGATGAACTAAAACATTTTAAAGAAAAAAAGATATTTGAGATATCTGATTTTTTTTCTGAGGAGTTTTTTAAAACTAAAAGAATTGTTTATGTTCCTTTTTCATATTAGAATTTAAACTAATGAAAATATCTAAACAAATTTTTTTAGCTTTTGTTATTATACTTCTAAATGGATGTAATTCTAAAAACTCTAAAACAGAATCAACTTCAAAAAAAATTGAAGTACAAGTTATTCCAGATGTCAAAATATCTTCTGAAAAAAGTGTAGAAAAAGAATTCAGATTGACAGATGATAATGTAATTGACTTTTTATTTGACTATGAAAAAAGTAATAAAGAAAATCATGTAAGAATTTACACTCCATTTGGCAAAATTGAGATTTTACTTTATAATAACACACCTTACCACAGGTCAAATTTTATTTATCTCACAAAAAAGAAATATTTTGAAGGAACTCAGTTTTACAGAGTAATTAATGATTTTGTAATACAAGCAGGAAACAGTGATAATATTAAAGTTTCAAAAAAAAGGAGAGATATTGGAAAGTATCTTTTACCTAATGATTTTAATAAAGGTCATACTCATAAAAGAGGAATGGTTAGTATGCCAAGTAGTTCAGTAGATAATCCATATAAGATGGCATCACCATTTGAATTTTTTATAGTGCAAAAAAAAGATGGTGCTCATCATTTAAATGGAAACTACACAATTTTTGGAGAAGTAATAGATGGAATGGAAACAGTAGATATTATAGCTAATTTACCAACAGATAATAGAGATTGGCCATTAAATAATGTCTACATAAATAAAGTTGAAATTGTAAATGATAATTAATTCTTTAGCCCATAAAAGGATATCTAAAATCTTTAGCTGGGATGAAAGTTTCTTTAATTAACCTTGGAGATGTCCATCTCAAAAGATTAAGGTAAGATCCTGCCTTATCATTTGTTCCAGATCCTCTAGCCCCTCCAAAAGGTTGCTGGCCTACAACTGCTCCAGTACATTTATCATTTATATAAAAATTTCCTGCACAATTTTGAAGTTTATCCACAGCATCACTTAGTATATACCTGTCCTCACAAAAAACAGCACCAGTTAATGCATACTCAGAAGTTTCATCAACAATTTTAAGAGTTTCTTCCCATTTAGCATCATCATATTCATAGATTGTAACTACAGGTCCAAATAATTCAGTTTCCATTGAATAATATTTTGGATTGGATGTCTTGATTACAGTTGGTTCAATAAAATAGCCTTCAGACTTATCATATCCACCACCAATTATAACTTCTGCATCTTTATCAACTTTAGCTTTTTCTATTGCATCAACTAGTTTGTCAAATGAATTTTCGTGAATAACAGCTGTCATAAAATTATTAAAATCCTCAGGACTCCCCATTTTTATTTTACTAACCTCTGTCTTTAATTTTTCAAAAAAATCTTTTGAGATTGATTTAGGTATATAAACTCTTGAAGCAGCAGAACATTTTTGTCCTTGAAATTCAAATGCTCCTCTTATAACTGCTGTTGATAATTCATCAGTATCTGCAGAGTTGTGAGCTACTATAAAATCTTTTCCTCCTGTCTCACCTACAATTCTAGGATAAGAATTATAGTTTTCGATATTAGTTCCAATTTTTTTCCATAATCCTTTAAAAACTGATGTTGATCCTGTAAAATGAATTCCTGCAAAGGACTTTGAATCTAAAACTGTATTAGTAATCATTTCAGGGTCACCATAAATTGCATTAATTACTCCATCTGGAAGACCAGCTTCTTTGAATACATCAATTACAATTTTAGCAGAAAAAATTTGATGATCGCTAGGTTTCCATACTACTGTATTACCCATCATAGCTGCACTGCCTGGAAGATTTCCAGAAATTGCAGTAAAATTAAATGGTGTAATAGCATACACAAAGCCCTCAAGAGGTCTGTATCCTAATCTATTCCAAACACCATCTTCAGACTTTGGTTGTTGAGAGTAAATGTGTTGCATACTATGAACATTAAATCTTAAAAAATCTACTAGTTCACAAGCAGCATCAATTTCAGCCTGAAAAATAGTCTTAGATTGAGCTAGCATAGTGGCAGCATTAATTTTATCTCTGTATGGACCAGCCACAAGTTCAGCTGCTTTAAGGAAAATTGCAGCTCTTTGTTCCCATCTCATATTTGCCCATTTATCTTTCGCGTCTAATGCTGATTTTATTGCCATCTCAACATGTTCTTTTTCTGCTAAATAATATTTACCAAGAATATGTTTATGATTATGAGGGGGTGACATATTAGAAGTTTTAGAACTTTTAATGAATTTACCACCAATCCACATCTTTACATCTGTTTTTGAATTTTTAAGTTCTTTGTATGTCGCAAGAACTGATTCTTTTTCTGGACTATTTGGTCTGTAATCCTTAATGGGTTCATTTATTGGATTTGGTACATTAACAATTGAGTTATTCATAACATAAATTTTGGTTATCTAAATTAATTTAATTTGATAATAATTTTAATAAAAATACTTTTTTTTCTTGATGTGTTATTAGTAAATTTGCAGACATAAATTATTAATAATTCATGTCTAAAGACATAAGCATCAAAAATGGTGCTAAACTAAATCTGAAAGGATGTGCTTCAAAAGAATTTGGGGTCGCCAAAAAAAGCCTCACCTACGCTTTAAACCCTGACGACTTCTTTTCTCTAATCCCTCGTATGCTCGTTAAAGAAGGGGATAAAGTTTCTCTTGGTCAACCTATTTTCTATGACAAAAATGATGAAGATGTTAAAATAGTATCTCCAGTTAGTGGAATAGTAAAAGAGATTGTAAGGGGTGCTAAAAGAAAAATTTTAAATGTTATAATACAAAAAGAAGGTGATGATATCCTGAAATTTGATATTCCTAGTTTTTCAAAATTATCTAAAGAAAACATAATTAAGCTTCTAATTGATTCTGGCTCTTTATCATACATAAAGCAAAGACCTTATAATATAATAGCCAAACCTAATAAGCTTCCAAAATCAATATTTGTTTCTACTCATTCAACTGCTCCTTATTCTGTTGATTATGATTTCATAATGGGTGATAGAATGGATGATTTACAGGCAGGGATCAATATTATGAGCACTTTAATTGATAAGCCAATTAACTTTTCAACTACTCATAAGAAAGATACTCGTTTCACAAATCTTAATAATGTTGAAATATATAATATAAAAGGAGTTCATCCTTCTGGAAATGAAAGCTTTCAAATAAACAAAATTGATCCTTTAAATTTTGGAGAAACAGTTTGGGTAGTTAAACCTGAAGATCTTGCTAATATTGGTGCTTTTTTTAAAACAGGTGTTTTCTGTTCAACAAGGACAATTGCAGTTTCTGGAGATTCATTAAAATCTCCAAAATATTTTAGTACTGTTATTGGGTCTTCAATTTCATCTTTAATTAATAATGATGAAATAAATGATATTAATAATTACAGATTTATAAACGGTGATCCTCTAAGTGGATCAAAAGTTGAATATTCTAATTATATAGGATTTTATAATAATTGTCTAAGTGTAATAGAAGAAGGTAATAATTATAGAATGCTTGGATGGCTTCCTTTCATGTATAATTCTGTACCTAGTTTATCTAAGACCTCATTCTCATGGTTATTAAGTGGTGCAAAAAAAGTTAACACAAATCTTAACGGAGAAGAGAGAGCTATTGTAGTGACTGGGGAGATGGAAAAATACTTTCCTATGGATATATTTCCAATGCAATTAATAAAAGCATGTATCAGGGGTGATATTGAAAAAATGGAATCTTTGGGGATATACGAAGTTGTTCCAGAAGACTTTGGTCTAGTAGATTTTTCTTGTACATCAAAAATTGAAGCTCAAGAAATAATTAAAAGTGGAATTCAAATAATGTTAAAAGAAGTAGGTTAATGAAATTTATTAGAAAACAAGTTGATCAAATTAAAAAACCTTTCCTTAAGGGAGGTAAACTAGAAATATTGTATCCTGCCTTTAATGCATTTGAAACAATGCTTTTTGTTCCAGATCATACAACTTCAAAAGGATCTCACATTCGAGATGGAGTTGATTTAAAAAGAACAATGATAACTGTTATAATAGCTCTTATGCCAGCATTATTCTATGGAATGTATAATACTGGTTACCAATACTTTATTCAAACTGGTATTGACTTTACATTTTTAGACGCTCTTCTTCATGGGGCTTATAAAATTTTCCCAATGATCGTAGTTTCATATGCAGTTGGTCTAGCAATTGAGTTTGCATTTGCAGTCTATAGAAATCACCCTGTTAACGAAGGATATCTAGTAACAGGTCTTCTTATTCCAATGATAATGCCAATAGATATGCCATTATGGATGTTAGCTATTTCTGTTGTTTTTGCTGTGTTAATTGCCAAGGAAGCTTTTGGTGGAACAGGAATGAATATACTTAACCCAGCACTTACAGCTAGAGCTTTTGCTTTCTTTGCTTATCCTACCTTTATGTCAGGTGATAAAGTATGGGTTTCAGAGGCAAGTAATGTAGATGCTATATCTGGTGAAACTATACTGGGAACTCTTGCAGCTAACGGAGATGTAACATATTCTTCTTTTAATATGTTCATGGGGTCTATTCCTGGATCTGTAGCTGAAACTTCAGTATTTTTTGTATTAATAGGAGCTTTAATTTTAATCTCGACTGGAGTAGGGAGTTGGAGAATAATGATAAGTGGAATTCTGGGTGCTTCATTAGTTGGAATATTATTTAACCTTTGGGGTGCTAATTCTTTGATGAATTTTGATTGGTATAATCATCTTTTAGTAGGTGGTTTTGCTTTTGGAATTGTATTTATGGCTACTGATCCAGTTTCAGCTGCTCAAACAACTAAAGGGAAGTGGATATATGGATTTTTAGTTGGAGTATTTTGTATTCTAATTAGAGTGTTTAACCCTGCTTATCCTGAAGGGGTGATGCTAGCAATTTTACTTATGAATGTCTTTGCCCCACTCATTGATCATTATGTTATAGAGTCAAATGTATCTAATAGAAGAAAAAGATGGGAGAGTATTAAACTAAAAACAGCATAATGAATAGAGATTCCAATAAACATACATATATTTTTTCTGCACTAATGGTAGTCTCAGTTGCTTTTGTCTTGTCGTTTACCTCGGAATCATTAAAAGATTTACAAAATGCAAATGTCAAAAAAGAAAAAATGCAGAATATTCTTTCAACAGTAGGAATCAACGTAACAAGAGATGAATCTGAATCACTTTATAAAGATTATATATCTGAAGAACTTTCTTTAAAATCTGACGGAACAATTGATAGCGAGATTAATGCCTTTAATATAAATCTTGCACTAGAAGTTAAAAAAGATATTGATACACAAAGATATCCTCTATACATAGCTAATGTTGAAAATGAAAAATTTTATGTTATTCCCTTAAGAGGAGCTGGATTATGGGCTGAAATATGGGGTTACATTGCACTCAGGGAAGATATTAACACTATAAAGGGTGTCTCATTTGACCATAAAAGTGAAACTGCAGGTTTAGGAGCAGAAATTACTGAAGACTGGTTTATTAATAGTTTTAATGAAGAAAAAATAAAAGATTTACAAGGAGAATTTGTTGGTATTTATGTATCAAAAACTAATAATGACCCTGAAAATAATGATAAAACGGATAATGAAATAGATGCTATATCTGGAGCAACAATTACAGGTGATGGTGTATCTGACATGATAACTGAAAGAGTACAAAACTATCTGCCATATTTTAATAATATTACTAATGAGTAAAGAAAGAGAGCCATTATTTTCTAAAAAGAATAGAGCACTATTAACAGATCCTTTGGATGATGATAATCCAATTACTGTTCAAGTTCTTGGTATATGCTCAGCTTTAGCAATTACAGTTAAGTTAGAACCTGCTGTAATTATGACTTTATCTGTAATATTTGTAATGGCTTCTAGTAATGTAATTGTTTCAATTCTTAGAGATGTAATTCCTACTAGAATAAGAATTATTGTTCAATTAGTTGTTGTAGCATCTCTTGTAGCAATAGTAGATCAGTTTTTAAAGGCTTATGCCTATGATGTAAGTAAACAGTTGGCAATTTTCATTGGACTTATAATTACAAACTGTATAGTAATGGGAAGGCTTGAAGCATTTGCTCTAGGAAATGGAGTTTGGAAGTCATTTTTAGATGGTGTTGGTAATGCTGCAGGTTACGGTTGGATTCTTATAGTTGTTGCTTTTGTTCGAGAATTATTCGGATCTGGTGAATTGTGGGGAATCCCTGTTATACCGCAATTTATTTATGATTTAGGATATGCTGATAATGGCCTAATGCTATTATCTCCAATGGCTCTTATTGTAGTTGGGGTATATATATGGATTCAAAGATATTATAATAGAAAATTAATTGAAAAAGACTAAATGGAAGACCTGGTTAACTTATTTATAAAAAGTATTTTCATAGAAAATATGGTCTTTGCATATTTTCTTGGTATGTGTTCATACTTAGCGGTCTCAAAAACAGTAAAGACTGCTGTTGGCCTTGGTTATGCAGTAATCTTTGTTTTATCAATTACAGTTCCAATAAACTACTTAATTAATTCATATTTATTAGCTCCAGGTGCTCTTTCATGGATTGGTCCTCAATTTGCAGATGTAGACTTATCATTTCTAACTTTTATAATGTTCATAGCTGTTATTGCATCAATGGTTCAGCTAGTTGAAATGATTGTTGAAAAAATTTCTCCAAGTTTATATGGTTCACTTGGAATTTTTCTTCCTTTAATTGCTGTTAATTGTGCTATTTTGGGAGGCTCTTTATTTATGCAACAAAAGGATTTTATTAATACTTTTGAATCTGCGGTATATGGGTTTGGATCTGGTGTTGGATGGTTTCTTGCTATTGTTGCTATAGCCGCAATAAGAGAAAAAATAACTTATTCAAATATTCCTGAACCATTAAAAGGACTTGGAATAACTTTTATTATAACTGGGTTAATGGCTCTAGGTTTTATGAGTTTTATGGGAATTAAATTATAAGAAATGGATATTAATGTAATAATTGCTAGTACTGTAGGTCTTTTTGTTATAACGCTTTTATTAGTGACAATGCTTTTATTTGCAAAAGCAAGACTATTACCTTCTGGTCCGGTTAAACTAATAATTAATGGAGAAAAAAATGTTGAAGTAAACTCAGGGGATACCCTGTTAACTACACTCGGAAATAATAAAATATTCCTACCATCTGCATGTGGAGGTGGAGGAACTTGTGTTCAATGCAAGTGTCAGGTTGTTGAAGGTGGAGGGGAAATACTTCCTACTGAGGAACCTCATTTTACAAGAAAAGAAATTTCAGAAGGTTGGAGACTAGGTTGTCAAGTTAAAGTTAAACAAGACATGAAAATTGAAGTTCCTGAAGAGGTGTTTGGTATCAAAAAATGGGAAGCTAAAGTAAAAAGTAATTATAATGTAGCATCATTCATCAAAGAGTTTGTTATTGAAATTCCTGAAGAAATGGACTATAAAGCAGGAGGTTATATTCAAATTGAGATTCCAGAGTGTGATATTAATTATAAAGAAATGGATATTACATCTCATCCAGATGAACACCCGGATAATCCTCAAAAATTTAAACTTGAGTGGGATAAGTTTAATCTATGGCCTCTAAATATGAAAAACAATGAAACCGTTGAGAGAGCATATTCTATGGCTTCATATCCAGCAGAAGGTAAGCAAGTAATGTTAAATGTGAGAATAGCAACTCCACCATGGGATGGTAAAAAAAATAATTGGATGACAGTTAATCCTGGTATTGCATCATCTTATATTTTTTCAAAAAAACCTGGTGATACTGTTACAATTTCTGGTCCTTATGGTGAGTTTTTTATTAATGAATCTGACGCAGAAATGTTATATGTTGGAGGAGGAGCAGGAATGGCTCCTATGAGATCTCATTTATACGAACTGTTTAGAACCATAGAAACTGGAAGAAAGGTAACTTTTTGGTATGGGGGAAGATCAAAAAGAGAACTATTCTATGTCGATCATTTTCGAGCTTTAGAAAAAGATTATCCAAACTTCAAGTTTTATATCGCATTATCAGAACCCCTGGAAGAAGATAATTGGAAAGTAAAAGATTCTCTTGACTCTGAAGGGGATGGTTTTACAGGATTTATTCATCAAGTAGTTATTGATAATTACCTTTCAAACCATGAATCTCCTGAGGATATAGAGGTTTACTTTTGTGGTCCACCATTGATGAACATAGCTGTTGCAAAAATGGCTGAAGACTTCGGCGTACCGCCAGAGAATGTTAGATTTGATGACTTCGGTGGCTAATGTTATTTATTAAACAAATAATTTTATTCTTTTCATTATTTTTTATCATAAGTTGTGATAATAATGTAAATGAATATAAGCGTGTTCGTGGAAATGCACTTGGAACAACCTACAGTATAATTATTGAAACCGAAATAAAAGAAAGTTTAATAAGGAAAAAAATTGATTCTATTTTCGAGGTTGTTAATAGTTCAATGTCTACTTACATTGATAATTCAATTATATCAAAAGTTAATATTTCTGATAAACCTATTATTGTTGATCAGCATTTTATAAAAGTATTCAATACATCAAAAGAGATATGGTCTTTATCAAAAGGATATTTTGATCCAACTGCAGGTTCTTATGTTAATTTATATGGACTAGGTCCTGATACTAAAACTAAACTGATTGATAAATCTAAAATTGATAGTGTAAAAAAAATTGTTGGATTTGAAAAAGTTTTTTTAAGCACTGACAATAAAATTATAAAAAAAAATAAAAATATTTTTATCGACTTTAATGCAATAGCCAAGGGATATTCTGTCGATTTAATAAATGATTTATTTGTAAAAAATAATATTAAGAATTTTTTAATTGAAGTTGGAGGTGAGATAATCACTAAAGGAAATGCTGAAAATAAAAGAGGGTGGAAGGTCGCAATTCAAAATCCAATAGAAATCAATAGTTACTATACTGAAATTACACTTATGAATAAATCATTAGCTACTTCGGGAAACTATAGAAACTTTAGAATTGACCCTAATAATGGGGAGAGATATGCACATATAATTAATCCATTAACAGGTCAATCATTATTTAATAATATTTTAAGTGCTTCAGTCATATCAGATAATTGCATCAATTCTGACGCTTGGGCTACAGCATTAATGGTAATGAATCCAGATATTGCTCAAGAGATAATTAATAAAATTGATGGTATTGAAATGTTGTTGTTAACATCAAAAAACGATCAAATCTTTCCAATTAAATCAAAAGGTTGGGATTCTAATACTAAATGATCTTTTTTGCAATAGGTATTAGGTCATTCTCTAAAAGCCCATATTTAATTTTCATTTTTTTAGAGAAATTATCTCCATAATTAACCATTATAACTTCAAACCCTACTTCTTCAACACGATCTTTAAAATCAAGTCCATATTCTCTAACATGATCATATTGACCAAAATATTTTTCTCTTTCTTGATGTGATATTATATTAAAATCTTCAAATGTTTTTTTTCTATTAATGTTAATTGGAACTTGAAGTATTGACATTCCACCTCTCTTTAATACCCTGTATATTTCCTTTAATGCTTTAGTATCCTCTTCAATATGTTCAAGTACATGGTTGCATATTATTAAGTCAAATGATTCATCTTTAAATTGCATTGATTTTAAATCTCCTTTTATGTCAGCAATTGGAGAGTTAATATCAAACGTTAAGTAATCCCAATGTTTAAATTTTTTAAACTTTTTATAAAATATTTGTTCTGGTGCAACATGCAGCACTTTTAAGTTTGAACTTAAAATATTTGTTTCATTAGAAAGATATAGCCATAAAAGTCTATGTCTTTCTAATGATAAAGTTCCAGGACATAATGCATTTTTTCTAATAGAATTGTATCCATAGGATAAAAATTTTGAGTAACTGCTTCCATCGATAGGATCAACAAATTTATTCCCTTTAAATAATACTCTTAGAATAGGGGTTAAATAAAAACTATACTTAATTAATAATTTTCTAGGTAGAAACTTTAATATGTATTTCATTAATCAAAAAAGTTTTTAAATCTTTTTTCTTCTTCTGATTTTACTCCTAAAGCATTATATATGTAGTCAAAAGTTGAAAGAATCTCAGGCTTTCCATCTATCAATGCTATATTGTGTTCAAAATGTGCACTAGCTAACCCATCTAATGTTACAAATGTCCATCCATCGTCATCCAGTTTAATTTTTTCTGTACCTAAATTTATCATTGGTTCAATTGCAAGAACTAGACCGTTTTTAAGAATTTTTCCAGTCCCTTTTTTTCCATAGTTTGGAACTTCAGGTTCTTCGTGTAAATTTTCACCTAAACCATGCCCAACAAGCTCTCTAACTATTCCATATCCATGTAAATTAATATAAGATTGAATTGCATTCCCAATATCACCAATTCTGTTATTTTCTATCATTACATCAATTCCCTGATATAGAGATTCTTTTGTAACATCTAATAGATCTTTAATTTCCCTACTAACATCACCTACTGAAAATGTATAGGCATGATCACCATAATACCCTTCTTTTATTACTCCACAATCAACAGAGATTACATCTCCATCATTTAAGGGTTTATTACATGGAATTCCATGTACAACTTGGTTATTAACGCTAACACATAATGTATTGGGAAAATCATTATATCCTTTGAATCCTGGGATAGCGTTGTTGTCTTTTATAAATTCTTCTGCTATTTTATCAAGATATAAAGAACTTACACCTGGTTTAATTTCTTGGGCCATTAGACCAAGAGTTTTAGAAACTAACTGTGCACTATCTCGAATTTTTTTTATTTCTTCAATTCCTTTATATATCATTCTGAATAGTAAACGTGTTTGTAATTTTTATTATTAATTATATTAAGAATATCTTTTTCTAAATTTTCATAAGGGAACTCAACTATTCTATTCATCTCTATAGATTCACTTAAAAAAATAATAGTGGGTGTATTAGTAATATCCTTTCCATTTTCATAACCATCTGATGATTTTTTATTAGAATCCAATAGAATAATTTTTAAATTATCTTCAGAAAAATTTAGTGTATTTAAAATTTTAATTAGTCTTGGCACTTCTCTTTCACTATCATGACATTTAGTATTCATATAAATTTCAATTTGAAATTCATCAAGATTAGAAAAATCATAATTAAGAGTTTTAGTATCTAAATCATAAGAATCATAATTCTTTTTAAACCATTCTGTATTAGGTGAATTAAATAAATAATCAATATTTACAACACCCTCATTGATTAAGTATTTACTATCTGAAGAACAGCCTAAAAAAAATACTGACAATAAAAATATAATCTTTTTCATATAACAAGAGATTTACCGTTCATTTCTTCTGGTTTTTTAATATCCATAATATCTAAAATAGTAGGTGCAATATCTGCTAAAATTCCATTTTTTATTTCATTATGATTTGAGTTTACAATTATTATTGGTACAGGATTTATAGTATGTGAAGTATTTTGAGAGCCATCACTATTTACCATTTTTTCACAGTTACCATGATCAGCTATAATAATGGAAGTATAATTATTTTCATTTGCTATTTTAATTATTTGACCTAAGTAATGATCAACTGACTCACAGGCTTTAATTGCAGCTTTAAAATCACCTGTATGCCCTACCATATCGGGATTAGCAAAATTTAAACATATAAAACCAAATTTTTTCTTATTGATCTCCTTAATAATATTGTCTGTTACTTCAGCTGCACTCATTTCAGGTTTTAAGTCATATGTTGCAACTTTTGGGGATGGGCATAGAATTCTTTCTTCTTTCTCAAATGGTACTTCATAACCCCCATTAAAAAAGAATGTGACGTGTGGATATTTTTCAGTTTCAGCAATTCTTAATTGAAAAATATTATTATTCGAAATAACCTCACCAAGAGTATTCTTTAATTTTTTACTTTTAAAGATTGGTTTTGCTTTTTTAAATTTTTCATCATATTCTGTAAGAGTATAAAAGTTGCTTATTATGGGGCTCATTCCAAATTCGCTTTTATTTTCTTCACATAACACAGAAGTTAATTGCCTCCCTCTATCTGATCTATAATTAAAAAATATAATTGTGTCGTCAGGATTTAGTTGATGAATGGGATTTCCATTTTTATTTGATTTAACTAAGGGTTCAATAAATTCGTCAGTTTTATTATTAGCATATGATTCTTTTATTTCATTACTAAAGCTCTCAGTTTTTTTTCCTTTTCCATTACTTATTAAATCATAAGCTTTGTGAATTCTCTCCCATCTATTATCTCTATCCATTGCGTAATATCTTCCGATTACAGTGGAAAGTTCTCCTCCATTTTGTTCACAAAAATCTTCTAATGTTTGGATATAGTTTATACCAGATTTTGGATCAACATCTCTCCCGTCTGTAAATGCATGTATAAATATCTTTTCTTTGACATCCGAAAGAGAAAGTATAATTTCTTTTAGATGATCAATGTGTGAATGAACTCCCCCATCTGAAAGGAGTCCAATTAAATGAATATTTGATGAATTTTGTCTTGAGTATGAAATGATATCTTCAAATTCTTTTTTATCATGAAAATTACCAGTTTCTATAGAATTATTAATCTTTAAAAGGTCTTGTAAAACTATTCTACCAGACCCAATATTCATATGACCAACTTCACTATTTCCCATCTGCCCTTCGGGTAACCCTACATCTTGTCCATGAGTAATTAAATAATTACTTGGATACTCTTTTATGAGATGATTGAAATTTGGTGTATTAGCTTTATCAGGAGCAGAGACATCTTTATCATTAGTTATGCCCCATCCATCAAGAATTAATAATAAAACTTTTTTGTTCAATTTTTTATTTAAATATACAAATATCATCAAGTAGATTTGTTAATATGATTAGGAAAAAATATATTGTTGTTTAATTATGACTCAAGGAACTGTATATAAATCAACGGGTAGCTGGTATTTAGTAAAAGCTAGAGATAATTTTTTAGAATGTAGAATAAAGGGTAAGATTAGACTTAAAGATATCTCTACAACAAACCCAATAGCAGTGGGAGATCATGTGATATTTGAGTTAGAAAATGATGGAAATGGAATTATATCAGATATTCTTCCAAGAACAAATTATATAATTAGAAAATCTGTCAATCTATCTAAACAACGTCATATAATTGCATCTAATATTGACATATCAGTTTTAGTCGTCACTTTAAATAATCCAACTACTTCTAAAAACTTCATAGATAGATTTCTTGTAAGCTGTCAAGCATATGATATTCCAGTAATAATTGCTTTTAATAAAGTAGATACATATACAGAAGAAGAAAAAAGTGAATTAGAAAAATTAATTAAAATTTATAAGAAGATTGGATATAGTTGTGAGTTAATTTCTGCTAAATATGGAAAAGGAATAAATGAACTTATAAACTTAATGAAAAATAAAACTTGTATTATTTCTGGACATAGTGGAGTGGGTAAGTCTACTCTTGTAAACTCTATTTCTCCAAAATTAAGACTTAAGACTAAAGAGATTTCTTCATCTCATAATCAAGGAAAACATACTACAACTTATGCAGAAATGTTTGATTTAGATTCTAACATCAGAGTTATTGATACTCCTGGAATTAGAGGATTTGGATTAGTAGATATATCTAAGTTTGAGCTAGGTGATTTTTTTCCAGAATTTTTTAGTGCAAAACAAAAATGTAAGTTTAATAATTGTCTTCATCTAGATGAACCAGATTGTAATGTTAAAAAGAAAATTAAAGAAGGTGAAATTTATGAAAGTAGATATCACACATATTTAGATATGTTAAAAGACCAAAATATTTATAGAAAATCTCATGAGAGTAGTGATACAGAGAGTTAAAAGTTCTAGTGTAGAGATTAATCAAAAGATAAAAAGTGAAATTGAAAAAGGCCTTTTAGTTTTACTTGGAATTTCTTCGGATGATAATAAAAGTGATGTTGAATGGTTGGTAAATAAAATACTTAATCTTAGAATATTTAATGATAAAGATGGTGTTATGAATTATTCTTTAAAAGATATAGATGGTGAGATATTAATTATATCTCAATTTACTTTAATGGCCTTAACTAAAAAAGGAAATAGACCTTCATATATAAAGTCAGCCTCTCATCAAACTGCTATTCCATTATATGAATATTTCATTAAGATGTTCAAAGAAAAAATGAATGATAGAGTTAAATCTGGAGTTTTTGGAGCTGACATGAAGGTCAATCTACTTAACGATGGACCAGTAACGATTATAATAGACACAAAAGATAAAGAATAGATTACATTATTATTACTTCTTCTTCAAGTTCTATTTCAAAATTACTATAAATAGTTTCCTTTATTTTTAAAGCAAAATTTAACAATTCATTACCTGTCGCCCTTCCATAATTAATTATGACCAAAGGTTGATTCTCATAAACACCTACGTTTTTATCTTTTTTATTTTTAAATCCAGATTGATCTATAAGCCATGCTGCTGAAATTTTATAATTATCAGCATCAACTTTATGTGCAGGTGTATTTGGAAACTTATCTAATAGAGATTTATATTTAGAACTATTAACTATAGGGTTTTTAAAAAAACTTCCACAATTACCAAAAAATTTAGGGTTAGGAAGTTTTGAGGTTCTAATTTTTATTACCTCATCTGATATTTTTTTAACTGATAATTCAGTATTTAGAAGATTAATATTTAAATCTTTATAATCTATATTAAAGTTATGTGCAGATTTAGTTAAAAGAAGTTTGACTGAGGTAATTAATGTTTTATTTTTAAGTGTAGATTTAAAAATCGAAGTTCGGTAATCAAATTTACATTCTGTTTTTTTAAATTCAAATCCACTCAAAGAATCTAACATTAATCCTTTACAACTATAAAATATGTCTTTTAGTTCAACACCATAAGCGCCTATATTTTGAATTGGTGCAGCTCCAACTTTGCCAGGAATTAAGGAGAGGTTTTCCACACCTCCAAAATCATTTTTTATGGCCCATAAGACAAAATCATGCCAATTCTCTCCTGCAGAAACTTCAACTAAAACACTATTTTCATCTTCTTGTATAATTTTCTTTCCCTTATTTTTTAAATTAATAATTAATCCATCATAAGATTTTGTGAAAAGAATATTACTGCCACCTCCTAAGACAAGAATTTCATCTTTTTTATTTTGTTTTGATAAAATATTAGGAATATCAGAGATATTATCTACTTCTAATAATAGTTGAGCTTTTTCGTCTACACTAAATGTATTGAATTTTTTAAGAGAACAATTTCTATGAATTTTCATCAATTAACTGATATATTCTTTAAGTCCTTTATCAATTATATTAATTGCACGCTTAAGCTTTTCTGAATTGAGTACAAATGCAATTCGAACTTCATCATCTCCATTGTTTTTAGAACTATAAAATCCAGATGCAGGAGCAAGCATTACGCTTTCGTTATTTATTGAAAAATCTGTAAGTAAAAATTTTGAAAACTTTTCAGCATCTTTAATAGGTAATTTAATTATTGAATAGAATGCACCTATAGGATCTGAGTATTTAATATTACTTAATTTAGATAATTCACTTATTAGAACTTTCCTTCTATTTGAATATTCATTGATTGCACCTTTAATATAATTTTCATTACAATTTAATGCTTTATCAGCTGCAATTAGTGCTAGTGTTGGAGGAGATAACCTTGTAAGAGCAAACTTTAAACATGTTTGAATAAAATCAGAATTTTTTGAAACAATAAAACCTATTCTAGCACCACATAAACTATATCTTTTTGAAGTAGAATCAATTAATATGGCATTATCATAAAACCTTTTGTCTTCAAGAATTGAAAAGTGCTTTATATCAGTATAAATAAACTCTCTATATACTTCATCTACAACAATAAATAAGTCATGTTTTTTTGCAAGATTAGCAATATCAATTATTTCTTCTTTTGAGTATACATAACCTGTTGGATTACATGGATTACAAATAATTATTGCTTTAGTTTTATTATTTATTTTATCTCTAAACAAATCTATTGATGGTAGCGCAAAATTATCTTCAATTTTTGAAGTAATTGGAATAACTTTTACATCTGATGCGTGAGCAAATCCGTTATAATTTGCATAAAAAGGTTCTGGGATTATAACTTCATCTCCTGGGTCACATATAGAATTCATTGTAAATGATAAGGCTTCACTAGCTCCAACAGTAGTTATTATATCGTCAGGTATGACTTGAATGTTATGCTTAGAATAATAACTACATAAATTATTTCTAAATTCAAGTGAACCTTGTGAAGATTCATATTTTAATAGATCTAAGTCAATATTTCTTATAGCATCAATAGATTCTTCAGGAGATTTAATGTCAGGTTGACCTATGTTTAAGTGGAGAATATTAATCCCTCTTTTCTTTGCTTCATCTGCAAATGGAACTAATTTTCTGATTGGTGAAGGAGGTATATTAATTCCTTTTTTTGAAATTGTTGGCATTTATTTAACTTAATTTTGCAAATATACTTCAAGGTATGTTATTTTTGTTTTAGATTAAAATATTTATGAATTGATGCAAATTCCACCTAAGTATAACCATATTGATACAGAGAAAAAATGGTACTCATTTTGGATGAAAAATAAACTTTTCAAATCTGTTCCAAATGACAAAGAACCATTCACTATAGTAATCCCTCCCCCAAATGTTACAGGGTTGCTTCATATGGGCCATATGCTGAATAACACTATACAAGATATCTTAGTTAGAAGAGCTCGTATGATGGGAAAAAATGCTTGTTGGGTTCCTGGAACTGATCATGCATCAATTGCAACTGAGGCAAAAGTTGTTGAAAATCTTAAAAAAAGGGGAATAAACAAATCAGATATTACTAGAGATGAATTTCTTGAGCATGCATGGGATTGGACAGAAAAGTATGGTGGAGGCATATTAGAACAATTAAAAAAACTTGGTTGCTCATGTGACTGGGATAGAACAAAGTTTACTCTTGATGATGACATGTATGAATCTGTTATTCAGGCATTTGAAGCCTTACATGAAAAAGGATTAGTATACAGGGGTTACAGGATGATAAACTGGGATCCAGAAGCTAAAACTACTGTCTCTGATGAAGAAGTTAATCATATTGAAGAGGATTCAAGCTTGTACTACTTAAAATATTTTATTGAAAATTCTGAAGTTGAGCTTCAAATAGCAACTACTAGACCCGAAACTATTTTTGGAGATACTGCATTATGTGTTAATCCTAAAGATGAAAGATATAAAGACATTATTGGTAAGCAAGCAATCGTCCCAATATGTGGGAGAAAAATACCAATTATAGCTGATTCATATGTAGATCTTGAATTTGGGACTGGTTGTCTAAAAGTTACTCCTGCACATGATATTAATGACTATAATCTAGGCATTAAACATAATCTAGAAACAATTGATATTTTTGATGAAAATGCAATTTTGAATAATAATGGTCTTCATTATGAAGGTAAGGATAGATTTCAGGTTAGAAAAGAAATTGAAATTGAATTAGATTCTAAAAATCTTTTAGTTAAAAAAGAAAATTATATTCATAACGTAGGAAGATCTGAAAGAACAAATGCTGTGGTTGAACCAAGACTATCAAAACAGTGGTTTCTTAAAATGGATGACATTACCAAGCCAGCTATTAAAAATGTACTTGAAAATGAAAATATTAAATTCTTTCCTGGTAAGTTTAAATCCACTTACAAATACTGGCTTGAGAATATTAAAGATTGGAATATTTCAAGACAGTTATCATGGGGACATCAAATCCCAGTATTTTATTATGGTAATAATGAAAATTATATAGTAGCAAAAAATAAAAAAGAAGCATTAACAAAAATTAATAATAAATCTAAAGTTCAATATAAGGAAGATGACTTAACTCAAGATGACGATGTTCTAGACACATGGTTTTCTTCATGGTTATGGCCAATTTCTGTATTTGATGGAATTAGAAATCCAAATAATGATGAAATCAATTATTATTATCCAACACAAGATTTGGTAACAGGACCAGATATTATATTTTTTTGGGTTGCTAGAATGATCATATCAGGATATGAATTTAGAGATGAAAAGCCTTTTTCAAATGTTTATTTCACAGGAATTGTTAGAGATAAACTTAGAAGAAAAATGTCAAAGCAGCTTGGTAATTCCCCAGATGCAATTAAGCTTATTGAAGAGTATGGAGCTGATTCAGTAAGAGTGGGATTAATGTTAAGTTCTGCAGCTGGAAATGATTTACTATTTGATGAATCTTTATGTCAACAAGGAAAAAACTTTACAAATAAAATATGGAATGCTTTAAGGCTTGTTAACGGATGGAAGGTTGATGAAGAAAAATCACAACCAGTTGTCAATAAACTAGGAATTGATTGGTATAGTAACAAGTTTAATAATTCGTTAGAGTTAATTAATAAGAATTTTGAAAATTACAGAATTTCTGATGTCTTAATGTCATCATATAGACTAGTATGGGACGACTTTTGTTCATGGTTGCTAGAAATATTAAAACCTAATTTTGGTGAAAAAATTGATAAAAAATCAAAGACTGAGTTAATAATTCTATTTGAGAAAAATTTAAAAATTCTTCATCCTTTTATGCCATTCTTAACAGAAGAAATTTATCATAATTTACCTGATACTAATAATTCCTCTCCTTTAACAATAAGTAACTGGCCTGAGATTGAAGATTATGATCAAAAATCTGTTAATGAATTTGAAATTACTAAGGAAGTAATTTCACAAATTAGGAATTATAGGAAGGAAAAAAATATTTCATTTAAAACATCTCTTGATTTATATTATTTGCCAGATAAAAATTCTCCAGGAAATATTGAAATAATTAAAAAAATAGCTTCAATTAATAAATTAGAAGAATCCTCAAAAGAAAATTTTGAAATGGTTAATTCATTTATAATTAAAAACTATGAATTCTTTATACCATTAGAGGGAGGGTTTGATAGAGATGCTGAAATTATGAAGTTAAAAAAAGAGTTAGATTATAATGAAGGTTTCTTAAAATCTGTTGAGAACAAATTAAAAAATGAAAACTTTGTTAAAAATGCTCCTGCTGCTATAGTCAATATAGAAAAACAAAAGATTTTAGATACAAAGAGCAAAATAAAATCATTACAAAAATCAATTTCTGAATTAAGTTAATTAGGCAATTACTGAAATCCCTCCTGAAACCCTATCTCCAAGTTTAACTTTAATATTTGATTCTAGAGGTAAGAAAAGATCAACTCTTGATCCAAACTTAATAAATCCAGAATCTTCTCCTTGTACAATATGAGTATTAGTTGTTGCATAATTTACAATTCTCCTTGCAACAGCTCCTGCTATTTGTCTATATAGAACTTCACCAAACTTTTTATTATTAATTACCACTGTTGTTCTTTCGTTTTTGAGTGAAGATTTTGGATGCCATGCAACAAGGTAATCTCCTCTATGATATTTACTATATACAATTTCACCAGACACTGGATACCTGTTAACATGAACATCTAAAGGAGATAAGAATATTGATACTTGAATTCTTTTATCCTTAAAAAATTCATTTTCTTCAACTTTATTTATAACTACTATCTTTCCATCAGCAGGACTTAATATTAATTCAGAATTTTTAACAATATCTCTTTTAGGGTTTCTAAAAAACCATAAAATCAATAAAAATTGAATTAAAGTCAATATTTGAAATAAACTTTTAATGTTTTCAGAATTAATTAATATTTCAAATGAGATTACAAATGAGGTACTCATTAAAAAACTAAAAGCAATAATTTTAAAACCTTCTTTATGAAACATTAGATCAATGTAATTATTAAAACTATGTATGAAACACCCATTGCACTATCAAGTCTATCAAGAACCCCACCGTGACCAGGTAATATTGTACCGCTATCTTTAACTCCTGCCATCCTTTTAATTTTAGATTGATAAATATCACCAATTAGTCCAAAAATTGGTATTAATATACCCAGAGAAACTGTTTTCCAAAATGGATATATTTCTTGAATATAATTAAATGAAATTATACTAAAAGTTATTGAACACAAAAACCCTCCTACAAAACCTTCCCATGTTTTATTAGGTGAAGCTTTAATTTTCATTTTGGTTTTACCAAAATAAGATCCAAAAAAATAAGACATAGTATCACTTATCCAGATTAGAATAAATATTAATAAAATTGGAAATGGATTATAAAGCTCATCAAAAGAAAAAGGAATTATAGCTAATACTGTCATAGATTGAAATACATAATATTGCGGTAGACGAAAAATTAAAGATTGATTTGAATTATTTAATTTAATTTTTTTCCATAATTCATGAGACTCATAAGTAGCTAATAATGTTAAAAGAATAAATACTACAAGAAAGCTTCCTGAGCTATAAATTATTGACCCTGTAACAAGGGAAATATAGGCAATACCCGTAATTAATCTTGGAAGAAAATTAATCATCACTTAATATTAGATAAATATCTTTTGCACCATTGCCATAAGTTAAAAAATTTTCTTCGTTGAGTTTATTTTTAACATTAATAGTAGTAATGTTAGTTGGAAAATTAGATTTATACTTATTCTTAAGTTTTGTCATTCCTTCACTAACATCTGAAACAAATTGAGAAGAGTTAGCAAGAATTATGACTACAGGAGGAAGATTTTCAATTCTATTACTTTTAATCTGTTTATTACAAATTAATATTCTCCCTGTATTAGATAATAAAAACTCACATTCTGTAACTAGAGCCTTAACATTATCATTATCAATTTTTCTAATTAGTCTAATACCCAGATTTTTAGAAATATTGGAATCAAGTGAGCAAACACTATCTGAATTCCATTGATTTTCTTCTATTATCTTTTCAAAAATTTCATTTGTAGAGTTTTTTTCATCTATAAATGTAAATCTCCCTCCCGAACTAGTAAAATTTTTAGCGAATATTATATCGTTTGAATCATCTTTATTAATGGGAGACTCTATTGCATTTGAATCTTCATTTTTTTTATTCCTAAAAAAGTCCCAAAATCCCAAAATATTTAATCTTTATTTTTTTCTTTAACTTCTTCTTTGCTGTGCGGTCTTTCTCCAAGTATTTTCACAAGATCTTCTTTAAAAATAACCTCTTTTACAAGCAATCTTGATGCTAAAGTTGATAATTTAGTTTTATTCTTTTTTAGAATCATACAAGCTCTTTTATATTGCTTTTCTATAATTAAAGAAATTTGCTCATCAATTTTTCTAGCTGTTTCTTCAGAATAAGGTTTGGTAAAATTATAGTCACCTTGTCCACTTGAATCATAATATGTAATATTTCCAATTTCATCATTTAAACCATAAACAGAAACTATTGCTCGAGCTTGCTTTGTCACTTTTTCCAGATCACTTAAAGCTCCAGTTGAGATTTTATTAAACATTATTTTTTCTGCTGCACGCCCCCCTAGAGTGGCACACATTTCATCGAGCATTTGTTCAGTCCTTACAATCATTCTTTCCTCTGGAAGATACCAAGCGGCACCTAGAGATTGTCCTCTAGGAACAATAGTAACCTTAACAAGTGGAGCGGCATGCTCAAGAAGCCAACTTACAATTGCGTGACCAGCTTCATGAAATGCTATAGTGTTTTTTTCTTCTTTTGAAATTATTTTATTTTTTTTCTCAAGACCTCCTACAATTCGATCAACAGCATCTAAAAAGTCTTGCTTTCCAACAGATTTTTTATCATTTCTTGCCGCTATTAACGCTGCCTCATTACAGACATTAGCAATGTCAGCTCCAGAAAATCCAGGAGTTTGTTTAGCTAAAAATTCAAGATCAAGACCTCTACTCTTTTTTAGGGGTTTTAAATGAACTTGAAAAATTTCTCTTCTCTCGTTCAAGTCTGGTAAGTCAACAAAAATTTGTCTATCAAATCTTCCAGCTCTCATCAGTGCTTTATCTAGAACGTCAGCTCTATTTGTAGCAGCAACCACTATAACATTTGTGTCTGTTCCAAATCCATCCATTTCAGTAAGAAGTTGATTTAGAGTATTTTCTCTTTCATCATTAGATCCAGTCATATTATTTTTTCCCCTAGCTCTTCCGATTGCATCAATCTCATCAATAAAAATAATTGCAGGAGATTTATCTTTGGCTTGTTTAAATAAATCTCTAACTCTTGAAGCTCCTACACCAACAAACATTTCAACAAAATCAGATCCTGAAAGAGAAAAGAATGGAACCTTTGCTTCACCTGCTACTGCCTTAGCTAATAATGTTTTACCAGTTCCTGGTGCACCAACTAATAAAGCTCCCTTTGGAATCTTTCCTCCTAGAACTGTATATTTTTTTGGATTCTTAAGAAAATCAACAATTTCTTGAACCTCTTCTTTAGCACCTAACAATCCTGCCACATCCTTGAATGTAGTTTTTACATCTGTATTTTGATCAAATAATTTTGCTTTAGATTTTCCTATGTTGAATATTTGACTTCCTGCACCTCCACCTCCTCCTGACATTCTTCTCATCAAAAATATCCAGACACCAATAATAATTATAATGGGAAGAAAGCCTAATAAGACATCTAACCATCTGTTTTCCATTGTTACAAACTCAACAGAGAAATTTAGATTTTCTGAATCTCTAATATCTTGAAGTCTTGTTTCAAATAATTCAGGAGTTCCTATTTCAAATTGGTAATGAGGACCTGCCAAATTATCTTGGCCTAAAAAGTTTTTAGCTTTTGCTTTTTTATGAATTTCTTTATCTAAAGCATTTTCATTTAATGTTATTCTTGCATATCTCTGGTTGATAATTGACACTTTCTCTATATCACCATTTAATAGATAATTTTCAAAAGATGAGATATCAGTAGGTTGTGTATTTTGAACACCAGCATCTCCTCCTAAAAGTCCAATACTTAGTATGAAAAAAACTATTGATGCATAGAACCAATAGATGTTAATTTTTGATTTATTATTCTTTTTCTTATTGGCCATTAATTAAGCTTTTGATTTAACATTAGTTATTTTAGCATCTCCCCATAGGTTCTCAATATCATAATATTCTCTTATGTTTTGTTGAAAAATATGAACAACCACATCAACATAATCGATTAATACCCATTCTTGGTTTTCAGCTCCTTCAGTTCCAAATGGTTTTTCCTTTAATTTTTTACTTACATGTCTTCTTATTGAGTTTGCAATAGCAGCTACATGAGTATTTGATGTTCCAGTACAGATAATAAAAAAATCGCAAACTGTATTGCCTATTTTAGTAAGATCCATTAAATTTATATCAACACCTTTTACATCTTCGATACTAAATAAAATTTCATCAATTAATTTAGCATCTTTTGATTTGGATTTAACCATTAATCTTTTCTTTTTTCAAATTTATTACTTTTAATAACATGTCTACTATTAAGATAATCAAAGTTAATGCCACTCGGTCAACAAATGACAAAGTAAAGATGTTAATTAAATCAAAAAAAATAATAAGTGGAGATGTTGTATCTGCAAAATATCAATATGGTGGAAGAGGACAGCTTACTAATAGATGGTATTCTAGTTATGGCAAAAACCTTCTTTGTTCATTATACTTTGTGTTTCCAAAGATTTCTCCAGACCTTGGTTTCTCTATAAATTATGCTGTTTGTTTATCAGTATTAAAAACCATAAGAAAATTTGTCCCTGATCAAACAATAATTAAGTGGCCAAACGACATTTTGTCAGGAGATAAGAAAATCTCTGGAATATTAATTGAGAATACTATAAGGTCAAATAAAATTAATTCATCAATTATAGGAACAGGTATAAATATTAATCAAATTATATTTAGGAATTCAATAAATGCTACCTCATTAAAAAATTTATCTAATAAAGATTTTTACGTGAACGATGTTTTAGATGAATTAATTAATAATTATAAATTTTATCTATCTAAGATTAATAATATTGAAGAACTTTCTAAGGAATATCATAATAACTTATATGGTCTTAATGGATGTAATTTTATGTTAAAAGGAAAAAAAGTAAAAGGAAAAGTTATAAAGGTTCTAAACAATGGACAAATTAAAGTTGATATTGAGTCAGAAGGGATTGCTAATTATAGATCAGGAGAAATTAAAATAATTATTTAATCTATTTCCAGATTTTAGGATCTTCTCTCCATGTTTTCAATCTGTTTATCTCAATTTCGTTAAGTGAACCCTCAGATTCAATTTTCTCAACTAATGAGTTGTAATCTGATAATGAATTAATTGAAATATTTTCATCTTCAAACTTTTTATTTGCAAACTGAAAATTATAAGAAAAAATTGATAACATTCCCATTACATTAAACCCTTCAGATTTTAATGCATTAATTGCATTTAAACTACTCTTACCTGTACTAATTAGATCTTCAATAACTACAACATTAGATCCTTCTTGAATACTTCCTTCAATCTGATTTTTAAGCCCATGTCCTTTAGGTTCAGGCCTTACATATGCATATGGCAAATCTAATCTTTCAGCAATCATAGCTCCAATTGCAATAGCTCCTGTCGCAACTCCAGCTATAGATATATTTTCTCCATACAGTTTTTTAACAATATTTGTCATTTCATCCGCAATGAACTTTCTCACATCAGGATATGATAGTATTAACCTGTTATCACAATAAATAGGAGATTTAATTCCACTAGTCCAAGTAAACGGATTTTTGGTATTCAATTTAATTGCATTAATTTGTGTAAGATAATTTATAGTTTGCTCAGCAACTTTTTTGTCTAATACCATCGATACAAATGTATAAAGTTTTCTTTAACCAAAAGCCATTAATTCTTACAAATGAAATTCAAGAATTTTCAGATACTGAACCATTTATTTTCATTAAATATTCTAATTCAAGTCAAATAATAAAAGCATTAAAGTCTACTAAAAATAGTAAAGTATATTTATATCATAAAAATTTTGACAAACTTTGGAAAACTTTTACAAAGCAATTTCCTGTTATAGAAGCAGCTGGAGGTTTAGTTGAAAGAACAGACAATAAACTTTTATTTATTTTCAGAAATAATAAGTGGGACCTTCCAAAAGGTGGAGTTGAAAAAAATGAATTGATAATCGAAGCTGCAAAAAGAGAAGTCACTGAAGAAACGGGTGTAGCAGATTTAATTGTTCAAAACCAGCTATCTGAAACATATCATATTTTTAAAAAAGGTAAAAGGTACAGATTAAAGAAAACCTATTGGTTTAGGATGTCAACTAATTATACTGGTCATCTTCAGCCTCAAATTGAAGAAGGTATTTTAAAAGCTGAATGGATTTCAAAAGATGGGATTAAAGATTTTTTAAATGATGCCTTTGAGAATATTAGGACCATTGTAATCGAGGTTCTAGATAGTAATTTCGTTAGGGATAAATAATTTGTAATCACCTTTATTCTTTATAAGGTCTCGAACGATACTGCTGCTTATAAAGGAATTTTCAGGAGATGTTAGGAAAAATACAGTTTCAATTCCTGTCATCTCACGATTAGTAAGAGCAATACTTTTTTCAAATTCAAAGTCAGCAGGATTTCTTAAACCCCTTATAATAAATTCAGCATTATTTTTTTTACAAAAATCTACTGTAAGTCCATCGTAAGTTTTTACATAAACTTTAGTTTCAGCTTCAAAAGTTTTAGATACAAAATCAAATCTTTCATTACTTGAAAACATGTATTTTTTATCTAAATTCTCTCCTATTCCAATAATTATCTCATCAAAAACCTTTAGACTTCTTTGGATTATATCTTGATGACCTATTGTTACTGGGTCAAAAGATCCTGGAAATACTGCTCTTTTCATTTATTAAATTTAATTATAATTTATAGAATTGATTTTATTTGATTATTTAAAACTTCTTTAACGAACAATCCTTGTACTTCGATTTGCTGAGGTACTATACTTTGCTTAGTGAATCCAGGAATTGTATTTGTCTCAAGAATATGTGGAATATTATTTACTATTATAAACTCTGATCTAGTTATTCCATTTAACTCAAGATTATCATAAATTTTAGTAACATATTTATGAATCAACTCTATAGATTCTTTAGAAATATTACCTGGAGTTATTTCTTGGGATTCACCTAAATATTTTGCATTGTAATCAAAAAGTTCATTTTCACTTTTAATTTCTGTAATAGGAAGTATTATTCTTTCTCCACCTCTATCTATAACTCCAACAGAAACTTCTTGACCCTCAAGAAAAGTCTCTATCAAAACTTGATTATCCTCATTAAAAGCAATTTTAATTTTATCCTCGAGTTCGTCTAAATAATTAACTTTAGACACACCAATGCTACTTCCTCCGTTATTAGGTTTTACGATACATGGAATTTGAATTGTTTCTAATATTTTTGCAATATTAATAGTTTCTTTCTTTTTTAAAAGAATTTGCTTAGCACAAGGAATATCTAGACTATCTACAAATTCAATAAACTTTTTTTTATTAAAAGTTAATTGTGAAACATAATTATTGCATCCAGTCTGTGGTATATGATTTTTTTCTAAAACTTCAGCTAAAACTCCATTTTCTCCAGGATCTCCGTGAATAATATTAAATACTGCATCAGGCTTAATAATGACTCCATCTATTTCAAAAGTGAAATTTTGAAAATCTAAATCAAATATTCTTTCATCAAATTTTACTGTTTTTTCTTTTTTTGAAATACAGATTTCATAAATATTCCAATCAGGATTATCTTTAAGATTCTCATAAATAAATTCTCCACTTTTGACAGAGACTCCATGTTCAGAAGAATACCCGCCAAAAACAACTGCAATATTTTTCATATTAATTTCAAATGTAACTCATTATAATAAAAGACGATTATGTCTTAGTATATTTACATTAAATTATTGAAATGAAAATTTTGAATCACTTTAAAAGTAAATCATTAATAAAGCATATTATTTTAATGCTATCGACTATTTTTATTGTATTCTTCCTAGTTTATAACTCTCTGAAAATTTACACAAAACATAATACTTACATAGAAGTTCCTGATTTATCTGGGATGAAACTAGACAGAGCAATAAGTGTCCTTGATGATAATAAGCTTAAATACGAAGTTTTAGATTCTTCTAAATTCTTTATTGAAATCCCTAATTATTCAATAATATCTCAAATTCCTAAAGGACTTGAACTAGTTAAAAAAAATAGAAAAATATATCTTAATGTAAATCCTCAAAATTTTCAGAAAGTCTCATTACCAAATATAATTCAGATTACTAAAAGAAATGCAGAATCAATACTTACAGCTTTAGGGTTTCAAGTAAGAGATTATAGTTATATTGATGATATTGGAAAGGATATGGTCTTAGACGTACTATTTCAAGGAGAAAAAACACTTCCAGGTCAAAAGATTCCAATGAACTCAGAGTTAGATTTAATTTTGGGTAATGGAAAAAGATAATTCAAAACAAGATTTCGAGCAAGAACTTCATGAGCATTTTGCTTTTGATATTGATTCTGGTCAAGAACCCCTCAGAATTGATAAGTTTCTTATGAACAGAATTGAAAATGCTACTAGAAATAAAATTCAGAAAGCTGCTAAAGAGGGGTCTATTAGAGTTAACGAACAAGTAGTGAAATCAAGTTATAAAGTAAAAAAAGATGATAAGATCAGAATTTTATTTACTCATCCACCTTATGAAAATCTTCTTACTCCTGAAGAAATTGATTTAAACATTGAGTATGAAGATGACTCAATAATAATAGTAAATAAAAAAAGTGGAATGGTTGTTCATCCTGGTCATGGAAATTATTCTGGTACTCTAATAAATGCTTTATTATATCATTTTGAAAATTTACCTAATAATTCATCAAACAGACCTGGCTTAGTTCACCGTATTGATAAAGACACTTCAGGTTTATTGGTTATTGCTAAAACTGAAAAATCGATGACTTTCTTAGCAAAGCAATTTTTTAAAAAATCTGTTGAAAGGGAGTATTATGCTCTTGTCTGGGGAGACTTAAAGGATGATGAGGGTGAAATAAATGCTCCAATTGGAAGAAATCCAAAAAATAGACTTCAAATGATTGTATATGAAGATCTAGAAGGTGGAAAAGAAGCAATAACAAATTATAAAGTAATTGAAAGATTTGGCTATGTTACTTTAATTAGTTGTAGACTTAAAACAGGAAGAACTCATCAAATTAGAGTCCACATGAAGTATCTGGGGCATACTATTTTTAATGATGAAAGATATGGTGGAGATAAAATATTAAAAGGAACTGTATATAGTAAATACAAACAATTTGTAGATAATTGTTTCAAACTCCTTCCAAGACAGGCACTTCATGCTAAAACTCTTGGATTTATTCACCCTAAAACAAAAGAAAAACTATCATTCGACACTGAAGTTCCAGATGATATGACATCTGTAATTGATAAATGGAGACTTTATTCTAAGCATAAAAATTTATAAATTTGAAATAAAAAATGAAAATACTTATTTCGCCAGCTAAGTCTTTAGATTTTGAAAATAAAGTTGAAACATCTTTTAATACTGTGCCTCTATTTAATGATAAGGCAATACAGGTTAATAATTCTATAAAAGATTTATCTGCTCCTGATCTTTCAAGACTTATGACTATATCACCTAAACTAAGTGATTTAAATTGGTTAAGAAACCAGGATTTTCAAAAAAATAATTCGAAAGAAAAGCAAGCAATATTTGCCTTTAATGGGGATGTTTATGATGGGATAGATGCAATCACTATTTCTACTTCTAATCATGAAAAACTTCAGAGTACTTTAAGAATTTTATCAGGACTCTACGGAATTTTAAAACCATTTGATAAAATAAAACCATACAGACTAGAGATGGCAACTAAAATATCAATTGATGGATCAAAAAATCTATATGATTTTTGGAAAAAAAATGTTACAGATTCAATTTTAAAAGAAATTAAAGAAGAAGAAATTATTATTAACCTAGCTAGTAATGAGTATTTCTCTGTTATTGATTCTTCTTTAATTGACAACAAAATTATTACTCCTCAATTCAAAGACTTTAAAAATGGAAAGCTAAAGATTATTTCTTTCTATGCTAAAAAAGCAAGAGGACTAATGACTAGATTTCTGATTGATAATGATATACAATCATCATCTGATATTGAAAATTTTAATTCTTCAGGTTATACATTTAGTCAAGCTGAGACTGTAGATTCTACTTCACCAGTATTTGTTAGATAATATTCTTGAGTTATATTTTATCGCTATTATAAACTTATTGCTGAATGATTTATTTGTAAATTTAAAACAAGGAAATATATATGTTTAAAAAAATTTTATTTTTCATTTTCATAATACAATTTACCTACTCACAGGATAGACAGTTAATTCAAGGAAAGGTGATTTATAGAAATATTGATGTACCTGCTGCTAACGTTATAAATAATACAAATCAAACCTCTACAATCACAAACGATCAAGGTGAATTTGAAATTTTTGCCAAAGAGGGTGATGAAATTATTTTTTCATCTGTTCAATATATCATTAGAACGGTTAGAGTAAATAATGAAATATTAAAAAATAAAAGACTAGTGGTTCAAATTAATGAAAGAGTAAGAGAATTAGATGAAGTTGTTATTACCCCTGATGATACACAAAAATTTCTTGATCTTAAAGAAGAACAATTTAAGGGATTTGATTATATAGCAGATAAGTCTACAAAAATTCAGAATGTTCTTACAGATAATAGACAAGTAGTGAATGGTTTAAATTTTGTGAATATTTTTAAGTTACTTTCAACTATAGTAGATTCTAAATCAGATCAGGAAAAGTTAAACATTGTTCCGAGTGATGTTCTTCCCTACATATTAGAAGAAAACTTTTTTTCAGATGTTCTTAAACTTGAAACCTTTGAAATAAATGATTTTTTATTTAATCTAGATTCAGATGAAAAGATGAAAAATCTGATCTTAGAAAAGAATCAATTCTTAGTTATAGATTATTTATTAAACAAAGCAGATTCATATAAAAATCTAAAAGTTGAATGAGAAAAATAATTTTTCTTTTTCTTTTAGTTTCATTTTATTCTTTTTCTCAAAATAATAACGACAAGTTTATTGAAGGAATTGTTTATAATGATAATTCATATTCAATAGAAGGTGTCCATGTATTAAACATAACTTCAAACGAGGCAACAATAACTAACTCCGATGGAAATTTTAAGATTTTAGTCAAATTGAATGATGAATTAATATTCTCTGCTATTCAATTTAAGAGAAAAAAAATCACAATGAATCAAGATATATTTGATTCATTATCTATAACTGTATACTTAGAAGAATTTGTTAATGAGCTTGATGAGGTTATTTTAAATTCAAGTGGACTTTCTGGAAGTCTTATGAATGATCTTCAAAATACTGGGATTGTAAAAGATTTGAATTTTGATGATATAGGAATTCCTGGTTTTACAGGAATAAGAAAAGAGGATATTCCATCGAGTTCTCAATTAACCAAAGAGCTTTTACTTGCACCTTTAGTAGGAGGTATAGATATTGGAAGAATGTATAATTGGATTTCGGGTTATTATAAAGAAAAAAGAAACTTTAGGGAATTTAAAAATGATTACAGTCTTATTGATCAAATAATTAAATTCTATGGTTTAAGATTTTTTATTGATGAGTTTGGATTAAGTGAAAATAATATTCATGAATTTGTTACATCTACATATCAAAACTATCCACTTGAGGAAAACTTCAAAGCAGGTAATTATACATTGGTAATAGATTATTTTAAAAAAAATTTTAAGAGGTTGAATTATTGATTAGTTTTGATACTATGATATTGTTTATTAGTGGAGCTGAGTTGGTTTTTGTTTTTTTTATTGTGCTTCTTGTATTTGGTGCAGATAAAATACCATCAATTGCAAAAGGGTTAGCTAAAGGAATGACACAAATAAAACAAGCTACTAATGAAATTAAAACTGAGATTTCAAAAAATACTGATGTTAAAAACCCATCAGAATCATTAACAAAAGATCTTAAGGATAGTGTAAGTGATATTAAAAAGGACTTTGATGATCTTAAGGATTCAATTAAGAAAGATTTAAACTAGTCTTGATACTGAAAGTCCATCTCTAAGTGGTAGAATTACAGTTTCAAATCTTTCATCTTCATTCAAGGTCTTATTAAACTCTATTAAAATATTTGTTTCTTCATCATTTTTTGAAGGAGAGTTTAATACTTTTCCTGACCAAAGAACATTATCTGATATAATTATTCCATTATTGTTTAGTCTCTCTGAAACAAGATTGAAATACTCAATATAATTCTCTTTATCAGCATCAATAAATACTATGTCATATGATTCATCGAGATTCTCTAATATATCTTTAGCATTTCCAGTAAGTTGGATAATTTTATCTCTTTTCCCACTCATTTCAAAATATTTATTTTGAATTTTAAGTAGTTCTTCATTTCTATCGATTGTAAATATCTTACCTCCATCTGATAATCCCTCAGCTAAACATAAAGTTCCATAGCCAGTATATGTTCCGATTTCAAGAATACATGATGGTGATTTCATTTTGGAAATCATACTTAGAAATCTTCCTTGAATGTGCCCACTTAACATCCTAGGTTGAAGAACCTTCTGATAAGTTTCTTCATTTAATTTAGCTAGAATTTCAGGTTCTGTATTAGAATTTTCTGAAATATATTCAGTTAGTTTTTCAGATATAAAGTCCATTTATTTTTTTGGTCTTTGATATTCAAATCTATCTAAAAGACTTGGTAAAGCATATCCGTCACATCCATTAATAGTAACCACACCCCCCTTATCAAGTTGAAGGAATCCAGAGTCACTTACTAATTCTTCATTGAAATAAATATCTTCAATAGATGCTACCACAAGTATTGTCCCGTTTTCTTTTATATTATATTCATTTTGATATTTACAAATTAGTTGAACTGGACTACCTTTTACAAAAGGAGCTTTGCAGCCATCTTTATATTCTTGTTCTAAATTTGTTTTATCAAATTCAGATATTTCTTCAGGATATTTTGCACTTGTATGATGAGCTTCACTAATTAAATCTTTAACAATATGATTAACTGTAAAGAGTCCTGTTTCCTTAATATTTTTAAATGTATCTCTTGGAACAGTAGTTGGTCTTAAAATATATCCGAGCATTGCAGGATTACTCCCTAAATGTGTAATTGAGCTAAAAACAGATACATTTTCAACACCTTCCTTAGATATACTTCCAAGAAGGTTTGCTGACTTATAACCAGTACATGAATTAATCAGGTTAATTCTATAAAATTTTTGTAAATCATCGAACTCTTCTTTAGATAAATGTTTCATTCTCCAAAAGTAACAAGAAATCTTATAAATTTGTAACACTATTTACTTTACTAGGGTGATTAGCTCAGTTGGTTTAGAGCACTACCTTGACAGGGTAGGGGTCACTGGTTCGAATCCAGTATCACCCACTATGAGAAAAAAAATATTTTTAACACCAATTATTACACTAGGAATTATTTTTATTGTTCTTGGATTAAGATGGATGCTAGTTGATGAGCCATGGATGCTAGATAGGGTTGCCAATGAAGAAAGGCTTAATATGACATTTGAAAAGTTATTTAGTGAAGAAATAAATGATACTCTTCCAGGATACTTGAAACAAATCTATCGTTTCTTTGGGCTTTGGGTTTCTATAATTGGTCTTTTTATTCTTTCTTTTTCTAAACCAGAATTTATTGAAAACAAAGCTTTTGCAAAAAACTTACTTATTTGTATTGGTACAATGGTATTCTCAGCTCAGGTGCTAGCATATGTTTATATTCCTAGCTCACCGTTTATATATCTTGGGTGGGGGAGTATTCTTTTATATTTAGTTTCAGTTTGGAGTTATAGAAAACTTTCTTAAAAGGGAAGATTATTCAAATCAACATTACCACCAGATATTATAATACCTACTTTCTTATTTCTAAAAGTTTCTTTATTTTTTAAAACTGCAGCTAAAGGAAGAGAACAAGATGGTTCACAAATAATTTTTAAACGTTCCCAAATAATTTTCATTGATTCAATAATTTCTTCTTCGGTAATTCGAATAATTGATTTAACCTCATTTTTAATAATTGGAAAATTTTTATCACCTAGTTGAGTTTTTAAACCGTCAGCAATTGTGTTAGCAGTTTCATTAGTTTCTATTTTACCACTTTTAAGAGATCGATAAGCATCGTCGACTTCAAATGGTTCAGCACCAATAACCGTACAATTTTTACCAAAATATTTTGCAGCTAAAGCACTTCCAGCTATTAGTCCTCCTCCTCCAACAGGAACTAAGACATGTTCAATTGAATCATTGTATTCTAGTAGCTCTTTACAAGCAGTACCTTGCCCTAGAATTACTTCAATATCATTAGATGGGTGAAGAAATGTTGCGCCTGTTGATTCTGCTATATTATTTGCCGCTTTCTCTCTAGCTTCTAGGTTAGATTCACATTCTATAAGCTCTCCCCCATAACCTTTAACAGCAGTTTTTTTAATTTCAGTTGCTGACGATGGCATTACAATGTATGCTTTGACTCCAATACTTTTAGCAGCAAGTGAAAGAGCCTGAGCAAAATTTCCAGATGAATGAGTTACAACACCATTTTTTTTATTTTCATCTGAAAGTTGAAGGATTGCATTTGTTGCACCTCGCATTTTAAATGCCCCCATTTTCTGAAAGTTATCACATTTAAAAAAAATTTCAGACCCTGTCATTTCATTAATCTGATTTGATGTTAATACAGGAGTATTATGAATAAATGGCTTAATACGATTATGACAATCTATTAGGTTTTTTTTTGTCATTTCCACTTTATATTACATCCAATACTTGGTTTTTGAAGCTCTTTGTTTTCAATACCATTTTTAAGACACTGAATTGCATTATCCATATCACTTCCATCTGATTCAATATCATTACCTGGTCTAGAGTTGTCAAGTTGTCCTCTGTAAACCAATTCTAGATTAGAATCATATAAGTAAAAATCAGGAGTACAAGCTGCGTCATATGCTTTAGCTACATCTTGAGTTTCATCATATAAATAGGGAAAGTTAAAATCATTTTCAAGAGCATTAATTTTCATTTTTTCAGGACTATCATCTGGATAATTAATAACATCATTACTTGATATAGCGATAAACTTAATCTCATCATTATTATGATCTTTAGCCAATCTACTTATTGTGGGGTTTACATGTTTGACATAAGGACAGTGATTGCAGATAAACATAATTACTGTCCCAATACTTCCTTTGAACTTTAAAAGAGATAAATCAGAATCAGAAGTTACATCTAAAAGATTAAAATTAGGTGCTTTTGATCCAAGTGATATCATATTCGATGGTGTCCTAGCCATAATTTTTGTTTTATTAAATTTAACACTTAATTATAAATTATTACTATTCAAAAAAAAACCCTCGTTAATATCGAGGGTTTTTTACATTAATTTTAAAATTTGATTAATTCCAAGTTTTAACATTTACCTCTGTCGTTGTTCCTAGGAACGTAGATATAGGGGCTACTGTTTTTTGAAATTTATCAAATGCTTCAAGTTCTTTTTGATTTTGAGGTCCACCTTTTAAGTTATCTCCAAAACTTCCTTGATTTGAATAAATATAGTGACTCTCACCATCTCTACTTACACCTTGATTAATTGCACCAAGTGCTACATAACTTTCAAGCGATTTAAAATTTTTCATTAGTTCAGTGTATGCATTAGCAAACACACCTTGATCCTCAACCCTCCATTGCCATGACTGAGCCCAGTTGCCTCTTTCGGCATCAGTGTTCATTCTAATTAGGCTTTGGCCTGCTGAATTTGAAACAATTTTTGCATCTAAGACATCTAGGTCATCATAAAAGGCTTCGTAGCCCTCACCAGATCTAATTTGTCTTAATTCTATAATACCATCTACAGGTCCAGCAAAAACAATTGAATGAGTTGCCTTAACATCCTTAGGTTTATAAAAGTATCTTACTAATGATACAGAAACACCATCTGGCATTTCAATATTACTATAAAATTCCTCCATGGCTTCAAGGTATGCTTCAGCTTGATTAGCGGGTACATATAAATCAACTCTATTCCATGCAATATTCTCTTGAGAATATGAAAATCCTAATGTTAGGATAAATAATAATGTTATAAATTTTTTCATGATTAATAATTTTTTCAAATATAAAAAAAGAATTTTTTGAAAATAAATTTAATATCATAATTAAATAACATGTAGTAAATTTGAAATTAACTTTGCTCAAATGAATAAGCTTACAAAAAAAGAAAGATTTCAAGAAAATGTTCTATCTAGATTTCATGTATATAACAGTATTTTTGCAACTCTTCCTTATGATAGTATTTCAGACACAGGAAATCTTCTTCCAATTTTTACAGAACACTGTAAGTTGGGTTACAGTAAAAAACTAGATCCTAAGAAAATAGTTCAAGATTTCTTTTCAAAGTATTGTGAAGGTTATTCTGAAGATGAAGAAATATCTCTAATTTTTAGATTTATTCAATACATAGAGAGACAGGTTGTTTTGTTTGATGCAATTGAAGATGCTTCATTCACACAAGTAAATAATATGAATGGTGTTGGAACCTTAAGAAATCTTAAAGAATTAGTTGAGTCCTCAAATAAGAAGAAAGATCTAAAAAAATATCTTAGATCATTTAAAATTAAACCAGTTTTAACAGCGCACCCTACTCAATTTTATCCTGGCTCAGTTCTTGGGATAATTACAGATCTTGCTGATTCAATAGAAAAAAATGATTTAACTGAGATTAAAAACTTGTTGTCACAACTTGGAAAAACTCCCTTTTTTAAACAAAAGAAACCTACTCCTTATGATGAGGCAGTTAGTTTGTCATGGTATCTAGAGAATGTATTTTATTACTCTGTTAGTAACATATTTAAATATGTAAAATCTAATATTTTTGATAATAAATACGATCACTATGATCTTATATCAATTGGATTTTGGCCAGGCGGTGACAGGGATGGAAATCCATTTGTAACATCAGAAATCACTTCAAAAACAGCAAAAAAACTAAGAAGTGATATTATTAAGAACTATTACAGAGATATTAGATTTTTAAGAAGAAAATTAACTTTTAAAAAAATAGAAGATGTTATAATTCAAATTGAAGATTCTTTATGGATAAGTATATTTGAAACAAATAAAGAGCCTAAAATTAAATTAGATGTTTTAAAAGAAAAATTAAATTTTATAAAACAAACTCTAATAAATGAACACAAATCATTATTCCTTGATGAACTTCAAGATCTAATAGATAAGGTTAATATTTTTGGTTATCATTTTGCTACACTTGATATTAGACAAGACTCAGCTATTCACTCTTCTGTATTTACCGATGTAATAAATAATTGTTTCAAAAAAGAGCTTAGCAATAAGTATGAGAATCTAGAGAAAAATCAGAAAATTCAAAACCTTTCATTATTAAAAGGTAAAATAGATTCAGCTAAATTTAAAAATGAAACTTCAAAATCTACAATTGAATCAATTGAATTAATTAAGCAAATTCAAGATTCAAATGGTGAAAAAGGTTGTCATAGATATATAATCAGTAATAATAATTCTTCAATAAATATTTTTGAAGTTTTCACAATGATTAGACTAACATTAGGAAATGAATTTAATGTTGATGTAGTACCTCTTTTTGAGTCAGTTTCAGATCTAGAAAATGCTAGTACTATAATTGAAAATGTATATTCTAATAAACTATATAGAGAGCACATTATTAGAAGAAATAACATTCAAACTATAATGCTTGGTTTTTCTGATGGAACAAAAGATGGTGGTTATTTAACTGCAAATTGGAGTATTTTAAAGGCTAAAGAATCTTTAACTAAAGTTTCAAGGAAATATGGAATTAAAGTTTTATTCTTTGATGGAAGAGGAGGCCCGCCTGCAAGAGGAGGAGGAAATACACACCAATTTTATAGTTCATTAGGAGACTTTATTGAGTCAGATGAAATACAGTTAACTGTTCAAGGTCAAACAATAAGCTCAAATTTCGGAACTATTAAATCTTCTCAATATAATATGGAGCAATTAATTAGCTCTGGTATAAAAAATAGAATTTTATCAAACTCTGAGGTGTTTAATAAAAAAAATAGAAAAACTATTGAGAAGCTATCCTCAATAAGTTATAATTCATATAAAGATTTTAAGAGTCACCCATCTTTTATTCCATACCTAGAAAAAATGAGTACAATAAAATACTACTCAAAAACTAATATTGGAAGTAGACCTTCAAAAAGAGGAGTAAAAGGAGAAGCATTCAATTTTGATAAACTAAGAGCTATTCCTTTTGTAGGAAGTTGGAATCAGCTAAAGCAAAATGTTCCGGGGTTTTATGGATTAGGAACATCTATTAATTACTTCTACAAGAATAATAAAATAAAAGATGTTAAACTCTTATATGAAGAAGTGCCATTTTTTAGAGCTCTTGTATCTAATAGTATGATGAGTTTAACCAAATCATTTTTTGAGCTAACCTCATATATGAGTGAAGATGAAGAATTTGGAGAATTTTGGAAAATAATTCATGATGAATATATTCTAACAAAAAAGATGTTACTTAAAATCTCGAATTTTAAAGAACTGATGGAAAATGAACCAGCAAATAAGCTTTCAATTCAAACACGAGAAAATGTAGTTATGCCTCTAATTACTATTCAACAATATGCTCTTCAAATTGTAAAGGAAATTGAATCTGGTGATCTAGATAATAAAAGAATATCTGTTTTTGAAAAAATAATTACAAGATCTTTATATGGTAATATAAATGCAAGCAGAAATTCTGCTTAAGTTTTTTTATATTTATTCAAATTAAAATTTATGAAAAAAAATATTTTATTATTTGCTATTTTATTAGCATCATGTACTGCTCCTGTTGAGGAGCCAAAGGGAGTTGGTTTTTGGGCAGCAGATGCCGAAGAAACTTTTGTTTTAGGTTCAGATGAAACAACTCAAGTTTTTAATGATTTTATTGAAGCTCACAATAATAGAGATACTGATCTAATTAAATCAATGGAAACAGAAGATATTCATATTGAGTTGCCTGATGGAACAGTTATAGATGGCCAAGCTCAACATATGGAAGCTTTAGGGTCTTTCTTTGACGCAGATGCTCAGTGGCTTCCTTATTGGGGAATGCCTTATAAAGGTGTTAAAAATGGAGTTGAATGGATGATTGCAGGAATGGCAATTACTACATTAGTAGATGGTGAAGAAACTACAGTATTACATATGGTTGATGCTGAGTTAGAAAATGGATTATTTAAAAATATTTATGTTTATGAAAATAGAAGGGCTCAATCTTCTGAATAATAAACATTTTTAATGGATATAATTCTCTTAATTATAGGACTTCTTCTATGCTTAATAGGGATAGTTGGAAGTTTTTTACCAATAATACCTGGCCCGGTTACTTCCTGGCTAGGTATTTTACTTTTAAACTTAACCTCTGTTGTAGACTTTAATTTAAATTTTGTTTTGATTACATTAACTGTTGCAATATCAGTTGGTATTTTAGATTATCTAATACCTGTACTTGGAGTAAAAAAACTTGGTGGAACAAGATCTGGTCAAATTGGAACTACATTAGGTTTAATTATTGCTTTAATTATACTTGGTCCAATAGGAATAATTATAGGTCCGTTTGGTGGAGCTTTACTAGGTGAGATGTCAACAAAAAAGTCATTTCAGGACTCTATTAAGCCAGCTTTTGGTGCATTTGTAGGTGTTGTTGCTGGAAGTGTTATTAAGTTTTTGATCAGCCTTAGTTTCTTATTTTTTTATTTTGACATTTTTTGGGGTTATAGAGAAAGTTTCTTTTAAATAATTCCCTAAATTGAAAAAACTAATGAACTAATTAAATTGAAAAAATTTGAGAAAATATTTGTTGCCTCATGGACCGATCTTGATCCAAATTGGCATGTTGCAAATCATGCTTATATAAAATATGCTGCAGACACACGAGTCGCTTTTTTTTCTGTTATTAAATTGGATAAGGAGGAGTTTGAAAATTTAAATCTTGGACCTGTCCTTTTCTATGAGCATATGTATTATTATAAAGAAATTTTGATGGGAGTTGAATTTAAGGTTAATGTTGAGATTAACGGCTACAGTGATGATGGAAAATTTTTCTCACTATTTCAAAATTTTTATGACACTAAAGGAAATCATCTAGCTCATCTTGATCTCGCGTTTGGTGTTATGGATACAAAGACAAGAAAATTGACATCAATGCCTACTGCATCATTTGAAATTTTAAAAAGTTCTCCAAAATCAAGATCTTTTAAAATATTAACTAAAGAAGATATGAGAAAACATGGAAAATTTCCTGAAAATATTATTATGTAGCAGTAATATTGCAGTATTATAATTTTTTTAGTAACCATGTAAATTCATAATTTAACTTAAAATACCTATTAACATGAAAGAAAAATATTGGAAAAAAAATATTATGTATTTAAGAGTTCTTCTTACCATATGGTTTATTTCTTCTTTTGGGTTTGGGATTCTTTTTGCGGAAAGCTTAAATAATTTTTATTTAGGAGGATTTCCTTTAGGCTTTTGGTTTGCTCAACAGGGATCAATTTACATATTCGTTATTTTAATCTTTGTATATGTTTATTTGATGAATAAGCTAGATAAAAAACACAACTTAGAAGAATAACATGGATGCACAATTTTGGACATATACTTTAGTTGGAATAACATTTTCACTATATATTGGAATAGCTATTTGGTCAAGAGCCAAGAGTACAAAAGAATTTTATATAGCAGGTGGAGGAATTCACCCTGTTATAAATGGAATGGCTACAGCTGCAGACTGGATGTCAGCAGCCTCATTTATATCCATGGCAGGAATAATATCGTTCTTAGGATATGGTGGTTCACAGTATTTAATGGGTTGGACAGGTGGATATGTATTACTGGCACTTTGTCTAGCACCCTATCTTAGAAAGTTTGGAAAATTTACAGTGCCTGATTTTATAGGAGAAAGATATTACTCGCAAAATGCACGAACCATAGCCTTAATTTGTGCAATTTTTGTGTCATTTACATATGTAGTTGGACAAATGAAAGGAGTTGGTGTTGCATTCTCAAGATTTCTGGAAATACCATATGATAGCGGAGTAATTATTGGAATTGCAATAGTTTTTTTCTATGCTGTTCTTGGAGGTATGAAAGGTATTACTTATACTCAAGTAGCTCAATATTGTGTTTTAATCTTTGCATTTACTGTCCCTGCTATTTATCTATCTCTACAAGCTACTGGAAATCCGATTCCACAAGTTGGATTTGGAAGTAAAACTTTAGACGGAGTCTATCTCTTAGAAAAACTTAACCTATTATCAGTTGATCTAGGCTTTGATAAGTATACTGATATAAATCGGACTACTTTAATAAATGTTTTTTTTATAACTGGAGCTTTAATGTTTGGAACAGCAGGACTTCCTCATGTAATTGTTAGATTTTTCACAGTACCTAAGGTACGTGATGCTAGAATTTCTGCGGGATGGGCTTTGTTGTTTATTTCAATATTATATACTACAGCTCCTGCTGTAGCTGCATTTGCTAAAGTTAATCTAATAAATACAGTGTCAAATGCTAAGTATACTGATATGCCAGATTGGTTTAAGAACTGGGAAAATACTGGATTACTTCAGTTTGATGACAAAAATGCAGATGGAATTATTCAATATGTTGCAGATACTCAAGTTAACGAACTAACAATAGATAATGATATTATGGTATTAGCTAATCCTGAGATTGCTAATTTACCACCATGGGTAATTGGATTAATTGTTGCAGGCGGTCTTGCTGCTGCTCTATCAACTGCGGCTGGACTTTTGTTAGTAATTTCAACATCTATATCTCATGATCTTTTGAAAAAGAATATTAATCCTAATATATCAGAAAAGGGTGAGCTTTGGGCTGCAAGAATTTCAATTGCAGTTGCAGTAGTAGCTGCGGGTCTAGCAGGGTTAAACCCTCCAGGCTTTGTAGCTGAAGTTGTAGCTTTGGCTTTTGGTTTAGCAGCGTCATCTTTTTTTCCTGCAATTATACTTGGAATTTTTGATAAGAAAATGAATAAAGAAGGTGCAATATCAGGTATGCTTACTGGTATAATATTTACGGCTTTATACATTTTATATTTCAAACCACAGCTAGGAGGTAGTGGCTTACCAGAAAATTATTTATTTGGAATATCTCCCGAAGGTATTGGAACAATCGGAATGATAATTAACTTTATTGTATCTTTAATTGTCTCAAGATTAACAAAACCAACACCAGAAAAAATTAAAGATTTAGTTGAGAGTATTAGATATCCAAAATAGATATGCAAAGAATTAAGACCCTTTCAGAATATTTTAAAAAATATGAATTAAGTGAGAAAGATCCAGAGTCATTCTGGTCTGAAATAGCTGATTCTTTTACTTGGAAAAAAAAATGGGATAAGGTACTAGATTGGGATTTTGAAAAAGCAAATACTAAATGGTTTCAAAATGCCAAATTAAATATTACAGAAAATATTTTTGAGAGAAATCTTAAGGAAAGAGGTAGTAAAACAGCAATTATCTGGGAACCTAATGATCCTTCAGAGCCATCAATACATTTAACTTATCAAGAGCTTTATGAAGAAACTTGTAAGTTTTCAAATGCACTTAGATCAAAAGGTATAAAAAAAGGAGACAGAGTTATTATTTACATGCCTATGGTACCGGAAGCTGCAATTGCTATGCTAGCATGTGCAAGAGTTGGTGCTGTTCACTCTGTTGTTTTTGCCGGCTTTTCTTCAACCTCTTTGGCTGATAGAATTAATGATTGTCAAGCAAAAATGGTTTTGACTTCAGATGGTAATTTTAGAGGAAATAAAACTATACCAGTAAAATCAGTAGTTGATGAAGCGCTTGAAAAATCTTCAACAATTGAAAGTGTTATAGTATTGGAAAGGACAAAACAAACTATTAATATGTTTGAAGGAAGAGATCATTGGTGGCATGATTGCATAAAAGAAGAGTCTAATGTTTGTGAAGCTGAAGTTCTAGACTCTGAGGATATGCTATTTATACTCTATACTTCAGGGTCTACTGGAAAACCTAAAGGAGTGGTTCATTCATCAGCAGGTTATATGGTTTATTCTGCGTATACTTTTTTAAATGTATTCCAATATGATGAGAATGATATTTATTGGTGTACAGCTGATGTTGGTTGGATAACAGGTCACTCATACATAGTTTATGGACCTTTACTTTGTGGAGCTACAACTGTTATGTTTGAGGGTATTCCTACATTCCCAAACGTAAGTAGATTCTGGGACATAGTAGATAAATATAAAATAAATCAGTTTTATACTGCTCCAACTGCTATTAGAGCATTACAAGCACATGGGTTAGATCCAATAAAAAATAACTCTTTAGAATCTTTGAAAGTAATAGGATCTGTAGGAGAGCCAATTAATGAAGAAGCTTGGCATTGGTATCATGATAATATAGGAAAAGGAAATTGTCCCCTTGTAGATACTTGGTGGCAGACAGAAACAGGCGGAATTATGATATCTGCATTAGCAGGTATAACACCAAATAAGCCTGCACATGCTTCACTTCCATTACCTGGGATACATCCAGTAATAGTTGATGCTGATGGAAATGAATTAATTGGAAATAATGTTCAAGGTAATCTTTGTATAAAGTTTCCATGGCCATCTATTTTAAGAACTACATATGGAGATCATCAAAGGTGTATAAATACATATTTTTCAAATTATAAAGGAATGTATTTTACAGGAGACGGAGTTAAAAGAGATCATGATGGATATCTAAGAATACTTGGTCGAGTTGATGATGTTATCAATGTCTCTGGACATAGAATGGGAACAGCTGAGGTAGAAAATGCTATAAATGAACATGAGGAAGTTATTGAGTCTGCAGTAGTTGGTTATCCACATAATATTAAAGGAGAAGGTATCTATGCTTATGTGATTGTAAATTCTGAATCTTCAGATGATATAATTAAAGGTGAGATTATAGATGTAGTGAGAAAAGTTATTGGTCCTATAGCAAAACCAGATAAAGTTCAAATTGTAAGTGGTCTTCCAAAAACAAGATCGGGTAAAATTATGAGAAGAATATTAAGAAAAATAGCTAGTAATGATTATGGAAATTTAGGAGACACTTCTACTCTTTTAAATCCGAATGTTGTTGAAGAAATTATTAAAGGAGCTAACTAGTAATTAGATTTTCTAATCCTAAACCTCTTGAACCTTTTATCAAAATATTTGTTGATTTAAAATCCTGAAATACTACTGATTTTGACATTTCTTCAGCAGACTTAAACCTTTCAAAATATTTACTTTTAGTTTTACAATTATAAAAAATATCACCAACTAAATAAACTTTCATGAAATCTTTATCTTCGATAAAATCAATGATATTTTGATGTTCATTATTAGAAAAATCTCCTAGTTCATACATGTCTCCAAGAATAAGAATTTTATTTTCTGTTATATTGTTTTCAAAATTTAAAATAGCAGCTTTCATACTTGTTGGATTAGCATTATAAGCATCTAAATATATTTTATTACTTCCATAATCTAAAATCTCTGATCTATTAGAGTCATTTTTAAATGAAATTAAACCTTTTTGTATATCACTACTTGATATATCTAGAAATTTTCCAATTGTAATACTAGCAGCAATATTTGTAAAATTATAGTCTCCATAAATTTCACAGGTATATTTATCTCCATTATTTTCAAATGATAAAAATTTTTGTTCTTTTTTATATTTAAATAAAAATTCAGAACCTTCTTTCTCCCCAAAAGTTACTGCAAGATCTCCTTTACAATTTTTAATTTGAATTTTATCATCATTATTTAAGATTATATGACCATAATTTTGAGTCAAATATTCAAACATCTCACTCTTTCCCTTAATAACTCCTTCAAACCCTCCAAACCCCTCTAGATGAGCATATCCATAATTAGTAATTAATCCAAAGTCTGGCATTGCAATTTCACATAAAGCTTTAATCTCTCCAATATGGTTAGCACCCATTTCTATTACAGCTATATCAATATTTTCATTAATATCTAAGAGTGATAGAGGAACTCCAATATGATTATTGAGGTTACCTTTGGTTTTAATAACATTATATGTCTGTGACAGTATTGAATAAATTAAGTTTTTTGTTGTAGTCTTCCCATTACTTCCTGTTATTCCAATTACTTTTGTATCAAAAAGAGATCTATGGTAATTACTAAGATCTTGAAGAGCTTTGAGAGAATCATTAACATAAATTATCCTATTATCTTTATGTTCTAATCTTTTATCATCAACTACAGCAAATTTAGCTCCTTTTTTAATAGCCTCTAATGCAAATTTATTTCCATCAAAATTATTACCTCTCAATGAAAAAAACATTTGATCCTTACTAATTTTTCTAGTATCTATAGACACTCCAGTGGAGGAAGAGAATAAAGAATATAATTTTTTTGGGTCCACTCTAATTTTATTGCAATATACTAAAGAAATGAGTATTTTTGCTTCGTCTTATAATAACAAGCATCAACTGTTTTGTATGAAAAAAATTACTGGAAAGACTTATTTAGATTGGTACGAAAATATGTTATTGTGGAGAAAGTTTGAGGATAAACTTGCCGCAAAATATATTCAACAAAAAATTAGAGGATTTCTCCATTTATATAATGGACAGGAGGCTGTCCTTGCAGGTTGTCTTCATTCAACAGATCCAAAAAAAGATAGAATGATAAGTTCTTACAGAAGTCATGTTCATGCAATTGGCCTTGGAGAAGACCCAAAGCGTGTAATGGCTGAGCTATTTGGAAAGGCAACTGGAACTTCAAGTGGTCTTGGAGGTTCAATGCATATTTTTTCAAAAAAACATAATTTCTTTGGTGGTCACGGTATAGTGGGTGGGCAAATTCCATTGGGAACTGGGATTGCTTTTGGAGATAAATATTTTAATAGAGATAGTGTTACTTTATGTTTTTTAGGAGATGGAGCAATCAGGCAAGGTTCATTTCATGAGTCTATAAACCTTGCAGCATTGTGGAAGCTTCCTGTAATTTATATTGTTGAAAATAATGGATATGCAATGGGTACTTCTGTTGCAAGAACTACAAGTCAAGAAGATCTATGGAAACTAGGAGAACCCTATGGAATGCCATCTATGCCAGTTGATGGAATGGATCCAGTGAAAGTAGCTGAAGCTATTGATGAATGTGTAAAACATGCAAGGGATGGAAAAGGTCCTTCACTTCTTGATGTAAAAACATACAGATATCGTGGACATTCAATGTCTGATGCTCAGCAATACAGAACTAAAGAAGAAGTTGAAGAATATAAAAAAATTGATCCAATCTCTCAGGTTGAAAAAATTATTATTTCAAAAAAGTTTGGAACAAAATCTGAAATTGAAAAAATTGATAAAAAGGTAAAAGCAATTATAACAGAATGTGAAGAATTTGCTGAGTCTTCTCCTTTTCCAGATAAATCTCTTATGTATGATGTTGTATATGAACAAAAAGATTATCCTTTTATTAAACACAAAATAGATTAATATGGCTGAAGTAATAAATATGCCAAGGTTAAGTGATACTATGGAAGAGGGAACTCTTGCTAAATGGTTTAAAAAAGTAGGCGATACAGTTAAAGAAGGAGAAATTTTAGCTGAAATTGAGACTGATAAAGCAACCATGGAGTTTGAGTCATTTTATGATGGTGTTCTTCTTCACATAGGGATTGACGAAGGGTCAACTGCTCCTGTAGATAGTATTATAGCTATAATTGGTTCTAAGGGTGAAGATATCTCTGAAATTATTAATAATGATATTCCAGTTGTAAAAGAAGAGCCTACTCCAGTTGCAAAAGAAGAGCCCACTCCAGTTGTAAAAGAAGAGCCCACTCCAGTTGTAAAAGAAGAGCCCACTCCAGTTGTAAAAGAAGAGCCCACTCCAGTTGCAAAGGAACAAGTAAAACCTGTTTCTATAATTAGTATGTCAAATGATAGGATACTTATCTCTCCATTAGCAAAAAAATTAGCTGATGAA